>WBZX01001498.1_pt1 | contig 17432 bp, 17 predicted proteins | sample 5204211 | NCBI WGS metagenome assembly WBZX01 (sample SAMN12344362, study PRJNA552823) | activated sludge metagenome | biome: Activated sludge suspended growth; feature: Nitrification reactor; material: Wastewater; isolation source: activated sludge from nitrification reactor of wastewater... | reverse complement strand
GGACGATCTCACGCACTTGGCGCTCTTGCGATTGGACCTGATCGGAGTCCTGGGGGTGACTGAGACGGGGGAGCCGAGCCGGTTGCATCTTGCGCACCTGCTTCCGCCCAATCCGCAAGGCGAGGTCTGCCGCATTCTGAAACCGGTCCCATTCCATGATCTCGATCTGCAATTGGACACCTTCCTCCATGCGCTCGAAAGCGATCTCCAGCGATCGGATACGCAACATGCCGTGGCGGCAGGACAAGAGTCGGCCATTCTCGTGAGCGCCGCGCCGAAAAGCCATGCGGAACAGGACGAACATTTAGAGGAATTGAACGAACTCGCGCAATCAGCCGGCGTCCGTGTGCTGGACCGTATTGCGCAACGCACCCATGAAGGCTATGAGCGGTATTTGCTCGGCAAGGGCAAATTAAAAGAGGTCGTCATGCGCGCACTGCAAAAAGGCGCCGACCTGATCATCTTCGACCAGGACCTGGCTCCGGCACAGGCCCGGGCGATTTCCGAAGTGACTGACCTGAAGGTCATCGATCGCACCCAGCTGATTCTGGATATCTTTGCCCGGCGTGCACACACGCGGGAAGGGAAGGTCCAAGTCGAGTTGGCCCAGCTCCGATACCTGTTGCCACGGCTCTCCGGGCATGGGACCTCGTTGTCACGTCTCGGAGGAGGAATCGGCACACGCGGACCCGGCGAAACCAAACTGGAAACCGATCGCCGACGCATTCGTGACCGTATCGCACATCTGGAGCGCGAGATTGATGACGTGGCACGCCATCAAGATCAGCGGCGAGCCAGGCGTGTCCGGCAGGGGCTTCCGATTCTCTCCATCGTCGGGTACACGAACGCCGGCAAATCGACCCTGCTCAATACGCTGACTCAAAGCCAGATTCCTGCGCAGGACCGCTTGTTCGAAACGTTGGATACCACCAGCCGCCGCCTGCGTTTTCCGCATGATCGTGAAGTCATTGTGACCGATACGGTGGGGTTTATCAGGGATCTTCCCAAAGATCTGGTCGGCGCGTTTCGCACTACGTTGGAGGAACTGCGCGATGCCGACATGCTCCTCCACGTCGCCGATGCCTCCGCACCGAATCTCGACCAGCAAATTACGGCAGTTGATGCCGTGCTGCAATCGCTCCAGATGGATACGATTCCGCGCGTCATGGTGCTGAACAAATGCGACCGGCTGTCAGCACGGGAGGCGCAGGTGCTCTGCGAACGGTATCATGCGATTTCGGTCTCGGCACTGGACCGGGAGACACTCCGGCCATTGATCGCGCACCTGGAAACGTTGTTACCGACCCTTCCCAGCCCCCCGTCGTACGAGGGTGATCCAGACCAGCCGCCCCAGGACCTGGCACTTGCATCTCACTCCTGACCACTGCACAATTTGCCGCCACCAGCAGCGCACCATGAAATCCGCCGCCACACATCACACCTCCGCTCTGACCGACACTCGCCGCCTTGCGCGAATGCTCCGCACGTTACGAGCCACTGCGCCGGCCATGAAAGTCGAGTTGGACCACGGCACGCCATGGGAATTGCTGGTCGCCACGATTCTCTCGGCCCAATGCACCGATCAGCGCGTCAATCAGGTCACGCCGGCCCTCTTTCGCCGGTATCGGCGTCCACAGGACTATGTCGAGGCCGACCCTGCGGAGTTGGAGGCGTTGATTCGTCCGACCGGGTTTTTTAAGACCAAAGCCAAGCATCTCATTCACTGTGCGAAATCCGTGGTCGAAACATTTGACGGCCAGGTGCCAGATACCATGGAGGCGCTCACCGGGCTGCCAGGAGTCGGAAGAAAGACCGCGAACGTGCTGCTGGGCAATGCGTTCGATAAGCCGGCCATCGTGGTCGATACGCACGTGAAACGAGTGGCAGGCCGACTACACCTCACCCGCCATACGGATCCCGACAAAGTCGAGCTTGACCTGCAGCGGTTGCTGCCCACGAAGGATTGGACGGAAGGATCGCAGCGACTCCTGCTGCACGGGCGCTATGTCTGCCTGGCGCGCGCTCCGAAATGCGGCAGCTGTGCGCTGTACACCGATTGCCATTGGGAAGGGAGACTCACACGATGATCCGAAGTATGACCGGATATGGGAAAAAGGACGGCACGTCGCAACAGGCGACCGTGACCGTCGAACTGCGCGCAGTCAATCACCGGTTTCTGGAAGTGGCGGTCAGGGTCCCTCGATCCCTCGCACAGCTGGAAGACGCCGTTCGGAAGGCCGTGCAACAACGCTGCCTCCGGGGACGAGTCGATGTGTCGGTATCGGTGCAGGCGGCGGGAGGCAGCCTGAAAGCCATTCACGTGGATCAGGCGCTGGCCAAACAATACCATGCAGCCCTGAAAAAGCTGCAGAAGGCGCTCGGATTGCGGGGTGCGGTGGATCTGTCGATGATCGCGGGGTTTCGCGACATCGTGTCCATGACCGATGAACCGGTGGATACCGAACACCTTGGCAAGACCGTGATGCGCGTGCTCGGCGGAGCGCTCACCGACCTGGAGAAGATGCGGAAGCGGGAAGGGGAGGCGCTGGCAAAAGACCTGGCCGTTCACCTGGATGCGATCCGTGAGGCACAAGCCGTCGTGGCAAAAAAGGCTCCGGACCTCGCGAGCGTCGCCTTCAATCGCATGAAAGCGCGGATCGAGACACTCCTGCAGGGCGAGTTGCCCGATCCGGCCCGCCTCCAGCAGGAATTGGCTGTGTTCGCCGACCGGTCGGACATCTCGGAAGAATTGGTCAGACTTGAGTCACATATGGTACAGTTCGACCAGACGCTCCGGAGTCAGGAGTCCGTGGGAAAAACCCTGGAGTTTCTCCTGCAGGAAATGGGGCGGGAAGTGAACACCATCGGCTCGAAAGCCAGCGACGCCGAGATTGCCGCGCTCGTCGTCCGCATGAAAGCCGAACTGGAAAAATTGCGTGAACAAGTTCAAAATGTGGAGTAACGTCGGCGCGGCGCCGGCATTGAATCATCTATGAGCACTGCGCCCGTTCCATCTCACGAGAAACCGGCTCAAGTACGGCGGGGCATTCTCTTCATTATTTCAGCTCCGTCAGGAAGCGGAAAAACGACGCTGTGCAAACAGATCACGGCCAATGTGCCGGGACTGTGGCATTCCATTTCGTACACGACTCGCAAGCCGCGACCGGGGGAGGTGGATGGGCAGGACTACCATTTTCTGGATGAGCCGTCGTTCCGGCAGATGATCGATCGGAACGAGTTCGTGGAATGGGCCCATGTCTACGGCAACTTGTACGGCACGCCTCGCAAAGAATTGACGGAAAAAATGGAGCAGGGCATCGATGTGCTGCTCGAAATTGACGTGCAAGGCGCCCGTTCGGTCAAGAAGAAGTTCGAAGACGGGGTCTATATTTTCATTCTGCCGCCCTCGTTCGACACATTACGCACCAGGCTCCAAAACAGAGCCGGGGACTCGCCGGAAGAAATTCAACGACGCTTGCAGAAGGCCAAAGAAGAGGTTTGGAGCTATCGCGAGTATTACTACATCGTCCGCAATGACGACTTGAAACAATCGCTTAAAGAACTCGAAAGCATTTTTCTGGCGGAACGTATCAAGACAAAACGCCTGAACATGACCTGGCTGGAAGAAAAGTTTATTCTCGACAAAGAGGGCAAGCAGGGGAATTCCTCCTCCGCCCCCGCATCAAAGGAGCACATGCAACATGGGTGAAATGTTATCGTTGTTACCGGAATATGCCACCGGCGAATTTGATTCACGCCACCGGTTGGTGATCGTCGCGGCGCAGCGCGCCAAGCAACTGGTGCAAGGGGCTCGCATGACCGCCTCCTCCAAGTACACCAAGGAAACCAGTATTGCCCTCGATGAAGTGTTGCGGCACAAGGTGAAGTTTCTGGTCGGTAAAGAAGCCCGCGATGCGATCAAGGAATCCAAACGCGTGAAGGAAGGCGAGACCGAACGCCTGGCCATGATGACCGGAGAAGACGCCAAGGAGATCAAGAAAGAACTGAGCGTCTACGTCGACGATACCACCAAACCCGTCGCCGCCCCGGAGGCCGAGGAGTAGTTCCCCTTCGTGCAGACCACCGGCCCCTCACTTCCCGGTGTGCGTGTCATACTGGCCGTCACCGGGAGTATTGCCGCCTATAAAGCGGTGAGTCTGCTGCGTCTGCTCCGGCGCGAAGCCGCGACGGTCAACGTCGTGATGACGGCCGGGGCCTGCCGGTTCGTCACCCCGCTCACGTTTGAGGTGTTGTCCGGCTCCCATGTGGCGACGGACCTTTTCGAAGCGCACCAGGAGATGTTGCACCTGTCGCTCCCTGAGCAGGCGCAGGCCATCGTAATTGCACCGGCCACAGCCAATTGCCTCGCCAAAGCCGCCCTCGGACTCGCGGACGACCTGCTTTCCACCATGCTCCTCACGACCCAATGTCCGGTGATCTTCGCGCCGGCCATGGACGGGGACATGTGGCAACATCCCACCGTCGTGGAGCACGTCGCCACCTTACGAGCGCGAGGAGCCATCATCGTGGAGCCGGAGGAGGGCCCCCTGGCGTCAGGCCGGCTGGGCCAAGGGCGTCTCGCCGATGAGCAACGAATCCTGGCCGCGCTTCAGACCGCCGTTCACCCGCGCCGGGATTGGTTCGGACGCAAGGTGCTCATTTCAGCCGGCCCAACCCACGAAGCGATCGACCCCGTACGATTCATCTCCAACCGCTCCTCTGGAAAAATGGGCTACGCCCTGGCCGAAGCCGCCCGCGCCCGTGGCGCGGAGGTCGTGCTGGTTTCAGGCCCCACCTCGCTCCCATCACCAGCCGGTATCGAATACTGCCCGGTGACCACGGCCGAGGAGATGCGCAAGGCGATGACCACCCGCTGTACCTGGAGCGATACGGTAATCATGGCTGCCGCAGTAGCAGACTTTCGTCCCGCCCGGCCCTCCGCTCACAAGCTCAAGAAGCGGCGCGGCCCGATCACCCATCTGGAACTCGAAGCTACCGAGGACATTCTCCACGAATTGAGCACAGGCCGGACGAATCAGGTAATTGTCGGATTCGCCGCAGAAACTGACGATCTCCTTGCCCACGCCAAAGAAAAGCTGCATGCTAAGGGCGTTGATCTACTGGTCGCTAATGACGTGACCGCGCCAGGGTCGGGGTTCGGAGCGGATACCAACCGGGTCTGGTTGTTGACCCGTGACGGTGATCCCGAGGAACTCCCGCTACTGTCCAAGCGCGACGTCGCGGACCGGATCCTGGACCGAATCCTGACGTTACAGACCAGCCGGTAACCCTCGAACATTCGTTTGCGCCCGCATCGCAAGGAGTTACTCGTGTCGTCACCACAGCGCATATCTCCCGCTATCGCCGCAGAAATCGATCGACTGGCCACAGCGGTGGCGAAGGATCCTCGATCGAAAGAATTCCTTCCTCTTGCCGACGAATACATCAAGGCCGGCATGTGGCAGGAAGCCGCGGCCGTGCTCGAAGACGGCCTCACGGTCTATCCGGGATTCGTGACGGCGATGGCGGCACTAGGCCGCGTGTACGATCAGCTGGGTCAGTCTGCGAAAGCCAAGTCCATTCTCGAGGAGGTCGTCAAGCAACGCCCCGACAACCTTCGGGCACACCGCATTCTCGCCAAGCTCTATCATGCGGAGGGACAGGCCGAATTGGCACTGCGTTCCTGCACGGCCATCCTCAACGCGAATCCATTCGATGAAGAAGCTCTAGCGGTCAGGCGCAGTGTCACGGGGGCGCCGGATGAACCACCACCATCGAAACGCGAGAAGAGGCGCAGCCTCGCGGAAGCACCCGCCGACAAGATCGCGGCAGCGGTTTCCGCAGTCCCGGCTCCGGCCCCCGCTAGATCGGAACCCCCTGTGCCCTCCGTGTCCATGCCTGAACCCGCTCCTGCCGAGATCCCTGCTGCTCCCGCTGTTCAACACGCAGCCGCCATTGCGCGCCTCGAGGCCTGGCTCGGCACGATTCAGACCAGGCGTCACCCCGCGGCCCGCTAACTCACGCGCGCTCCAAGACTGTTTCAGCGTTTGACCCACTCCTGACACCCTGTTAGAATGCCGCCGCTGCTGGCATTCCTATCCATTGCAGCCTGCTGCTAACCGAGGCGCGCGACAGACACATGCTGCGGCTACTTGTGCTCCATGGTCCCAATCTCAATCTCCTGGGGACGAGGGAACCGTCTGTCTACGGACGGATGTCGCTCCCTGAAATCGACAAGTCCATCGCCCGCCGTGGCGGCGAACTGGGGATTGCGGTGCAGACGAAACAGTCGAATGTGGAAGGGGAACTCGTCACCTGGATTCAAAACGCCAGGGGGCATTTCGACGGAATCATCATCAATCCGGCCGCCTATACACATACCAGTATTGCGATACGTGACGCGATTGCCGCCGTCGCACTGCCGACGGTCGAAGTGCATTTGTCGAACATTCATCAGCGGGAGGAGTTTCGCCATCACTCCTTCATCGCCGCTGTCGCGCTGGGACAGATTGCCGGGTTCGGTCCGACCGGATACCTGCTGGCGCTAGAAGCATTGGCCGCACATCTGGGAGCCAGAACGACATCGTCACGCACCCGAGCAGACGTCAGAAAAAAACCCGCGGCCATGCGCCGTTGAACTATTTGCACCAAGGAGAGTTGTTGTGATTTCGACCGCAGAGTTCCGGAACGGCAGCCCGTTAATGGTAGAGGGACAACCTTTTTATATCGTGGAATTTCAGCACGTCAAACCCGGCAAGGGCGGAGCATTCGTCCGGACGAAGCTGAAAAGTTATCTCTCGGGCAATGTGCTCGACCGGACCTTCCGCTCCGGGGAAAAATTCGACACGCCGCAGATCGAAGAATGCGACATGCAGTTCCTCTATGCCACGAACGACTCCTATACGTTCATGGATACGGAATCATACGAGCAATCGACCTATGAAAAGAGCCAGTTGGGCAGCAACGCCGACCTGCTCAAAGAGAACATGATCGCCAAGATCCTCATCTATGAGCATCGCCCCATCACGGTGCTCTTGCCTAACTTCATCGAACTGAAAGTCGTCGACGGCGAACCGGGCGTCCGCGGCGATACGGCTTCCGGCGGCAGCAAACCGGTCATCGTCGAAACCGGCGCCACGATCAAGGTGCCCCTGTATCTGGAAATCGGGGAAGTCATCCGCATCGATACCAGAACCCGTGAATTTGTGGAGCGCGTGCGTTGAGCTCATCACGTAAAAAGACCGAAAAGAGTCGAAGCTCCGCAAAACCCATTGTGCTGCCGAGCGCATTTGCCCCGCGCACCTCTTCGGCCGACCAGATGATTCTGCCTCCTGATCAGGTGGCGCAGATTCAGCAACTGGCTGATCTGCTGAAGCGAAACCATCTGACCGAGCTGGAAATCGAGCGAAGCGGCATGCGCATCCGGATCCGGCATGAGCCGGCCGTACGCGCCACGACGACGCACACCGTGGAAACGGTCCACAACCAATCGTCGACGCCCGGCACGACACCGGCCGCGCAGACTCGTCCCTCGCCGGAGACAGACGGCCAGGTGACGATTACGTCACCGATCGTCGGCACCTTCTACCGCTCGCCCTCGCCCGACGCAGATCCCTACGTAGAGGAAGGGGACTATGTGAAGAAAGGGCAGGTGTTGTGCATCGTCGAAGCCATGAAACTCATGAACGAAATTGAGTCCGAGGCCGACGGACGCATCACCAAAATTCTGGCGGAGAGCACGAAACCCGTCGAGTACGGACAACCACTCTTCTTAATCGACCCCAGCGCCACACCCTAGCCGCAGAGGTCATGGGGATTCGTGACGAGACCCGTCCTGGACGCATCAACCTCATGACTCCCATTCCACCTGCGGCCGGCGAATGCCGACCGGTAGTGGCCTGCGGGACAACTGAGTGAGCGCGAGGGGCAGGGGCAGGATAATACAGGCGTACAGCAAGACTCGCATCGGAGTATCTCGTGTTTAAAAAAGTATTGGTTGCCAATCGCGGAGAGATCGCCCTTCGGGTCATCCGGGCCTGTAAAGAGCTCGGCATCAAGACCGTGGCGATTCATTCCGAAGCCGATGCCGCAAGCCTGCATGTCCGGGCGGCGGACGAGCATGTCTGCGTCGGTCCGCCTGAGGCCGCACTCAGTTATCGCAATATTCCGAATGTCCTTAGCGCCGCTGAGGTCACCGGTGCCGACGCCATTCATCCCGGATATGGATTTCTGTCCGAGAACGCGCACTTTGCCGAAGTCTGCGAGTCCATCGGCGTCAAATTCATCGGTCCCACGTCCGAGAACATTGCCTTGATGGGCGACAAATCCAAAGCGCGTGAGGTCGTGGCGAAGAAAGGCCTCCCGGTCACACCCGGCAGCCCGGGCGAACTGCGCAGCGAACAGGATGCGCAGGAAGCGGCCAAAACCATCGGGTTCCCTGTGATCATTAAAGCCTCGGCCGGCGGCGGCGGACGCGGCATGCGTGTGGTGAATAAGCCGGAAGAATTAGCGAGGGCCTTTCAAGCGGCGCAGGCCGAGGCCAAGTCGACCTTCGGCCACGACGGTGTGTATCTCGAACGGTATTTTCTCGAACCCCGGCATATCGAGGTGCAAATCGTCGCGGACAACCGCGGCCATGTCGTCCATCTCGGGGAGCGCGATTGCTCGATCCAACGACGCCACCAGAAACTTGTCGAAGAAACGCCGTCACCGGCCATCGATGAACGGCTTCGGCGAGAAATTGGCCGGACGGCGGTCGAAGCCGTCAAAGCCATTCGGTACTGCAATGTCGGCACGGTGGAATTTCTGCTCGACAAAGACCGGAACTTCTTCTTCATGGAAGTGAACACGCGCATCCAGGTCGAACACCCGATCACGGAAATGGTGACCGGCATCGACCTCGTGAAAGAACAAATCCGCATTGCCTCGGGACTGCCGCTCTCCTTCAAGCAACCCGACATCAAATTGAACGGGCACAGTTTCGAATGCCGGATCAACGCCGAAGACCCGGAGAAATTCACGCCGTGCCCTGGACAGATCACTAAGTACTCGGCTCCCGGTGGCTTGGGCATCCGCGTCGATTCTGCCATGGAACCGAATGCCGTCGTGGTGCCGTATTACGACTCCCTGATCGCCAAATTGATCACCCACGGGCGCGATCGCCAGGAAGCCATGGCCCGCATGCGTCGCGCATTGGACGAATTCGTCATCGAAGGCATTAAGACGACCATCCCGCTTCACCGGAAGATTTTTAACGATCCGGATTTCCAGAAGGGGCATGTCTCCACGACATTCCTCGATCGCTTTCTCGCCGGCCAGTCTGCGTAACCAGGCGCCGATACCAGGAGCACGCCACGTCTCAGTCTGCTCGACAATCTTCCCTCAAAGGCCTGTATCTCATCCTTGATCCGACCGTCAGGCCGGAGCGCCCGCTCACGGACGTGCTGCGGGTAGCCGCGGCAGCGGGCGTGCGCCTGTTTCAATACCGCGACAAACAGGCCACGATGAAAGACGCGTATCGGCAAGCACTGGCGCTGCGCCAGGTGGCAACGGAGGTCGGGGCCACGCTGATCATCAATGATCGATGCGATCTGGCGTTAGCCGTGAAAGCAGATGGCGTCCACTTAGGACAGGATGATTTGCCCGTGGCTGATGCACGACGCCTACTGGGGCCGGAGGCCATCATCGGCCTCTCGACGCATACTCCTCACCAGGTCAGAGAAGCAGCTGCCCTGCAACCGGACTACATCGGCTTCGGGCCGATATTCAGCACCGCCACGAAGACGGATCACGACCCGGTCGTCGGCCTCGAAGGATTACGCGCAGTCCGCGCGCTCACCACGTTGCCGATTTTCGCCATCGGAGGCATCACGCCTCAGCATGTCACGGATATTCTGACGGCAGGGGCGGACGGGCTGGCCGTAATCTCGGCCATTCTGAAAGCCACGGACCTTGAGGCGGCTATCCGGACCTTTCTGCATCCGCCTTCCACACCAACTCGGCCAACTCACTGATCGGCGGGCTCCCGGCCAATTGCTCGACGGTGTGAAGCCATTCATCGCCTAATCGCGCCTCGTAGGATAGAGCCCCCAACAGCGGAACGGAAACCCGCTTTTTCAATAATGCCACGGTCGAGGCGCACTGCTCCTGTTGAACTGGAGTAGACGAGGGGGTTGTCTCATTCAGGAGCAACGCCAGAACCGGGATCTGCCGTCGCTCCAGCGCGTCCAGCGTAAGCAGCGCGTGGTTGATTCCGCCCAGACCGACCCGTCCCACCAGCAGAACAGGAAGGCCGAGACGACTGATCAGATCGCTCATATCCCAATCGTGCCCCATCGGCACGAGAAGGCCACCAGCACCTTCCACGACGACGCAAGGATAGCGCGCCGCCAGTGCATCGTACCGTCGCACAATTTCACTGAGCTCAATGACCCGGCCTTGCGCCGCAGCGGCAGCATAGGGGGCCACCGGCGCAGAGAAACGGTAGGGCGAGACACGGTCCAGCGAATCGTTCACACCGGCGGCCGCCATCAGCCGGGCGGCATCGCTGTGATCCGACAAGCCGGCTTCCAGGCCGGTTTCGACCGGCTTCATCACGCCGACCCGACGCCCCAGCTGAGCGAGCCGCCGGACCAGTGCGGCAGACACGAGGGTCTTCCCGACGCCGGTATCCGTGCCTGTGACAAACACCCCTTTCACGCTTCCCATGTTCCTTCCGTCCGACAGACTGTGAAACGACGTTGTGCCGCACGACATCGACGAGTGGGCATCTGAAATCACCAATGAGTATCCCGGTAGGATGCTCAAAACGGCCGTCCAGCAAGGCCCCAGGGTCTTCGGCGACTGAGGCGTACCTTTACGGTACGTCGCAAGGAGACGTACGATCGAGAACGATTCTGGCGGCTGTTTTCAGCATCCTCTCAGAGAATCCGGCTGTCCAAATTGATGATCTGTCCCGACAAGCCCGGAAGCTGCGCGAGGTGACAGATCGTTCGGCTCACATCCTCTAGAGTAGAGACCCGTCCCAACACATGGTCGCCCAACTGTTCCGGGGCAGGAAAGGCATCACCGGCCAGCGCGGTCGGCTGCCACCCGGGGCAGACCAGGTTCACGCGAATATTGTGCGGCCCCCATTCGCGCGCGGCGGTCTGCACAAGCCCCACAAGCCCGGCCTTCGAGGCCGCATAGGCGGCTTGGCCGGTCGTTCCATGCAAACCGGCATAGGACCCGATCACGATGATGGATCCACCGCCCTGCTTGATCATCAGCGATGCCGCCGCCGCCATGCATCGATAGGTTCCGGTGAGGTTCGTGTCGATCATACGGAGCCATTCCTCTTCGGGACAACGCAGCACGAGATGGCTGGATGCAACGCCGGCATTGCACACCAGCACATCGAGTCGGCCGTGCCGCTCCTGCACCGCATCGATCATCGCCTGAATCTCCAGACGTGAGCGGATATCCGCCTGGTACACGGCGCCTTCTCCTCTGCAGAGAGAGAGCTCGCGAAAGGTCTGCTCGGCTGCCTCTTTGTGCGAACCATAGTGCACGCCGACCCACAAGCCGGCACGGGCAAAGGCCAGGCACAAGGCGCGGCCGATCCCGCCGGACCCGCCGGTGACCAATACCGTCGAGCGTTCGCGGCCAAAAGGAGAAGCAGGGATCGGTGGTTCTGGTTGCACGGCGAGCGATTATGCGAGCCGCGCGGAGAGAAGGCAAGGCGGGAGCAGCCGGCTTGCTGCGGAAGTGCCGGTATGGTACCGTGATTTTTTAGACTGGAGGACAGCCGGAATGGTTCAGAACCTGATTCGCTCAACCGTGATTGCAGTGGGCATCCTCGGATCCGCGGCCATCCTCATGGGACAAGACCAGGTCTCTGCCACCGAAGCAGGGCAGGCCATCGCACAATCCGCAGACTATTTTCCGGATACGGTCGGCACCCGCTGGCAATATCGCGGTCAGATCTCCGAAGGGCCGCTGCAGACGATCGAGAATAAGTATTTTAGCAATGTGTCCTCGGTCACCGGCACCCGCACCTTAAAGGGCGGCCTGGTCGTCACCGTGTTTCACGATACCAATCCCGGCAACCATGGTCCTTCGGACAGTTTCTACCGGCGCGATGCCGCCGGCGTCGTCTACTACGGGTCTGAACCGGGCACGCCGCTGGAGAAGCAGTTGACGCCCTACCAGATCATTCGCTTTCCGATGAAAGTCGCCCAATCGTTTCAACAGTTCAACCGCACCGATATCGACTTTGGCAGCGATATCGACGGGGACGGCACCAACGAAAAGGTGGACGTAGAGGGGCTGTCAACTGTGCTCGGCCAGGAGTCGATTACCGTGCCGGCAGGGACCTATCCCGATGCGGTGCGCGTGGAAGCGAAAATGACGCTGAAGATCCGGCTCTCCTCGGTCGATCGTACGGCGGTCGGCACGGATGTGATGACGGCCTGGTTCGCCAAAGGTGTAGGACTGGTGAAGTATATCGAACGGCAGGAATTGGCGGCCCTCAAAGACGACCGCGGAAACATCACCGACATCACGGAAGAGCTGGAAGAGGTCAGCGTGAAGTCGGCGCCCGGGCTACAGGGTCGGCACGAATCCTCGCCGGAGGGTTTGCTCGCTGACGACGCGAGCCACCAGAAATTGTTTCAGGTACTCTTCGCCCCCGGCCTTCGCGCCTACGCCAGATAGCCGGTGCCCGCCGAACGGCTGGCGGCCCACTAAGGCACCGGTAATCGAGCGGTTGATGTACAGATTCCCGACATCGAACGCCTCGCGCGCGCGTGCAATTTGCCGGGGGCTGCGCGAATAGAGTCCGCCGGTCAGCGCGTAGGCGGTGCCATTGGCATAGTCCAACGCCTGCTCGAACGAGGCGGCGCGCATCACGGCCAGGATCGGACCGAAAATTTCCTCCTGCGCCAGCCGGTGTGCCGGTTCAATATCAGCGATCACCACCGGCCCGACCGTGTGACCGGGTCCTTCCGCCGATCGATCCACCAGCACTCGCCCTTCACGCCGCCCGATCTCGAGATAGTCCAGAATGCGTTGTTTTGCGCGCGCATCGATCACCGGGCCCACTTGTGTGGCGGGATCATCTGCCGGGCCGATGCGAAGACTCATCACCGCATCAGCGAGCCGTTCGACAAACGCGTCGTGAATCGAGTCCACCACGATCACCCGTGAGCAGGCCGAACACTTCTGACCCGCATACCCGGTAAACGACTGCGCCACACCGGTCACCGCTTCATCGAGATCCGCCGTCTCATCGACGATGATCGCATTTTTTCCGCCCATCTCGGCGATCACACGTTTCACGAACCGTTGCCCCGGTTGCTGGACCCCGGCGGCCTGCATGATGCCCAGGCCAACGTCCTTCGATCCAGTGAAAGCAATCATCCGCACCGCAGCCGAGGTGACCAACTCGCGACCCAGTTCAGGCCCACCCGGAATGTATTGCAGGACTCCCTTCGGCACACCGGCCTCGAGCATGATCTGCACCAATTGATAGCCTAACGCCGACGAGCGCTCAGAGGGCTTGAACAGAACCGGATTGCCTGCGACCAAGGCCGCCGCGACCATGCCGGTCGGTATCGCCAGCGGGAAATTCCAGGGGGCAATGACCGCGGTCAGGCCACGCGCCGTCCAGTAGAGTTCATTGAGCTCGCCAGGATAGCGGCCCAAGCGAGGCGGGGGATCGAGTCGCGCCATTTCACCGGCGTAATACTCGAGAAAGTCGATGGACTCGGCCACATCGGCGTCGGCCTCGCGCCAGGGCTTGCCTTCCTCGAACACTTCCCAGGCTGCCAGGTCCCATCGACGATCACGCATCAGGGCCGCAGCCTTCCGCATCACCGCAACACGGTCGACGATCGGCCGGCTACTCCAAGCCTCTGCATGGGACTCGGCTATCTTGATGAGCGCCTCGACATCGGCCGGCTGATAACTCTGCACCACCGCCACCCGTTGATCCGGGCGGCTGGGATCATAGGTCGACAACTCCGGTCCGGTCGGAAGATGAACGGCCAGCTTGGATACATCCAGGCGTTCCCCCAAGTGCGTACGGCGGCGATTGATCGCATCGACCATGGCCGCACGGACCGACGCACGCGAAAAATCGGCAACCGGTTCATTCACGAATTCAGTGGATGACGTGTAGGGGGAAGACCCGCGCTCCACCGGCGCCGACGATACAGGCTGAGACGACGCGCCATCCGGCGGCGCTAACAACAACGACAGCGGCTGCGACTCGACATATTCTTTCCGCAGGAAAGATTCATTGGACGTGTTTTCCAACAAGCGGCGAACAAGATAGGCCATGCCAGGCAAGAGCTCACCCACCGGCGCATAGAGCCGCAGGCGTCTGCCACGGTCGCTCATCGCATGCTGAAACGGCTCCGCCATGCCGTAGATCATCTGATATTCCCAGGCCGCCGGCGGCAGGCCCAGCGCTTCCGCCACGGCCTCGATCACGGCCAGGCTGCGGAGATTATGCGTGCCGAAAGCCGGTCTGATCAGGTGTGATTGTTCCAGCAACACACGAACCAGCGATTCATAATTCACATCGGTCTGGAACTTGTGCTCGAACAGCGGCATCGGCCATCTGCGCTGTCGATAACGAATCGCATCGGAATCCCAATAGGCGCCTTTCACCAGGCGAATCGTCATCGGCACCGCCCGCTGTTTCGTCCAGGCCAGCAAGCGCTGGACATCATCCCCGGTGTCGGTACGGTACGCCTGCAGTGCGATCCCCGCATGGGGAAAGGTGCGGTACGGCTCCTCCTCGAACAGGCGCATGAAGATGGACAGGATAAGGTCCTTGGTCTCCGCCTGCTCCATATCGAAGATGATGGAGGCGGGGAGGGTAGAGGCGATATTGAGCAATGGCCTCAAGCGGGCAGCTGCCGCGCGGTAGCTGCTCTCGGCATCGATCGGATCAAGCTGCGAATAGAGCGCCGAAATTTTGACCGACAACTGCACGCGAGGGAGCGGTCCGAGATGATCCCGCTCAAGCAGCGGCGAGGGCGGCCAGGAAGCACAGAGGTCGCCGAGAGTTCGCAAGGCGGCGAGGCAGCGATCGCGGTAGGCATCCGCCTCCCGTTCGTTCACGCTCGCTTCACCCAGCAGATCCACGGAAAACGCTCGCCCGTCGCTCCATAATTTCCGCAGCGCCGGCACCGCCTGCTCGATCGACGCGCCCGCGATGAAGCTCGTCGCCATCTGTTCCACCTGATGGCGGATGGCCTTGCCACTGAGGGTCGCGCCCAGCTTCGTAGAGGCAAGTGCCTTGAGTCCCCACTGCGCGCCGAAGAGATGCCCGCTCATGTCGCCAAAATATTCTTCCGCCAGACGCACGACCTGGGCATCATCGCGGAGCGACGGCAACACATCAATGAAGCGAAAGAGCTGCGCCTTGAACGCGGGATCTTTCATCGCCAGATTGATGGCCGCCTGCGACCACCAACGAGAATCAAACAGACCGGGTGACAATCCGCCGGAACGGCGGGCCAAATCTTCGCCTATGGCGCGAATACGAGGTTCGAGCAGGGCAGGGTCGAGAGTCATGTGGGCCTCCCGGACGACGTAAAGAGCTTCTCCTGCAGTATACACCGCGCAGCAAAGCCTGAATATTTGATCACGATTGCCTGTATCGCACATACGCCTGCCAGTCAGCAGATGGAAAGCTCATGACAGTTCCGTAGCTCGGCAGAGGGCATCCCTTGACCAGGCTGCAGGGGCCAATGGTGTCTCTTGTAAACTCCATCCGACTTGTTAGAATCGGCCCAATTGGCTCACAGCCAATTCGAGATATCGCCACGGAACGCCGAACGACATCCTCTCTCGCTTTTTACAACGCATGAACCCTATGCCCATCGAAACCGCTCACGACCTCATCGAGCAGATTCTTGCGAAATGGGCAGGGCTGATCGGGAAAGACTACCCGGGATACAGGGGACATGTGTATCGCCTGTTCAACTACTGCCTGGCGTTACATCTATGCACCGAAGAGGAGAAGACAAAGGTAGCCATCGCGGCCTGCTTCCACGATCTCGGGCTGTGGTCCCACCACACACTCGATTACCTCCCACCTTCCGTGTCCCACACCGCCCAATATCTGTCCGATTCCGGGCTCACGGCATGGACTGAGGAAATAGCCCTCATGATCGGTATGCACCATAAGCTGCGCGCCTATACCGATCACCAGTACCCTCTCGTGGAACTGTTTCGAAAGGCCGACCTGGTGGACGTGTCGGGCGGTGTGGTCCGTTATGGCCTCTCCCGGTCGTACATCACAGCGGTGACGACTCAGTTACCCGACCATGGCTTTCACAGATTTCTTTTGAGAGCCGGTGCAGCATGGTTGGTGAAGCATCCCTTCAACCCGGCGCCCTTCATGAGGTGGTAGCGCAGACGGCGTTTTTTCAGATGATCCTGATTGAACCGTCAGCTGATCCGCGTCCCATCATCAGCCCCCGTCGACGAATGGCATGAGCCTCCGCGTTTCTCCTCTTGAAAATCTGACAGCCGCTCCGTTACAGTGCGCCGTTTGCCTTCACCTATACCCTTAGTCTGGCGGTGCACTGTGGCGATGAGTTGCGCACAGGTTCCGAAGGAGTACGATGGCCGACTCATCCACACAATCCGTCTGCTGGGGCACCGTAGCCCTCTTTACTGCGCTCACGATCCTGAGCTTCGTCGGGGTTCCGCTCTTCGCCTATTACTATGACTACACCGTCCTGGATTGGACGCTGCTGGCCATCCTCTACGTCGTCACCGGTATGGGCATCACCGTGGGCTACCACCGTATGATCACGCACCGCAGCTTCGAGAGCCGTGGCTGGGTCAAGGTCTGCCTGCTGGTCATGGGAGGATGGGCCGTCCAAAATTCCGCCTTGCTCTGGTGCGCCGACCATATCCGTCACCACGCGCATACGGACGAGGACGCCGATCCCTACAACGCGAGCAAAGGATTTTGGCACAGTCACGTCGGCTGGTTGTTCTTCGACACGCCATATCGTGAAGACCGGTTCGCCGCGAAATTACGTACCGATCCGCTCATTATGTGGCAACACCGGTATTACTGGGCCATCGTCGGGTCGGGTCTGTTGTTACCCTTCGCCGCAGGCTATCTGAACGGCGGGGCCATGAGCGGCCTGGGATGTTTTTTGCTCGCCGGCGTATTGCGAACAGTCTTGGTCTTGAACTCCACCTTTACCATCAACTCCCTCTGCCACATGGTCGGCACCCAACCGCACGGCACGCAGGACAGCAGCCGGGATAGTTGGCTGATTTCCTTTATCAGCTTCGGCGAGGGGTACCACAACTACCACCATACCTATTCGCACGACTATCGAAACGGATCGAAATGGTACAACTTCGATCCGTCCAAATGGTTGATCTACACCCTCTCGCTGGTGGGGCTGACCTATAAC
>WBZX01001497.1_pt1 | contig 17433 bp, 21 predicted proteins | sample 5204211 | NCBI WGS metagenome assembly WBZX01 (sample SAMN12344362, study PRJNA552823) | activated sludge metagenome | biome: Activated sludge suspended growth; feature: Nitrification reactor; material: Wastewater; isolation source: activated sludge from nitrification reactor of wastewater... | reverse complement strand
CACCGCCGATTTTTTTTTTCGGTCGCCGAGCCTTGTCATTGGTCCGGTTTCGCCTGTCACCAGGTCGAAAGCTCCCCACGCCAGCCGGTGTTGTGCGGACTCTAGCGAGTTCCTCACCCCACGGATTGGATTCGAGAATTGATCTCCCACCAACTTTGTTCATGACGGCCTACTTCATGACGAAATAGGTTTTTCCGTATCGCCCCCGCTTGAGGCAAATATACGAGCATGAGATAGAAGCTACAGATTACTCCGCTGGGCTACAAAGCCAGACGGGATTACTTGCAGCAGCCTCTCTCGAACTGGACGAGCACCTCTCGATGCAATCCAGCTCTACCGGCAGCACATGCGGATGGTAAAGTCCGCCCCTTAGGCTGGTTGGTGACCAGCTTTACCGGGTGTGCCCACCCAATGGAGAGTCACGTCAAGCTTTACATCGTTGACAATGAGCAGAGCCTATCCTTGCTCTGCGTGATCCAGAAGATACTTCGCGAGTAGCTGCTAATCAAACAGCATTTTGGCGTACAGCCAGTTTGGATATGGTTTGGTGGTTACTTGCTTGCTACAGAACCCCGATTATAAGCTCTCAGCGCCTCGTGGTTCAAAGTTAAACGCAAAGGGGTAGTCTCAGCTAGGGTGATGGGCCAAACTCATCCTGGACGGGTTTCTTCGTCTGCGGAATTCTTGCAGTGGTGTCGTAGCCAACGCGGCAACGCCACCACGTTGCCACGCTACTCACCAGTGGCGTTACTTGTCACGTTACTCGCTTCGTTTTGGTGTGATCATCAGTTTGGCACTTGCGTCTTGCTTCAAGTTACTTGTACCATGCGGCCAGGTTAGCAAGATGCGACCAGGCTACCACGATAGAAGGAGTGTATGGCTGATTACTTGGACCATTTCGGACTTTCAAAGGCACCGTTTTCGACGACCCCCGACCCCCATTTCGCCTTTTCGAGTAAGGAACATAGACAGGCACTGGCAAAAATCGCTTATTACATCGAAGAGCGGCGAGGAATGTTTCTATTGATGGGAGAAATCGGAACGGGAAAAACGACTATCTCACAGCTTGCCATCAATCGCTGGCGGTCGATGCCCGAGAAGTTCATCGCGGCTCACGTGACGGACCCATCTCCAAGAACGCCGGCAGCATTCTTGCGTCTGGTGCTGGCTTCCTTCGGGCATGGCACGATGCGAAATCTTCTTGATCTCAAGGCAGCTTTTCGGAGTTTCTTGATAGAGCAGTACAAGGAAGGAAGAACCGTTGTACTCTTGCTCGATGAGGCACAGACGATTCACTTTTCCAATCTGGAGACGCTTCAATCGCTTGTCAATGAGCAGACCCAAACTGAAAAACTTTTGCAAGTGGTGCTGCTTGCTCAACCAAACTTTGAATTCAAGCTGGCCCAGAAGCCAGCACTACGTTCCAGGATTGCAGGAGGAACGACGCTCAATGCCCTGACACTTGAGGAAGCCATCTCGTTGCTTCGTTACCGCATGCAAGTTGCAGGCGCTGACTTCGACAAGATATTCCCGATGCCGACACATAAGGCACTTTACAATGCGACAAGCGGAATCCCTAGAGACCTCTGCATTCTTTGTGATGCCTGCCTTCTTAACTGCGTGGCTCAGGGACAAATGATCGTAGACGATGAAGCGATAAAAGCTGCCTTGCAGGACCTTTCCTTCAAGCAGTGGGATAAACGGTTGGTGGCTTAGGAAAGACTATGACGCAGAAATCAGGATTAGCCTACCCAGAGAATCCCCTCAGTGTGATGAGGGAACTTCAAGAACTTAGCCCCGTCACGCCAGAGCCAGCTAAGAAGCCAAGGACTTTGAATCCAAATAAATCCAGCAGCGAGGTAGCGAGCGCTACCAGTAGCGTTGCCGCGAACGTTACCGATGAAGCAGCGACTTCACTACGACGAAGAAGTTCCAGGCAAAAGACTAACGACGATGAGCAGAAGAATCCTCTCAACGAGGTTCTGATTCAGCTTCTTGCAAAACCCTACGAATCAGAAACAAAGAGCGGCCCGTTCACTAGTACCACGGTCAAGATTCAAACTGAGCTTTGGGAGAGACTCGGGCATGCCTCTGCATTAACCAATCTCCCCAAGCAAGAGATCCTTGCAGAGGCGTTGCGTGACTACTTCCGAAAGATGGTGAAGGGGCAATAGTCGCTTATGCGGGTTCTGATTCCAAATAGCACCCAGATTCCCGATATCCTCTTAGACCTATGGATGGCCGAACTCTCAGGTAGCGAATTCAAGGTGCTGCTCTACATTGCAAGACGCACCTACGGGTTTGGCAAGGAATGGGATACCATCAGCCTCAATCAGATCTCAAACGGCATCAAGAAGCGGGACGGTACCATTCTTGACTACGGTACCGGTGTCTCTCGTGCCAGTGTCATCCGTGCCTTGAATACGCTTGAATCCAAGAGCATCATCATCAGGCAGACCAATCAAAGAGGTGACTCACGCGAATATGAGGAGAACACGTACAGCATCAACCTTGGGTGGGAACAGCCTCAGAAGAAATCAGGCAATGGATCGGGAGGAGGAAGTGGGGGAGGCCAAGAGCTAAGAAGGAACACGCCAAGGGGGGTAGTCTCAAAAAGAGACTACCTGGTCTCAAAACGAAACCATGTGGATTCAAAACATGACCAGGGGTGGTCTCAAAATGAGACTAGGGTAGTCTCAAAACTAGACCCACAAGAAACAGATCTACAAGAAACAGCAGCAAGAGCAGAGACTGTCCTTGATAATGCTGCTGCTGTTTTGATTAAGAGACTTGCGGATGAAGGGGTTGGTCGCTCCGTTGCAACAGACCTGGTACGGAAAAATCCCAAGGCTTGCGAACAGCAGCTTCAGTATCTCCCCTTTGCCGAAGTCAGGAAGAGCAAAGGGGCATGGCTTGCTAGCGCGATACGAAACGAGTACGGACCACCGGAGAAGTATTTGAAGGAACAAGAAAGGAAAAGACTTCATGCCCTGCCTCAGAAAACCAATCGGCTTGAGGGTCATCAGGCAGAACACAAGGCACTTTGGAGTAGGGCAACTTTTACCAGGCTTTCCAAAGAAAGCCCTGAGACGATAAGTGCATTCAACCTGCATCTTCAAGAAGAAAAGAGGAGAGCCGTCTTGTTCTCGAAAAGACTAACGGAGAAAAAACGAAACGAGTATCTGGCTCATCTTGAAAGCGAAGAGTACCGAATTGACAAGTTCACGCTCTGGCTGTCCGGAAAAGGGGTGAGGTACAATCGTGAGGAGTCGGTCTATGATGACAGAAACCAAGAAGCTTAAAAAGCGAATGTCAGCACTTGCTTCCACGTTTCCAACACTAAGAAACGTGCCAGGTATCATGCCTTGAGATGCCAGAGTTCTGGATGATTGGGCCAGTGGTTTCATTGAAAGCGCAGGGGCTAGGCATGCCGCAAGATTTGTTCTTGCGGTCTGGGATAACCTCGGAGAACGGAAATCAGTCCGTTCGATGTCGTTGAGGCCATGCACTATTGGGACGAGGATCACAAAAGAGCGTTCTTGTATTGGCTTGTTGCCCCCTGGTGGGCGTGACCCAATTCCGTTCGTTGTGCCCATCTACGACCTAAATCACTGACTTGCATCAATATGCCTTTCTCTGGAATAACCGCGTCCGGAGATTAAACCTCAAGTTATTCAGCGTTGAAGTGATCGAAGTCAGTCCCGGAGCGCACAAGTCATTCTTCAAAGACACGCTGAGGAGCAGGGCATACCAACGCTATGGTGTTGCGAAAACGTCTTGTGGGGAATGAACCGTGATGCCGTGGTAACGTTGAAAATCCTTGATGTTGTATGTCAGAACATGAGAAATCCCATGAGTCTTCATGGCAGCAACTAGCCTTGCATCATGGGCGTTCTTTCCTGAAACGCCAAGACTGGTCACCAATGCTTCCCATTCATCCAGCAAGGATAAAGGGTCTGCTAGCACAACGTACAAGGTTCGTAGCCGTTTCAGTTCCGAAGCAGCTTCTTGCACTGTCAGGCCAAAGCCATTGTCTGCCACAGGACGAGTGCCACTACCCAATACTCATAGAGATTTTGTGCGACCAGATGAAGTTTGGTCCCTTGGGTTCTGAGTTTGGCTATCGCACCATCCGCCAACGCAAATTCAGAATGAGCAGGGCTTAAGGATCGAATCAAGACATTCGTATCAACGAGGTAGCTCATTCGCCTCGTCCAGCGTAGATGCTCTCTCGGCTGTCATCTATAAAGTGGGTCAAATGCTCATGCCTTTTGGCGAGTGCCCGATGTTCTGCTATCCACTGATCCGCTGAAGTGATGCTAGCCTCACCCGACTGGGAAGAGCCATTCGTCTCATGGCTTTCGAGGTCACTCCTTACTAATTCTTCCAGGTAGGACTTGATGGTAAGGCCCTTCGCTCCAGCTTTCGCTAGAAGGCGTTTCTCAGTTTCTCTGGGTAGCTCAAGAGTCAAAGTCATTGTTACACCTCAAAATCTCATTATACCACCGGCGTCCTATCCGGGTCAAAGTCTTGAAATAGATAGCAAAGCCTATCGTTTGAAGGTTTCATCTGAGAATCAGCTACCAAACGGATGTGCTTCTGTTTCTTTTCGCCCGTGCAATGATTACTTCCTGAAAGCCGTGCTGCTCCCACTCTGGCGTAGCCACAGTGTCGATAAGCAGGGTCTTCGGATCAAACCCATTTTTTATGAGTACTCGCTCCCAATCTGCTTCCTTGACGCTTACAGCCCTGAACCAATCACTTCCCGACAAGTAACCCTGGCAGTTCTTCATAGTCGAGAAGACTGCACTGCCTTCAGGCTTCACGAAAGACAGAATTCTTGGAACCAGCACTTCGCCCCATTCGGTTAGATCGTTTGCGACGCATTCGGCACAGTAGAAAGACTGAACAAGGTCATACTGAATGGGATTCTGTATCGGCGGTTCTTCCCTGAGATCACAGTGAAGTAGATGGCCTATTTTCTCCCGTAGCTCGCGAGCCTGCCCCTCCACGGCAGTGCGAACACCTAATAGTTGAAGGATTGTCCGAAACATCGCCGACCAATCGTGCTTTACCAGGGAGTTCTGTTTCCACGCTTCTATGGTCGATAAATTCGAGTCGAGGAAATCCGCCATGTCGATGCGTTCGCAGAAGGGAGCGAGAGCAAAAGCAGTATGCAAGACTGGCCCACAGCCGAAATCCAGGACCGTACTAGGAGGACAAGCCAAGGCACGGACCCAATCAATCAACAATTTGACGAGCATCCGATCATCCGAAGATAGTTCACCACCAGAGTAATAGGTTTTGAGATAAAGCAGAGGATCGAACCGAGAAGTGTAATCCGTCATGTCAGGAATAGTAGGCCTTTCCCCTGACTATGTGGTTGGTCTCAAGCCCACTTGGACTGAGCCTTTCCTTGATGAACTCCAATGTTCTTGGTGCATCGAACGTTCCGCAGGTGTAGATGTCCAAAGTGACGAAGCCCTTCTGAGTCAGCGTGTGGATGGAAATGCCTGATTCGATCAACGGTACCCAACCTGAAAGCCCGGCTTTATCTGGGAATTGCTCATCAGGTGAGCGAAAGATAAATGGAGGTGACTGCTTCGTCATTCCCAGATGGGAGACCAGATCATCGAGCAGTTGGTAGCAGAAGCCAAGGTCGTCGCACTTTGCAACGGAAACCCCGTAGCAGTCCACGTGATAACTCTGGCCGAAGTATTGGTGCCTCGAATCCGCCATCGATTGCCCGCCTTTGGTCACGATGTCTTCGCCTTCTTATGTAGCCCACAGACTACAGAAACATTGCAATGCGACAAGTACCAATACAGAATGATCGGAAAAGTACTTGCACGTTACCGCAAGAAGGCAAACCTGACGCAAGAAAAACTAAGTAGCCTTGCGAAGGTGGACCGTGCCTACATCAGCAATCTGGAACGTGACAGGAAGAAGTTTGTTTCACTCGATATTTTCATCCGGCTCTGTGAAGCAATGAATGTGAAAGCTTCGACAGTGCTGTCAAGCTTTGAGAAATCCAGGTCGCAGAGCCATCAAGTTCGTGAGAGCAAGTAGTCGCCTTTTCCTGTCATATCGCTTACAGCTTCGGAGCCACAGTCACTCCATGGCCTTCTATGGGAGGCAAAGGTCTTGAAGAGTCGGCAAGCAACTCGGCATGGCGGCATAAAGAGGATGGCACGAGGAGCTTCGCAGCGTCTTCTGTCACAATGGACATGACCGTTTCTTAGGCACACCACATGTGCTAACCTGAGAACACTGTTTGATTCGAGTAGATGATCTCATTCGCTTTCCGACTCACTCGGGAAGCGATGACGTGCGATAGGTTTTCGTGCCGCTTCCCTTGTTCCTTTAGGGGAGGGCCAGGTTATGGCCGAGTCAGTGCTAGTATTGCATCGGGGAGCCAAAGAAGTAGGGCTGGATGAGCTAGCGAACATCCAACCACCAGCGCCACGAGGAAGATGGTATCCCATAGCTCACAGGCGTGTGGTCGACGTGGTGAAGGGTACTTTGCAGGATGCAGGGTATCTCATCAAGCGGGAACGCTACGGCGTAACTGGAGATGGTCATCGGTTCTTTGGAACTCTTGATCTGGGAACTCCAATTGCAGACGGGATCACTTTGGCGGTGGGAGTAAGAAACTCGACCGATCAGAGTTTTCCTCTTGGTTTCTGTGCCGGCACCAGGGTTTTCTGTTGCGACAATCTGGCGTTTCGTTCGGAGCTCTTGGTGCGAAAGAAGCACACCATCAACGGCGAGCGGAACTTCTGCAATGCCATTGGTGGTGCTGTAACGACCTTAGACAGCTTCAAGGATGCCGAGTCGGAGCGAATCAACCGATTCCTCACCACTGCACTTTCTGATGATCAAGCTGATGCGTTGATTTTACGTTCCTTGGAGCGTGGGCTCATCGGACATCGTGATCTGACCAAAGTGCTGCATGAATGGCGAAATCCGGCGTACCTGGAGTTTCAGCCAAGGACGGTGTTCTCTTTGCTCAATGCCTTCACTTCCGGCTTGAAGGAGCGGGCCATAAAACAGCCTGCCGTGTATGCAAGGCAGACCATGCGCTTGCACGGACTGTTGGATCAAGCCAAATGTGAACCTAAGCAGGTTCAAGCCTTGGTGATGTAGTTATATTCTCGAAGAGGTTCATGCACGTCATTGCCTCTTCCTTTCAGGCGTACTTCTTGAAAGCTGGCAGGATTCGAGGGTAAGGGGCCAATTAGCCCATAAATGCTGACCATACAGTGTGAGCGTTTGCCTTCTCTCTCTCATCAAGAAGTCGGTCAACAAAGTGAGAGTGACTTGGCATTCGGGACATCGCCGTTGCTCTTGGGTAAGTTCATAGCGATGCTGCTCACGACGCAGGGACGACGGAAGCTGACGCCGACCGGTCGACGTGATCTTTTCGGCACACATGAGAAAAAGCTCTATGAGCTTCTCATCGTCTTTAAGCTTTGAAACCCTGCTAAAAAAACTAGGGCAGTGCGACGTTACGCCTGAAGACGCCATAGATGCATTCCAACGATTGCATCTGTTCCGGTCCTGAGTAACTCAAGAGCTTAGTTTTCTTGTTGCATTCAAGATGGCTCTGGTTACGCTGTCTTGATTGTCCTAACATTCTGCCTACTCAACGAAAGAACTCGGTCTACATGAACCTCACGCGATTCTTAACTCATGGTTGTCCACCGATCGCAGAAACATGTTATCTTGGCAATATTGGCATAATACCACTACGGTTGGATTCTGAAACCCAACCTTGGCCGATTGCAAATCGTTGGAGCAGTGATTGGTGGTCAAATCACTACCGCAGCATCCTTCGAGCGGGAACTACATTGATCCGAGATCGTTGTAGAGCTGCGTCCGCTGCACTGCACCCTAGGTTATGGTCGGTCTACGGCCCAAGCGTCAAGGTCACCATGATCGAACCTACTTCATCAATAGTGGTGAGATCTGAACACTTCTTTGGAGAAAACCGCGAAGACAGGATGTCACTGCGACTTCATTGCTACGAACTGCTTCACGATGGCATTGGCTACACGAATTGCTTTAGAAAGAAAAAAACTCTGCCTGACGTGAATGATGCCGAGAGAGATGTCTTCCTCCAAGAATTAAGCGATAAAGGGATAATCAAAGACCTGTTTGATCCGCAATATGGTCTCGTAGGCGGCCAGTCTCTTCATCCGGATGATAGGTTTGGTCATTACTTAGGGTTCATAGACTTAAGGCCCAACTTTGGGCCGACACCGAAAGAAAAGAATAAAGGGGCACCTTTAGCCTTGGGACTTCTTGTTCCGCCAAGAAGGTATCGACTTGATCCACGATCCTTCATCATCACTGGGGACTACAGTGCTGTCTTCGGCGGCCCACCGTACTCATGCACTGTATATTGTCAGCACGATCCACACACAAGTGGCGCAAAGTGCGCTCAAGCTGCTCTAATTATGGCACTAAGCATGCTCGCAGACCGAAGGGCTCGTGTTGAAGGGTCCTACGCTCTAACCTTCTTAGCTAAGGGGCAAATTGAAGGTGTTCAAAACAGAATAGAGCCAGGTGAACCTGATGAATGCTTGTACTGGAAACTTGTTGTTGGAAGAGATATCCATGGCTGGTTTGATTGTGACGGATTGTCTCCTGACGAATGCGTCAATGCACTAGCTGGTTCGGACTCAGGCCGATCACGATTCAGGGTGAGTCCCTGCTTAGTAAAGCTTTATTCGAAGGAGCCTATCAGACAAAGATTGAAGAAGAGGAATCGAGATTACGATTTCACAGATCGACTCTCTAAGAGGTTGATCCAAGCTTATGTGTCTGCAAAATTGCCCATCGTTTTGTTCGTAGATCCAAATCACTGGTGGAGTCGCACTCGCTCAAAGCCTGGGAAAAAGAAAAAAATCACTGGACACGCTGTAACTGTCATTGGCATTCGTCGTCACGGACCGGATACTTTAGGGCGAGTTATTGGAATGAAGGATCCCTTTTATCTGATTGTACATGACCCAGGTCATGAGCCATTTTATGAGAAATCTATAAACAGCAGTCTCAACGCAGCTTGGCATTACTATGCGTCGGTGCGTCGAAAACGAGTAGGAAGTCCAGACAAGGACAGACTCCCTTTGTTACGCTTTCTCGGAATTGCAGACGAACTGTTGAAGACACACCCGTCTCATTGCCTTGACTACCTTTGCGGATATTCGACGTTGTGCACAAGAGACGATCTACAAGACCCAGTTGCTACTGACCCCATTCAGATTCAACGTGTGAAATCATTTGCACCCTACGCAAGTGTTAGCAGAAAGAGTGGAACTAATTTCCGTATACGACTGATCCATTCAGACGAACTGCCTACGATCCTAAGAGCGGAAGATGTTGACGATCCGAACATTACTGGACAACTGACCTTTCCTCCAGGCCGCTACTGGGCCGTTATGGGTTACCGTTTCACCAAGCCTACCTCAGCAGGGAGTCTTTCCGACGTGTGGTTGTTCCCCGCTGAAGAGAGCAGGATTCATGAAGGAATGATAGCACCTCATCCGAGTCACGTAAATATCCAGCCAGGAAAGGAAGCGATAGTAAGAGGAAATACTGAAATAGTCCTTACTGCGGGTAAAAAATTCTCCCGTGCGCGCCCTACTTTGTCAACACAGCAAAGTGCTCCTCCGATTAAGTCAAGTGTAATTACGAGCTGCAGTTCGAGGGCATTGCCTGTTTTCATCAACGAAGTCGTAGGTGTGAATCGACTTCAACGGATCGATCTCTACACCTTTCGAGAAACTGATTTGCTCTCTTTCAAATCCTGGCTAGAGACTGAAGCTCGCGATTCAGAGAACAGCAATAAGCTCTTTACGCTACTTACGAACATTCCCAACTGCTTTGACTCTACCACTGGGCTCTTTGCCGGATATGGCCCATTTGACTCCGGCACTAGTCGCCAAATACGCCAAGCCTTGGAAAAGTGGCTTCGCGTCCAGATTGGCCACCTATTTATCGAAAAGAAAGTACAATTTGCGGCGTTGGCGACCTACTTTCCTGACATCACAAGCCTCGACGATGACATTGCTAAGATGTCTCAACGATCACTAATTGAAACTATCCTGCTCGCTATCTCGTTCAGCAAAACAACAGTGGGCAAACCTGATGATTCCCCACGAGTTCCAGCGCTGATGGCAAGTCCAATCGTTGAATTCGTCTGTGGTACAAGAGTTGACCGTTGTAGGTGCAAACGTTGTATGTCGAAATCGCGATGTTTTACGATCAAGGACGCGCACAAGCAACGCCTTCTTGTAGATCGCCTAAAAGAGGTTGTACGACTCGTCTTAAAGGAGGATCCCACAGCACAGTTCAAGTTGGCTTTGGAACTTGAGCCGGGTGAAACCTATGTAGTCCGAGACGAAGAGACGCTAATAAGTACTCTTGAGCTAATCAAGTCTGAAAGTGTTAGTCTACACGATGGTAGCATTACTCCACTTACTCGCTATGTAGGTTTCAACGTTGATGTCTCTCACATGATGTGTGCATCGGTCAAAGCTTCGACAATCGAAAAGTACTTAAGCCTTATTTCACACAGTCACATCAGCGATCTACCCTCCATGCACTCAAGAGATTTAGTGCCTCTAACCTGGACCTTGGAGGAATGCCATCCAGCCTTCGATCTTGATGAATTCTCATCCTATCGTCCATATCTCGAAGTCCTCAGCAAGGCAGCCGTCGCAGCACACGCACAATCTCCGAGTTCACCTCTTGTCGAAGTGCCCTTCTCAGGATGCTGCGCTCTAGAGCTTGAGGGATGTGGTCGCATCGACTGGGTGCATCGAGGACTAACAGCAATGAAGCAACTTTTTAGGAGCGCATGATGGTCGCCGGGCGTCAAACTAGGTAGGGTGGGAGGTGTAGGTCCTAATTTGCATGCCTATAATGCCAGTTAGGCAGCGGAACTGTCCGGCTAGATTTGGCACTGATGAAGATACGACGTACGCTTGGATAAAGCCCAACTTGTGCTCGTCTTCATGCTATGCTAGCCTGCTTGCCGAATGGAGTCTTCAATTGGAGAAGGGGAATGCTCTCAACTACAAATAGCATCGGTACGCGAGACGTGACTCGAAGTGTTGATAACTCTGTGCCATCGAAAGCTCAATACAGTTTTGACCTCGATTTTCGCAAGAGTCGAACTCTTACTTACGACCAGCAGCGAAGCGGGTTCTCTGAAGGGATACACGCTTTACAGAAACGGCTATCAGATTCCCATGACGCTATGGTTAGCCATGAGTTGTCTGGTAACATACTACTGTTATTTGTGGAGATAACAGATCCAAGCGTATTAGATAGCGAAAACCGGCGTTCTGTGATCCGCACGGAGATATCGATTGAAGTTCGCCGTATCGGACAGGCACACCTCATTGTCGTGAATGATCGTAGTGATCGTGATTCATCAGCGGACGATGTTGCAGAAAACGACACATTGACAGACTACGAGACTCTCGAAGGCTAGGAGGATCTATTTTTGAGTGTTGTGAAACTGGATCCTCTCGACTGGGAGCGATTCAGCAGCAATCCTTCATTTCTCAATCTCGTCATTTCATCATTCGAGATCATCCATTCCCAAGTACTGCCACGTCCACACCGTGTTTTTTTGTGCATGGACGCGACCCAAGCGACACCACTCACGCACCGTGAACTCAGCCTTGCTTATTCGGAACGCTCGATCTCGGAACGCCCATGCCCAGGGCATCACTTTGGAAGTCGGAGTCAGGAATTCGACCGACCGGAGTTTTCCTCTTGGCTTTTGTGCCGGCACGAGGGTGTTCTGCTGCGATAAGTGCGGTACATTTCCATGTAGGAGCGTCGGCAGTGCTATCTGACACCGAGATGATATTGCCGGTTTGCGAGCAGGTCTTGTCTATTCTTGCTCTCTTGGATGAACCGCTCACGCGAGTAGCCTCACGGACTGAAGCCATAGATTTGTAAAGGCGCGGGAGAAGTCGGATGAGGAAGCAAAACCGGTGCGAAAGGCCACCTCAGTGAGTGTGGTTTTGCGACCATGCTGCATTAGTCCGACGGCTTTCTCAAGTCGCAAGCGGCGAATAAAGGTATGCAGCGGCTCACCGACAAGATTACGAAAGAGGCGGTGGAAAAGGTACGGAGAAAAGTGTGCCAGCTTCGCAAGCTCCTTCAACCGAAGCGGCTCGTCAAGATGCTGGGTAATGTGATCAATCACGCGATTGATTCGGTCGAGATAGAGGTGAGTGGATGTGCTCATCGGTTCCCGGTTGCACCTCATGAGAAGGTACGTGATCTAACAGACCATGATATAGCTTCGCTACGGAGGGGCTGCAAAACTCATCATCAGGCAAATGCGGCCAAGTATCTAGATTTTCAAACCTGCTCATCATGAAGGAGTGTTGCAAAGCTATTGAATGGAAGGCGGAATCGATGGCTGATTTCCCAATCAGCTTTGATCCTATCTGCCTGCTTGACGTTTAGTGCAGTTGACCTGAGGAGATCAAGAATGATGGATGTCGTAGAGACAAGAATCATGGTTGGAGCAAGACGCATGGCTTCTTTGGCTGCACGCTTGTCATCAATTGCCAGATGCATCCCTCGATGAAAAGCAGCAGCGATTGCAGCACATTCCCCAGCACCAAGATTCTTTTGATCCGACAGATCTGCAAAGGTAACAAGTTCCTCGATCGAATTGACTTCCGTTTCAACAAGCTGTCCATCAAGCAATGCACGGTCCAAGGCGGCAAACTGATCATAGTAATGTTCAGTTACTTCAAGCCTGACATGGTTTGTGACGACGAAATTGTATTTGGGATGGGCGGAGAGAAGATCAAGTCGATCAATCCGAAGGAAATTGATCAACGTAGAGGTGTCTAATATAGCATCAACGCGACCTTCCGTGGTCATGGAATCTTCCCTTTTGGGCAGCAGACATTTTCTAGCATTCTAATTCCAACAATTTACGACCTTCGCTGATTCCTAGTTTTTTCGTGATTTCAAGGAAACGCCCTTGTGAAATCTCTTCACGACGAAAGGCCTCGACTGCCAGTGGCAGGATTTGATTTGCCAATTCTCTGTCGTTCTCTCCCTTAGCGGCAATCTCCTGCCATTTCTTAAGAGCGGTGAGCAAAGCCTGCGCTGCCTCCTGCTTTTCAAGCAGTGAAGTCAGTTCCTTTCGATTGATGAAGTTAAGATCACTCAAACGATATGCCGCAGTCAGATAGGTGACCCCATAATGTACAGCAAGCAAGGCGGCATCAGGACATTGAATCTGCTGCTCTTCCGCTTTGGTTCTAACTTCTGCCTCAATTTCACCTTCGGTGGCAACGTCGTAGACCGAGAAGTATTTCCGGCTGGGAGCACCCTTGCTTAGGCTGGAGAGGAATGCCTCGACTCCCTGCTTTGGCATCAGGAAGCTGGCTGCAAAGGCATTGGCTCTCTTTTCAATAAGGTCACTTGCGTTGGCACGACGAGTGGTGCTTGCCCCATTCTTGCGATCCATCAGTGCGTGGCCATATTCGTGGGCATAAGAGAACCTCTTACGCCCTCGCACGTGATCATAGTTCACGAGAATGGCTAGGCCAAGAATCGGATGAGCAAGGAACAGACCAGACATCTCGTCTGGAAGGCGCGCTCCGGAGGCCCATATGCCTTGCGCGGCAATGAAGTCTGCCATGTCAGGTATAGGTGACGTCGGCTGGCCAATTCGTAAACGCTCCTGTTCGGCAACAATTTGACCCTGTTCGACGGCATCCGCATAGTTTCTAGGCTCGGGTAGACTGTACTCTGGCGGACTCGTCTTGGCGTGGCGATCAAGAATGCGAGTCAGCAAGACCCCTTCATGACATAACTCAAAGCATCTTTTTACTTCGGACTCGTAGTCTGGAGGAAGCGAGGTACCAGTTAGTCTGTTGAAGGCCACTAAGGCATCTTCCTCTTGTGGTTGCTTTTCCACGAAGAAATGAATGATTGGCCTCTCATACAGCTTTGCTAGCTGGATCAGTTCGACGGTGTTCACTGAACGCTTGCCGGACTCAATGTGAACAATCGCAGTGCGAGGAAGGGCAAGCGCTTCAGCAGCCTGCTCTTGCGAAATGCTCTTGTTGAGTCGGGCTTCCTTTAGCTTCGTTCCTAGTGCTTCTTGGTCCATCATGTCATGCCCTCGATCCTTAAGGGCTCCCTTTCAGTCTTTTGTTTGCCTTATGGCGGTTAAGTCTATGTACGAAAATCGAACTTCCTTGCCATGTCAAGACAATTCTATCTCTATCTAACATTCTTGTCAAATTATGACTTGACTGTTCGATTTGGCCAGCCTATGATTTGTGCAGGAGTGGACGAATCGATGCACGGACTTCGTTTCGTCACGCTGAGTTAACGAAACCCTTCCGTCCAGTGAAAGGACCAACAAATGGAAAGCCACCTGATTCACTACACCGTGGATGGCAAGCCGCAGTCTGCAAATGTTTCCGAGCGGACTCCGGTCGAGATACTGCAACTGGCTGGAGAAGATCCTTCGGACAAGTATCTCATTGAGATAAAAAACGAGCGCAGGGAGTCTTATCATGATCACCCGCACCGTGGCATCAAGTTGCATAATGGCCAAACATTTGAGTCAAGTCGGAAGACGGTGCATTTCAAAGTTGACGACGAGATCGTGGTCTCACGGGAACACGAATTGACTCCAAACAAGATCATGGAGCTAGCAGGGGTTGATCCGAAGAATCACTATTTGGTTCGGCTTTGTGAATCAGGCGAAGAGTCATTTCGAGACAAAGCCGAAACCTCGATCCATGTCAACCAGCACGACAAGTTCATCACCTTGCTGATGGGCGCAACACCAGTCTCGTAGAGGAATGCCACGATGGCCCGACTAGAATTTATCAAGCAAATGAAGGAACTCGGCTATGCCATCGAGGTCATATCCGATGACAGGATTGGCTTTCATTTTGTTCCTCGTTTGGGGAGATTTCGGGGACAACGCCTAGACATGGGATTCGTCGTCAATGATGATTTTCCGGCCAACTGTCCAGGCGGCCCCCACATCAAGCCTCGACTGCTTCCCCTTAATCCTGAAGGTGTTCATCCCAACGGTAAAGTACACGAATCACCGTTTGGTGGTGAATGGGAATATTGGAGCCGACCTTATCCTGACTGGAACGTATCAGACAGGACTGCGCGAGCATACATGGAACACATTGACAGGTTATTTGACCAATGAGACATTCCGCTGCCATTCCATCACAAATAGATGCTGAACTGCAATCCCATCTTCTTCGCAAGGATGGCCAAGAAGATTTGTGTTTTGCACTATGGCATCCGAGCAAAGGTCTCGCGAGAACGTCTGCTCTATTGAGCGAGATCATCCTGCCTTTGCCTGGGGAACGCCACGTCCATGGAAATGCATCTTTTGAACCACATTACGCACAGCGTGCGTTGGGCTTGGCTAATCGGAAAGGGGCGGGACTTGCGTTTCTGCATAGTCACCTTGGGCCAGGCTGGCAGGGGATGAGTCAAGATGATGTAGTCGCCGAGCAAGGCTTAGCCCCAACCTCGCAGGGTGCCACCTCGCTCCCACTGGTGGGTCTGACTTTAGGTACCGATGGCGCATGGAGTGCTCGAATCTGGGAAAAGCAAGCAAGACGACATTACGAGCGATTGTGGTGTGAATCGGTCCGCGTTATCGGCGATGCCTTTCGGATGACTTTCAATGATCGTCTATTGCCGCCTGCCAAAGTGGGCGATGAACTAATAAGAACTGTTTCGGCATGGGGAAAAGTAAAGCAGAGCGAGCTTAATAGGCTTCACATCGGGATTGTGGGAGCAGGCAGCGTTGGCTGCATCATTGCTGAAGCTCTGGCAAGAATGGGGGTTGCAAGAATTACGCTCATCGACTTTGATGGCATCGAGCTTCTTAATCTAGACCGGCTTCTGCATGCCACCAAACAACACGTCGGCCAAGCCAAAGTTCAAATGCTTGCCGAATCAATCAAGCGCAGTGCTACTGCTCATGAATTCAGCGTTAATCCGATTGAATGCAGCATCGTTGAGAAGGATGGATTCCTTTCTGCTTTGGATTGCGATGTGCTCTTCAGTTGTGTTGATAGACCTTGGGCCAGGTTTGCCCTGAATCTAATCGCCTATGCACACTTGATTCCGGTCATTGACGGTGGCATCGCCATAGCGGCAAAGCGATCTGGCGGAATGAGGAATTGCACCATACGAGCTCACGTGGCTGCACCTCACCGGCGTTGCCTTGAGTGCCTTGGCCAATACAAGTCTGAGCTTGTAAGTGTCGAACGCGATGGCCTACTCGAAGATCCTGTCTACATTCAAGGGCTACCAGATGACCATATGCTCAAACGCCGAGAGAATGTGTTCGCCTTTAGCAACATGGCCGCATCAATGGAACTCATGCAGTTCCTCTCCATGGTGATTGCTCCGTCTGGCGTCACAAATACGGGTTCCCACTTGTACCAGTTTGTCCTTGCAAAACTCGACAAAGAAGAATCACCTCTATGTAACCCAAGGTGTTTCTTTTCTGAGGTGTTGGCTCTAGGTGATCATGCGCCCATTTCTGCTATTGGTCGTCATGAGTTAGCCGAGAAAGCCAGAGCCGGGCGCGTGAAAGTAAACAAACCAAATCGTGTGTGGTTGCCCAACTGGCTCAGATATTTAACAAGCATGCTGAGACGGAAACAAGTAGGGTGAGCACGGTCCCGAAGTACTTGCTTAGTGCCGAATGGAACTTGAATTCGTCTTGGTTGGATTATAAGCCCTTCCGCAATCGCGTTTTGCCTTAGTGATACACTCCCAAGACGGCCTTCAATATGCGACCTCGTGTGGGGAGTAACTCTCTTCGCTCAGGCCCCTGAAGAACCCAGGGCTGAAGATGACGCTTGTTCGATGACCGTACTCGGTTGTCTTGACGCGGCACAGGGAATTTTGTGAGGTTTGCTTCTGAACACACCGACAAGTTCACGTCGGTTTTTTAATAGTTCAACAAGTGATGCTCTCAAACAATGTTTGAGGGGTAGGAGTTGTGTTGCCGCCTCCCGACTTACTCGGGAGGTGATGACGTGCGATAGGTTTTCGTGCCGCTTCCCTTGTTCCTTCGGGGAGGGCCAGGTTATGGCCGAGTCAGTGTTAGTATTGCATCGGGGAGCCAAAGAAGTCGGACTGGATGATCTATCGAACATCCAAGCACCAGCACCACGCGGAAGATGGTATCCCATCGCTCACAGGCGAGTGGTCGATGTCGTCAAAGGCACATTGCAGGAGGCTGGATATCTCATCAAGCGGGAGCGTTACGGCGTAACTGGAGATGGTCATCGGTTCTTTGGAACTCTTGATCTGGGAACTCCAATTGCAGACGGGATCACTTTGGCGGTAGGAGTGAGAAACTCGACCGATCAGAGTTTT
>WBZX01001496.1_pt1 | contig 17435 bp, 15 predicted proteins | sample 5204211 | NCBI WGS metagenome assembly WBZX01 (sample SAMN12344362, study PRJNA552823) | activated sludge metagenome | biome: Activated sludge suspended growth; feature: Nitrification reactor; material: Wastewater; isolation source: activated sludge from nitrification reactor of wastewater... | reverse complement strand
GTGGGACTTCGATTATCGCCCGGCAGCTCACCCTTTCGGAACCGCCTAAGCCAACCAATGCGGTGGCGGCGGCAGCGACGGATGCCGCCAACAAGGTCCAGTCTGCAGCAACGGCCGCGACGACCACGAGCAAGTCGTCGACTTTGTCCTCGCTTCTGACGGGCCAGTCCGGCGCCGCCGCACCGCCCCTGCCACCGGGTCACGAGATCGACGAGCGCTACCGGCAATTGCGCGAACTCGTGGCCTCCACGGGCGGCGCGCCGATCGATCAGGTGCTGAAGCTCCTCAACGACCTACAGCAGCAACTGGCCAAGCTCGCAGCGGCGCCCGTCGGCAGTGCGGCGCCTGCCGGCACCGCTCTGGGCGATCCATCGCTGGCGCTGCGGGCCGAGGCGCAACGCCAGCCGCCGCCGTTGGCGCGCTGGCTACAGGCGATGGCGGATTCGAGCACCGCTTTGCGCGGCGGCGGCGCCCGTCAGCAGGTGATTGCCGCCTACAACGGCGCCGGCGGACCGGCGGCGCTCTGTCCGTTGGCCGTGAACGGGCGCTTTCCGTTCGTGCCCGGCAGCTCTCTCGAAACGCCGCTCGACGATTTCGCCAAGCTGTTCGCGCCCGGCGGCCTGATCGACGGCTTCTTCAACACGCAACTGCGCCCCTATGTCGACACCACCGGCAAGGTCTGGAAGGCGCAATCGGCCGATGGCGTGGCCGCGCCGGTTTCGGCGGCGGACATCGCGCAGTTCCAGCGAGCGGCCGTCATTCGCGACCTCTTCTTCGCGCCGGGCAGTACGACCATCGCTGTACGCTTCGACATGACGCCGCTTCAGCTCGATCCCGGCGCTTCCCGGGTCAGTCTGGAGTTCGACGGCACATCTGTCACTTACGCGCATGGACCGTCGCGCTCGACGCAGATCACCTGGCCGGGACCGAACCGTATCCAAAACGTGCGGCTCGTCTTCGATCCGCCGCCGCCCGGTGGCACGGGCGTGCTGGCGGAGACGGGACCCTGGGCAATGTTCCGTTTGTTCGGCCGCGGTACGCTGCGCCAGGCCGATTCGCCGGAGCGCTATACGCTCACGTTCACGCTTGGCAACAGGGAGGCGACATTCGAGCTTCGAGCCGCCTCGGTCCTCAATCCCTTCGCGCCGGGCGTCCTGCAGGATTTCCGCTGCCCGTCCGTCCGGGAATAGGCGCACCGTGGCGGCATTGCCTCTCCAAGCGAGTGCAGGCCTCTTCGGCAAGCTGCCGTCGCGTGGGGATTTCGTGCGCGAGGGGCTTTCCCGCGACTTCACGGACGCCTGGGATGCCTGGTGGCAGCGCGGCTTGGCGGCCACGCAGCTCCGGCCGCGCGAGGAATGGCTCGCGGCGTGGCTGGAGGCGCCGGTCTGGCGGTTCGTCCTGCCGCCCGGTTTGTTCGGCGGAGAGGGCATCCTCGGTCTTTGGTTGCCCAGCGTGGACAAGGTCGGCCGCTACTATCCCCTGACGATCGCCGCCACGGCGCGCAGCGACTGGGCGCCGTATGTCGGGGTGATGACGGCATTCCTGACGGCAGCGGAAGAGGCTGGTCGGGATGCGCTCGAAGTCGACCTCGAGCCGGCGGAGTTGTCGCAGCGTGTCCAGGCCGCTTTTGTCGCCGAGGAAGCATCGACACCGGCGGTCGACCTCGCTCCGGGATATGCGGCGTGGTGGACCGAAGGTGGCCCGCGCGTCGCGGCACGTTTGGAAACCGGCGCCGCACTTCCTGTGGGAACCCGCTTCGCCGCGCTCATGGATGATGGTTGGGGGGCTTCGTAATGGCCGACACCAGAATCGATCAGGACGTGGCCCGGTTCGGCAGCTTCTCTTCGTCGGCCGTCACGCATGCCGGTACGGCGAATCGGCTGAACGAGGACGGTTTCGTCAACCGGCCCGATCTCGGTCTCTGGGCCGTGGCAGATGGCGCGGGAGGCCATGAGTCGGGAGAGGTCGCCTCGGCCGAAGTCGTCAGCAGCCTGCAGACCATCGAGCCGGGACTCTCCGCTGCCGAGATGCTCGTCGAGGTGCGCTCCCGCCTCGAACAGGCCCATTCCCGCCTACGCGAGGCGGCGTCGCAGCGCGGCGCCGACGTGCTGATGGCCACGACGGTCGTCGTTCTCCTGGCGCGCGACGACCATTTCGCCTGCCTGTGGGCGGGCGATTCGCGCGCCTACCTGCTGCGCGGTCATACGCTCACCAGGATCACGCGCGATCACAGCCTGGTTCAGGCGTTGGTCGAAAGCGGGACGATCACGGAAGGGGAGGCGATCGGTCACCCGCATGCCAATGTCATCACCCGCGCCGTGGGAGCCGACAGCGATCCCCTGGAGCTCGAGAAGCGCACCGGCCGGCTCCAGATGGGCGACCGGCTTCTCCTGTGCAGCGACGGCCTGTGCAAGACCTTGCCGGAAGAGCAGTTGCTGGAACTGCTTTCCGGCGACAGCGACACCGGGGCCGAGCGTCTCGTGGCAGCGGCTCTGATGGCCAAGGTGAACGACAATGTCACGGCAATCGCCATCGCCTTCGGCGCCGACGAAGCGGCGGCGATAGACGTCACGACGGTGAATGCGTCGATCCCGGCAATGCCGAAGGATGCCTGAGGCAGGCCGGCCCGTCAGCCGATGAGGACCATCGGGTAGCCCATGACGACCGTGCCGCCGTGTGCGGTCAGGCTGCCGAGCTGAGCGGCTGGCCGGCCGCCGAACATCACCGTGAACGACCCCATGACGATGGCGTCGGGCGGTCCGGTGCAGGCGACGATGTCGCCGACGCATGCGGCGGGCATGCCGCCGATCAGCACGGTGGGGCAACCCGGCCCGACAATCGGCCCGCCGACATGTGGGACGAGCACGGTGACCATGGGGCAAACGTGCATGTCGTTCAGGCGAGCCGCCGGCATGCCCATCAGACCTTCTCCACGTCGATGCGGCCGGCACCTCCGGCGGCGATATCCTTCGCCGAGGCGAGGAAGGCGCGAAGCCGCTCCTCGCGTCGTACTGCCGATCCGCGAACAGCCGACATGGCGACCGCGCCGGCGACGGCAAGCCCGGTGAAGTGCGGCTGCGGCGGCACCTTCGGTACATCGGGCGGCGCCATCGAGTCGCCGCTCCAGAAGGCGGCGACGGCGGCCCAGGCCTCGGGGCTTCCGAAGCCTGATTTCTCGGCCTCCTTCATGGCCGCCCGGCGCTGTTCGTCGGATTGCCGGCGCACCCATTCTTCCGCGGCGTCGCGCGCTGCCGTCTCGGACTCCGGATTGGTGCTGGAAGAAGCGGTGTGGCGCGAACAGGCACAGGCCCACCAGACTGCTTCGCGGGCCGGCAGGGCATGGGCGACCAGTCGTGTCGCCTCGGCCAGGAGGCCGGCCTCTTCGAGGCGGCTCAGCGCTCCGACGGCTTCCTCGCACCCATCGAGAGCTGCGGCTGCCTTGGCGTCGAGCTGCAGGTGCGGCAGCAAACGCGAAAGTTCTCCGCTGATCTTGTTCCGGGAAGGAAGTTGGGCGGGCATCGTGGGGGTCTGTCAGTTGATCGAAAGGATGGCGCCCTTGAGCGTCAACATCGCCGTGCCGCTGACGGTCGTCATCGTGCCTTTTAGGTCCGTCATGACTGACCCGTCGATTTTCACCATCAAGCCTTTCAGCGTAATGCCTGTCTGATCCACCGTGACGGTGTTATCTCCGACTTTCAGCGTGATGGATTGAAGCGCCTCCATGGAAATCTTGCCGAGGCTGGCGGTCACCGAGACATCGCCCATGTCCAGCTTGGTCGTCTGGTTGCCCTGCTTGAGCGTGACGTCTTCGTTGCCCGTGATGACGACGGTGCGATTGCTCTCGACGGTGAGGTTCTGGTCGTTCTCGACCTCGACCTTCATGTCCTTCTGTGCGTGCAGGAAGAGCACCTCCTTGCCCTTCTTGTCGTCGACGGAGATCTCGTTGAAATCGTCCGAGCCACCCTTGGTCGTGGAGCGCGACCGGAAGCCGAGCTTCGTTTTCTCGCCGACGGGAAAGATCGGCTTATCGTTACCGTTGTAGAGGCCACCCACGACGATCGGTCGATCCGGGTCGGAATCCATGAAGGCCACGGCGACTTCCGTGCCCACGCGCGGAATGAACTGTGCGCCCCACTGATCGCCGGCCCATGGCTGTATGACGCGCGCCCAGTTGGCGCTGTCGGCGGTTGCGTCCTCGCGCCAATCCCAGGGAAACCGGACCTTGACGCGTCCATAGTCGTCGGTGTGGATCTCCTCACCGCTCGGGCCAACGACGATGGCGGTATGCAGCCCTTCCATGCGGGGGCGCGGCGTTTCCATCGGCTCGCGCCAGGGCACGGTATTCGGAAAGGCGGAGAAGCTGTTCAGGTAGCTTGCCGTTCCCTCGTTGGCCATGGCCGCCGTATCTTCGGCTGTGTGGGTGATCTCCCGGACGACGTAGACGGTCTCCGTGCCGCTCTTGTCGCGGAACTTGTACTTGCCGCCGGCGAAGAGGGCGGCCAGCGCGCCATTCGCCTCGATCAGGGAAACCGACGCTTCGGCCGCCTCCATCCGTCGCTTGGCCCGCTCCTTGGCTTGCGAAGTGTCGTAGGTCAGGGCCGGCCATTGGAAAACCGGGCGATGGCTGGTTCCGCCATGCTTGAGGATCGTGCTCTGCTCGACCTTGAGATTCTTGCTGGGCGCTTCGTCGTCGTAGTCGCGCAAGGCAATCTTGCCCTCGGCAAACTCCTCGATCTTTCGATGCTCGCTGAGCACCTCCGACGGATCGCCCACGCCGAGCCTGACGGTGGCGTCGGCAATGGTGGCGAAGCCGTTATTGTCGTTGGTCACCACGAGCGTGTGACCGTCGGACGCGTGCTCGAAGAAAAAGTACCAGCCTTCCTCTTCCATCAGCCGGGTCACGAAATCCAGTGACGTCTCGTTGTATTGCGTAGTCACCTTGCGTTGCGGCGGTTGGGAGTAGAGACGGAATGCCGTTTTCGTGACGCCCATTTCGTCCAGGATCGTCTTGATGATGTCTTCGGCGGTCTTGTTGAAGAACAGGCGACAATCGCTGCGAATGTCGGCGTGGGCGAGCTGCGGTTCGAGAACCATGAGATAGAGCGAGTCGGTATGGCCTTGCCGCTCGATCAGGCTGAAGTGGCTGACGATTCCGTGGAAGTAGCGCGTTGTCTCCTCGCCGTGCTTGACGCCGAGGCAGGCCGGCTTGTTCAGCATGGCCTTCATGTCGATCCTGTCGTCCGTCGTCGGCACCACTTCGATTTCGAAGCGAAAGAGATCACAGATGATCTCGTGTGCAACCATCCGAATGGGATGCAGCGGCGATTCCGCCGTGCTCGTGAGCGAAAGCAGCGGTTTCCTGTCGGAGGGCATCTGCTACGGCATCCCAGTGGGTAGAAGCCACATCGCGGTCGGTTCCCCCAAGCCATCACGGTAGCCCAGCTCGACCGGAAAAGGAACAAGCATGGCGTTCTACTCCGGCACGATCCGAAGCTGGCGAAGAACCGGAACACGCTGCTCGACGGCGATGCTCACCACTTCCCGAACCTTGTCATGCTTCTCCGGCAGGATGTCGGCGCTGAGCTTTTCGATCCAGGCGTCGATCCGATCCTCGCGTTCTCCGCTCAGGAGCCGGCCGGCGATGAACTGCACGAGGTGAGGGGCCGGGAGGCCACCACCCAACCGCGACGACGCAAGGCCGCTCGACGTCTTGGCTTCGGCAATCGATTCCACGCGCGCGGCGAGGGCGCGATTCAGTCGGTCGGCAGAATCAGGCTGCGGCCCGTCGGACCTCAGGGCGACCTGGCATTGATTGGAGCCTACCAGCACCCCGATCAGCTCCGGCGGCGTGCTGCGGCCGGGTTCGAGCGCGAGCAGCTCGGCGATCGTTGCCGGGCCCCGCATCGCCGCCGCCATCATCTTCTTCAGGGGAGCGGACATTTCTGCCTTACCGGCCGGGACGTGCAGTGTCGTCTGCAGTTCTCCGGGGCTGACCACGGGGATGACGGTGAGGCGGGCGAGTCTGGCGTCGCGCTCGTCGCTGCGCAGCCGCCTGGCGCCGCGCATGAAGACGTCATGGCGCAGCTGCCGCGGGAAGCAGGTGTCCTTGATCAGTTCGCGCATGATCGGATCGTCGTGGCGATCCAGCAGCGCGCGCTGCTCCTCCGTCAGCATCAATTCGTTGAAGTTCTCCAACGGATTGGCCGAAGCGACCCAGTCCAGCTTGGCTTCCGCCATTGCTGCGGCGACGTCGGCATGGAAGGCCGGTGCCCAATGGGCACTCATGAACTCATGCGACAGATACTCTGCCGACATGGCGCTCGTCGTGTCGATGAGGTCGCTCGCAAGCGGGCTCTCGACCAGATACTTGCCTCCGGCGGCCTTGATGTCGCGCGCAAGAGCTAAGCCCGTCTGCGCCTGTGCGTCGCTGCGCTTGGCGGACCGCATGCCAGCCTCGTAGACGATGCGTTGCATGCCGATGGCGCCCTGCCAGGCAGGCAGGGCGTTGTAGCTCACATGCACGACGCCGCCGGGCCGTGTCTTGGCGGCGAGGAGCCGGACGATCCCGGCCCGCACGTCGCGGCTCACCCAGGACCACAAGCCGTGCATGCTGACGAAATCGGCGGCCGGCATCGCCCGTCCTTCCGCACTTTCTGCGAACTGCGAAAGGTCGGCTTCCACGAAGTGGATGTTTTCTAGACGGGCAGCTCGCGCGAGGCTGGCGCCGGCGGCAATATGGGCGGGGTTGTAGTCGATCGCGGTCACCCGCCATCCCGGATTGGCGGCGGCCGTCAAAAGTGCGCCGATGCCCAGGCCGCATCCCAGTTCGAGATAGCTGACCTGGTCGTCGGGTTCGGGAAGGTCCATCGCCACGCCGCCGATATGGCAGGCCAGCGCCAGTCGCATCGGCGACTGCTGGACGTAGTAACCTTCGATATACGCAACGTCGGCGACGTAGCCGTTGCTCCACGGTCGGCTCATGAGTGTCCTTCGACTATTTCACCTTCGAACACAGCGTCGTCAGCATCCGTCCGTCGAGGGAGGGCCGCGGATGTTGGCAGCCAGGTATTCCAGCCCAGAAGAGGCCCCGCGCCGGCGGCACCGGTCGCGTCCGGAGTTGAGAGGGCCAGCGGTGGGACGGCAGTGCGAGCAAGTACGGGATTGATCGCGAAACCCACCTCGAAGCCCACGAAGGCGCGCACCAGCGATACCAGCTCGCGCAGCAATGGGCTGTTTGGCAGCAGCCGCTCGAAGTAGGGCAGGTCGAGCGGGCCGATCTTCAGGACGATCCGGGCCTGCTGGTCCCAGGCGCGCACCCCGGCAGCAGCGTCGATGCCCAACTGACCGAATGCGCCGGGAGAAACGCCGGTCGGCAGGCGGGTGCGTTGATCCACGGGAAGGGCCATCCACGCGCCGGCAAACTGGTTGACCCTGACCGGCCGGCCCAGCCAATCCGAGGCAAGCGCTTCGAGGCGGTCCGTCGAGCGGGGATGGGCGGAGAAGAAGCCTGCGTAGTGGCGCAGCGCCGCCGGCCCGGCCAGCAGGCGGTTGGCGAGATGCGGCGTCGCGTAGCCGGTCAACGCCAGAAGCGCGTCGGCGACAGGGTCGGCCGGCTTCTGCGGCGATGCCAGAAGGCCGGAGTCGGCCGTGCGATGCGGGCGGTATTTCGCACCGGCGGCGGCGAAGGCCGCGATCATGCGATGCGAGACGATATCCAGAAAGTCGGTGAGCGAGAAGGAGCGCGTCCTCTGATCGGCGACGACCGCATCGGAGTATTGCCGCGGCAGCACGCCCACCGGGCCGGTGAGACCGATGAGACCGACCGTGACGCGCGGCATGGCCTCCTTGGTATCGGGGCGCACCTCGGTCACTTCGGCACTGGAATAGGCCGACCCGGCGACGGCGGTGAACCGCGTCGCTTCGGCGGGATCGGGCTGGCGGCGATGGAAGGTGAGAAGCCGCACTGCCGCATCGAACGTGAAACGCCTCGGCTCCGCCTGCAGGCGTGCCCAGGCGCTGCGACGGCGCCGACTCTGGGGCCGGTCGGTCACAGCAACACCTGGCTGCCGGCGCGGGGCGGCCACTTGGCGACGGCTTCGGGGCGGCCGCGCAGGCGTACCTCGGTTCGCACAAACGAGTTCACGGTCGCATGCAGGGCGAGGAAGCGGTCCAGTACGGAGGCGAGCACGTAGAGCCCGTTGGTTGTCCAGGCCTGGCCGTCGAATGTCAGGGTTACATCCAGCCCGCGACAGAATCCGCCGGCCCGCTTGCCGGGCCCGCTGAGGCCCGGAATGCGCGCCGTCCCTGGGTGCGACGACACGTCGAGCAGCGCGCGGATCGCCGCGCGCGATTCGGTCGACTCGCGGCAGTCATAGAGGCGCAGCACCTCGCGCAACGCGTCGGCCGCGGCTTCGTCGCCGACGACACTGAGATGACCGAGGGAAAGATGGGAGATCAGACGCCAGAAGCCGCGCTCCTGGAGAGGCATGCGCAAAGTCGGCGTCGGGGCGGTGAGGCAGGTCAGGCCCGTGACGACCGCAGCGCCTTCCACCAGACGCAGCGTCGGTCGCCCGCCACCGAACGGCAGCGAGGCCGGCAGATCGCGATTGCAGCACAGAGCGTCGATCGACAGGACGCCGGTCGTCTCGTCCTGGGGATCGAAGCCTGCATCGTGTGGCAGCAGGAAGACGTCGGTGCCACGGATGCCGCCGGTCGTTTCACGACGCGCGGTGCCAAAGAACCGGCCGACATCGGCGGCATCGCCCGTATGGCGCCGCGTCAGGCGATGGAAGGGCTGCCAGGTGCGGAACTCGCCGCCGGGGAGGCTTTCGCGGACCCTTTCGACCGACCAGATTTCCAGGCTCGCCGGCCGGCGGACATCCGGCTCGATCCGATATTCGATGCTCGTATGGTCGAGCTGAACGGGATCGCACTTCTGCTCGAACAGATTAACGATCGGCGTGCAGCCGAGCGTCAGGCTGGACGCCTGAACCGACCGTTCGAGATCCGGTATCGCGCGGTCGAGATAGACGAAGATGTCCATGCGATTGCCGGCCGACACCATGGTCTTGGCGTCGAGGCGGGTGATGTCGATGAACAGGAACTTTTCCCGGGCGGCGAAGTACTCGCTCAGGAGGCGGAAGCCCGAGAAGGAGCGCGCGGGCCAGGGGAAGAGCGCTTCTTCCGGGGCGAACCCGACAGCCTGCAGCGCGTCGGGCGGCAGGATCACCGGCCGTGCGTCCGTGTGATCGTCGGCGAGGGCGACCGACACGGTGTGCGCCAGCAATAGCTCGAGGAGCAACGATCCCTGCTCGCCGCCGAGGAAGAAGCGCAGCCTGTCGAGACCGAGTTGCGTGAAGGTCACGGCGGGGTCGGCGCATCGCAGGGTGATCCGCAGGCACGATACGGCCTCTTCCGCCGCCGAATTGGGCGGGGCGGACAGGGGCATGCCCGAAAGGCGAACCGCCTCGACCTCGATGGGCCAAAGCGTCAACGGATAGGCCGTGCGGAACTGGCAGGGCTCGCCGCCGACCGGCTCGCTTTCGATGGCGAGGCCGGCCGGCAGGTGGGCAGGCCCCGGCATGCCCGGATCGGCGGCGAACCGGGTGATCGCCACCGACGGCATGGGCGCGAGATAGTGCGGGTAGAGCACCGAGAGCAGACCGTCGGTCAGCTCCGGAAACTCGTCGTCGAGCCGATGCTGGACGCGGGCGCCCAGGAACGCGACACCTTCGAGCAGGCGGCCGACATGCGGATCGTCGACGGTGTCCTTGGTCAGGCGGAGGCGGCCGGCAATCTTGGGGTGACGCTCCGCGAACTCCCCGGCCAGTCCGCGCAGCGCCTGGAGTTCCCGATTGAAATAGGCAAGCAGCGCGTCCGACACCCGTCAGCTCTCCTCTTCGGAAACGGTCACGGTCTTGGCCACGAGATCGACGACGGTGTCGAAGATGATGGGCTCGGGCGCGGGCTCCGCTCGGAGCATCGCGTCGATCCGCAGACGCAAGGTGCCGCTCGTCCTGTCGGTCGCCTCGACCAGCGAGACCCGGAGGTTGGTGATGCGCGGCTCGAAGTTGCGGATGCATTCCTCGACGTGCAGGCGCAGCTCCTCTCGGCGGCGCGGATCGTTGAAGGCGCCCGAGGCAAAGTCGGGCAATCCGAAAGCGACGAGAGAGTGTTTCAGCTCCAGAAGATCGGGATCCCAGGAGCGCCAGCGGCGGCGGGTGTTCAGCAGTTCTTCGAGGTCGGCGCAGACGCTGGCGCGCAGGACGGCCATCGCGGCCGATGTCGAAAGCGCGCGATCCGTCTGTTCCGTCGGCTCGGCATCGATGAGCCGGTCGAGCAGCGGAAGCTGCGCCCGCCGTACTCGTGCGGTGCCTTTGCTTTCCGATCCGGCGCGTCCTCTGGCGTCGTTCATGCAGGGACCTGAAACTTAAGATCTTCCATTTCCAGCCAGGTCTGAGCCTCCTCGCCGACCAGCAGCGTCACGGCGCCGACGCCGCGCATCGGGCCGCCCTCGCCGGCCTGCTGCCAATCCGTGGCCCGGCCGAGCTTCAGCGCATCGGACAGGCTCGCGGCCGCATCGGCGGCAGGTGGATAGAGCGTCGGCAGATAGACGTCGCCATCGGGGCCGCCGGTGACCTGCATGGTGGCGCGACGCCAGAAGAGGTCGCGCGGGCGCTTCATCGGGTGCAGTTCCAGCAGCGCGACCCTGTCGGGCGAGATCCAGAAATACTTGCCGGTCGTGGTGATGACTTCGAAGGAGGAGGCCAGCAGATCGTCGGCGTCGCGCATGTCGTCGAACGGCATGCCGCGGAGACTCCCGCGAGGATGCGGACGCGCTTCTTCGGCCTGCGCGGCGAGCTTGCCCGCTTCCTCGAAGGCGTCGTTGCGCAAGGCCACCACGGCTGCCAGCGACAGGCGCTGGGCCTCGGTCGGCTCGCCGAGGAACTCGGGGACGCGGCCCTCCTTGAAGAGCTGCCGCCGCGCCGTCTCCCCGCGCAGGAGCTGGCGGAACTCGGCCACGACCACGGCGGCGGTCGGGTCGAGCTCGGCACAGGCATCGAGAACCACGTCGACGCGTTCGATATTGCCCGAGAAGACCAGGAGTTCGGCGAGGAGAACGCGCGCCCCGATATCCGTCGGCGCCTTGCGCACCGCAGCCGTTGCGGCGGTCATGGCATCGGCGAGATTGCCCTCGTGAAAGAGGCGGCCCGCCTCGCTGCGGCCGGAAGTCATCGGGGGAGAATTTGACATCGATCCTCCAGACAGGGTGATCCGACGCGGGAAGCGTCAGGTGCGCGGCGCAGCAAGCTCGGTAACAAGGTGGAACGCAGTCGTGACGTCGTCGAGCTGATAATGCGGCCGCAGGTGAATGGTACAGCCGAAGACGCCCGGCTTCCCCGGGAGTTCGCGCACCTCGACATTGCCCTCGACCAGGGGATAGCGCGCTCGCGAGTCCGTCGTGCCGTCGATGTTGGTGTTGACGTAGTCCTGCAGCCAGCGATTGAGCTGGCGTTCGATTTCGTCGGCCGTTCTGAAGGAGCCCACCATGTCCCGGCCCATGACCTTGAGCAGATGGGCGAAGCGCGCGGCGCACAGCATGGAATTGATCTGGGCGGAAAGCCGGGCGTTGGCCTCGGCCGCCGCCGCAGTCGCGCCCGAATAGCTCGCCGGCGCCTGCAGGCTGCGCGAGGAGCCGAACACCATATCGGGACCGAACGGCAGCGTGCCCACCGGCATCATGCCGACCTCGACCAGCGCCTGTTCCTGCCGGCTGCTGAACTGATACTCGATGCCGCGGCGCGGCCAGGCGAGGGGCGGGCCACTGGCAAAGGGTTCGGGCGGCAGATCGGTGACCAGCCCGCCGCCGACCCGATCGATCTCGACCCCCCTGACGTCGGCCGGCCAGTTGTTGTCGGCGAAGGCACGCACCGCGCACGCGGCGAAGGCATAGCCGGCGCTCATCCAGACGCGCGAGGCCGTGTCGGGGGCATACTCGCTGTAGCGAAAGCCATCCACGCGGCTGGGATCGTCTGTCCAGGGATGGCGCGCCAGCAGTCGCGGAAACGTGATCGCGATGAAGCGCATGTCGGCGCGTCCCGCCAGGCTGCGCCAGCGCAGGTGTTCCGTGCTGCGCAGCGGAGCGGTGATGTCCCGTACGCCCTCGAGGTCGGCGAACTGACCGACTTCGAGTACGTCCGGATTGAGCGAAAGCACGGTCGGCATGAAAGCGGCCGCGGCGACCGCGGAAAACCTCATGAGCGCCCCGACATCGTCCGTTGGCGCGCCGGGCGCTACGCGATGGCGGACGGCATGGTCGATGACCATAAGGCCATAGGGCTCGCCCCCCGGCATGCCGAACTCGTCTTCGTAGATCCGCCGGAACATCTGGCTCTGGTCGAATTCCAGGGCCCGTTCGAGGTCGCGGCAAACCTCCGCCCATTTGACGGGGAGCAGCCGCACCTTGACGCGCCGGCCCGGTTCGATGCCGGCGACCAGCCAGGCCAGGCCGCGCCAGCGTCCTTCGAGCTGCTGGAGCCGTGGCGCGTGCAGCACGGTGTCGAGCTGCTGGCCCAGCGCCGCGTCGATATCGGCAATGTCGCGATCGATGGCGCCCCGCAACGTCCCCGATGCCAGAAGGCCGGTCAGGCCATCACCGAACCACGCCCGCAATGCTCGGAGGGTATCGAGCCCCCCATGCAGGAAGGTGCTCAGGTCCCCGGCCGTGGCGGCGTGGCGGTCGGCAAAAAAGTGTCCGGCCAGAACGCGTTCCCGCAGCGGCCGGTCCTGCAACGCGGCCCCTTGTGCGGCGGGCGCCACGGGCGTCGCCGTAGCCGCCGACATCGTCGCATCGCTGCCCATGATATCGCCGATCCCACCCTGTCAGGCCGGTTGGCGCCGGCGGGGAACCGCCCGCGCGGTCAGGACATCTTCGGAATGCTCGCCACCATGCGCAGGCTCGTAGTCAGCTCTTCCATCTGCAGCCAGGGCCGCAGATGGGCGACGGCGTTGTAGGAGCCGGGCTTGCCCGGGATTTCCTTCACCTCGACCTTCGCCTCGCGCAGAGGGAAGCGGGCCTTCATCTCCTGTCCGGCATTCTCGTTGGGATTCACGTAGTTCTGAATCCAGCGGTTGAGCCAGCTCTCGACATTGCTGGCTTCCATGAAGCTGCCGATCTTGTCGCGCGCCATCACCTTCAGGTAATGGGCGAACCGGCTGGTTGCCATGATGTAGGGAAGCCGAGCGGAGATCGCGGCATTCGATGTCGCCTCCGGACGGTCGTATTTCTTCGGCTTCTGTGTCGTCTGCCCGCCGAAGAACACGGCGTAGTCGGTGTTCTTGTAGTGGCTGAGCGGCAGGAAGCCCTGGTTCGACAGTTCGAATTCGCGCCGGTCGGTGATGCCGATCTCGGTCGGGCACTTGGTGTCGACGTCGCCATCGTCCGAGGTGAACACATGGGTCGGCAGGTTCTCGACCTTGCCGCCGCCCTCGGCGCCGCGAATGGCGGTGCAGAAGCCATAGCGCGCGAAGGCATCGGTCAGTCGAGCGCCCATGACATAGGCGGCATTGGACCAGCAGTAGGAGTCGTGATCCATCACGCGCGTCTTGCCGCCAGGCGCCAACGGCGCTTCCTCATAGGCGAATTCGTCGATCGGCTTCGTCGCCTTGCCGTAAGGCAGCCGTGCGATGACGCGCGGCATCACCAGGTTCACGAAGCGCGAATCCTCGCTGTCGCGGAAGCTGCGCCACTTCGCGTATTCCACGGTGTCGAAGATCTTCGCGAGGTCGCGCGGCTTGGACAGTTCCGTCCATGAATCGAAGCCGAACATGTTGGCGGAGGCCGCCGAAATGAACGGCGCGAACGCTCCCGCCGCGACATTGGACATCAGACGCAACGTCTCGATGTCGTCGGGATGGTTCGACCATTCGTAGTCGCCGATCAGCGCGCCGTACGGTTCGCCGCCCGGCGTGCCGAACTCGTTTTCATAGATTTTCTTGAAGAGTTCGCTCTGGTCGAACTCGATCGCCCGGGTGAGGTCGCGATTGAGTTCCCGCTTGCTCATGTTCAGCACGCGCAGCTTCAGCGCCGTGCCGGTTTCCGAGTTCTGGACCAGATAATGCAGTCCTCGCCAGGTTCCTTCGAGTTTGAGGAACTTCGGGTCGTGCATGATGGCGTTGAGCTGCGCCGAAAGCTTGGCATCGATCGCCGCGATCGCCTTGTCGAAGGTACGGGTCAAGTTGCGGTCGAACGTGACCGTGCCGGCCAGCGCCTGTTCGACGAGCGTCTTGACCAGATCCTGGGCGCGGTCGGGTTGGGTCTGCTTGGTGTTGGTGATGATCTGATCGAGTAGACCGGGTGCCGCCTCGGTCGTGGTGGCTGCTTCTCCCTGGCGTGCGCTCTCAGCCATGTGCTAGCCCTCCGCCTTCTTGATACCCAGTTCGCCGGACAGGGACTTGAGTTCGTCCTCGGACCGCAACACCTGCTCCAGCAATGTCTCCAGTTCCTGCGAGCGGTCGACCTTGCTCATGAGATCGCGCAGTTTCTCGCGTGTCTGAAGAAGTGCAGCGAGGGCAGGAACCTGGCTGGCGACACGCGCGGGCTCGAAATCGTCCAGCGAGCTGAACTTGAGATCGACCGCCATCTGCGTGCCGTCGTCGGCGAGCTTGTTGTCGACCTTCAGCTTCAGGCCGGGCGCCATGTTGGCCATGACATCGTTGAAATTGTCCCGGTCGATCTGGGTGAACTTGCGATCGGTAAGGGGGCGTAAGGGGGTCGTCGGATCTCCCGAGAAATCGCCCATGATGCCGACCACGAAGGGAAGCTCTCGCAGAATTTGAGCGCCTTCGGTCTCGACTTCGTAGGTGATGTGGACCCTGGGTTTGCGCACACGATTTAGCTTGTCGTGGATGCTGGAGCTCATCGCATAGACCCTCCCTACGCCGAGAATACTCTGGACGGTGTGCCTCGTCCATGCGCTGGGTCTGCAGATTTTACATAGTAGAACAAAGCCTTAGAGGCTCGATCGAAAGCGGCGGCGAACAGGTGATACGGCCCCGTGACTGCCTCGAACAAAAACAACCTTCCGCTGTGTTTGACCCTTCAACGGCGCGACGCTGCCTGTATCATCGACAGGTTCAGGAGCGGGTGGCCTTGCAATGATCTCGGAACTTGAAGCGGCCGATATCGAGGCAATTCTGGCGCCGATTCCCGGTGACCAGGCAACGGGCGTCGATCTTCGGCAGGATTATTCGCCGACTTCGCTGTATTTCCGATTGCGCGATGCCCGCGCCGAAGCACGGGATGCCGAGCGGCGGGCGGACGGCGACGGCAGCGTCGAGGGCATGGCGACGCTCTGGCGCCCGGTGGCCTCGCTGGCAATCGATGCGCTGAAGACCAGTTCGAAGGATCTCGAAGTCGCGACGTGGCTTACCGAGGCGCTGGTCCGGATCGCCGGATTGGAGGGCCTGACGGCCGGAGCGTCGATCATCAGCGGCCTCGTGGAACATCATTGGGACAGCCTTTATCCGATGCCGGACGAGAACGGCCTGGAAACGCGCGTGGCGGCCGTCGCCGGCCTTTCCGGACAGGGAGCCGACGGCACCCTGATGCAGCCCTTGCGCAAGACTCCCCTGTTCAACCGGCCAGACGGTACGCCGTTTGGTCTGTGGCAGTACCAGGCAACGCTGGATCTCTCCGGCATCACCGACCCAGAGCGGCGTGAGCAACGGATTGCAGCCGGTGTGGTGTCGTTCGACGACTTCGAGAATGAAGCCCGCGCTGCGGGACGCGCTCACTGGCAGGCCTTGCGTGATGCAATCGCCCAGACTGCAGATGCCTGGGAAAAGATGGGGCTGCAACTCGACGAGAAAGCAGGCGATGCCAGTCCGTCCGGCAACAGGGTGCGCGATGCCCTGCAGCTCATGCTCGAAGTTTGCGGCCGCTTCGTTCCCGCGGCGGCCGAGCCTGCTGCCGAGCAGGAACGAACACCGACCGGCGATCAAGCGGCGGAGGGAGCCGCCCCAGGGACGACGACCGCAGGACCGATTGCCGGGCGCGAGCAGGCGTTGCGTCAGCTCGAACAGATATCTGCCTGGTTCAAACAGAACGAACCCAACTCGCCGCTCGGCTACACGTTGGAAGAAGCGGCCCGGCGCGGGCGAATGCTCTGGCCGGAACTGGTGGCCGAGCTTATCCAGGACGACGCTACGCGTGGCGCGTTGCTGGTCAGTGTGGGGATGAAGCGGCCCGATACCGCTCAGTAAAGCAACTCTTCCTGTGGTGTCGCTTCACCGAGCGCGTCCAGCCAACGGCGACTGCCGATCTTACCTAGCTTGCCTTCATCTTCTCAAGATCGTAGCTCACGACGTTGCCCTTCTTGATCTGGCCCGCATGGTCGAGTGGCGTCGGAGTGATCGTGATCTTCGTGAAGTTTAGCGAGAGGCTTTCCATCGGCATGTCGCCGCCCGAGCTCGCCGAGTAGCTGCTGAGTCCGCAATTGGCCAACTCGAAGGTGAGATAGGTTTCGACCTTGTTCTTCACGGTCGTCGTCATCTTGATCTCGACCTTGGTGTCGAAGCTTCCAGCGACCGCGTCGGCGAAGAACGGGGTGGACGAAGCATCAAGATGTTTGCTCACGACGATTTCGCTGATGGAAGGATTCGAGCCCTCGCGGACATGGCCGCCAGCCCCGCTGGTTACCTGTCGGTTCGTCCCATATTGAAGCGAATTGAGTTCAATCCAGTTCTTAAATCCCTCGGTCGTAACTGAACCGTTAACCGAGCCGAACTTCATGTAGATTGCCACGGTCAGCCTCCACTTCCAAAAGCAGGCGTCCACAAGCACTCAACTGAAAAAACAATAGCAACCCGATTAGGGTTTGTTAATGGCAAAGAAGAACAACCCATCCGCTTTAAGACCAACGTGGACGTTCTGAATGGTCTCGCCGTCGGCAAGCCGTGCCAGTATTTCGGCGGACAGGTCGGGCAGCAGGGTTCGCGTGAGGATGTTCTCGACGTTCCTTGCACCCGAACTGCTTTCGGTGCAGCGCGCGGCAATTGCTTCGACCAGCTCGGGGCCCCAATCGATCGTCGCGCGATAGGTATCGCGCACGCGGGCCCGAATCTTTTCGAGCTGCATGACGACGATCTGGCGGATTACCGAATCCGACAGCGGGAAATATGGCACCAGCGTCAGTCGGCCGAGGAAGGCAGGTTTGAAAATTTTTGCGAGCTCCGGTCGCAGAGCCTCTGCAAGGCCGGCGGCGTCGGGCGCGGTGTCCGGGTCGGCGAACAGCTTCGTGATCAGATCCGTACCAGCATTGCTGGTCATGATGATGACCGTGTTCTTGAAGTCGATGTCGCGGCCTTCGCCGTCCTTCATGTTTCCCTTGTCGAACACCGAATAGAAGACGTCCTGCACGCCGGTATGCGCCTTC
>WBZX01000465.1_pt1 | contig 17438 bp, 32 predicted proteins | sample 5204211 | NCBI WGS metagenome assembly WBZX01 (sample SAMN12344362, study PRJNA552823) | activated sludge metagenome | biome: Activated sludge suspended growth; feature: Nitrification reactor; material: Wastewater; isolation source: activated sludge from nitrification reactor of wastewater... | reverse complement strand
ATGGCGGGTTCGGCACTTCGTCTGCTTTGAACATTCCTTGGAAGTGTCGCCCTGTGCCTGTCGGCTTCGATTGTGAGGTTGACGAAAACGGAGACTATACAGGTAACACAGTTCTGGAATGGGAAAACGTAGCTGTGCTTGATATTGATTGTGACCCTCCAACTAGCAACCCAACAAGCGGAGCAACTTCTGGAGGAACAAGTGAATTAGGCGGAGGCGAAGAAGAATTACCGTAACACAACTAAATAAGGTATGCGAGAAAGTTTTACCCCTTGTTGCGTTCGTTCCCGTCCAAAGCCGTTGAATTGCTGTGCTTGTTCTGAGGTTTACCAATTTTATAAACTGAAGCCGGAACACACTGCTGCGGACACAAGCTGCGTAACGGGGTTCGGTGGTGTATTTACTAGAACGGCAGGCTGTGGGAATCTCGATAGTGATTGGCTTACAACTGTAGGTTTCAACTATACGTTTCCATTTCCGCAGCTTAACTGTGCGATGCAATGGACAAGCTTTTATTATTTGCATCCTGCTTTTGGTGGCCCTGACCCTTCCGAACTACCGGGAATAGCAGACCAATGTTGCTTCGCTGGTGGTTTCGGAGAATGTGGTAAACCGATTTATTGGAACATGGCTTGCCAGAATGGGGCTTCATCGGGATTTTGGACGGAGCAAACTTCGCATTGGGAAGGGGAAGGTTTGTATTGCGTTGAATGCGAGGACAATATCTGGATAGGTGACGACGAAATTGAATACTACAGTTTAGAAGATTGCCAAGCTGCTAATGGTGTCGATGGCTGTGCTTGTGCGTATCCTGGCTCCCCTGTTTGGCACAACTCACTTGAAGATTGTGAAAGTTACGGCTGCACAGGTTGCCACGAAGTAATAGACACGGTTGGCTTTTGGACACCTCCCACTCCGCAGCGTTGGTTCTTAGGATTTAATGGCCCTTGTGGTTGCACAGCCGTTTACATTTCAACAACGTCCGATGACCCGATTTACGGATTTTATCAACCAACTTCCGGCTATGACCAAGTTGACCCTTGCGGAAATTTTTATTATCAACACTTCGGAGCCTTGGATGCAACAGGCCCTTTCAGTTGCACATCAGGCGGACGATTTACGTTAGTTAATTTGATTCAACCGGCTTATCTTGGTGGTGATTGCTCAATTCCGATTCCGCCAGAGAACTTACCAACCAATTTGTTTATGGGTTACGATGCCGCTTGTGCTGTTGGTTGGCTTGGGGGAGGCTGTCGCTATGGTTGCACAGACCTTCCGATTTACGTTGATGTTGAACCTATCGACAACTTGCGAAAGCTTCCAAACAGTAACTGGTTTCCAAATCTAAACGACCCAACCGGCAACATGTTCTGCTGTCCAAGTTCCGGCTCGACTAGCAACCCGTTTGACATTATCGACATGGAAGCCCTTAGTGTCCCGATGAATGAAGCCATAGGCGAGAAGCTGTATTTCACATGGGGTATCTTTCAAGGCGAAGTAGTTCGGGAAGACGAATCGAATTGGTACGTTAATTACCCTCCGATTAAATGGCAACTGACTAAGACTGATGACGACTATTACTTGGACGGGGTAAAGATGCTCAAAGTAAATGACTACCCGTTGATGCTCGAATTAAAAGTTAAGAATCAATTGTTGGAAATTACACAATAAAGGAGACTGATGATTGTTTGCACTTACACCAATGGAATCTGCGACAGGCACGGCGTACCCCACGATAACGAACGAATTAAACACCTTTGCAGCCTTGAGACAGACGAAGGCGAGAAGGTTCGTTTAGCGTTAGACAAAAAACACGCAGCCGAAATCGCCACAATTAAAACATTACAAAATCAGGTTGTTGAATCGTCAAAGAAATTCGGTTCGTTCGTTCCAACAAGCCAAGTAAAAAAAAAGTGTTGTCAAGGACGGGAAGAATTACAGAAGTTCAACGAATCACGCGGAGCACTAATCGGTTCGGCAAAATCGCCCTGCAACTGCAAAGGCAAAGCAAAGACAACATAGAGATTTACCAAGAGCTAAGCCCAGGTGATATGTTCCCTTTAGTGGCTGCGTTGTTCAATGTTTATCAGCTACAGCCACATTTGAACTTTCGCCTTTATCAACCTTCGCAGCCCCATTGGGTTAAGTTCTTTCATGCTCGATGTCCTTATCTCAAGAATTACGTTGGCTTAGGGAGGAGGGTTGTGCCTTGGTATGATGGAGACACCTGTGCAAACCGAGGGCTGAAATTTACGCAAAGCTACACACTTGATTTACAAAGAAAGTTTCGTCACCCAGGTTCTATTCCGGTTTACTCTGAAGTGCCTGTGTTGACTTACTTAGCTGACGACCACAAAGACCTAATCAAGCTTCCCGATGACAAGCCCATTGCAATTACTGTCTCCGGTGGCAAGCCAGACCTGACTGTTAAGCATTGGTCAAGTGACAAGCATTCCTCGCCTTACATCCAAGAGGTTATCGACGCAACTTCAGACCGTTACACCTGGGTTCAGATTGGTTCCCACAACCCTGCCGAGTGGCACCCAGACCTAAACGGCGTTATTGATTTGAGAGGCAAGACAGCCAAGCCCGAAGACTTCTTACGCCTATTGCTACAAGCCAAACGTTCTAAGGGCTTGGTTCTCTGTGGTGTGACCCTTCTGGCTTGGATGGCTGCAACTGTAAGTCTGAATCAGTCTGAAGGTTCGTTGGCTTTGTTCTCAATTGTTGGTGGAAGGGAACAAGGAAGCGAAAACCTGCACTTCCTCCCCGATGGAGCCAACCTCTTCTATTACGGTTCCTCTCTTGAGTGTGCCGGGCGTTACGGCTGTTGGGAGAGCAAGACCGAGGCGAACATCAGCATTTACAAAAACTGGAACGCTCTCAACAGACACTTGTGTAAACAGCCTGTGACCAACCGAGGCGTTCGGACACCAGCTTGCATGGCAGCTATTCCCCCTTCGCAAATCATAGCCGACATCAATAGATACGGTAGTCGAAAGGTTGGGTTATGCACGATTTAGACCAATGCCAGAGCAAGCTTAAATACTTCCTGAAACAACGGGCTGACAAGGAAGCGGAACGAATGGCAGTTGTGCATGCGGAGAAATTCAATGCTTATCGTTGCACAGTCTGCGGTTATTATCACGTTGGAAGGGTAAACAAATGGCTGAAACTCGAAAACTAAAAGAACGCTGGATTAAAGAAGGTGTCTATTCAAGGTACATCAAGGGCTTTGGGATTGACGTTGGTTGTGGAAGGCTCGACTGTCACGACGGCGTAGACCTGATTTGTCCAACTGTAGTTCAGCACGATAAGGACGTTTGCAACGCTGAGACTATGGAAACCTTCAAAGACCAGACGTTTGACTTTGTGTACGCTTCCCATGTGCTAGAGCATTTGAACGAACCCCGTAAAGCGATTGGCAACTGGTTAAGGATTTGTAAACCGCAGGGCTTCGTTATCATCTACGTTCCACACCGTGACCTATACGAGAAGCGGAAGGTGTTGCCTAGTCGTTGGAACCCAGACCATAAGTTCTTCATCCTGCCAGACAAGGCCGACATCCCCAACACTTACAGCTTGATTGACTTGTGCCGGACAGACGACGCTGAAATTATCCGGCTTGAAGTTTGTGACTATGACTTTGTTTCTAACGGCGAGGAGCATAGTTCTGGCGAGTATTCGATTCTGATTATTTTGAGGAGGTTGTAATGTGGTTAGTTCTCTTGGCTGCTATTGGTCTGACGAACATTGTGGTTGATAGCTCGTTGGTTGAAAAGCTGAAGGTGTGGTTGAAGGTTGAACGATGGCCCTTGCTTGCGGAAATGCTGGCTTGCAAGATGTGCTCTGGGTTTTGGTGTGGCTTGCTATTGGGCTTGTGTTGGGGCTATTGGGCTGACGCTGTGCTAATCGGGTTGTCTGTGTCTCTGCTTGCCTCTTGGCTTGATTGGTTGCAGATTGGGCTATTGACACTAATAAACAGACAAAGCCCAGAAACAACAAGTTAAAGGGCTTTGGCTGCTTTATAGAAGTACGAAAGGTACAAGTTAATAGAGTGTTAGGCCCACGAAAACCAAGACTTCTTTTCAGGTTTCTTATTTTCGGTCAACTTACGCTTTTCTTCAATCTCTCTATCCCTTGCGTCTCGCTCTTCACGATAACGTTTGTTTAAGAAAATGGCTTTCTCCTCGTATTGCTCGGCTGTAATATCACCCATTAGAAAAGCTAGTTCAGCAGACCAACCATCCCTGTAATATCGGGTAGTGTAGGAATTGGCATCCGCAGGTAAATCCAATAGACGACGTTCTAATAAGTTAATCCTCATTTGTGTCTCTGTGATATAACCCGATTGATAAGCAATCTCCTGCTCCAATTTGTAAATATCATACGAACTATGATAACTTGAATTCGTGCATTTCTCCAACTTATCATAAAGTTCATCAAGTCGCCTGTTACGGTCTAAAGCTTCCTTAATTGCTTCCTGTACTATTTCTTTAATTTCTTCTTTAGTCATTTGTTTTCCTTAATATCTTGTAGTAATGCTTCCCATATCTTGACAGTTTCAAAAGCCTTCCGTTGGTTCTTCCGGCTGAACTTGTTAATATCACGCATTACTATAACAGCGTTCATTAAGTCACCGAAAGCTGCTTGTTCCGCCTCGTCGCAGCTATCGGTTACTAAGTTGATAATTCCAATAATGTCTCGTTCATAGTAAATCATTGTTTTTTGACCTTCTGAATTTCTTCGATGGTGGCTCCTAGATGCTCCAACTGTTCCACAGCCAACTTATTAAGCGTAGCGTTCAAATGGACAGACACAGCCAAAGCATCATCAATCACATCGGAAGGAACTGGGAACGGGCTTGTCTTTAGGGCTGTAATGCATTCGTAAAGGCTCCCACAGGCCACAGAATAACCCTGGCTGTGATTGCCCTTTCCTTTGCCAATCCCTTCTGCAATGTTTAGGGGAACGGAGAAGGCACTACGGTAAATCTGGTCTACTGTAGTGATGAAACGCAAATCGTCCTTGTATGTTTCCTTCCAAGTGTCAATAAGCTTGTTTACCTTAGTCAGCCAATCACAGGAAAGTTTATACTCCGCATACATGTAAAGTACCTTAAACCCTTTCAATGCAAGTTCCGCAACGCTTTTGGCAACTGCAATCTTTTCTACTCTGTCGTTTTGTGACTTATTCCAACCGTAATTATTAAAGGCCATTTTAGCCTCCTTAAATAAGTAACTTCCCTGTAACCTTTGAACTAATTTCACAAGTATCTATGCAGATGAATTTACTTTTTACTACATTTCCAGAAATTATTTTACTTTAACAGGATATATACTTGTAACACTAACTCTAGGAGAACAATGTCTTATCATGCTGAGGATTTCGCAAAACTATTAGGAGTATCAACGCCAAAAGCTTATTATTGGATACGGAAACTTGGGATTGATTGGAGAGAAACAGACACTTATTCAAAACTTGTAAAGGCTTGCGAACAGATAAAGTACGCCTTGGACAACCCAACAACAAGGAACGCATTGGCTGCCGAGCTAGACATTAGTCATGAAGCAATCAATAGACGACTTGGCAAAGCAGGCGTTAAGATTAAGGAATGGAATCGGGAAGGCTACGAGTTGGCTAAAGCGGTTTGTCTTGATTCCAAGCCCGAATACACCAACCGAGACACATTGGCTTCCCAGGGCTATTATTCAATTTCTGCCGCTGCTAAAGCCGTTGGAATGCCAATCATTACCCTTAGACTTTGGCTCGATACGCAACGCTTTCCTTTCCCAACACACAAAAGCCCTGCGTCTTGTTACCTTGTGTACGACGAGGCCGACGTTCAAAAGCTTCGGCAGTTGCGTGATGAGAGGTTAAAGAACCGAGAGATTATCACACTACGGCAGATTGCTGAAGACATTGGAATTAGTTATGAGGGGTTAAGATGTCGGCTAGCAAACAACAAAGAACTTATTCAGCCTTCACATCCTGCACACCCTAAAGGTTTCGGTTATACGGTTGTTGAAGCGAAAAAACTAAAAAAGCAGATACAAAAGCGTTACCCTAAGAATAAATAAGGTGTTATAGGTGGAAACAAACCCCGTTCTGGTGTGTGGCTGGAACGGGGTTTGTTGTTTGTCAGACTACTAAACGGTAAAGACCATCAACGCATTCATATTCCGGCATATCAACCTCGTCTGCTTCCTTCACTACGACAACCGGCTTTTCAAACTTCGTAAAGCAGTTAGCGAACCAACTAGCCTTCGCTTTGTCCATGTTAAGACTTATCTGACCTTCATCAATCTTCCAAAGGTTCTTGTGTTTAGAAGATAAGCGTTCTATAGTCCGTCGAGAAATGCCAATGCACTTTGCAATATAGGTAACGCTGAAGTAACCAAGACGAGGCTTCCATTTTGGGTTGCAAAGCCTGTGATTGAGATAGTTCCAAATTGCGATAGCTGACCGTGACAACTCACCTTTCGGAGCACGGACATAGTAACACCAAGAGGACAGCCGGAAGTAAAGCTTATCCTTCGGCTTCGCTGTGTCCTTGATGAAGAACCATTTTTGTGTTGTCTCTGTGAGTGGTGCAGGTGTCATCCCATTAACCAGCCCCAGGTCACGAAGTTTGATAACGCTGTTGGTCACGGTTTCACGGTCAAGCAGCCCCAACTGTGCCAGCTTAGTGTAATCGGCTGACCAATCCTGGGTTTCGACATAGAGAACAAGGCCATAAACAAGCCGGTCTTCAAATGACATCTGCTCACAATCACAGTTAGGAACCCAGACCTTTCGTTTTCCGTCCAAAAAATGATGTTGATTTACTTTAATATCATTGCTAGTATCCATATATAATTTGCCTTTTGTTAATTGCCTAATGAACCCGCCGAAGTAAGAAGTTGGCGGGTTCATTGTTTAATTTAGTGCTGTCGTTGTCTTATTCATCAGTTCCTTTAACTTACCCAACACTTCCGAATAAACAGAACTGTCGTAAAGCTTTCGTTTGCCAATCTCATAGCAGGTGCAGGTAAGAAGCCGTTGTTAATCAGATACCATATCTTCTGCGACTTCACGCCGACATCCCTAGCAAGTTGTGCAACTGTTGTTTTCATGTTATCTCCTTTGTTACCTTATCTAAGCACGAAGTTATAGAATTTGTCAAGAAAAACAAAATTATCTGAAGAATAGTTCCGTGTGGCAAATGTCGCATTGCTTAACCTTCGTGTGGCAAATGTCGCATATGTCGTGTGGCAAATGTCGCATGTCCCTGTGGCAAATGTCGCACTTAAACGCCGAATCTGTGGCAAATGTCGCAGAACTATGCTTTTAGGAATGCAATAAGAATGTTTCTTAGTAATCGGGAAAAGTAGGAAACGTCTATCGTCGCATAGTTGGGGGGCTTCGCTTCGCTCTCGCCCCCCAAGCCCCCCAAGAAAGCTAGGGCAAGTATACCATCTGCAAAACAACAAGTTATCTTTTGCGTTAGAAAGGTTGGGCAAGTATATCATCATTAAAGTCTTTGTCCCTTTGGCTACGCTAACGCTTCGCCAAAGGGACAATTCCAACAGCTAAGGTAATTTACCCCTTCCGCTAAGTCTCGTGTCTGTAATGCTGTTGTATCGCTTGCCACAGTACGCTATCACTCCTGCCTTTCTATACCTTTTATACTTACCCCCAACGCTATTAAAGGCTTGCTGAGACTTGGGAACACACAGAACCATCAATAACCCAAGTTGCTAGAGATGTCGCCTTACAACTAAAGCCAAAGCGTTGTAGACACAATAACTTAAAGTTGCAGAAGGTATACTTGCTATTGCGTTTGGCAAAGGTTCTATTGCGTAGCCATCTCCCGAACATTGCGAAGCAACATTAACTATTTCCGCTTGCCTTAACTAGTCAATAACTAATCATTTTCTTGCAATAACTAGTTCTGTCAACTTTCCCCATTCCAACTGTCAACTTTCCCAGTTCAGGTGTCAACTTTCCCAAGATACCTGTCAACTTTCCCAACTAGGTGTCAACTTTCCCATTATTTACCTATTCTGAACAATTCTTGCAATTATTTTGTTTTTGTGTTAGAAAATGAAAGTGAGAAGCTTAACTATAGGTACAGGAGGCATATGGATATTACAACAATGGCAAGTTATGCAGGCGTTGACCTTAATACAATGTATCGTCTGATTAGGTCTAAACGTTTCCCTGCCCCAACTCTCGGTAATGCTAAGTACAAAAAGCTGTATTCAAAACAACAACTTAAAGAAATGGCAACTGACGAGTATTTAACGACAGTTTACCCTAACCTTAAATCTTTGGAGAACCATGCTTGAAAATAAAAGATGTATCTGGGTTATCATGTGTAGTAAAGAAGGTAACGAAGAACTCAATTTGGATCTGAAAGACCGTATTGTTTACTCTGTTTGCCTGTGGTTTGCCCATTCTGATAAGTCAATCACTAAGAAAAAGATTGAGAACTACACCGGCTATTATCACCAGACTGTTACAGATGCACTAACACACCTTGAAAAGCTTGGGTTGGTCGATGCTCACCACTACCCGCTACAGCTAGACGAGGCCAAACTAAAGAAGTGGTTCATTCTGAAAGACGATGATACAACTAAAGACCTGTTTTCTCGTATATCATCTTGGCGTTGTTACGTTCGCAAATGGCAAGGCAAAGCCAACACCAACCTAACCCCTTCGGCTTGTGCTTTGCTGTCGTTCCTTCTGCACGTTCACAACAACCCTAAGTACAAAGCCAAAATCAAGTTCATTTCTAACTCTTGGCTGTCTGTTGTTCTTGGGTTAAGTCGTTACACAGTAATTGAACTTCTTAAAGATTACAAGACCTGGGTTGAAATATCGAAGAACGGTAGAACATTGACTTTTCACACCGAAAACTGGAATGAAGACTTGTTTACTGATAAGCCTGCCAAAGCAAAAGGCATTGAAACAACTGTTGAACAATACAAACCACAGCAACACAAAGACTGGCCACACTACGAGAGCTATTTGCAAAAACTTGGGATTTACGATAGGATACGCAAAGACCACTTGGAAGGAATAAATACTTACGGCGAGAAGGCACTAACCCATTACGCCAAAGATTACTGTAGAGTTTTAGGAGTACCATATGAGCTATACCGAAGTCTATAATGACGTGCTACACAAACTGAACTACTTCTTTAAGGATGACAAACACTTAATTGGCCCTAACGTCATGCTGAAGTTATTCATTGAAGCTTACGAAGAACACAAACAGGACGAAGCCAGGAAAGAATACGCTTGGAAGTCTGAAGGATTTTAACAAACGAGGAAAATGGACATACTAACATTAATTGAAGAAGGTGATAGCTTTACAAAACAGGGAGTTAAGTATCTGCGAGAACATCCTGAACTGCTTGATAAGTTGTCTGATTTCAGCAAGCCGATTAAGGATATTCTGAAAGAACACTTTGCCCCTGCTTGCAATCACAACCTTGAAGAACGGTACAAGCTGCTGGCCCCACACAATCGCAAAGTCTACTATCACTTCTGCCCTTCCTGTGGCTTCAACAAGGTCACTTCCAAGAATACAGTCATTAACTTGGAATGTGCAATTATCACAGAAGAGGAAGGTAGACCACACAGAGACAGGAACGCTGCAAAGGATTGGATTTATGGAAGTCTGAACCTAGCTGCCAAAAAGTACATGTATCAACTCTATCTGCTAACGCCTGAATGGATTGAACGCAGAACCCAGGTCATTGCAAGAGCAGGCGGAACGTGCGAACGATGCCACAAGGACGAAATTCACCAAGTACATCATCTGACATACAAACGCATATTCAACGAGCCATTGGAAGACCTGTTAGGCGTTTGCGAACCATGCCATAGACAAATTCATCACAAATAAACCGGGCTGAAAATGGGATTCATGTTGCTAAATACCTACATGGATGACAAGCAACAAGAAGCCCTGCCAAGCCCTGAAATTCTCCCCGCTGAAACACCTGCCTGGCTCCGTCGTGACCCGCCTAGACAGCTACAAAAGAAAATCGGCAACATCAAAAACCAGTTGGTTGACCTAGTGAAAGGCGAAGACCTCAACTTGGCTTATTCCGTCATCGTGTCGGCTATGGGTTCGGACAATCAAAAGGAACGATTGGAAGCTGCCAAATACTTCATTACGACGTTTGGCGGACGATTGGGAGACACAGAACCAGAGAAGCAAGACGTGAAAATTACCGTGAATAGCAACTTGACGTTGGACGAGCAAAAGGCGTTGCAAAGTGCATTACTCAAGATTAAACCCGAATAAGGAGACAGATGGAAGAACAAGCTTTAGAGAAATTCAATAACGCAATTGATGCTGTACTATCACGCATTAAGGAACAAAGGAGAACAATGAAAAACAAGTACGCAACGATAGAAGCTGATGTAGTAATAAAAGGCGAACGTAAGAAGTTTAGCTTTAGTGCAGAACCTAAGTATAACTTTAACGAGTTCATTGTAACTGAGATTGCAACAGGCCGTAAGACAGTTGCTGTTTCAGGTGACTTAGTAAATAACATAAGACGATTACTTCACTATCTGCGTTCACAAGGAATGGTATTCAACATAACTGAGTGTGTTAGCAAGTGGCACAACTGGGCAGATGGTAGTGGCACAGACTTTAGCTTTGATACAAGTAAAACTGATGATTACCTAAAGCCACTATTCAAACACGAAATTGCAAAGAGGAATAACTCATTATGATTGACGGCAAACTTATACACCTTTTATTGAGCGAACAGCAACGTTACACATGGGCTAAATACAAGATAGACATGAGTGACGATGACTATATAGACTTCATTATTGCAAGACACCTATTCGTTATGCATTCCATTCTGACAAAGTGCAACTTCAACAGAACATCAAACTATTAGACTGTCAAAATGGCAGGTTGGTTTGGGGGCTGTCACCTATCCAACTCTCTGTTACAAAGTTATGAAGAAAGTTGTAGCCAGAAAACAATAATGAAAATGGTCAAAATAGTTAAGCCGTTTTTAAGTTAATAACACCATATAGCATAAGACCCGCAGAAACAGGCTTGAAATGATAACAACGGAGTAGGATTGATACCTATGTTTCAGCCACTTAAAGACCTGTTGGAGCCTGGGTATAGGGGGTATGTCCTTCGTAATTCTCATCAGTTGGAAATATGGGGAGGGGGGTTCTAGGGCGTAACGAACCTTGGAACTGCACCGAGAAACTAGACCTAACTTAACAAAAGTAGCCGAGCCAACAATATAGAAGTAGGTCAATTACCAATGCAACAACTAACATAAAGGCCACAGTAATAGGAGTTGCAGAGTTGGTGTAATCGCAAACAGAGCATGAATAGCTTTGGCCTAGTATCTTGACCATTGGCAACCGGCAGTAGGGACACTTCATTTTACTCCTTGCATCCTCTGAACTGACAAAGGTAATGAACGATTGTCAAGAACCTTATAAGCCGGTTGACGTGTCGCAATCAAGACATTACAAGCTGTTAAGACCATAGCCGTAACAAGCAGGAACGGGTTAAGTGTCGGCTTCACACAACCTCCGCAGCCGTTAAGTTAGTAACCCCAATACAAGCAAACTCAGTCAACACCTTATCACACTGTTCAAAGGTAGCCGAGAACAGGTTAACAGTAATCTTGTAACACCAAGACCCGGAGACGTAGTAAGGAAGTGGGTTGTTCCATCTAGCCATACAGTTGTTACAAAGGTACTCTTCACAAATCTTCCATGTCTGTAAGTCAGTGAAACAACAGTTTATCTGCCAATGCGATTGTTTATAGTTAGTTATCATTTGACCTCGACAACAATAACGTCTTTGTCAAATTGGCGTTGGTTACTCACTTCAACAGTCAGCCCAAACATTTTAGCGACGTTGAAGGCTGCTGCTAGTTCGCTTTCGGTGGAGGCAAACTTCTGGTTCAGGTCAATATCTTGTATCTTTGTTGCAATAAGCTGGTCAATACGATTTAACTGGGAAGTTAGTACCTTAATTATTCGTCGTGCAATATGTTCTTCAGTAATCTTATCGAACGTACCGGTTTCTAATGGTGCTACTGACCAGCCGTTGAAAGTACAAACCTTAATAGCAGCGTCAAGTTCCATTTGATAGTTAGCTTTTTCAGCGTTTAGTTTACCTAGTTCGTCTTGCAACGTATTGTACTCGGCTTTCTGTGCTTCACGACAATTCATGTTACTAGAAAGAAACTCTCTTAGGAATGCTTTAATAACAGCTTTGTCAGCAGATAATGTCTTTAGGTCTTTCATGTTGTTGTATGGCTTATTCATATCCATCTCCTTAAAATTTGCTTGTAACTGTTTGATTATCTTTCTGTTCATAGCTTTCAATTGTTCAACTGTAATGGTATCGGTATCAATCTTGTAGCGTCTGTGTCCGCCTACAGTTCTGTAAGTTTCAACAATCCCATTAGCAGCCCACTTCCTTAATGTTTCGCTACAAACCCCATAGTGAGCAGCAGCCTTGTTCGGCAATACATATTTATCCATTGTTCTCCTTTAGTCGTTTAACAATCACCTCGCAAAACCGTTCTTCCAACTCTATCCCTATCGCCTTTCGTCCTTCAAGCTTAGCTGCAACCAACGTGCTACCAGACCCGGCGAACATATCGAGAACAACATCATCAAACGAAGAACTAGACTCAATTAGTATCCGCATGAGACGAACAGGTTTCTCGGTTGGATGGCGACACACTTCAACACCATTCGGTCTTTGGATTGACAGCACAGAACCCTTTCGCATTTTGGCTGCTAGTATGCCTCGCCCTTCCTTCTTACCGGCTGTCCCACAAAAGACTTGAAAGTTAATTGTTTCGTGCTGTGTTCCCCAAGGGCAAGAAAGGTTCCCCAGGCCAAACAATCCCTTATCCCAAATCAATTGAACCGGATTTGAAAGCTGTGGAATAGACGACAGTTCAGGATAGTTGCCGAAGTAATAGACGTGCCGGTTACTTTTTAACAGCCGTAACGACAGGCGTAAAGCTGCTAGTGCAACGGTTGTGTCTTCATCACCGGCCATAGGCGAGAAGTTCTTACCGTGGTTCGAGCAGAACTTCATGCCGTATGGAGGGTCAGAACAAACCAAGTCCACAGTCTTAGCGGGAAGCGTTGGCAAGATGCTAAGACAATCACCATGATAAAGGGTTACAGAATCATCTTGATAGTAGGGTTTAGGCTGCATCATCCTCCGAAGTCACAACCAGATTACCTTTGACGGCTTCAACCTTAGTAACCTTTCTCTTCTTTGGCTTCGTCTCAAGAACAACAGTTGACACAGAAATACTGGCTTCGTTTTTCTTCGCTCTTGCAGCCTCAATTTCTTCATCTTCTTCAATGGCAAGCAGGTGTTCTTCAGTGATGATGTAGTATTTCTTTCTGTCATGTTCCCATTCGCAACCAACGTAACGGGTAAATACAACAGTGTCACCTGGGGAGCATTGGTCAGACCCGGACGAAATCACAACGCCTCGGTTACTTACTTCCTGTGCATCTTTGGTTAGGATGATTCCCCCAGGTGTAAACTCGGCTGCTTCAAGTGGCAAAATCACAATCTTATTCTTAGCTGCTCTAATTTTCATAGTGTCTCCTTTAAGTTCTTAATAGCTAATTCCAATTCTTCAATTCGGCTTGTTAAAATGTTGTGTTGTTCCGAAGACATGTAGAAGCCGGTCATGTGGTCTTCAAATTTACAGACTGCAATGTTCCGGTTTTTCTCATCGTGGAAAGCTTGAATCTCTGGCCCTAGAATTGAACGAATACGAGCCAAGTCATCTAAGTTGTAAAACCGACGAGTCTTCTTTTCAGAACGTTTGACAACAGAAGCTTCTAGTTGTTTGTTGTCCTTAACTTTACGCCATAACCAACCGTAAGGAACTGTTAGGCAATTTGCCAGTTCCTGTAAGTCATACATTTCCATTTGTTCTCCTTGTCATTAAATTAACGTACATATCAGACTTCTTAATAATCTCTAAATCCGTTTTTGTGTAATGCCGAACGCCTGCGAACAAGACCGTTGGAGCAATGACACGATGCGAATAGACCCAGTTCTTCAACGTTGCGTAGCTTATGTCTAAGATTTTCGCAGCTTGCTTGAAGTTGTAATAACCTTGTTCAAGGGCTTTGTAAAGAATGGTCTGCGTCCGGTCTTTGGCAGGTGGTTTCTGTAGATGTGTCCGAACAAGCTGGCAACAACGGTCAAACTCAACTGACGAATACCGGCCAATGATAGCAGGAAGGGGGAAGACCTGTAACCGGCGAAGATAGGAAGCGTACCGAGGCGTTATGTCGCAAGCCTTCGCAATGTCTAGCTGTGTGTAATTGTGGGTTCGTGGAAGGCTGTAGAAGGCTTTAATTTCGGCGAGGATGGCAGGGGTAACAGTGTAAGCCTTCGGCAATTTCCCTGTCTGAATAAGCCCCTTAACGCAAGCAATAGACAAGCCCAGTTCATCACTTAGTTCTGCAATTGAATAACTTCGACGTTCGTTCTCCATGCTCTAGTTATGCTCGACTGCGTTATTTTCATCAGGAATTTTTCGACTTTGTAAACGTGTCATCTCATCATGCGAAATCAGCACTTGGGTTCCTTGACGTGTCCCTTTGATTTTACCAAGCCGAACATACTTCCGCACAGTGTCTGCCGCACAACCCAGGCGTTTCGCAACTTCGGCAGGTGTGTAGTAAGCCTTCTCAATCTTGTTCTCTAGGAAGGAAACGAGGAGGCTTTTGATTTCCAACACTTCGTTCTTCAGGTCTATTAGTTCTTGCATCATGACAGTTACCTTGTGTCCAACGCTTCAATGGTGCCGGTTTGCTTTTCCAGTTTCTTAAATGCTCTCTTCCAAACGTCCGCATACAGCACAGCATCTGCAACGGCTGCGTCTTCTGAAATCAAGCGTTCCATTTCCGGCACTGCGTCAGCCACAGTTATGAACCCGAACAGAAGGCCCTTGACCAAACCGGCTTCTTCCAAGTCAAGGTTGTCTAGCAGCCGGTTGATACGGGTTAGCAGGTCACGTCTCTTCATGGGTTCTCCTGTTCGGGTTGTTGGTTAAGCTGATGTCACGAAGCCAAAGGCAAAGGCCAACGCTTGTAACTCTGGCCCTGTAATGTGTCGCTATGCTTACCTGGGGTTGCCGAATTTTGTTTGTAATGGAAGGTCACACCGGCAGCTTCACAACGTGCCAACATGTCCAAGGCCCAGCTATCGTTATCACGCCGAAGGTGTTTAGCCGTTGCCGATTCCCCTCCGTAAATGACCCATTGCAAGCCGTCCAATGAAAGCTGGTCTAATGGCCCAAGAGCAGGTTCATAGCTCACGAAGCGAACAACGGCTGGCACAAGACGCAGTTCATCAGCACGCCAAACCCAATCGTTGCTTTCGACAGTTGTTCCCAGCCAAACATTCGGATAGCCAGAACCCCAGTCAGAAGGAAGACAGTTAGCGATGTTGTCAGCCCGTTTCGTGAGCAACAGCCAATCAAGCGAAGGCGTTTCACGGATGACGGAGAACAACCTTTCACGCAATGGGTTAAGGGTTGCCAAGTCTTCTGCCCAATCGCACATCGAGCCACAGAAGACACGCAGCCGGGTATTGGATTTGGCAGCTTGCTTGTTCCAGCCAAAGGGTTTCTTCCAGTTGGTTTCCGATAGCTCACGCCTTGGTTTGGTAGGCCCCCATATATCGAAGCCCCAACGATGCGAGAGGGTTTCGGCGTAACAATTCTTGCAAGCCGGGGAAACCTTCACACAGCCCCACCACGGATTGAAGGTATGGTGTGTCCAACTGATTTTCGAGTTGTCCAAGAGAGTGTTCCTAGTGAGTGACGAAGGATTGTAGACCAGAAGTTGTAAAGTGTTCAGTTAAAGAATTCCCCCTTGCCATTCACATAACAAGGGGGAACCCAACCCGAACGCTTACTCCTCTCCGGTTAGTAGCTTGTAAAATGTTTTGCTCATGTCATCCAAGCCAATGAACAACACGCCTGTCTTCTCGTCGTAATCAATGTTCAGCGAATCCCAGCCCCATTCCAAATGTTCCTGTACATAGTCGTTTAACTTCTCTTCAATCCATTTGTCAGCGTCGGCTTCGCTTAACGGCTTGCCATCACGAAGAAGAGAAACTTGGAAGATGAACTCGCTCTTGCATTCGACAGTGATAGGCGAAGGCTTGGCTGGCGGAGCCTTGCGGGTTTTGGTTACTGTTTTCATGGGTTACATTCCTGGGGGTTGGGGGTTAGGTTGGTTGTTGATTGCGATGTCGGAAACCGGGTAGTTCTTCTGTTGCCTCAATTTCCTCCTTTCGTCGGTTGGTTGATGGTGCTATAGTTTGATGTCACAGGGGCAGAACTCTCATGATTCCACTTTGGCAAACGCACAAGACGACACAGGAAGGAAGCACTTGGACAGCTTTCAACCGGTGGTATTACAAGGGGAAGACCTGGGAACAGACCCGCACAGGACAAACAGAAAAACGGCTGCGTGAATGGGAAGAGATGCAGCCAATAATGAAGGAAGCGGAACGGCTGTTGACCGAGGCGAAGGGTAGCCGGACATGGAAACAACTGTGTGACGAAACTGGCTGCCACTACTACGGAACATTCAGAAAGTGGAAGGAACGCTATTCACTCTGTTACCTTCCAGATATTGAACGAATGCTAATGACGTTGGGCATACGGATAACGTGGAAGGCCCCATTCACTCTTGCACAGGCGTTCCAATGGGAGACAGAGTATCGGAAGACCAACAAAAAAACCCCTTCCGAATAGTTCTCTGGAAGGGGCTTGTGATTCAGGTCTGTTGGTTACTTGTTCACTTCGTCCCATTGCTTCATCAGCTTGATTGCTTCGGCTAGTTCGTCTGACCCGCCTGCAACCTTGTTCAAATCTGCAATGTTCTTCACCCACTTGTTTACAACTTCTTCCCCGCCAAGTTCAATCAACTTCTTCCGAACATTTAACATAGTGGCGAAGTCAACTGACACTTTGTTCTTTGGTTCTTTGGTAGGTGTGATACCGGCTTGTTCAGCAGCCTTAGTCCAATCCTGATAAACAACTTCTTCCCCGTATTCATCTTTGTAAGCTTGCTTGATGGTGTTGCTGTAGCCTCGTTGGGAAATCAAATTCAAATCAATTGTTCCTGCGTCATGCAATACTTTTACCTTTTCCCACTTTGCAAGGTTCTCGGTTGCGGTCTTGCTACTCTTCTTACTCATGGCTGGCTCCGGGTTGGGAAGGGGTAAACTGTCACTCCAGCAGCTTATGTTGTGAAACCCGTTAGGCAATAAAAAAACCTCTCAACTTTCGTCAAGAGGTTTGGCCAATGTTGTAAAGTCGTCACTTCTTCAGTTCCTTAACTTCCGTTGCTATGAACACGCTGTCACTCTGAAACGTTCCGCT
>WBZX01001319.1_pt1 | contig 17444 bp, 13 predicted proteins | sample 5204211 | NCBI WGS metagenome assembly WBZX01 (sample SAMN12344362, study PRJNA552823) | activated sludge metagenome | biome: Activated sludge suspended growth; feature: Nitrification reactor; material: Wastewater; isolation source: activated sludge from nitrification reactor of wastewater... | reverse complement strand
GAAGCCTTTTGCGGTTCATGGATGCAAGATACAGGATTCGGGAAATAGGATGCTGGTTTCTGGATGCTGGATGCTGGATACTGGATGCTGGTTTCTGGATACTGGATGCTGGATACTGGATGCTGGGCATTAGGTTTGAAAAAACAGATTTCGGGGGGGATAAAAACAGGTTGATTAGTTGAAATTGAGTCCCTGGATTTTTAGTTTGCAGCTTTACGCATCAGCTATGAGTTACAAAAATCTGGAAATATGGAAAATAGCCCGACAGGTCGTTATTGAGATACACTCTATGTCGTTATTACTTCCCAAATTTGAACAGTTCGAAGAGGCACAACAGATCAGGAGATCAAGTAAGACAGTCAGAAGTTGTATTGTAGAAGGGTATGGCAGAAGGAAATACAAAGCGGATTATATCAAATTCCTCATTTATGCACTTTCTTCAAATGATGAAACCATTGATCACCTCGAAACACTTTTTGAGACGGCCTCTTTAAAAGACCATCTTCTGTATCACAGCTTGCATCAAAAACTGAATATGCTCGGAAAAAAACTAAACAACTTTATACAAGCCGTGGAGCTTCACCATAATGACTTTATAAAATAAAATGGCGGTCTCCCGGTACCTGGTATCCCGTATCCAGTATCTAGTATCTAGTATCAAGCATCCAGCATCCCGAATCAATACTGCAATATATCCCGCACAAAATTATGGTACTCCGGGAACGAGGGCAGGTTGTTGTGGCCGCCGCCCTGGATGCGGATGAGGGTGATCATACGGGGATTGAGCGCCTGCAGTTTCTCGCTGTTGCTGATGGGGATGAGCCAGTCGCGGGTGCCGTGTAATATATACGTATGGCAATTCACATGCTTGATCCATTTATCGGTGCGCAGGTGATAGCGAAGCACGTATTTCACCGGCAGGATGGGCAGAAACCGTTCGATCGTTTTCTTGAAACTGAAATAAGGCGCATCGAGGATCAGGTAACGGGGTTTGTTGTCGCTGGCGATCTTGCAGGCGAAGCCGCTGCCCAGGCTTCTGCCATAAACGATCAGGTGGTGTTCGGGAAATTGTTTCAGTAAACTGTCGTACACAAACTGCATATCACTGAGCATGGCTTTTTCGTTGCGCTTGCCGGTGCTTTTGCCAAAGCCGCGGTAATCCACCAGCACCACGTCGTAGTTGTAGCGGTAAAAATCCCGGGCGTACTTGGCCCAGCCCTTGATGCTGCGGCTGTTGCCGTGAAAATAAAGGATAAGCCCCAGCGGTTTCTCCATTTTGAAATGCAGTCCGTTGATGCGCACGCCCGGCTCCACATCAAAGAACAGTTCCTCAAAGGGCGCATCATACTTATAAACAAAATCCTGTTTTAGCTTCTCGGGTTTGAAAATGAATTTTTCCTGCAGGAAATACGCAAGAACAGAAAGCAACACAATACCGCCGATGATATAGAGAATGAGCTGGAGCAAAAAGTCAGTTTCGGGTTTGGTGTTTGATGTTTAATGTTTCGCGGTCGGTAAAATAGGGATTCTGTCCCTAACCACAAATTCTAAACCTCAAACTCCAAACTGCTTCTTCCACGCTTCCGTACCGCCGACCAGGTTTACGAGGTTGCTGCAATGAAACTTTTCCTGCAGGCGCTGGATGGCTACCTGGCTGCGGATGCCTTTGCGGCAATAGAGAATGACCGGCTTATCGGTTGCCAGCCGGCTGTACCGGGATACGATCTCTCCCAGCGGGATCAGTTCGCCGCCGATATTGAATTCGGCATGCTCATCCGGTTCGCGGACATCGATGAGTTGGAAATCCTCCTTGTTTTCGATCTTTTGTTTGAGTTCGGCAACCGTAATGGAGTACATGATTGTTGGTTTGAGATCAGCTCTCTTCTTCATCCACGTATACCCGCTTCAGCTTGAGGTTGCTTACCGGGGCGATGATCAGCGGGAATTTCTCCACCTTCACCATGCTCTGCTCCAGTCCGAACCCTTTTTCCTCGCTGAGCGATATCTCCTTGAGCCAGAAATAGAGTTTCATGATGATGCGTTCGAAGAAAGGCAGTTCGTTATCCTGGCTGAGGAATTTCTCCATCACAATGAATTTGAAATCGCCGACCACGTTGTTGCGCTGCTGACTCTCGTAGCGGCTGGTAACGTTCACTTCGCGGTTGGCCACGAGGTCTTCCACTACTTTCTTGAACATGAGGTTGATGCGGGGCTGCATGCGGAAACCGAGGCGGAACTCCACCCGGATGATATCGTTGGGAATGATGTGTTCAACGGTGTACTCGCAGGTATAGGGGTCGTCCATCGTATCCACGTGGATGAACCAGAAGATATCGGCACGCTTGGGTTTGCGGCTGAGTATCGAATAAATGATCTTGTGTTCGATCTCCTTGGGATTGTTGGCGCTGGTGAGGTAAACCAGGTGGGTGGCGTATTTGGGTACCGAGGTATCGTTGCTCAGTTCTTCCAGTTTGGGAATGTATTCTTCCAGGCGAACAAATTCCACATAGCGGTTCTTGATCTTGCGGCTCCGGTACCACACATACATCACCGTGAACATCATGAAACCGATCATGAGTGTGATATAACCTCCGTGGATGAACTTATCCATAAGCGCCGTCAGGAACGAAAACTCGATCGTTATATACGCGGCCAGGAACAGGTAGATCAGTCCCGGATTCACCCGGTGCAATACCATATAGTTGGCAAACAGGATGGTGGTCATGATCATGGTGGTGATGATGGCCAGTCCGTACGCGGCCTCCATCTTGGCCGATTCACGGAAATACAATACCACACCCACGCAGCCGGCAAACAAGAGGGTATTGATGGCAGGGATGAAGATCTGCCCCCTGGCTTCGGTTGGATACACAACTTTCAATTTAGGCCAGAGGTTGAGCCGTATGGCTTCATTGATCAGTGTGTACGAACCGCTTACCATAGCCTGGCTGGCAATGATGGCGGCGCTGGTAGCGATCACAACACCCGGAACGATGAACCAGCCCGGCATCAGGTCGTAAAAAGCGTTGATGCCTTCGGCATTGATCGTAGCCTTGTTGAGCAACTGTCCGCTGTGATGTTTCAGCAAACTGGCTCCCTGTCCGAAATAGTTAAGCAACAGGCAGACTTTAACGAACATCCACGATATACGAATATTACCGCGACCGCAATGACCGAGATCGCTGTACAATGCTTCGGCACCTGTGGTACAAAGGAATACGGCCCCCAGTAACCAGAAACCCTCGGGATAAACCGTAAGAAAACGGATACCGTAATAGGGATTCAATGCCTTGAGAATGCCAAAGTCATCGCTGATATGAATGAGGCCGAGCACCGCCAGCATGGCGAACCAAACCGACATGAATGGACCAAAGAATTTACCAATATTGGAAGTGCCGAATTGCTGGGTAAAGAAAAACAGGAAGATGATGCCGAGTACGATATATACAATGGTGTCCTGGTTCAGGTCGTGAAACTTAGGCAGTTCCTTCAACCCTTCAATAGCCGACGTGATGGAGATCGGTGGCGTAATGATACCGTCCGACAGCAGCGCAGCACCCCCGATCATCGCCGGGATCACCAGCCACTTCTTTCGCCGGCGCACGAGCGCAAATAAAGAGAAGATACCGCCCTCACCCCGGTTATCGGCCCGCAATACCATGACCACGTACTTGACCGTGGTAAGCATGGTAATGGTCCAGATAATCAGCGACAATGTACCCAGGATCAGGGTTTCATCAATTACACGGTCTTTAATGATGGAGTTAAATACATAGAGCGGAGAGGTACCGATATCGCCGTAGATAATTCCAAGTGCCACCAGCAAACCGGCCGCGGTCACTTTATTTACATGTTTGGACACACCGAAAATTTAAGCGTTCACCAGGGTTGTTCATAAAACCAAGGTACAAATGTAGAGGGAAAACGAATATTGGGGGGTAAATATTTTTGAAATACGGGATGCCTGATACAGGATACGGGTTGCCGACTATTATTATACTTTCCTTTGCCAGGCAGGGTTTTACCCAGATCCGCCCCTCGCCTGATCCCGCCCGGAAAGGCGGGAGTACCGACCGCAGGCCCGGTACCCGTATCCAATCCATCCGCAACAATCTCCGGAAGCATACAAGATAACCGCACCTGTAAAACAACCCGGATCATCTGTCAAACGCTGCTCAAACGACCCGGTACTGTAATTAAGTTTACCCGTCATTACTAATTCTTAACCCTAAATTCTGGTACATGAAAAATCGTAAAATCCATGTCGCAACATTGCTGTTTTCCACCCTCCTGCTCTTTGCCTGCAAAAAAGACGATACCCCGGCGGTATCACCCGACATCCATTTTTCAAAACTCACCGTTACCGGCAGCCAGTTCGCCCCATTGTTCGAACACCAGGCGGTTGTGTTCAACGGTAAACTCTGGATCATTGGCGGACGGAAAACCGTATCGGTTTATTCCAATGAGATCTGGTCGAGCGCCAACGGCTCTTCCTGGGTGCAAACCACGGTGAGTGGCCCTCAATTCAGCGCCCGCTGTGGTCACCATGTGGTGGTTTTTAATAATAAGCTCTGGGTCATCGGCGGACTTTTCAACGGCGCTGCACTCAATGACATCTGGAACAGTTCCGATGGCAGTACCTGGAACCAGGTAACCGCCAATGCAGCATTCAGCATCCGTTCACAACATGCAGTACTCGTTTTTAACAACAAACTTTGGCTGATCGGGGGCGATGGCATCGGCGGAGCCAAGAACGATGTATGGTCGAGCGCTGATGGCATCAACTGGGCGCAGGAAACGCTTACCGGTACTGTTTTTAGTCCGAGAGCCGGGCACCAGGCCGCCGTATTCAATGGAAGGATCTACATAACCGGCGGGTATGCTTCCACCGGTTTTAAGAATGAAGTGTGGAGCAGTGCCGATGGCCGTGGATGGACAGAAGAAGTAACCACAAGCCCGAAGTTCTCGCCCATGTACTCGCACCAGTTGCTGTCGTTCAATAATCGCCTATACCTCATTGGCGGATTGACCGGGTTCATTCCTACCGACGAAATATGGCAAAGCACCAATGGCCGCGACTGGATCAAGCAACCCAACGCTTCCTTCGGAGCCCGGGGTGGTCACCAGGCAACGGTGTTCAATGGGAAAATATATGTAACGGGTGGTTACGACGCGGCAAATGTAGAAAAGAACGATATCTGGGTTACGCAGTAGCGTATAAAGCAGGGAGATATTCCAAGGCGAGTCTCTGCCCCAAGGTTTGTGTGATGGCTGCAGGATTCGACGCATTCCAAGGCGAGTCTCTGCCCCAGGGTTTGCGTGATGGCCGCAGGACTAGACGCATTCCTAGGCGAGTCTCTGCCCTAGGGCTTGCGTGATGGCCGCAGGACTCGACGCATTCCAAGGCGAGTCTCTGCCCCAGGGTTTGTGTGATGGCCGCAGGACTCGACGCATTCCAAGGCGAGTCTCTGCCCCAGGGTTTGCGTGATGGCCGCAGGACTCAACACATTCCAAGGCGAGTCTCTGCCCCAGGGTTTGCGTGATGGCCGCAGGATTCGACGCATTCCAAGGCGAGTCTCTGCCCCAGGATTTGTGTGATGGCCGCAGGATTCGACGCATTCCAAGGCGAGTCTCTGCCCCAGGATTTGTGTGATGGCTGCAGGACTCGACGCATTCCAAGGCGAGTCTCTGCCCCAGGATTTGTGTGATGGCTGCAGGATTCGACGCATTCCAAGGCGAGTCTCTGCTCCAGGGTTTGCGTGATGGCCGCAGGACTCGACGCATTCCAAGGCGAGTCTCTGCTCCAGGGTTTGCGTGATGGCCGCAGGACTCGACGCATTCCAAGGCGAGTCTCTGCTCCAGGGTTTGCGTGATGGCCGCAGGACTCGACGTCACTCATTCCAAGGCGAGTCTCTGCCCCAGGGTTTACGTGATGGCCGCAGGACTCGACGTCACTAAATGTTTTTTACACCCCAATAAAACAGAAAAGAAGCAAGACTATTCTTACGCAAACCACCTCAGGTTCGCTACTTTGGTTCTATGCCTGTAAAGACACAGATACCTTATGATCATGGCCATTATTTTATCAGTTTCACCTGCCATAAATGGCTTCCGCTTTTTGAACTCGTTAAAGGATACGATCTTGTTTATACCTGGTTTGACGTACTAAAGCAGCATGGTCACCTCGTAACAGGTTTTGTTATTATGCCGAATCATATTCATGTGATGATTGCTTTCCGGAAAACCGCTAAATGCATCAACAAGATCGTAGGTGATGGTAAACGATTTATCGCTTACGCAATCATTCAAAGGCTAAAGGAAAAAGGAGCTGTAAACCTGCTGCGGGAACTCGAAAAAGCGGTGTGCTACAGCGATAAAAAAAGAGGTAAGCGCCATGAAATTTGGGAAGACAGTTTTGACTGGAAAGAGTGCCGGAATCGTTCATTTACTTCTCAAAAACTGAATTATATGCACGACAATCCATGCACCGGAAAATGGATGCTTACCGAAAATCCGGTAGACTACATTCACAGCTCCGCAAGATATTATATTACAGGCGAGCATGGAATATACCCGGTATTGAATTTCCTGGAACTCGAAGATATAGACCTATCGATTCCAATATGCGGCGAGTCCTTACCCAACACACTGCCCGGCAAGAGACTCGCCTAAAAAATGTGTGTGAAATGGCCGCAGAAACCGGAACAGGCAACCGAAGCGCCCCGGTCCCATTCTTTACGCGTTGTTATATACCTTGATCACCGGCTCCCGAAGGGTGGCCGCGGCATCCGTACAATGGAAGTGGATCAGTTCCGCAATGGCTTCGGGCTTTACCCATGTATCGAACGACGCATCGGGTATGGCGCTCCGGTTCTGCGGCGTATCGATGGTGCTGGGCACCACCACGCTGGTGACCACGTTACTGCCTTTGGCTTCGGCATTCATCAACTCGGCCAGCCGGAAAATAAGCGACTTGGCCAGGCCATAGGCCACCATTCCCTTTCCATCGCGGGCGTTTAAACCGGGCCTGGAACCTACAAGAAAAATACGGCCTGCTCCCTGCTTCATCATCTGTACAAAACAGGGACGGGCGACATTGTACGCCGTTTCGAAATTCAGGGTATACTGTTTGGCGATCGCGGCCGTGGAAGTATCCGCGATACCACCCATCGCAAAACCGCCAACGGTAAGTACGGCGGCATCGATGCGCCCGTAGCCAGCGATCACTTTTTCAACAAAAGCGCCGGCGGCCGGCTCATCCGCCAGGTCGACCACCACCTGTTCCACCGCGGCGCCAAAACGGTTCAAGGCGGCATCCTGTTGCGTAACGGTTCCGATCACCTGGTATCCTTCCGCTACAAATTTCTGTACTACCGCCTGGCCCATGTTGCCCGAGGCCCCGGTTATGATCGCTGCTTTATTCATGGTTGCAATAAAATTAGTTTCGGGTTGCAAGTTACGGGTTGGGGGTTACAACAATGCGACAGGTAATCGCCACAGTCATCAAACTTCTATTTACTTAACAGCTCAATGTCCTTCACCGCTGCCGGAAACCAAACCATCATCTCGCCCTTGCCGCGGTTGGCCCAGGCACAGTACGGGATAAATGTTACCTCCCGCCGTTGGGTACTCACCGTTTCGTCGTTGCCGATGAGTACCACGGGAACGGTGGCACGGATCGTTTCAACACCGTTCAGCAGTTCGGGTTTGAATGCGGCGCTGAATCCGGTATTCGCGGGCACGATGATATTCGAGACCTTGCCCTGGTTATCGGCCCACTCCGCACAATACATCACCGGGCCGCGTTGCAACGCCACTTTCCCGATATTGTTTTTGATCTGCGCATCCGCCACCACCTTTCTTACTTCCATCGGCAGGTTGAGTTCGATCCGGTCGCCTTTTTTCCAGGCACGATCCAGCAACGCGTATCCGTTTGTTACCGTATAGTTCACCGGCTCGCCGTTGATGGTCAGTGCAGGCTTCGCCGGATTTGTATCCATGAACACATACAAGGAAGAAGGGATGGCCTGGTTCTGCGCCCAGCCCGGTATGCGGATGTGCAGCCGGAACGTGTTGGGCCGGGCGGTATTGATGGTGAACTTCAACCCGCCATCCCAGGGATAATTGTTCTGCTGGATGACCTGCACCTGTTTATCATTGATGGTAAGATCGGCTGTGCTGCTGATGAAGAGGTTTACAAACAGGTCACTCCCTTTCTGCGCATACATATAGCCGGGTATGGCCGGAACGAAGCGGCAGATATTGGTCGGACAGCAACTGCATTCGAACCAACCCGAACGCTCCCGCTCCATATCCGGGTGCGAAAAGCTGTTGCGGATCTCCATGGCATTGGTATAAAAGAATGATTTCCCATCGAGGCCCACGCCGGAGATCAATCCATTGTAGAGGGTCTTCTCCAGCACATCCATGTATTTTGCATCCCCGTGCAGCAGGAACATGCGGTAGTTCCAGTATACATTGGCGATGGCTGCGCAGGTTTCATTGTAGGCTGTATTGTTCGGCAGTTCGTAATTGGCGCCGTAGCGTTCTCCATCGCCGATGGCCCCCACACTGCCCTGCACGTATATCTTTTTCGAAACAACATTTTCCCAGATGCGGTCGATGGCATGGGTCAAGCTGTCGTCCCCCGTCAGCGCCGCCACATCCGCCACGGCCGAATACAAATAGCCGGCACGCACGGCATGACCCACTGCCTCCGATTGCTGCGCTACGGGTTTATCGTCCTGCCAGTACGATCCGTTCTTCATGGGGTCCTTGCTTTTGGGATCGTACCCGTTGTATTGGCCTCTTGCTTCAATGAAGAATTTAGCGGTTTCGAGGTATTCCTTCTTCCCGGTGATGCGGTAGAGTTTCACCAATCCCATTTCGATCACTTCATGACCGGGCGCTACCGATCGTTTACCCAAACCAAACACCGAACAAACGAGGTCGGCATTTTTCAGGGCGATATCCAGCAGGTTTCTTTTTTTGGTAGCCCAGTAATGCGCCGCGGCCGCTTCATACAAATGGCCGGCGTTGTAAAGTTCGTGGCTGTGTTCCCGTTCCTTCTCCCAGCGTTCCTTGCCCACCCAGCCTCCTGTGTTCAGCGGGTCGATGGTGCGGGCTGTATACAAATATCCATCGGGTTCCTGCGCATTTTTGATGATCACAATGAGGGAGTCGATGTAAGCGTCCAGTTTCGTATCGGGATGTGTAGCCAGGGAAAAAGCGGCGCCTTCAATGGTTTTGTAGATATCCGTATCATCGAAGGGATAGCGGGTGCAGAACTTGCCCTTCTTTTCCGCGGCCATGAGAAAGTTTTTCACCCGGCCGGTATGTTCACAGCGTTCGAATGAAGCGGGGATCGTTACGGTTCGGTTGGTTTCGATGCGGGGCAGCCAGAAACTATCCGACAGGTGAACCTGGGTAAAATTCACTTCGCGGAGCGCATAGTCTTTTTGTGCGTGGGCGGAGGTTATACCGGAAAGACAGAACAGCCAGGGAAGAAAATACCGTTTCATAAGCGGGGCTTATTGATGAACAGGTAATTTCCTGAATTTTATTGAATATTCCTTGCGCTCACCCGGGATGGGATCCGCAGTTTACGAACCTGTATCCCCTATCGTTCGTCTTGTATCGTTACTTTAATATCCCCTGGTAAAAATCGAGTACTCGTGTGCGAAGCAGGTATTCGTAGCGGGCAACAACGAGGTTGGTCCTCGCCCGGTCGAGGTTGTTCTTCACGATCAGGTATTCCACGCTGTTGATAGCGCCGAGCCCGAAACGGATATCGGCCGCCCGGAAGGATTCTTCAAATGCCGCCACCTGGCCGGTAATGACCTCATACCGGTTCCAGGCGGTGTTCATATTCAGGTATGCCTGTTCGATCGCCTGGCGAAGCTGGATGCGGGTATTCTCGGCTACATAACCGGTTCGTTTCTCTTCGAGTCTTGCCTGCCGTACCCGTGTACGTACCTGGAAGGAAGAAAAGATGGGTATCTGCAGGTTAACGCCCACAAACGTACCGAGGTTATTGTTGTACTGGCTGAAGAACCCGATCTTCTGGCTGTTGAAATTCGTTTGCTTGCTGATCACCGGGCTGTTGGTTCCGTTCACCACCACGTAATCGCTGGTAACAACATCCGTGGTTCCGGTGGCAATGGAAGTACGGGCCGCACTCGAGTAGTTGGTACCCAATTGACCGAACAACGACAGCGTGGGATACAGGTCGGCAGCGGCCACCCGGATGGCTTTGCCTGCCGCCTTGCTGCGCAGATCGGCGGCTTTCACAAAGGCCAGTTTCTGCAGGGCGGTGTTATATATATTATCCGTGGTGGCTTCGTAGCGTTTGAGATCGAGGCTGAGTCCTTCCCTGTCGGACTGCATATTTTTATCATAGGGCACATTCATGAATTGCGCCAGGGCAAGCTTCGACATTTCCACGGCCCGTTCCGCGTTCATCACCGATACCTGGTCGGAAGCGAACTGGCCCTTCATATCGTAGAGCGTGGCCGGGGCGATAGCGCCTTCCTTGTTCAGTTGCTCGAGGCGTTCCACCTGTTTGGCGGTTACATCCTTTTGCGCTTTGGCCAGCACCAGTACATCTTCGTCGTTCATCAGTTGCAGGAATGCGAGGATCACATTCAGGGTAAGATTGTCTTTTTCCTGCTGCAGGTCCATTTTAGCCGCCTGGTAATTGTAAGAAGCCTGCTGGATGCTGTTCTGTGTTTGCATGCCCTTGAAAACGGGGATGGAGGCCGTGAGCGACGAATTGGAAGAATTCAGTTGCTGGTTGATATAACTGTTGGTATACGGGTCGATGCTCCGTCCGTTGTTGATACCATAGTTAAGGCTCGCGGCAATATTCGGCAGGCGGTTCATTTTCGACTGCGTAAGGTTCATTTTCGCGTTCTGTTCCTGCAACTCGCTTTGCTTAACGGGTATATTGTTCGCCAGGGCGATGTCCAGGCATTGCTGAAGGCTGATTCTGGAACTACCGCTCTGTGCCTGCAACGGGGAGAATCCCTGCAGGAAACAGACACTCAGCCACACAATAATTTTCGCTTTCATCTTCTGTTGATTTATGGTTTTATTGTTCGATTCGTCCATCCAGCAGGTTAATGATCCGGGAACCGTAGGCCGCGTTCTTTTCCGAATGCGTTACCTGGATGATGGTAACACCTTCTTTATTCAGTTCGCTGAACAGGTTCATGATCTCTTCGCCCTGTTTGGAGTTGAGGTTACCCGTAGGCTCATCCGCCAGCAATAATTTCGGTTTGGCGATGAGGGCACGTGCAATGCCCACCAGTTGCTGCTGGCCGCCGGAAAGCTGTTGCGGAAAGAGATCCTTCTTACCCACAATATTGAAGCGGTCGAGCATATCGGCCACCATGGCCTTGCGTTCGGAGGCTTTGATATCCTGGTAGATCAGCGGGGTTTCAATGTTCTCGTACACCGTCAGCTCGTCGATCAGGTGGTATGCCTGGAACACAAAACCGATGTATTGTTTGTAGAGAGCGGTACGCTGCTTTTCCTTCAGCTTATGCACCGGTTCATAAAAGAACTCGTATTCGCCTTCATCGAATTCATCGAGCATACCAATTACATTCAGCAGGGTTGATTTGCCGGAGCCGGAGGGCCCCATGATGGAGATGAATTCGCCTTCCTTCACACTCAGGTTGATGTCTTTGAGCAGGAACACCCGGTTATTGCCGTTGTTCACCCATTTGAAAATTTTCTTCAGTTCCAGCATATACAGTTTGTTATTCTTTAGCGTTTAATAAGGATAAATATACCATCGCCTGCCCAACCCTATGCCAAGAGATAAACTATTGATTTTAAGAAAACTACATGAAGAACAATGCTAAAAGTGTACGAAAACGGACAGTCATTGCCCATATTCGAACAGTTATGCGGCCCGTTTACTCGGTGCGTAATGATTTTACCGGATTTGCCATCGCCGCCCGGATAGCCTGGAAACTGACCGTTGCCAAGGCTGTCAGTACAGCCACCACGCAGGTGAGGGCAAATATCCACCAATCGAGGCGGATACGGTAAGCGAAATGATTCAGCAGTTCCGTCATACCCAGCCACACCAGTGGCACGGCCACTACCATGGAGATCAGTACCAGTACAATAAATTCTTTCGACAACAACGCAGCCAGCTGGCTCACATTAGCGCCCATCACCTTGCGGATGCCGATCTCCTTGGTACGGCGTTCAGCGCTGTATGCGGCCAGGCCAAAAAGACCCAGGCAGGAAATGAGCAGGGTGATCAACGCGAAAGCGTCGAACAGGTAAGAAGCCCTTGTTTCCTTATCGTATTGTTTGGCCAGCTGATCATCGAGGAACGAATACTCCATCGGAAGCACCGGTTCGTAAGCCCGCCACATTTTCTGCGCATAGGCGATCACTTCCTTCGCGTTCTGCTGGGGCACTTTGGCGTACAGCATCGCGGTTTCTTCGGTATCATAGCGCAGCAGGGCCGGTTCCAGTTCTTTATGCAGACTTTCAAAATGAAAATCCTTCACCACCCCGATCACTGTTCCGGGTTGTTCGTGGAATTTGATCACGGTACCCACAGGATTTTTCAATCCCATTTTGCGGACAGCGGTTTCATTGAGTATGTAATTCGGTGTACCCGGACTGGTCTTTGAAAAATCAGTTCCGGCAACAATATGGGTATTGAAGAACGACATGAATGGCTGGTCTACGGCGATATCCCAGATAACGATCTTGCTGTCGGCCGGCCGGCCGGGCCAATCGAGGTCACTGGTCGAATTTCCTCCGTCGAAGAAAGAAAGGTTGGAAGCGGTAACTCCTTTTACATACGACGAGGCCTGCAGGTCTTCCTTAAAATCCTTCACCTTATCGCCCAGCTTCCAGGCAGGAATAGTCAGCACATTTTCGGTATTCACGTGCAGGTCTTTGTTCATCACGTAATTCATCTGCCGGTGGATAAACACCGTACCCAGCAGCAAGGTAATGCTCACCACGAACTGCAGCACCACCAGCGATTTGCGCAACAGGCCGGCGCTCGAAAGCAATCCATTGCCCCGCAATGACTGCAGCGGCCGGAAGGAAGACAGCAGCAGGGCCGGATAAAGACCCGTGAGCAGCCAAACGGCGCCCATCAGCCCGATGATCAGTTTCCATAATTTTCCATCGGCTGCATCGTATACAATGTTGCTGCCCGACACCTGTTTGTACAGCGGAAACAGCCCGGCCGTAAAACACAAGGCGATGACCGCGGCGAACAGCAGCAGCAGCCCCGCTTCGGTGAAAAACTGCCAGAACAATTGTTTCTTCTCCGCCCCGATGATCTTGCGGATGCTTACTTCCTTAATGCGTTGCGTTGCCTTTGCCGTTACCAGGTTCACGTAATTGATGCATGCGATGATCAGAACAAATACGGCCACCACAAGGAATATCTCCACCATGATGACCCGTCCTTTACTGCCATCCGGCTTGTACAGGTAAATATCTTTCAACGGAACAAAGGGATAGGCAATAACCGAAGAATTCGGATTGGCTTTTTTTGTGGCTGCCAGCAGGGCCTGCGAAGTATTGGCGGTTCCGGCTCCTTTCCGCATCAGGCAGAAGGAGGCATAATTATGATTGCCCCAGTCCTGGTCGATGGTTTTCCATTGACCGTTACCGCGGAATTTCAGGCGGATGATATCCATCGAAAAAAACATCGACGCCTCGATCGAAGAAGAAGCCGGGAAATCTTTCATCACGGCGCTTACGGTAAAGAGCGTGTCGCGGAAACGGATCGTTTTACCCAGCGGATCATCGTTCCCGAAATAGCGGTGCGCTGTCGCTTCGGTAAGTACCACCGATAATCCTTCGGCCAATGGTTTTTTTTCGCTCCCGTTCACGATGGGAAAATCGAATATGTCGAAGAGCGTATTCTCGGTATAACCGATCTTATCTTCAATAAACACCTTGTCGCCGTATTTCACCACCTGCTTGGCGCCGTAGTTCACTTTCAGGAGCGCAATCTTTTCCACGTCGCTGATGGTTTCCCGGGTTACCGTGGCAACAGGTGCCGGGGTGGTTTCCCAAACCGTTTCCTCATCCCCGAATTTTATTTTCGCGTTGATCTTGTAGATGCGGTCGGCCTTGGCATGATACATATTCATCGAGTACTCCTGGTAAACCCACATGAGGATGATGAAACCGGTGGCGAGTCCGAGCCCAAGCCCGGCTATATTGATAAAGCTGTAGGTCCGGTTGTTCAGCAGGTTCCGCCAGGCGGTACGCAGATAATTTTTGATCATACAGTTGGTTTATTCGGTTCGTAATGATTTTACCGGGTTCGACATAGCGGCCCGGATGGTATGAATGCTGAGGATCGACAGGGCGATCACGGTCATCAGCAAACCGCTCAGGGCGAATATCCACCAGCTGATCTGGGTTCGGTACGCAAAATCCTGTAACCAGCTGGTCATGGCCCACCAGCCCAGCGGCGCCGCGATGGCGAAGCCCACCAGCACCAGTTGCATGAAGTCTTTGGAAAGCAGGGTCACGATCTGTGTTACCGATGCGCCCAATACCTTCCGCACGCCAATCTCCTTGGTGCGTTGGGTGGTGGTGTAGATCACCAGGCCCAACAGGCCCAGGCAGCTGATCAGGATGGCCAGGCCGGCGCACCAGTTCAGGAGGCGGGCTGTCTTTTGCTCCTTCTCATAAAATTTAGCGATGCTTTCATCCAGGAAACTGTATTTGAATTCATCTTCGGGGTAAACTTCCTTCCAGGCCGTTTCAATCTTCGCGATCGTTTCCCGCCATGCATCGGTATTGCCGGCTTTAGCCGGCAACGCGATATGAAAATTGTTATGCCGGTTTGCCTGGCAGGTAAACGCCAGCACGGGTATGGCCGTGTGCAGGGACTTGGTATTGAAATCGGCTATCACGCCAACAACCGGAATGCGTGCATTGCCCCGGTTGATGTATTGACCAACGATTTTCGCGGGATCGGTAAAACCCAGGAAACGGGCATAGGTTTCATTGATCACGTATTCTCTTGATGTATCGGATTGTTCGAGGTTTCGCCCGGCCACCAGTTTCATCTTATACAGGTTGAAGAAGGCGGTATCCGCTTCCCGGATCTCTACCGACGTTTCCACATCCTTCTTTCCGTCATTGAATTTCATGGTGGTCATACTGATGCCGATGGACGCCGGCGGATCGCCCGCCAGGCTGAGTTGCCGGATCCCGGGAATCGCTTTCAGTTTCTGTTGCAACAGGAACTGCTTGTTATCCGGGTTCTGGAAATTGTAAGGCGCCCCGAAATTGAGGATCGCGTCTTTTTTAAAGCCCATGTCTTTGTTCAGTGAAAAGCGGATCTGCTGCCCCACCACCAGGGTGGCAATGATGAAGAACTGGGCGATCATGAACTGTGCAACGGTGAGTGTTTTACGGATCCAGGTACGGCGGCTTTGCGCTGTGCCGGCATAGGCCAGGTTCTTTAATACAAGCACCGGTTTGAAACCGGAAAGGATCAGGGCCGGGTAGAACCCGGAAAGCAGGCTGACCACCAATACCAGTATGGCCAGGAAACCATAGATATGCGGTTGATGGAGCAGATCAAATTTGAGTTCAGAAGGAATGTAACCGGAAAAAAGTTTGAATATCCAGGGTGTAAGCGCCAGCGAAACGACCGTTGCCAGCACCGTAAGCAGCAGGGTCTCTACCAGGAACTGAAGCACAAGTTGCCCCCGGGAACTGCCCATGGTTTTTCGCACACCAATTTCCTTGGCACGCTGCGAAGCATGCGCCGTAGTCAGGTTGATAAAATTGATGCAACCCAGCAGCAGCAGGAAGGCGGCGATGGCGAGCAACCCGTACAAGGTTGGTTTATGCGCCTGGCGTTGTTCAAAGGCGTCGAAATCGGCGTTGAAATGAATATCGTTCAGGGGTTGAAGAAAATGATCGGTCTGCAGGTAGGCGTTTTTCTCATGCTTGCTGCGCACCGCTGCCAGCTCCTTGTTGAAACGGGCTGTATCCGTTCCTTCCTTCAACTGCACCAGGAACTGGGAGTTTGAACTGATACTGCCCCACTCGCTGAAGCCGTTGTTTTCCTCCAGGATGGATTTATACGTGCTGAAGGAAACCATCTCGGCGAATGTAAAATCGGTGATCTCCTTTTTATCTTTTACAACACCGGTAACCGTGGCTTTGATCGAATCGTCATAAACGATTGTTTGACCAACCGCGTTGCGGATATCCGCATAGGGGAAATAGGTGCGGGCCCGGCTTTCAGTAAGCACGACCGTACCGGGTTCTTCGAGCGCCTTATCCGGGGAACCCGCCAGCCAGTCGTAATCGACAAACCGGAAATACGATTCATCGGCGAAGATGATCTTCTCCTGTTTGCGAAATACATTTTCTTTTTCGTTCTTCAGCGGTACGCTCACATTCATGGCGTTGCCGATCCAGAAATAAGCCGACTTTTCGATCCCGGGTATCTCATTCCTGGCAGCTGCCGGCAACGGACCCGGAACGCCGGAGTTCTTGAAATCCTGGTCGGGGAAATGCATATTGCTCACCACCCGGTACACCCGGTTCCCGTTCTTCCATGATTTTTCAAAACTGAATTCGAAATGCACGATCAGGTAAATAACAAGGGCTGAACTGATACCGATCGAAAGGCCCAGTATATTGATCGCGGAGAAAACCTTGAAGCGGCGAAAATTCCGCAGCGCTGTAATGAAATAATTTTTAAACATGGTTTTGAACGTTTAACGTTGAAGGTTTAAGGTTTAGAAACGGCAACGGTGAACGTTAAACCTTAAACGTGTTATTACTATTCGGTACGCAAACTTTTCACCGGGTTGGCAGTGGCCGCCTTGAGCGACTTATACCCCACCGTGAGCCAGGCTACCAGCAGCGAAGCGCCGATCCCCACCAGGAACACGCTTACACCGATATGGATGCGGTAGGCAAAATCGCTCAGCCAGGTATGCATCAGGTACCAGGCCGCGGGGGCTGCCAGTACAAATGCGATGATCACCAGGATCGTGAATTCTTTCGAGAACAGGTATAAGATACTCTGCACGCTGGCGCCAAGCACTTTGCGGATGCCCACTTCTTTGGTCTTCTGCACCACCATGAAGGAAACAAGTCCGTACAAACCGAGGCAACTGATGAAAATCGCCAACGCGGCGTATATCTTATACATCAGGCTAAGCCTGTTCTCCTGCTGGTAGTACTCATTGATGGTATCATCGAGGAAGGTAGCATTATATACATACTCCGGGAATACCTTGTCCCATATCTGCTGTATTTCGGCATTGGACCGTTGCAGGTTGCCGGAGGCCAGTTTGATGCCGGCGGTTTGATACCAGCGCTTCGAAGGGAACATGGCGATGGGGGTAACCGCTTCTTTGAGCGACTGCTGCTTGAAGTCTTTTACCACGCCTACGATCTGCATCGGGCGC
>WBZX01001495.1_pt1 | contig 17445 bp, 16 predicted proteins | sample 5204211 | NCBI WGS metagenome assembly WBZX01 (sample SAMN12344362, study PRJNA552823) | activated sludge metagenome | biome: Activated sludge suspended growth; feature: Nitrification reactor; material: Wastewater; isolation source: activated sludge from nitrification reactor of wastewater... | reverse complement strand
GAGCTCTTCATCAACGGGCAGAGCGACGACGGCGTGGTGCCGCGTGCGGTCGCGCGCAGCTTCGTGACCGCGGCACCCGAGCTGCCGACGATGGACTTCTACGCGACCTTCCCGGAGTCCGAGGACTTCTACGCCAGCTTCGGCGCGTCGACCGGCAACGTCTACGCGCAGTACTTCGAGGCCGCTGGCTACCACCTGTCGTCGTACGCCAACTCGAACATCCACTTCGGCACCATGTTCGGTGAGCTGTGGTTCGCCTACAACGACATCGCCGCCGACGTGAACGGCAAGGTCCGGCTCACGCCCAGCCAGACCGCGCAGGTCGGCGCCGAGGGGTTCCTGCACGTGCAGACCGAGGTCGACATCATCTCGACCGATCGTCGCTATCCCCAGATCATCATCAGCGATCGCACCGCACCGGTGCAGGACGACCTCGCGTCGGGCACCACGATGATCGTGCAGCCCAAGGACATGACGCCGACCCAGCTGCAGGTGCAGATCTGTGACCATCGCACCTGGGACGTCAACGATCAGTGTCCCCGGCTGCCGACCTTCGTCGACGACTGGGCGCCCAACTCGCCGCTGCCCGGCGAGCGCACCGGCAGCGACAACGCAGTCACCATCGACGTGTATCTCTCGAGCACGCGACTGTACCTGCTGCTCGACGGTCAGCAGTACGCGTGCACCGATCTGCCGGCGACCTCGTTCGAGGACGGGGCCACCTATGCACCGCCGGTCGGCGAGGTCACCGTGACGTGGGGCGACGTGCTCTACCACTCGGGGGTCGACTTCGCCGCGGGCGGCGGCGCGATCGCGGGCAATACGTACCTCTTCCACCGCACACACCTGCAGAAGACCACGCGTCGACACTTCGACAACCTCGGCTTCTCGAGTGGCGTCGCGGCACCGGCGTGGGACGAGGCGCTCACGCCGTGCTCCGGAGCGGGCGCATGAGACGGCTCGCGCTCGGGTGCGGCGCGCTGCTGGCCTGCGGGCAGCCGGGCGCGTCGGGCGACACCGGCGCGATCGAGACCGGCGGCCAAACCAGCGAAGCGAGCAGCGCCAGCGGCACTGTCGAGACCAGCGACGGCAGCGGCGGCAACACGGCGTCGGACAGCGACGGCGGCAGCACCACCGGCACCGACGACCTCCCGCCCGAGTTCTCCGACGAGGAGTGGGCCGCCCTGCTCGAGCTCTCGCCCGATCCCCTGCCCGCGCCACCGCCCGACCTCACCAACGCCTGGGCCGACGACCCCGCCGCAGCGGCGCTCGGGCAAGCGTTCTTCTTCACGACGGTGTTCTCCGGCCGGCTGCTCGACGGTGATCAGAACGGCACCGGCACCTCGCTGGGCAACAAGGGCGAGGCCGGCAAGGTCTCGTGCGCGAGCTGCCACGTGCCCGACGACGCCTTCACCGACACGCGCTCGCCGAGCAAGCAGATCTCGCTCGGCGCGGGCTGGGGTCGACGGCGCGCGCCGTCGCTGCTCGACGTCGGCCACGCGCAGCTGTTGATGTGGGACGGTCGCCACGACACGCTCTACAACCAGGTCTTCGGCCCGCTCGAGTCGCCGGTCGAGATGAACAGCTCGCGGCTGTTCGTCGCGCAGCAGGTGTTCGCGCATTTCCGCGAGCCCTACGAGGCGGTGTTCGGCCCGATGCCGCCGCTCGACGACACCGCCCGCTTCCCCAGCATCACGCCCGAGGTGACCGGCTGCACCCCCGCCGGCAGCGAGGTGCCGATGGTGTGCGACGGCGAGATCCACGGCAGTCCCGGCGATGGTGCCGAGTTCGACGGCATGGCCGCGGCCGATCGCGACGCCGTGACGCGCGTGGTCGTGAACGTCGGCAAGGCGATCGGCGCCTACGAGCGCAAGCTCGCGTGCGGGCCGGGTCGCTTCGATGCGTGGCTGCACGGCGACGCCGATGCGCTCACGCCCTCCGAGCAGCGCGGCGCCAAGCTGTTCGTCGGCGCTGCCGACTGCGTGTCGTGCCACGCTGGACCGTTCCTGTCCGACCAGCAGTTCCACAACGTCGGCGTGGTGCCGGCCATCGTCGCCTCGGCGTTCATCGACGCCGACGACCGCGGCGCCATCGTCGGGCTCGCGCTCGCGATCGACGATCCGTTGTCGAGCCGCGGCGTGTACAGCGACGGCGACGACGACCGACTGCCCGACACGGTCGACGACAGCCACGAGGGTGCCTTCCGCACGCCGACCCTGCGGTGCGTCGCGCAGCGGCCATCGTTCCTGCACACCGGTCAGGCGCTCGGGCTCGCGCCCGTGGTCGCGCACTTCGACGCCGGCGGTGGCCCGGCCGGTGGCTACCCCGGCACCAACGAGCTCGTGCCGCTGGGGCTGACGGCGGACGATCGCGCCGATCTGGTCGCGTTCCTGCGCACGCTCGACGGCCCCGGCGCCGACGAGGACCTCCGCCACGCTCCGTGATCAGGGCCGACGCGCTAGGGGCCGCCGCTGCACGGCACCTGCACCTCGTCCCACGGCGGCGCCGCGACGCCGCTCGAGACACCGAGGTTGTCGAAGTGCCGCTGCGTCGTGATCGGCAGGTGACGACGGTGGAAGCCATAGCTGTCCGGCACCGTGAGCGGCCCGCCGCCCAGGGTGAAGTCGATCGCCGAGTGGGCGAGCACGTCACCCCACGCGATGCGCACGTCACCGACCGGCGGACCGTGCACGACGCCGTCGTCGGCGAGCGCGGGCAGGTCCGTGCATGCGTACGGCTTGCCGTCGAGCAGCAGGTAGATCCGGGAAGGTGACAGGTACACGTCGAGCTGCACCGCGTTGTCGCTGCCGACGGCATCGGCGACGGGCGCAACCTGGGGCGCGACGTCGGCCGCGAAGGTCGGCAGCCCCGCGCACTCGTAGCCGAGGTCCCAGGTCATGTGATCGCAGATCTGCAGGTCGATGAAGCTCGGCGCGTACCTGCGCGGGCCCACGATCACGGTCGTACCGCTGGCGAGGTTGTCCTGCAGCGGCGCGGGTTGGTCGCTGATGAAGAGCTGCGGGAAGCGACGGTCGGTCGTCAACGCGCCGAACTCACCGGTGACGTGCAGGTAGCTGCCGGCATCGACACGCGCGGGCGCGTCGAGGCCCAGCCGCACCATGCCGTTCACGCCGGCGGCGATGTCGTTGTACGCGAGCCAGAACTCGCCGAGCATGCTGCCGAAGTGGATGTGCGAGTTCGAGTACGACGACATCAGGTACATCGGCGCGTCGAAGTGCAGCCCGTATACGCTCCCGGTCGGTGCGGCGAAACCGGCGAAGAAGTCCTCGTCCTCGGGGAACGTCGCGTACACGTCCATCGTTGGCAACGAGGGTGCGACGGTGATGAAGCTGCGTCGGATCGCCCGGGCTGCGGGTGGATCGTCGTACTGGCCGTTGACGAACACCTCGCCGCTCGGCGACGCCGCGCGCATCTGCGCCAGCGTCACGTAGGCCTCGTGCGGCGCGCCCTCGTCGACGAAGGCGGGCTCGCCCTGCGGTGACAGGATGCCCTGGTACGGGCAGCCCTGGTCGAGCGCCTCCGCGACCAGCGTGATCGGGCCCGTGAGGCCCGACCACCGCAGCGCCGGCAGCGGCTGATCGCCCTGCCGTCGCACCCTCCGAAATCCTGCGAGCCCCGCCACGAGCTCGTCGTGGGCGCGGCCGCAGTACGGCTGCACGTGCACCCGCATCAGCGGCACGGTGCCGGGCTCGGGCTCGCGCAGCACCTGCAGGATCGTCGTGCCCGGCCCGCGTGCGGCCGCCTCGGGGCCGTCGATCCAGCGCAGCAATGCGTCGTCGACCAGACTCGCCTCGTAGATCGGACGCGTGGCCGCACCGGCGGTCATCGGCACCCAGAACGCGATGCCGTCGTCGCGCCAGCGTTGGGCCACGAGCGCGTCGCGGACCGCCGCGTCGGTGGTGTATCGATGCGCGCGCGAGGCCGCGAAGGTCGGCCGGCCGCACGCCACCGCGCCGTCGTCCTCGACGTCGGGGTCGGCGAGGGCATAGACCGGCAGGCGATCGGCGGCCTGGGTGAGGTAGACGTGACCGAGCTCGGCGTCGGCCTCGGTGCGGGTGAAGCCGACCACCTGTCGCTCGACCAGCGTCGCACCGCCGGCGGCGACGTCGTTCCAGCCCTCGTCGGGGCTGACGATGTCCTCGAGCATGTACAGCGCCTCGCGCTGACCGGCGCAGCGATAGAGCCCGTCGTCGATCACGATCACGCCGTCGCCACCGACGTGGATCGCATCGTCGGGTGGCAGCGCATAGACGCGATAGTCGACCGCCGCGTCGACCGCGTCGAAGGTGATGTTGGCGGCGTCACCGACGATGCGCACACGCACGTTGGTGAGCGGCGGCAGCATCGGCAGCGTGGTGTCGACATCGCCGCCGGTGGCATCGCCGCCCTCGCCGACGCCGTCGTCCGAACCGCCCGCGGAGCCGCCCGCCGACATGCTGTCCTGGCCGAGATCGCCGACGAAGGTGCAGCCGCTACCCGTCACCGCGAGCAGCCGCGCGAGCACGCCGAGCGCCGACCACCGCTGCAGCATCTCGAAGAGGATCGACGATCTCGCCGGCAGCGTCGAGCCTGCCGACGTCGCGACCGCAGGCCCGCGACGTGCGTCAGCCGCGGCGGCGTGGGGTCGCGCGCACCCGCGCGCGCCCACGAACCTTCGCGCGCGCGCCGGGCACCACCCCCATCGCCTCGGTGCACAGCTCGCGCAGCCAGCGATGCGCGGGATCGTCGTGGCTACGCTCGTGCCACAGCAGCTGCATCGTGAAGCCGCGCAGCCGCAGCGGCGGCTCGACCAGCAAGAGCGGCAGCTGCTCGACGAATACCCGCGCGACCCGCTCGGGCAACGTCAACACCAGGTCACTGCCGGCCACCACGAAGGGCGCGAGCAGGAACTGCGGCAGCGACAGCACCACGCGCCGCGTCAGCCCCAGCTCGGCGAGCGCGTCGTCGACCACGCCACCGGGTCGGCCGGTGGGCGCGATCACGGCGTGCCGCAGCCGCACGAAGCTCTCGAGCGTCCAGCGCCGCGCGAGCGCGGGGTGGTCGCGACGCACCAGGCACACGAACCGCTCGTGGAACAGCTTGCGGGCGCGGATCCCCGACCCTTCGACCGGTCGACTGTCGGGCACGACCATGAGGTCGAACTCGCCGCGGGCGAGCAACTCGCCGCCGTGGCCGTCGTGGTTGCGCACCTGCAGATCGACGCCGGGGGCCTCCGCCGCGACGCGCTGGAGCAGGCCGGGCAGCATCACGAGGCCGACATAGTCCGCCAACGACAACACGAAGCGACGCTGCGCGGTCGCGGGGTCGAAGCGCGCGGGGCCAGCGACGGCACGCTGCATCGCGGCCAGCGCCTCGCGCAGCGGCGAGGCCATCGCCTCGGCCCGCGTGGTGGCGACCAGACCACCCGCGCCGCGGACCAGCAAGGGATCGCCGAAGGTGCGACGCAGCCGTGCGAGCGCGTGACTGGTGGCCGACTGCGACAGCCCGACGCTCCGCGCCGCCGCGGTCACGCTACGCGTGAGCAGCAGCGCGTCGAGCACGACCAACGCGTTGAGGTCGAGTCCGCCGAGCTGCATGGTGTGCATGTCGTCCATGATCAACATGCACTGTACAAATCACGGCCGGAGACCACAATCGACCCCAGCCGCGGGGCGCGAGGAGCCCAGCCGCGACCGAGAGGAGCAGTGCCATGACGTTCGTGATCACAGGGGTTTCGGGTAACACCGGGGGTGTCGTCGCCGACACGTTGCTGGCCCAGGGCCAGCGGGTGCGCGTGGTCGTGCGCGAGCGCGACAAGGCCGCTCGCTTTGCGGCGCGCGGCGCCGAAGTGGCGGTCGCCGATCTGGGCGATGCGCGGGCGCTGGCGACCGCGTTCGCCGGCGCCAGCGCGGTCTACGTGCTGGTGCCGCCGAACCTCGCGGCCGCCGACACGCGGGCGCACCAGCGCGCGACCTCGGACTCGATCGCTGCCGCGCTGCGCGAGGCCCGGGTCCCCCACGCGGTGCTGCTGTCGTCGATCGGCGCCCAGCACCCCGCAGGCACCGGACCAATCGCCGGCCTGCACCACACCGAGGCGTTGCTGCGCGCGCTGCCCGGCACGCGCGCCAGCTTCATCCGCGCGGCGTACTTCATGGAGAACCTCGGCGGCTCACTCGGCATGCTCGACCAAGGCCTGCTGCCGAGCTTCATGCCCGCATCGCTGGCGATCGAGATGGTCGCCACCGTCGACATCGGCAAGCTCGCGGCGCAGACCCTCGTCGAGGGCACCGCCGCGACGCAGGTGATCGAGTTCGCGGGCCCGCGCAAGGTCTCGATGGCCGACGTGGCCGCCGCGGCGTCGAAGCAACTCGGCAAGCCCATCACCGTCGCCGAGGCACCGACCGAGGCGGTGGTGCCGACGCTGACGGGCTTCGGCATACCTGCCGACCTCGCGGCGATGTACCGCGAGATGATCGAGGGCCTCATCGCCGGCCACGTCGCGTACGAAGGCGGGCATCGCAGCGCCCGCGGCACGACCACGGTCGACACCGTGCTGGCGACGCTGCTCGGCGCGGTCGCGCCGCGTTAGCGCGACGCCTGCTCACCCTCCGCCGCACGGCCGCACGGCCGCACGCCCGCGGCCGCGGCGCAGGATCGCGTTCCCGCGAATTTCTCGCCCGGGCTGTCACGCCCCGGCGCCCTGCCCTGTCATGTGCTCGAAGGACGAGGCAGGACATGGGCGAGACGATTCGAGACGTGGTGGTGGTGGGTGCGGGCTACGCGGGCATGCGCGCGGCGCTGCGGCTGGCCTGGCGGGCGCCGCAGCTGGCGATCACCCTGGTCGATCCGCGCGCGACCTTCTCGCAGCGCGTGCGGCTGCATCAGCTGGCGTGTGGGCAGTCGGTCGCCGCGCCGTCGCTGGCGCACTGGTGCGCACGCGCGGGGATCAACTTCGTGCAGGCGCGCGCCCGCGGTCTCGATCGTCGCCGCGCAATCCTGCAGACCGACGGCAGCGAGCTGCACTACGATCGCCTGGTGCTGGCGCTCGGCTCGACCGCAGAGCTCACGACCCCCGGGGCCCACGATCACGCGTACTCGATCGCCCACGAGGCCGGCGCGCGTGCACTGGCCTCGCGGCTGCAGGCGCTGCCGGCCGGTGCCCGCGTGGCGGTGGTCGGCGGTGGCCTCACCGGCATCGAGGCGGCCTGCGAGATCGCCGAGGGCTTCGGCCAGCTCTCGGTGCAGCTGCTGACGCGGGCGACCCTCGGCGAGGGCGCGCTCGCCCCCGGTGGCCGCGCGCGGGTGCTGCGGGCGTTCGCGCGCCTCGGCGTCGCGCTGCGCGAGGGCTTCGAGGTCGTCGCGGTCGAGCCCGGTCGCGTGCTCGGCACGCAGGGTGCCGAGGCGGTCGATGCCTGCGTGTGGAGCTCGGGCTTCCGCGCGACGCCGTGGGCCCGCGAGGTCGGGCTGCCGACGGGCGCGCTCGATCGCCTGCGGGTCGATCGCACGCTGCGGTGCATCGACGACCCGCACATCTACGGCATCGGCGACGCCGCCGCGCCCGAGCCCGCACGGGGGGCCCCGAGCCTGATGTCGTGTCGGCTCGCGCTGCCGATGGCGGGTGTGGCCGCCGACAACCTCGCCGGCGAGCTCCACGGTCGCACCCCGCGGAGCTTCACCGCGATCGATGCCGGCCGCTGCATCAGCCTCGGCCGCGAGCTGGGTGTGGTGCAGCTGCACCGCACCGACGGCCGCCTGCGCGACGCGAGCCTCGGCGGCACCGCGGCGGCATGGACCAAGGAACGCATCTGTCGCTTCACCGTGTGGCTGCTCGAGCGCGAGGCCGCCGCGGCCGCGCGGGCACGACGGCGCGCGTTGGCGCCGGCGGAGGTCGCGGCATGAGCCTCGAGGCCGAGCTGGTGCGCGAGCGTCCGCGCCTGCTCGCGCTCGCCTATCGCATGCTCGGCAGCATGGCCGAGGCCGAGGACGTGGTGCAGGACGCCTACGCGCGCTGCAGCGAGATGCCGAGCGAAGCGATCCGCTCGCTGCCGGCGCTGCTCACCACCGTGGTCACGCGCCTGTCGATCAATGCACTGCAATCGGCCCGCGTGCGCCGCGAGCAGTATGTGGGGCCGTGGTTTCCCGAGCCGGTCACCGAGCTGGCGGAGATCGATCCCGCCTCGATCTCCTTCGCGTTCCTGCTCTTGCTCGAGACCCTGGGCCCGAGCGAGCGCGCGGCGTTCCTGCTGCACAAGGTGTTCGACTACACCCATGACGAGATCGCCGACGCGCTCGGCATCGAGGCCGCGGCCTCGCGTCAGCTGGTCCACCGCGCCAAGCAGCACATCGAGCGCGGCAAGCCCCGCTTCCGCAGCGACCCCACGCAGGTCGCGCGGCTGCAGGCCCGCTTCGCCGAGGTCGCGCGGGGTGGCGATGTCGCCGAGCTGCGGGCACTGCTCACCGACGACGTGGTCGCCCGGGCCGATCACGGCGGCAAGGCCTCGGCCGCACGCAAGCCGCTGGTCGGGGCCGAAACCGTGTCCAAGTTCATCCACGGCCTGCTATCGAAGATGCCCAGCTGGGGTGCGTGGCTGCAGACCCTCGACATCAACGGCGAGCCCGCGACCATCGCTCGCACCGACGCGCTGCTGATCTCCGTGCTGACCTTCGTGCTCGACGGCGAGCGCGTGGCGGAGATCAACATGGTCCGCAACCCCGACAAGCTCGAGCACCTCGCGGCCCACCTCGGACTCGCGGTCTACCGCGAGCCCGGGCTGGGGTAGCGGCCACGGCCCGGGCGCCGCGGCGTCGACCTCAGCCTCGACGCAGCGCGCGTGCCCAGTCGTCGAGGTTGCTGATCGTGCTCTCGAGCAGCGCGCGATCGGCCGCGAGCTCCGCCAACGCCTGCTGCAGCAGCGCCTTGGCGCGTCGGATCCGCGTCCGCACGGTGCCCTCGGGCACGCCGAGGGCCGCCGCGATCTCGGCGGCCCCGAGCGGCTCCCAGAAGTACAGCTCGAGCAGCACCTGGTGCTCGAGCGGGATACGCCGCAGGCCCTGCAGCAACAGTCGCTGCTCCTGCGCATGCGCGATCAACTCGTGCGCATCGGGGGCGAGGTCGAAGACCGAGGTCTCACCGAAGTCGAGCTGGGCGTCGTCGCGGCGCTGCGAGCGGTAGTGATTGCGCAGCACGTTGTATGCGACGCCGAACACGAAGCTGCGGAAGCTGCCCTCGGCGCGGAAGCTCGCGCTGGCCTCGAGCAGGCCGAGCACGGTCTGCTGGATGAGATCATCCATGCGGTCGGCACCCTTGTTGCGGAAGAACCGCGCGAGCGCCTTGAAGTAGCGCTCGAACAGCTGCTCACCCGCGAGCCGATCACCCCCGCGCCAGCGCGCGAGCAACTCGGCGTCGTCGTCCATCGCCGACGATGCTAGCAGCCCGACGTGCACCGCCGCGACGCCCCCACGCATGCGGTCCGCCGTCGCGCTCACGGCGAGGGCCTCGCCAGCGGCGCTCGCAGGAGACACCAGTGCGCGGCCGCGTCGCCCCGGAGGTCGGCTGCGTCGGCCGCGTCGACGCACCAGTCGTACGCGTCGGCCGCGAGAACGCGCACGGGATCGACGAACCCAGCGCTCAGCTGGGCGCACGCCTGCTTCGCGTCGACCCCGGGGCCCGCGCGGAGGATCGCGGAGGCGACGGCCTCGTACAGCAGGCCGGTTCGGCCCGCTGCGCGGAGGTTGGCGCGGGCGTCACGGTACGGCTTCACCGCGGCGTAGCGCGTCACGAGTCGCTCGCCGTCGGTCATCACGCGACCGATGAACAGCCCGAAGGCCTGCTCCGAGAGTCGCCGCGCCCCTTCGAAGTCCAGATCACCGGGCGGCGTCAGCTCGAGATAGACCTCGAGGTCCGCGTCGGCCAGTGTCAGCGTCGCATCGGCCACCGCCGCGGTGAACGCGAGGCGCTCGCGGTCATCACCGTCGGCCGCCACGCCCGCGACGGCCATCACCGCTTCGAGGTGCCGGCGCGCGCTCGCGACCAACTCGGGGTCGCGAGCGATGCGCGTCAGCGGGCGCAGCGGCGGCACGTCACAGTCGACGCGCGCCTCGGGCCGGGTCGCGACGCACAGACCATCGACCGCGGCGGCGCACGATCGTTGCCACTGCACCCCAGCAGCTGCCGCGTGGGCGATCGCGCGTCGCCATGGCGCGGCGTCGCCGTGCTCGGCGAGGAATGCCTCGGCGAGCGCGAGGCGGCGTGTCGGCGCGGTGGCGTCCAGCAACGGCGCCAGCGCGGCCGCGTCGTCGGCCGCGGCGTCGCCGAGGTGGGGGGCGATGTCAACCGCACCCGTCGTGGCTGGGTCGAGCCGGTGCCGCGTACCGGCGTACACCGCCGCGCCCGACAGTGCAGTCACGCCGACCATGAGCACGACGCGGCGAGCGGACCTTCGCGGGGTCGCGACCAACACGGCCTCGAGTGCCTCCACGTAGGGTGTCAGCGTCGCCGGCCGATCGCGGGGCTGCCGTGACAAGCCGCGGCCGATCAACCGCGCCAGCGCAGCCGGTACGCCAGCGGCCTCGCACCGACGCGCTCGCCCATGGACGACCGCGCGCGCCAAGGTGGGCACATCGTCGCCATCGAACGGCCGCTGCGCCTCGAGGGTCTCGAACAGCATCACGCAGAACGCGAACACGTCGGTCCGGGCATCGACGGCCGCGCCGAGGAACTGCTCGGGTGCCATGTACGCGGGCGTGCCGAGCAGCGCACCGGAGACCGTGAGCGCAACGGTGTCCGCAGTGGGTACCGCCGCGGGTGCGGGCGTGTTCTCGCGCTCGTCGCCGGCCTTGGCGAGTCCGAAGTCGACCACCCGCACGCGCCTGTCGTCGCCGATGAGCAGGTTGTCGGGCTTGACGTCGCGATGGACGAGCCGGGCGGCATGGGCCGCCTGCAAGCCCTTCGCGGCCTGCAGGAACACGTCGAAGATCTCGTGGCGCGGGCGTGCTTCCTGCAGCCACTGCCGCAACGTTCGCCCTTGGACCAGCTCCATCGCGAGGTAGACCAACCCCTCGTGGGTCCCGACCTCGTGGATCGCGACCACGTGCGGCGAGGTCAAGCGCGCCAGCGCGCGCGCCTCTTGCAGCATGCGCTGCGCGCCGTGATGTCGATCGGGTCGCAGCAGCTTGAGCGCCACGCGACGGTCGAGATCGGCGTCATGGGCGACGTAGACCGTGCCCATGCCGCCGGCACCGATGCGGCGCACCACGTCGTAGCGGCCGATCCGCACCTGGACGTCGCTTCCGAACAGCCGCGCCTTGAGCTCGCGGTGGAGCAGCCGATCCTCGAGCGCATCGAGGTCCTCGGGCCCGTCGTCGGGCGTATCGCCGCGCGAGCCTTCGCCGTGCGTGCGCCCGAGACCGACGAGCGTCTCGGCATCGCCGACGGCGACGCCGTCGTGGTCGGGCTCGGTGGTTGCCATCGGGGCCGCCCTCCAGTGTCGCCCGTTCGGCGCGGGCGTGGCCAGGGGTGGCACGCAGGGATCGGGGGGGTGACGCGGACGGGACATCAAAGGGGTGCGGTAACCCGGCGCGCACGATCGATTGCGTCGAACGCTCGGCAGCTGCTCGAGGGCGTCGCCCGGCGCCCCAAGGGGTCGCAGGACTCGATTCGCGACGCACCGCAATCGAATCGAACGCCGGTGCTACCGCCCCGGCGAGGTCCACGACATGCGTCCATCCACAACCGATACGTCCATCATCCTGTGCTCGATCACCCTCGCGCTGACGGCCACGATCGGCTGCGCCGCGAGCAGTGGTGACGAGGCCGCGAGCGCGGCACACCCACACGACGACGGCCGCGCCGTCACCGACGTCACCGACGAGCTCGCCGCCGCGGTGGCGCAGTGGCACGACAGCTGCGACGCGAAGGGCGTCCACGGGCTGTGCCTGGAGGTCGACACCCTGACCACGCCGGGGGTGGGTTGCGGCGCGCCGCAGCTGGGTCGCATCCGCGTGAAGCCGCGGACGAGTGCGGCCGCGGACGCGCTCGACGCCATCGACGACGCGCTCGCGGTGGCGGCCGATGTGGGCACGCCCGACGATGCGCAGGACGCCGCAGCCGTCCGGACCGCGATGGCGCGCGGCCAGCTCGCGGCGCTGGACGCCGAGCTCGAGTCCTATCTCGCGATCGAGCTGCCCAGCGAGCCCGAAGCCTTCGTGTCGGCCTTCACCCGCAAGCGGGCGGCCGGCGAGGCGATCACGACCGCGCTGGCCGAGTTCAAGCACATCGACGATCCCGCGCTGGTCGGCGCGGCGGCGCTGCGCACCGGCTGGGTCTACACGCACCTCGCCGACGCGCTCGAGAGCTTGCCGGTGCCGCCGGAGTTCAGCGGCGACGCGCGCGAGACCTACTGCCGCGAGCTCGACAGCGTCTCGGTCGCGCAGCTCCGCACGCAGGCGCGAGCGGTCGCGCAGTGGTGCCAGCGCGTCGCACAGCGACCGCGCTGGGGCGGCCCCGAGCTGGCGGCCTGCATCGCGCTCGCGCCGGGCGGATGAGCATCACAGCGATCGCGCCCGCCTGCATCCGCACGCGCGAGCACGTGCTGCCCGGATCAGCGCGACCGCGACGCGCGGGTGCGGGCGGCCGCGGCGACGCGCGCCTCGGGTCGGCGCAGGCCCTGCGCGAGCGCATCGAACACCACGCGGATCCGCCGGCTCGTCCGCAGCTCCCGGTGGGTCGCGAGCCACAGCGGCACCGGTATCGGCGGGAGTCCTGGCAGGACCCGGCGGACCGCCGGCTCGGCGTCGCCGACCTCGTCCATCACGATGCAGATGCCGACGCCCTGCTTCGCGAGCTCCCACTGCACGAGGTGGTTGTCGGTGACGATCGGGAAGTTGGCCGGGCCGACGTCGAGGCCGAGCGCGCGCAGGCCCTTGATCATGAGGTCGGTCCGATCGAACGCGAGGAACTCGGCGTCGCTCAGATCTGCGGGGGTCTTCGGGTTACCGATGCGCTTCAAATACCCCGGCGTGGCGTACAGCCGCGCCGCGCGGTCGTCGATCTTGGTCGCGATGAGCTCGGGCTGCGTGGGCGTGAAGTTGCGGATCGCGATGTCGGCCTCGCGCCGACGCAGGTCGCGGGCCGCGTTCGAGGCGATGATCTCGAGCTCGATGCCGGGATGCTCGCGTCGCAGGCGGGCGACGACCGGCGGCAGCAGGAACGCCGAGATCAGCTCGCTGGCGGTGATGCACACGTGGCCCTCGACCGCGGTCGCCTGCCCGGTCGCGCCCAGCGAGAGTCGGGTCGCGGCCTCGCCCATCGAGCGCACGTGCGCGAGCAGGTCGAGCCCCGCCGCGGTGAGCTCCAACCCGCTACCGACCCGCTCGAACAACGCGACCCCGAGCTCCTCCTCGAGCGCGGCGACCTGCCGACCGACGGTGGGCTGCGCCATCCGCAGCGCCCGTGCGGCCGCCGAGAACGAGCCCTCCTCGGCGGTCACGAGGAAGGCGCGGGCGCGGTTCCAGTCGAAGCGGACGGATCGCCAGTCCATGCAGATATGCATAGCACGAAGACGGATTCCGGAGTGGCGCCTGCAGTGATGCATGGCTAGACCTACGCCATGTCCCACGCCACCTCGCCCCGCACGCCCATCACGACCGTCTGCATCGTCGGTGCCTCCGGCAAGCTCGGCCGCTACATGATCCAACACGCGCTCGAGCGCGGCTACGCGGTGGTCGGCGTGTGCCGAGCGCAGAGCGTCGGGAAGCTGGCCGACTTCGCCGATCGCATCACGATCGTGCCCGGCGCGACCAACGATCCCGAGGTGATCCGCCGCGCGGTCGCGGGCTGCGACGGCGTGCTGACCGTGCTGGCACCTTGGGGCGTGCAGCAGTACGCCTCCGGTACGGCGCAGGCGGTGCTCGACCACGCCCCCGCCCACGCACGCCTGGTGTTCTCGTGCGGGTGGCACATCACCCGCGACGGCAAGGACGTCTACTCGCCGTGGTTTCGCGCCCTGGTCGCGACGTTCGGCGCGATCGCCCGTCTGGTGCGCTTCGCCGAGCTCGATGATCAGGTCGAGGCGTGCCGACGCATCTTCGCCAGCGACCGCGCGTGGACGGTCGTGCGTGGCAGCGACCTCGAGGAGGGCCCGAGCCAAGGCCTGCCGGTGTGGAGCCGCCACGTCGGCGACCCGATCCTCGCCAGCAACCGCACCCGCCGCGTCGACTTCGCGCGGTTCATGGTCGAGGCACTCACCGACCCGTCACTGGTGCACGAAGCACCGGCGATCGTCGGCCGCGACACCGCCTCGGCGCGCGCCCACGTGGCGGCAGGCCGCAGCCCGACGGCGGCTGCGTCCGCCGAGCTGCGCGCCTGCCCGTAAGTCCGGGGCGCGCGGCACGTTCCTCCTCCCGTGCCGATGCGACGCAAGCCATCCGCCGCGTGCATGGCCCTCGCCCTCGGACTCGCGTGGGCACCCGGGGCCACGGCGCGGGCCCAGGACGCCGGCTCCGTCTCCGGGCTCGTCATGGATCCACGGACCTCGGCGGCGCACGCGGACGTGGAGATCACCCTGACGTGCGCGTGCCTGCCCGAGCCCCTCGTGCGTCGCACCAACGCGTCCGGGCTGTATCTCTTCGCCGGTCTCGGGCCGGGCGCGTACACGCTGCGCGTGCAGGTCGGCGCGGGCTCGATGTCGAAGTCCTTCGAGCTCGCCCAGGGCATGCGGTATCGCGTGAGCCTGAGAGTCGATCCGCGGGTGCCGGAGCATCGCCGCGTGACCGTAGTGCGGACGCCACCGTCGACCCCCTGGGCGGCGTGGCGCGTCACGGCGCCCGATCGCTCGCACGTGGTCGCGCCGTTGTTGCTCGCCGGCGGCCTCGCGATGGTCGGACTCGCCACCGGCCTCGGCACACACTACGGCCTCGCATGGCGCGACGGGATCGCCCATGACCGATCCTCCGCCGAGCTCCGACCCCAGCGCGACGCGATGATCGCCAGCTTCGTCGTGCCCGGCGCGATCGGGGTCGGAGCGGTCATCGCCGGCGCCTACGGCCTTGCCCGCACACGCCAGCTGCGACGGCACCCGTGGCTGCCCTACGCACCGTGGGTGGGTCGCGGGCTGGTCGGGCTCGCGGTGTCGGGCCGCTTCTGACGCCGATCAGGTGGGTCGGCTCGACGTCGTCGTCTTCGCCAACTTCTTCTTCGCGGCGCGGGCCTTCGTCTGCTTCGCCTTCGCGACCCCGCCGCCGAGATCGTCGAGCATGTCGCCGACCGCCGCCCCGGCGAACTCGAGCGCCTTCTTGCCGATGTGACCGACGACGCGACCGACCTTCTTCGCGGTGGTCACCGCCGTCTTGGCCGCCTTGCGGGCCTTCGTCTTCGTGGACTTGCCGGCCTTCTTCGCGGCTTTCTTCCCGGATGCGCCGGCCTTCTTCGCGACCTTGCGGGCCTTGCTCGCGACCTTCTTCGCGGCGGTGCCAGACTTCTTCTTCGCGGTCTTGTTGGCTCGAGTGGACTTGGTTGTGGTGGCCATGGGGTGCAATCGCGGAGTGCATCGTGGGTGCCAAGGTCACCGGTGGAGGGGTACAGGCGTCATCGCGCGACAAGCCGCGCAGCCACGCCCACCCGAGTCACGCCCGCCCGTGACGTTTCGGACTCACCACCGCGTCGATGCCCCGCCTCGACATCCGCACGCGCCTCGTGGCTCGATGGCGCGCCGTCGCCCAGCCCAACCATCATCCGAGAACGCCATCGCTGCGGATGACGTCGGCCGCACGGAGCTGGCCGACCACTTGCACAACCGACGGCATGGCCAACACACCCGACAATCGAGGTACGAACAAGGACCGCCCGACCACCACGCGGCCCGACACCCAACAGCCCGACGAGAATCGGCCACTGCGCGCGCCGGGTCAGGGCAAGGACGTCGAGCGGGCCCCCGGCCGCAGCAACGACGACAGCGACGCGACCTGATGGTCGAGCCGCGTGGCGACCCGGCTCCACTTCGGAGCCGGGTCGCAGGCGGTGCGGCGACCGACGGTGGGGATCATGGATGCCAGATCGTCACCTTCAGCGGGAATCGCCTGTCCGGACCCAAGCCCGCGGGGGCACCGCCGGACGCTGCCTCCGCCTCGGGCACGTACTCGGGATCCTGACGCGCCGGCGAATTCACGTCATCCTCGGTCAGCACCCAAACGTCGACGTCCTCGTAGCCACCGGCCTGGTCCGGGTAGCGCAGCCTGCGGCACGAGATCGCCTGCGCGCCGCTACCTTCGAGGAAGGTGCTCTCGGTGCCGATCGGACCCACGCCGGTGGTGTCGACGACGTGGTCGCCCGCCTCCGGCCGAATCTCGATCGTGAGCGTCGCTTGCCCCGTCGGCGTGAACTTGATCGCTTCAATCGTCCTCGAGTCGCCCTCGAGATGGAACGTGCTCGCGTCCGAGGCGCGCGTTCGAAGGGTGGTCGTCGTGAACGGCGTCGTGCTGCCGCCGAGAAAGGTGATGATGCCGTCGGACATGTGAAGAGAGCCTCCCGCTTGCTAGTGATGGTGTTCTGACGAGTGATGGTGTTCTGCGACGATGCGCTCGAGTTCTTCGACCGCATCTTTGTCCTGAATCCGCTGGAAGTACTGCTGCGCGTGCGTGGCGACGTCGACCACGCGGGCCCGCGGCGCACCGAGCTTCGCCAGCGCGCGGGCGAGATCGAGTCGCGCGTCGGCGAGCTGGGGTTCGTGTTCGTCCCCCGCGCCGGCGAGTTGCTCGATGGCCGCCTCGAGCAGCTCGACCGCGTCCGCCGCATGGCCCTGCGCCAGGCTGACCGCCCCGAGCCCGGCGGTGGCGTAGGCCAGGACGGCGGGGTCGATGTCGGGCTGCGCGAGGACCTGGCGAAAGAGCCGCTCGGCCTCGTCGTCGCGGCCGAGCTCGTGCAGCGACCACGCCATGCCCTGCTCCATGATCGCGATCTCGACCGGATCGTGGCGCGCGCGCGCCTCGTCGAGCCCCGTCGCCATCAACGCCAGCATCCGCGGGTCGTCACCACGCGCTTCGGCGATCTCGATCAGCAGCACCAGCGCACCCTCCTTGCGTTCGATGTGATCGACCGGAAGGTGCTCGCGCTGCAGGGTCCACGCGCGCTCTGCCGCCGACTCGGCACCATCGAGCTGCCCGGCTGCGAGCAGCAGCTGCGCCCGCAACGTGAGCACCGGAGCGATGCGCACCGAGCCGGCGCCGTAGTGGTGCTCGAGGATGTCCCGGGCGCGGTCGGCGTACGCGAGCGAGGCGTCGGGCTCGCCCAAGTCCCGGGTCACGAGCGCCAGCCCGAGCAGAGCGTCGCCGACGTCGGGGTGATCGCCGCCCAGTCGAGCCTCGCGCAGCTCGAGGGTGCGCCGGTCGAGTGTTGCCGCCTCGGCGAACGCACCTCGGCGCGCTGCGATACCGGCGAGCGCGCGCTCGCCG
>WBZX01001494.1_pt1 | contig 17449 bp, 17 predicted proteins | sample 5204211 | NCBI WGS metagenome assembly WBZX01 (sample SAMN12344362, study PRJNA552823) | activated sludge metagenome | biome: Activated sludge suspended growth; feature: Nitrification reactor; material: Wastewater; isolation source: activated sludge from nitrification reactor of wastewater... | reverse complement strand
CCGCCGACATCCTCGCTGACCCGGCCGCCCGCGCCCGCCTCGCCGGACGCATCGTGCTCGTCGGCAGCTCCGCCCCGGAGCTCGGCGGTCTCCGCCCGGCATCCTCGGGCGCCCTCGTCCCTTCCGTGCAGATCCAGGCCGATGCCGTCGAGCAGATCCTGGCCGCCGACACACCCCGCCGCCCACGCAGCCTTGCGTTCGCTGAAGCCTTCATCGCCTTTCTCTGCGCCGCCCTCGCAATCTACGCGGCGCTCACCGGCTCGCCCCTGCGCGCCGCCGCCGGTGCCGCAATCCTCGTCCTCGCCTGGCTCGGCACCTCATACGGCTTGACCCACGGCCGCGGCCTGCTCCTCGACCCGCTGCTCGTCCCGGCCGTGACCCTCATCGGCACCGCCGGTGCCATCTTGGCCGCCGCCACCCTCACCCGCCGCCGCGAGGCCCTGATCCGCCGCCGCTTCGAGCAGCATCTGGCGCCGTCCGTCGTCCAGCGCATCGTCGACCAGCCCGGGCTCCTCAAGCTGGCCGGCGAGAGCCGCGTCGTCACCGTGCTGTTCACCGACATCGAGGGCTTCACGCCCATGACCGAGCGCGCCGGCCCGGCCGAGCTCGTCGCCCTCCTCGATCGCTACATCGACGGCGCCACCCGCGTCGTCGTCGAGCACGGCGGCATGGTCGAGAAGATCGTCGGCGACGGCCTGCACGCGCTGTTCAACGCCCCCCTCGATCTCCCCGATCATGCTCCCCGCGCCCTGGATTGCGCCGAGGCCCTGATCGCCTTTGCCGAGCGCCTGCGCTCGGAGCCCGACGCCCTGCGCCTGAAGCTCGGCCGCACCCGCATCGGCATCGAGACCGGTCCCGTCATCGTCGGCGACGTCGGCGGTGGCCGCCGCCTCGACTACACCGCCTACGGCAACGCCATGAACCGCGCCGCGAGGCTGGAGGCCGCCAACAAGGAGCTCGCCACCTCGATCGTCGTGGGACCCGGCGCCGCCGCGCTGATGGGAGAAAAGCGCCTGCGCCCGCTCGGCAAGGTCGCGCTGCGCGGCGTCGGCGAGCCGATGGAGATCTTCGAGCCCTGGCCCGCCGCCATGACCGGCGACGACCGCGCTCTGTGGCTCGCCGCCCTGGCCCGCGCGACAGCGAGCCCCGCCTCTGCCCTCCCAGCTCTCGAGTCGCTGGCCCGCCGGCATCCCGGCGACGCAGGCCTCGCGGCGCTCCTCGCCCGCCTTCGCCAGATCACCATCAGCCCTGCCTGACGCGGCCGGGACCATCTCCCCTCCCCCTTGCGGGGAGGGGTTAGGGGTGGGGGGATTGTATGGGGTGGGGGTCGGACCAAATCGCAGATCCTCACTCCGACACCCGCTTCCTCAACCCTGGAACATCCGGCCGATCCCGCCTAAATCATGCGCCATGCAGCAGCGCATGTCCCCCGAGCGAGCCACCGCGACCGCCCCCGCCCCGGGCCTCCTCGACCGCCTGACGCGCGGCGTCGCCGGCACCGTTCTGGCGCGCCCGTGGTTCGACGGCGCCGGGCTGTTCGCGCTCCGCCACTGGTATTTTCCACTCTCGCGCCTGTGGGCGGCCGCCCGCGAGGCCCACGGCGACCCGGCCCGCTTCTGGGACGCCGTGCCTCTCCCCGCCCGCTTCGAGCACCGCGATCGCATCGCGCGATCCCTCGCCCGCTTCGAGGCCGCCCGCGTCACCGCCGCCGCCGTCGAGGCCGAGTGGCACCGCGTCATGTTCGCGCCGGAGGAGCCGCCCGCCGCCACCCGCATCGCCATCGAGACCGCCCGCCTGGACGCCCGCCACGCCTACAACGCCACCCGCCGCCACTTCCGCTTCCTGCTCGGCCGCGCCGTCCCGCGCGTGCGCATGGCCATCGAGACGCCGGATGAGACAGCCGCCGTCTACGCCCCTGCGCTCTCTGATCTCGCCCCCTTCGTCGCCGCGGCCGATCCGATGCCGCCCGTCACCCGCTCGCACGCCGTCCCGAGCCCCGCCGGCACCGATTACTGGCTGCGCTTCGCCAGCCCCTCTACCCGCCTCGGCGACGAGGTCTACGCCCGCGTCCACGAGCCGCTCGGCATCGCCGATCCGCCGACCATCGTCTTCGGCCACGGCATCTGCGTCGAGTTCGACCACTGGCGCGTCATGATCGACGAATGCCGGGCGCTCGCCGCCATGGGCTTCCGCGTCGTCCGCCCCGAGGCGCCGTGGCACGGCCGCCGCGTTCCCCCCGGCTCCTTCGGCGGCGAGCGCACCATCGCCGCCTTCCCCACCGGCACCCTCGACGCCTTCACCGGCGCCGTCCGCGAGTGGTCGGTTCTGGCCGACTGGTCGCGGCGCACCTCCTCCGGCCCGCTCGTCTTCGCCGGCACCAGCCTCGGCGCCTTGACGGCCCAGCTCGCCGCCGCCCGCTCGCGCGACTGGCCGGCGCGCCTGCGCCCCGACGCGCTGTTCCTCTCCACCCACACCGGCGACATGCTCGAGGTGGTCATGCGCGGCGCCCTGTCGTCGCTGTGGGCCGACCCGGCCGACGTGGCGCGCCGCGGCTGGACCGAGGACATCGCCCGCCGCTACCTCGACCTGCTGTCACCCTCGGGCGAGATGCCGGTGCGGCCGGAGCGCATCGTCTCCATCCTCGGCGGCCGCGACGTCATCCTGCCCTTCGCCTCCGGCAAGGCCCTGATCGACCGCTGGCGCGTCCCCGCCGCCAACCGCTTCATCTGGGACCGCGGCCACTTCTCCGTCCCCATGACGCTCACCCGCGACACGGCCCCGCAAAGGCGATTGGCGGAGATTGTCCGCGCGATCGGGTAGGTCGGGTCCACGAGTCCAGCCGATGCCGACCCCACTCCGCCCACGCCTTTCGCACACAAGTTGCGCGTGTTCCGCGATTCAATATACCGATAAAATGGAGTCGGAAAAGACGGAGATTCACCATGAGTGTGAACGATTACGATCACGAACTTTACGAGTCTATTCGGGAATTGAGAGATGGAGGCCAATTAGAAAAGGGCACTCGCGAATATGGCATCGCCATTTTCACGGTTTACCATGGATATAACGCGCTTAGCCGCAAACAGCGACGTATCTATGATGGGCAAATTGCACCTCTGATCGGGCGGTTGGTTGAACAGCAAGAGATCGCCGCGCGCACCTACAGCGCCGACGCGTAGGTCGGATCGAGCCCAATTGCGAGATCCGACAACTGGGTTCCGTCGTGGGATGTCGGATCTCGCAAGATGGCTCGATCCGACCTACGGGTTTTCGGGTTCGGCTCACCTCAACTGCGCCTCCACCAGCCGCTTCGCGTCAGACCCGTCCCACTCCGCCGGGCCCGACAGCCGGCCGATCTCGCGGCCGTCCTTGCCGATCAGGATGGTCGTCGGCAGGCCGACGGCGCGCAGCGTCCCGGTCGCCCGCGTCGTCGCGTCGAAATAGGGCGTCAGGTTTGCCACCTTGATGCCGTCGAGGAACTTCAGCACCGCGTCGGCGCCGCCGCGGTCGACGGCCAGCGCCACCACCTCGAACTTGTCGGAGCCCAGCTCCTTCTGCAGCCGGTCGAGCGACGGCATCTCCTTTCGGCACGGCGCGCACCACGTCGCCCACAGGTTCAACAGCACCACCTTGCCCTTCCACTCGGCCAGCGTCCGCACCTGGCCTGTGCGATCGGCGAACTTGACTTCGCCCAGCTCCTCCGGCGTCTTCTTGAACACGAACGCCGTCATCTCGCCGGTCGACAGCGTCGATCGCGCACCCGTGGCCGCTGGCGCCGCGTCCTGCGTCACCGCCGCGGGCTTGCCCTGAACGGCCACGTTGTCAGAAGGCGCCCGGCTGACGTATACCGCGCCGAAGCCGACAGCCGCCGCGATGACCCCCGCCGCAACGTAGACGCCCGTGGGAAGCGCCCGCGTCCCGCCTGCTTTCGTGCTCATCGCCTCGTCGCTCCCTGACCGCCGGAGACCTGCCCCGTGACCGACAAATCCGCCAACAAGATGTGGGGCGGCCGCTTCGCCCTGTCCCCGGCCGCGATCATGGAGGAGATAAACGCCTCCATCGGCTTCGACAAGGCATTGGCCCCGCAGGATATCCGCGGCTCCAAGGCGCACGCGGCCATGCTCGCCGAGCAGGGCATCATCACCAAGGCGGACGCCCGCGAGATCGCCAAGGGTTTGGACCAGATCGCCGGAGAGATCGAGGCCGGAGCGTTCACGTTCTCGCGCGCGCTCGAGGACGTCCACATGAACGTCGAGAGCCGTCTCAAGGAGCTGATCGGCCCCGCCGCCGGCCGCCTCCACACCGCGCGGTCCCGCAACGACCAGGTCGCGACCGACTTCCGCCTCTGGGTCCGCGACGAGATCGATGCCGTCGATACCCTGCTGCGCACGCTGCAGGTGGCGCTGGCCACCAAGGCCCACACCCACGCGGCCACCGTCATGCCGGGCTTCACGCACCTGCAGCCGGCCCAGCCCGTCACCTTCGGCCACCATCTCCTGGCTTACGTCGAGATGATCGGCCGCGACCGTGGCCGTCTCGCCGACGCCAGGAAGCGCCTGAACGAGTGCCCGCTCGGCTCCGCGGCGCTGGCCGGAACCTCGTTCCCGATCGACCGCAACCGCACGGCGGAAGCCCTCGGCTTCGACCGCCCCATGGCCAACTCCTTGGACGGCGTCTCCGACCGCGACTTCGCCCTCGAAACCCTGGCCGCTGCCGCAATCTCGGCCGTGCACCTCTCCCGCCTCGCCGAGGAGATCGTGCTCTGGGTCACGCCGCAGTTCGGCTTCGTGAAGCTCTCCGACAAGTTCACCACCGGCTCCTCGATCATGCCGCAGAAGCGCAATCCGGACGCCGCAGAGCTGACGCGCGCCAAGGTCGGCCGCATCGCCGGTGCCTTCCAGAGCCTCGCCATGGTCATGAAGGGGCTTCCGCTCGCCTATTCCAAGGATATGCAGGAGGACAAGGAGGTGACGTTCGACGCGCTCGCCTCCTACCGCCTCGCCGTCGCCGCCATGACCGGCATGGTCGAGGACCTCGAGCCGGTGCCGGAGGCCATGCGCGCCGCCGCCGGCCGTGGCTTCTCCACCGCCACCGATCTGGCCGACTGGCTGGTGCGCACGTTGAAGCTGCCCTTCCGCGACGCCCACCACGTGACGGGCTCGATCGTCAAGCGCGCCGAGACGCTCGGGCTCGACCTCGAGGCGCTCTCGCTCGACGAGATGCGGGCCGTCGAGCCGCGCATCACGCAGGACGTCTACAGCGTTCTTTCCGTTGAGAATTCCGTGAAGAGCCGGGTCAGCTATGGTGGAACCGCGCCACAGAACGTCCGCAAAATGGCGTCAGCCTGGCTGAAGCGCTTGGAAAAGCAGGGCGGAAGGGGCTAGAAAAGCTCAGGCTTTCCCGGCTCTCGAGCCGGCGGGAGTTGTCGGACGCGAGGCTGCATGCACCAGCACTGGCCCTGCCGCGCGATTCCGGCTCGCCTCCGTAGGGCATGCGGCGGGGGTGGGCGACATGATTGACGGACGAGGCGTGAAAGTGATGTCGCGGCGATCGAGCACTGGTTTCCGGCTGGCCGTCCTGGCCCTGGCTGCGGCCGGGCTCGCCGGCTGCGGTGTGCGCGGCTCGCTCGACGCCCCGCACGAGGCCAAGGCCGCCGGTACGGCCACTTCCGCCGAGGCGGGCGCCGCCGGCTCCAATTCCGCCGCCACCCCGAAGCCGCACCGCCCCTTCGTCCTCGACGGCATCCTGCGCTGATCCGGGCCATCCCGCGACGCTACGGCAGATACCCCTTGTCGAGATCCATCGCCTGCCGCGCGACCTGCTTGCCGCGCGCGTCCAGGTGCGCCGCCGTCCAGGCAAGGTGCGTCCCCGCCTCCTCCGACGACCGTGACCTCAGGCTGACGCCCACCGTCTCCCCCGCCGCGATCCGCATCGGCTCCAGCGTCGGGAAATAGAGCTGCTCCCAGTGCGTCCGCGCCGCGTCCGGCGCCGTCGACAGCACCACCCCCGGGACCAGCTCCGCCTGCCACCAGACAGCGTAGCCGTACACCGTATAGGGCCGCGCCGCCTTCCAGCTCGCCTCGCCCTTGCGGTTCGCCTTTGCATCGCCGCGCGCCAGATCGACCTCGTCCCAGAGCTTGCCCTTTGCGTCCAGCAGCTCGGCGGGTGCCAGCGTGCGGACGTAGACGTTGTTGAGGCTCATCGCCCGCGCCACCGAGAGGTCGATCCCGTGCCCGGCGCCGTCCCATACGGTCAGCTCGTCGTGGAGACGCCGGCTCGTCACCGGCGAGACGTATTGCCGGATGCGCGCCGGTATGATCGTGCCCCCCGGCTTCAGGAAGCGCCGCCGCGCGTCGTTGAGCGTGGCGATGATGTTCTCTTCCAGCGCGTAGTTGCCGAGCGTCTCCGACACCACGACGTCGACCTTCGGCGGGTCGCGCATCTCGGTCGAGTGGCACGGGATCAGCTCGCAGCTCCGCGCGTGATTGGCCTTGAGCACGCGCGCCGCCACCTGCGCCACCTCGGCCGTCTCGTAGAGGAACACCCGCTTGGCGCCGAGCTTGGCGGCCATCAGCCCGAGCAGCCCCGTCCCCGCGCCGATGTCCGCGACCACGGTCTTGCCCGGCTCTATGACGGCCGCCAGCGCCTTCTGGAACGCCTCGTTGCGCACCCGGTCCGCGATCAGCGTGCGATGATACTCGATCCTCATCGCGTCTCAGCCGAGCGCCGCCCTCACCGCCGCGCGCATCTGCTCCAGCGTGAAGGGCTTGAGCAGCGTCCCGACCTTGCGCCCCTTGAGCGCCTTGGCCCGGTCGAGCTGCTCCGCGTAGCCCGAGATCAGCACCACCGCCAGACCCGGCCGCGCCGCCAGAGCCTTCTCCGCCAGCGAGATACCGTCCATCGCCGGCATCTGCACGTCGCTGACCAGGACATCGTAGTCCGCCGCGCCGAGCCGCTCCAGCGCCTCGACCCCGTCGTGGGTGCCGTCGACCGTATGCCCGTCGGCGCCGAGCGCCCGCTGCACCAGGTCCCGCGACGTCGCATCGTCGTCCGCCAGCAGTATCCGCGCCATCGGCTCCCCCGCCTGAGCTTTCCTATTCGCCCGTCACCCGTCCCACGAACGGCAGCTCGCGATACCGGTGCGCGACGTCCATCCCGTAGCCGACCACGAACACCTCCGGACACAGGAATGCATGCAGGTCCGCCTTCACGTCGACGGCCCGCCGTGTCTGCTTGTCGAGCAGCACGCAGGTGGTGACGCTCGCCGCTCCCCGCGCGCTGATCAGGTCCTTGGCGAAGGCGAGCGTACGGCCCGAGTCGAGCACGTCGTCGACGATCAGCACGTTGCGCCCGGTCACGTCGAGATCGAGATCGCGGAGGATTTCGACGCGGCCCGAGGACGTACGGCTCTTGCGGTAGCTCGACAGCGTCAGGAAATCGACCTCCGGCGCCAGCCCGACCCGGTGCAGCGCCCGGATGAGATCGGCCGCGAAAACGAAGCTGCCCTTGAGCACCGCTACCACGAGCAGCTGATCGAGCTGGCGCGCCGCGACGGCACGCGCGATCTCGTCGAGCCGCGCCGCGATCTGATCGGCGGTGAAGATCACCTCCACGCCGCTCTCAACGTGCGCTCCGTCGGCCATCTTGTCCCTCTGACCTGTCAATTCCGCCTTTATCCGCTGATTGCACCTCTTTCGCAACGGCGAACGGCACGCGTTGCGGCGGCCGGCGCTCACGACGCCGCCACATTCCTCACGCCTTGATCTCGACCGCCAACGCAGGCTATGCCGCGCCTTACAGTTGCGCGCGAGAGCCGCGTCGCGAAACGCCCGAAGGTTGCCCGAGCCCGTGATCCGCCTCTCGAATATCGCCCTGAAATATGACCGCGGTCCGGAGGTGCTTGCCGAGGTGAGCTTCCATCTTCGCCCCGGCTCGTTCCACTTCCTCACCGGGCCGTCGGGCGCCGGCAAGACGTCGCTGCTCCGCCTCCTGTTCATGTCCACGCATCCCACCCGCGGCCAGATTCAGCTGTTCGGCCAGGACGTCAGCCGCATCAACACCGCCAAGCGCGCCCACCTCCGCCGCCGTATCGGCATCGTCTTCCAAGATTTCCGCCTGCTCGATCATCTCACCACCTGGGAGAACGTCGCTCTTCCCCTCCGCGTCCTCGGCAAGCGCAAGGAGGACTACAAGGAGGACGTGACGGACCTCCTGCAGTGGGTCGGCCTCGGCGACCGCATGCATGCGTTTCCCTCTGTGCTGTCGGGCGGTGAGAAGCAGCGCGCCGCCATCGCCCGCGCCGTCATCGGCAAGCCGGAGCTGCTGCTCGCCGACGAGCCGACCGGCAACGTCGACCCTCAGATGGCGCGCCGCCTGCTGCGCCTGTTCATCGAATTGAACCGCCTCGGCACCTCGGTGCTGATCGCCACCCACGATCATCAACTCATGCGCCAGTTCCGGGCGCCGCGACTGGAGCTTCACGACGGAAATGTCCGGATCGTATGACCGGCCGCCCGGCAGGCCGCCCTACCCGGCGGCGCACCCGGGGGCGCACCTCGACCCCTATGACGACCCTGTGACGGGACGCCCGGCCGATCCGCGCCGCGCACCCGACCCGCGGAACGTCGACCCCAGAGCCGGCGACCCCAGAGCCGGCGATCCCAGAGCTGGCGATCCCAGGGCCGACCCTCGCGGCTACGAGCAACAGCCGCCGCACCAGCATCAGCCCGGCCATAACGCCGCCCATCAGGCCCCGCCATTCGAGCACGATCCGCGGCCGACGCTGGACCACGCCCCGCGCCGCGACATGGTCGTCCCCGCGCGCCAGGCCAGCGCCGATGCCGGCGAGCGCCCTCACGCGCCCATCGTCCCGGCCGGCTCCGTCACCGGCCGCTCGCTCACCCTCGTCATCTCCATCATGTGCTTCCTCGCCTGCCTCACCGCCGGCGCCGTCTACATGATGACCCGCTCCGCCGACGCCTGGATGAAGGACATCGCCAGCGAGGTCACCGTGCAGGTCGAGCCGCGCGGCAACGCCGACACCGAGAAGACGGTCAGGGAGGTCGTCGCATTCCTCGAGAAGCAGCCCGGCATCCGCGGCGTTCGCCCGCTTTCGCTCGAGGATTCCGGCAAGCTTCTAGAACCCTGGCTCGGCCAGACCGATGCCTTGAGTCAGCTCCCGGTTCCGCGCCTGATCGCGCTGGAGCTCGATCGCGACACGCCGCCGAACCTGGACACCATGCGCGCCGACATGGGCAAGCAGTTCAAGGGCGCCATGCTCGACGACCACCGCCAGTGGCAGAAGCAGATCCAGACCGTCACGCGCTCGTTCGCCCTCGGCGGTCTCGCCATCCTGCTGCTGGTCGCCGCCGCGACCACCGCAATCATCATCTCCGCCACCCGCAGCGCCCTGGTCTCCAACCGCGAGATCGTCGAGGTGCTCCACTTCGTCGGCGCGACGGACCGCTTCATCGCCCGCGAGTTCGAGCGCCATTTTCTCCAGCTCGGCATCAAGGCGGGCCTCGTCGGCGCCCTCTCGGCCATGTTCATCTTTTTCGTGCTGCCGGCCTCCATGCAGCTTCTCGGCGGCGGCTCGATGACGGTCACCGAGTTGCAGCGCCTCGTCGGCGTCGGCGCCCTCGACCCCGCCGGCTACGTCCTGCTCGGCATGGTCGTGGTCGTCATCGCCGCCCTGTGCATGCTGACGTCGCGCTTCGGCGTCTACCGCATCCTCAACGCCCGGGTCTGATGCACAGCCGCTAGGCTCTCTTTGTCATCGCTTGAGCGACTGTCTGGCGGCTCGGCGCGCGACCTGCCATATCTGGGCTCTGGGGCCGCCGAAGGACGCGCCCCGAGGGGAGTGACGCCGAAGGGGAGAGCCCGGTGCTGGCCCGCCACGATGGCAAGCTTGAACGCCGAAGCGCGGTCGGCCGCCGCGGTCGCTGGCTGTTGGCCGCGTCATTCCTGGCATGGGCCTTCGCGACCGGCTTCGTCGTTTTCGCCGCCTATGCCATGCGCCCGCCCGAGAACCCGGGCGGCAACGCCGGCGGCATCGTGGTCCTGACCGGCGCCGACCTCCGCCTCGCCGAGGGCGCCCGACTTCTCGAGGCCGGTCGCGCGAGCCGCCTGCTCGTCTCCGGCGTCAACAGCCGCACGCGCCCCGAGGACATCCAGCGGCTGAGCAGCCTCGACCCCGCCCGCTTCAACTGCTGTGTCGATCTCGGCTACAAGGCCCAGAGCACGGTCGGAAACGCCGAGGAGACCCGCGATTGGGCCTCGAAGAACCGTTTCGAGAGCCTCATCGTCGTCACCTCGACCTACCACATGCTGCGCAGCCTGGCCGAGCTCGAGCTGGCCCTGCCGGGCGTCCGCCTGATCCCTCACGCGGTCGCTCCCAAGGCACCGCGCCGTCAGCCTTGGTGGCTCAACCCGGGCAATGCGCGCATTCTGCTCGGCGAGTATGTGAAGTACCTTCCCGTCGCGGCCCGCCTCCTCGTCGCCCGCCTGCTCGCCACGCCTACGGCTAGCCCCACGCGAGCCTCGACAACGAGGGCTGTCCCGGCCACGATCCGAAATCCCTCATGAAGTTGCGCCCGCCATGATCCGCTCGCTGCTCTTCGCCGCCGCCTTCTACGTCAACACGGCCTTGTTCCTGCTGCTCGGCTCATGGCTGCTGCTCGCGCCCCGCTCCTGGGCCATGGCCGGGCTCCGCCTGCACGCCATCGTCTCGGTCTGGCTGCTCCGCGTGATCGCGGGGACGCGGCTCGAGGTGCGCGGGCTCGAGAAGCTGCCCAAGGCGCCCTATCTCGTCGTCTCCAAGCACCAGTCCGCCTGGGACACCTTCGGCCTGATCCCGATTTTCAAGGACCCGGCCATCGTGCTCAAGGAGGAGCTGAAGTGGATCCCGTTCTACGGCTGGTTCTGCGTCAAGTTCGCCCACATTCTCGTCACCCGCGAGCGTGCCGCCGTGGCCTTGAAGCGCATGATCGCCGATGCCCGCGACCGCGCCGCCGCCGGACGCGAGATCGTCATTTTTCCGGAGGGCACGCGCCGTCCACCCGGAGCGCCTCCCGATTACAAGCCGGGCTACGTCGCTCTTTACGAAGGCCTCGCGCTCCCCTGCGTGCCGCTCGCCCTGAGCTCGGGGCTGTTCTGGCCCCGCCGCCAGCTCATCCGCTACCCGGGCACGATCGTCGTCGAGATTCTCGATCCCATCCCGCCCGGCCTGCCCCGCGCCGAGTTCCGCGCGCTGGCCGAGGCGCGTATCGAGAACGCGTGCCGCCGGCTCATCGAGGAAGCCGCGGCTGGCCGCCCGGCCTCGCCGATCGCGGTCCAGATCGCGTCAGCCACAAAAGCGGAACTTAAGGAGAACATTTCTTGACTTCCAGCTGGCCAGCGAATAGCCTCCTGTCATGAAAAAGCGGCTCGGCTGAGGCCCTTACCGCCGGCTCGCCGTGGCAGTCGCTCTTGCAACGAGAAGCTCAGGACAGCATGGGCCAGGATCCGCGTTTCGGCGCCCGCATCTCCGAGCAGATCTGGGACCTGAAGTACCGGTTGAAGGCCGGCGGCGAGCCGGGCGACCGCACGCTCGACGATACGTTCTGGCGCGTGGCCCGCGCCGTCGCCGCGGCGGAAGGAGGCGGCAAGCGCCGTCGTGAGCAGTGGGCCGCACGCTTCTATGAGGCCATGAGCGGCCTCGAGTTCCTCCCCGCCGGGCGCATCCTCGCCGGCGCCGGGACCGGCCGCGACGTCACGCTGTTCAACTGCTTCGTCCTCGGCCGCATCGACGACGACCTCTCGGCCATTTTCGACGCCGTCAAGGAAGCGGCCGTCACCATGCAGCAGGGCGGCGGTATCGGCCACGACTTCTCCACGCTCCGCCCGCGCGGCGCCCTCGTGCGCGGCATCGGCGCCGATGCCTCCGGACCGATCGCCTTCATGGACGTCTGGGACGCCATGTGCCGTTCCATCAAGTCGGCCGGCGCCCGCCGCGGCGCCATGATGGCGACCATGCGTTGCGACCACCCGGACATCGAGGCCTTCATCGACGCCAAGTCCGATTCCCGCCGCTTGCGCAACTTCAACCTCTCGGTGCTCGCCACCGACGCCTTCCTCGCCGCCGTCCGCTCGGGCGCCGGCTGGAGCCTCGTCTTCGACGGCAAGGTCTACCGCACACTCCCCGCGCGCGAGCTGTGGGACCGCCTGATGCGCGCCACCTACGACTACGCCGAGCCCGGCGTCATCTTCATCGACCGGGTGAACCAGCTCAATAATCTCGAGTACTGCGAGACTATTCAGTGCACCAATCCCTGTGGCGAGCAGCCTCTGCCGCCTCACGGCGCCTGTCTGCTCGGCTCCATCAATCTGGCGCGGCTGGTCGAGAAGCCGTTCACCGGCGAGGCACGCATCGACCGGAAACGTCTCGAGGACCGCGTCCGCACCGCTGTCCGCTTCCTCGATGACGCCATCGACGTCTCCAACTACCCGCTCGACTCACAGCGCCGCGAGGCGCAGGCCAAGCGCCGCATCGGTCTCGGCGTGACCGGCCTCGCCGACGCCCTGATCCTCTGCGGCGTTCGCTACGGCAGCGTTGAGGCCCAGCGCCTCGCCGGTGGCTGGATGGAGACCGTGCAGAACGCCGCCTACGCCGCCAGCGCCGCCCTCGCCGCCGAGAAAGGCACGTTCCCGCTCTACGATCCCGAGCGCATGCTGTCTCGCCCCAACGTCGAGGCCCTCGCCCCCGCTGTCCGCGACGCCGTTCGCGCCTACGGCCTGCGCAACGGCTGCCTCACCTCGATCGCGCCGACCGGCACCATCTCCCTCCTCGCCGGCAATGTCTCGAGCGGCATCGAGCCGGTATTCGACTTCTCCTACCGCCGCCGCGTCCTCACCCACGGCGATGCGACCGATGACGAGGTCGTCGAGGATTATGCCCACGCGCTCTTCCGCCGCGAGTTCGGGCCCGCTCGCGACTTGACGCCGGCTTTCGTGCGCACCGCCGACCTGACCCCACGCGACCACCTCGACATGCAGGCCGCCCTGCAGCGTCATGTCGACAGCGCCATCTCGAAGACCATCAACTGCCCCGCCGACCTGCCGTTCGAGGCCTTCAAGAACGTCTATCTCGACGCCCACGCCCTCGGCCTCAAGGGCTGCACGACGTTCCGCCCCAACGCGGTGACCGGCGCCATCCTGCTGAGCGAAACCCCGGAGTTGTCCACGTCGGCCCCCGCGGAACGAGCAGAGCCGGCCGCCGCCCGCGCTCGGCCAGCAGCGCCGCCGGCCCCGGTCACGCAGATCCCCGCTGCGCCGCTCCCCGCCCGCGCCGGCGATGTCGTCTACATGGCCCCACCCCTGGAACGGGATCACGTGCTGGCCGGCTACACCTACAAGCTCAAGTGGCCGGCGAGCGACCATGCCATCTACGTCACGATCAATGACATCGAGCGTGATGGCCGCCGCCGCCCGTTCGAGATCTTCATCAACACGCGCAACCTCGAGCACTACGCCTGGACGGTGGCGCTCACCCGCATGATCAGCGCCGTCTTCCGCCGCGGCGGCGACGTCTCCTTCGTTGCCGAGGAGCTCAAGGCCGTCTTCGACCCCCAGGGCGGACACTGGGTCTCCGGCCGCTACGTGCCGAGCCTGCTCGCCGCCATCGGCGAGGTCATCGAGCGCCATTTCGTCGAGACCGGCTTCCTCCAGCCGGGCTCCGCCGGTGGCATCGAGCCCGTGGCCCGCGCCGCATCCAGCAGCCCGGAGCCGGGAGCCGGCTCCTCGGGCGGCGTGACTGCTCCAGGCTCTCGCGCGGGCGGCTCCGCTCACACCACGGCACCTGGCACATCGCCGCCGCCGCGCCTCTGCCCGCGCTGCTCCTCGCCCGACTACGTCCGCGAGGAGGGCTGCTGGCTGTGCCGCTCCTGCGGCTTCTCCCGATGCGGCTGATACGTAGGCTAAACAAGGGTGTGGGAGCCGCCTCGAGCTCCCGCGGGGGCGCCACGGGTTCGCTTTTCTGACGCCGCTTAACGGTCCGTTGACGCTACCGTGCGAAGCCTCCGGCGAGGTCACATTTCAGCTGGAAATTTCGGGCTACCTTGTCCCCAACAAGCAAGTGTCCCCGCGTGGGAGGTGTGTCAGTCATGAGTGCGCGTATTTTCCAGCTCGACGACTTCCGTCGTCGCAAGGCGACCGGCGCTGTCGCCGCCGAGCCCGTGGCGCCAGGTCCCTGCGCGGCCCCGCTCACCACGCCTCCTTCCGGCCTTGCCTCGAGCTTCCACTTCTGGAGCGGCGCCTCGGGCCGCCGATACGTGCACACGGTCTATGCTCTCCGCGACTGTCCGGAGCTCCCGGCCTCGAACTTCGTCCTCGTCCATCGTGACGAGCTTGGCCGCTGCAGGGCCCTCGCCGTCGGCCGCTTGAGCCATCGCAGCGCCTCGTTGAACCTCGCCGAGGTTCGTCAGCGCGGCGCCCATCTCGGCGCCACGGAGGTCCATGTGCATCTGCTCGCCGAGGGGCGCCAGCAGATGAAGACCATCGAGCAGGACGTGCGCAGCGCCACGTTCTCCGGCACGCATCACTGAGCCGCGGCCGCCCCGAGCACGCTCCGGTGCATGAAACGGCGGCGCTGCCCCGGCGCCAGCCGCTTGAACCTTTTCTTCGCATAGACGGGTAGCACCGAGACGCGTGCCTTGCCGGCGGCGCGTGCACACCTCGCCGCCCGCGCCCCGAGCCGTCCGAGCAGGGTGCGCAGCCGCTCGAGCCCCGGCTCGCGGATGCCGAGCGCGCCGAGCCGCTCGATGGTGCTCATGCAGTAGAGGACGTTGGAGCCCGACCGGCCATGACCGCCGCGAATGAGCTCCGCCTGCACCCTGAGCGGCAGGTCGCCGGCATAGCCGGGGTGTGCCGGCTCGGCAAGGTAGGCGACCGCCATGACCTCGGGCCGTCCCTCCGTCGAGAGCCGCACTGGCACCAGCGCCTCCCGGTAGACGCCCGTCACCTGCTCGCGCCGCCTCAGGTAGGCGAGCACCTCGGCGGCTCGGAGTGACGGCACGCGGAACGCGATCCCCTCGCAGACGCCGCCGCGATCGAGCCCGAGCACCAGTCCGGGACGGTCCGGCGTGCCGCGATAGACGACCGACCAGATGCAGAACGAGCGGTGCCACCCCGTCAGCCGCGCATGCACGGCCTCGTCGTGCGCGAAGCCCGGGTGCCACATCAGCGAGCCGTAGCCGAACACCCACAGATCCCGCTCGCCGCCGCCCACGCCGCCCTGCCGCTCTAGCCGCCGCCCTTGGCCCCGCGGCCGAAGTCCGGCTTCGCGGTATCCTGGCCCGCTTCGATGATGCCCCTCCGGATGGCACGGGCGTTGGCGAACATCCTGTGGAGCTTGTCGCCGTCACCGTAGCGGATCGCCTTCTGCAGCTCCGTCAGATCCTCGGAGAAGCGCCCGAGCATCTCGAGCACGGCCTCCTTGTTGTTGAGGAACACGTCGCGCCACATGGTCGGATCCGATGCGGCGATGCGCGTGAAGTCGCGGAATCCGCCGGCCGAGAACTGGATCACCTCGCTGTCGGTGACGCGCGCGAGGTGCGCCGCCGTGTTGACGATGTTGAAGGCGATGAGATGCGGCACGTGGCTGGTGATCGCCAGCACCATGTCGTGGTGCTCGGGCGTCATCACCGCCACCTTGGAGCCGAGCGCCCTCCAGAACCCCTCGAGCCGTGCCGTGGCGCCCGCGTCCGTATCCGCCTGCGGGGTCAGGATGCACCAGCGGTTGTCGAACAGCTCTGGGAAGCCCGATTCCGGGCCCGACTGCTCGGTGCCCGCGATCGGGTGCGCCGCCACGAAATGCACCCCCGCCGGCACGTGCGGGGCGACGTCGCGCACGATCGAGCCCTTCACCGAGCCGACATCGGTGAGGATGGCCCCCGGTTTCAGGTGCGGCCCGATCTCTTCGGCGATCGGCCCGCACAGCCCCACCGGCACGCACAGGATGACGAGATCGGCATCGCGCGCCGCCTCCGCTGCGGTCGCGAAGCCCTGATCGATGATGCCGAGCCGGATCGCCGTCTCCACCGTCTCCTTGGTCCGCGCCGAGCCCACGATGGAGCCGGCGATGCCGGCCCGCCGCGCGGCATGCGAGATGGACGAGCCGATCAGGCCGATACCGATAAGGGCGACGCGCTCGAAGCGCGGCGAGAGGACCTCCTCCGTCATGTCCGCGCCGCGCCCTTGCCGCCCACGAACTCGGCCAGCGCCGCCACTACGGCGCGGTTGTCCGCCTCGCTGCCGACGGTGAGCCTGAGGCAGTCGGGCAGCCCGTAGCCGGCGACGCGCCTCAGGATGATCCCGCGCGACTTGAGGAGCTCGTCGCAGGCCGCCGCCCCCTTCGCCGCGTCCTTCGGGAAGTGGATCAGCAGGAAGTTGGCCACGCTCGGCGTCACCGTCAGCCCGAGCTTCGAGATCTCCGCTTCGAGCCACGGCAGCCAGCGCGTGTTGTGCTCGCGCGCCGCCTGCTCGTGGCCCTGGTCCTCGATGGCAGCAACGCCGGCCGCGATCGCCGCCGACGACACGTTGAACGGCCCGCGCAGCCGGTTGAGCACGTCGGCGATCGCCGCCGGGCAGTAGGCCCAGCCGATGCGCAGCGCCGCGAGCCCGTGGATCTTCGAGAACGTCCGCGTCATCACCGTGTTGGCCGTCGTCGCCACCAGCTCGATGCCCGCCTCGTAGTCGTTGCGCTGCACGTACTCGCAATAGGCCGCGTCGAGCACCAGGATGACGTTCGGCGGCAGACCGGCGCGCAGCCGCCGCACCTCGTCGATCGGGATGTAGGTGCCGGTCGGGTTGTTCGGATTGGCGAGGAACACGACTTTGGTCCGCTCCGTCACCTTGCCGAGGATGGCGTCGACGTCCGTCCTGAGCCCCTTCTCCTCCGCGATCACCGGCGTGGCGCCGTTGGCCAGGATGGCGATGCGATAGACGAGAAAGCCGTGCGTCGTGTAGATGCCCTCGTCACCGGGCCCGAGATAGGCATGCGCGACGAGGCTCAAAAGCTCGTCGGAGCCCGAGCCGCAGACGATGCGCTCGGCGTCGAGTCCGTAGCGCTTGGCGATCGCCTGGCGCAGCGCCGTCGCCGAGCCGTCGGGATAGCGCTCGAGGCTTCCGGCGGCGGCCTGGAACGCCTCGACCGCCTTCGGGCTCGGCCCGAGCGGCGTCTCGTTGGAGGACAGCTTGATCGGCTTGATGCCGCCGGGAACCCGGCTCTCGCCCGGCACGTAGGCGTCGATGTCGAGGATGCCGGGCTTCGGCGCGGGCAGGTTGGCGGCCATCGTCGTGAGCTTCTCTTTATGTGAGGAGGCCGAGTGATAGAGCGGTTCAGGCGAAGTGTGAAGCGGTTCGCCGCCGAGAGTGCTAACCCCGGGCGGAACCAAGTCTCTGCGGGACCGGGAGA
>WBZX01001493.1_pt1 | contig 17460 bp, 12 predicted proteins | sample 5204211 | NCBI WGS metagenome assembly WBZX01 (sample SAMN12344362, study PRJNA552823) | activated sludge metagenome | biome: Activated sludge suspended growth; feature: Nitrification reactor; material: Wastewater; isolation source: activated sludge from nitrification reactor of wastewater... | reverse complement strand
CTTTTTATACCCTTCGACAGGCTCAGGGACCATATTTTTATCTGGCTCCGTTTTGTACCCTTCTACAACCTCAGGGACGATATTTTAATCGAGCTCGCCTTTTAGCCCCTTTTACCCTTTGCGCCTTTCCGCCTCTTCCGCCTCTTCCACCTCTTTCGCCCTTCCGCCTTTCCGCCCTTTTTCAGAATATTTCTACCTTCAACTCTCTATAACCAGATCCTTACTAAATCCATTCTCAAGTGAATAAACTGTCCTTCCTTCTTCTCCTTACCCTATCATTTGTCCTATCGGTCAAAGCACAAGACACCATCAAAGTCCAGACGCTTACCTGGGCAGATACCCATCGCGCTGATACCTTTGATTTTCCGAACGATCCAACGGTCACCTACCGCAAGATCCTGATGAAGTACAATATGCGCTGCCATGATGCCGTGGTAGGAAACGGGAGCACCGGTTGCTACGAATGGGATTATAGCTGCAACACCTTTGTCTCCGACCCTACCCGCATAGATTCGTCAAAGGCAAAAGCTCCTGATTATACAATTTCCAATTTTACAGGAACCAGTTTTCCATACAGCACTGATCCAACCTATGTATATACCGCCTATACACAACATGAGACTATAATCGAACAAGGGAATATGACCAGTGAAGCATTCTACGCTCCGCAAGGTCCTATAGCCCCATTTACCCCTGCAACAAGATCTTATCGCTACCAGGTGATTCTCCAGGCAAGTGACCTGACCACCGGAGGCATGGTGGTGGGCCCCGTCTATGGTATCCGTATGTCATTGTTACAACCGGGATCTACAGTAGGTTTTTTCAAAATCAGATTGAAAAACACTGATCAGTCTATAGCCGGAGATCACCCTGATGAGTCCGGGCTGCAGGAAGTTTACCATAAGTCAACTGATTTTTCAGGCGGCGCAATTGTCTTTCCATTCTACCAGCCCTTTGACTGGACAGGTGAGAACCTGCTTGTGGACATTTCATTTACTACGGATGGCCCTGCAAGTGTGCCGGCTTTTGAATTTTTTGAATCCGCCGATGATAATGCCGCCATTCAATCCGCAACCGACATAACAGAAAGCAATTTATTTTTTGGAGGTGCAGGCTCACTTGATCTGCAGCAGCCTTCCTTTGAAAACATCAGGGACGAAATCACCATTGCCTTCTGGACCTATGGCGACCCGGCACTGCTCCCGTCAAACACACAGATCGTTGATGCAACTGACCATGCTGGAAGACGTCAGGCCAATATCCATTTACCCTGGAGCAATGGAGAAGTATATTGGGATTGTGGCAATGACGGCGCAAATTATGATCGGATCAATATACCCGTCTCCACTACTGACTATGAAGGCAAATGGTCATACTGGGCATTTACTAAAAACACATTTACCGGAGAAATGGGAATTTATCTCAATGGCCAGCTCATTCAATCCGGAACAGGAAAAAGTAAAAAAATGGACTTCGATGCATTCCGGTTCGGCCTGGGCCTTGGTGATGCCAATCCATGGTTTGGTGCCATAGACGAAATCCAGGTGTGGGATAAAGCGCTCGATGAAAATACGATCCGCGACTGGATGTTTAAGCAAGTAGATGCCACACACCCCGACTATAGCCACCTCCGCGGATATTTCAAACTGAATGAAGGGAGTGGCAACACCGCATATGATGCATCCCCTGATGCTATAGATGCTCGTATTTCATTGCCATCATGGAGAGATGCAAGGGGAAGCCAGTTGTTTCATAACTTCTCCAAAACCAATTTGAAGCCAGTGGCCGTCTTTCTACAGGGAGACTTTACGATCCAGGATAATGCATTGACCGTATTGGACTCGATCGAAAGCACATTACATCAGGTCATCCATTATGGAGTGATTGGTACTGACCTTGTGAGATTAGATACACAGTATGTATATCCAGCAGGTGATCGCCCGGTGTATGATGAGGATGGTATACTCATCGATAAGATACAAGCTCCAGCCAATGGGATCATTGATATCAGCACTTTATCTTATTACTTGAAAAGCAATGCACGCTTTGAACTCCTCTCACTCGTGACCCCTTATGGCATTGGCCTCGATCTCGGACCTGAAGGAAAGACATTCACCTTTGATGTTACAGATTTTGCGCCTATCCTTAAAGGCAAGAGAAGGCTATCCGTTGAATTTGGTGGCGAAAACCAGGAAGAACTCGATATCCAGTTCTGGTTTATTAAAGGCACACCTGAACGTGAGGTATTAGATATCCAGAATATCTGGCCAGAAGGACGTGGTTATTTTTCGGAGATCCAGGCGGACCAGCGCTTCGAGCCAAGACAAGTTCCGCTGAGAGCTGATGCGTCACATTTCAAGATACGATCTGCCATCACAGGGCATGATCAAAACGGCGAATTTGTGCCACGTCAACATTACATCAACATCAATGGGGGTGCACAGGAATTTACCTATGACGTCTGGAAAGAATGCAGCAAAAATCCGATTTATCCCCAGGGTGGCACATGGGTCTTTGATCGCGCAGGCTGGTGCCCCGGCATGGCAACTGATGTGCATTCATTTTCACTCGATGGTATCGCATCACCCGGAGAAACTGTTGAAATTGATTACGGTGTCAATGGTGGCTCGATGTCTGCTGCCAATTACCTGGTCAACAACCTGCTGGTGAGTTATGGCCCTGACCATGCTCAGACAGATGCATCGATTGAATCTATCATCCGTCCCAACAATAAGGCTGTGGAATATGCACGAATCAATCCTGCCTGCAGCACGCCAACTATCCTGGTAAAGAACACAGGTACACAACCGATAGAATCAATGCTGATCAGTTATGCCACTGCACCATGGAATGCAGAAACATATACATGGAATGGCAACCTTGATCCACAGGCTTCTGAGGAAATAGTATTACCGCAACCTCACCAGGGCTTCTGGCAGGAAGGTGGATTCTTTACCGCTACTATCCTGCAGGTAAATGATGTGGCTGACGAGAATCCTGAAAACAACATCACGCAATCCACCTTTGACCAGGTCAGGGTATATGATTATGTCGATCCTATCCAACTGCGCATACAGACCAATGCTACAGGTGGTGACTACTTCTACAAGATCAAGAACGAGGCAGGTTCAGTCGTATTGTTGCGCAACAACATGGGAAACAATACTGTGTATACAGATGATATGATGTTTCCTGCCGGTTGTTACACCCTTGACTTCAGGGATGCAGGAGAGGATGGACTTTCCTTCTGGTTCTTTCCTGAGAATGGAAACGGAAACCTTCGGATTCAACGCAAACTGCAATCAGGTGGGGCGATTCCGCTGTACTCATTCAACCCGGATTTCGGTGCTGGTGTGCAATATGATTTCCATGTTGGTGCACTCATTTCGGCCACAGAAGAGACGGAGCAGGCATTCCAGCTCTTCAGCACATATCCTAATCCTGCGATGGATGAACTGAAGATCGATCTGATGGGATTTGAAGGGCAGAATTTGACCTTCACTTTGGTGGACATGACCGGTAAAACAATGCTTACGAAGACATATCGCTGCGAGTCAGGCAATGAAACGACGGAGATCGATCTGAGCCGCCTGGTACCCGGGATGTATATCCTGCGTGGCACGGATGGCAAACGCAATTGGGTGAGAAACGTGGTGAAGGGAAATTGAGAAGCATCACTTCAATCCTTTATAACAAAAATGCGGGATAGCTTTCATTGAAAATGGTTAACTTAGTTAGCTTAAGATACTTCAATGAAACCAACCCGCACTTCTTACATTCCGGTCGTCTGTCTATATGTCTGGCTACTACCGACGACTCTTGCACAGTCCGTTACAGATCAGGATGGCCATACCTATTCAACGACGAAAATCAGGGATCAGGCCTGGATGGGCCAAAACCTTGATGTCAGCCACTTCAGAAATGGAGATCCGATCCCAGAAGTAACCACCGATGAGGAGTGGGAGAAAGCAGGATTGGAGCGAAAACCAGCCTGGTGCTACTATGAAGGCAATGCTGAACAAGGTAAAACCTATGGTAAGCTCTACAATTGGTATGCTGTCAATGACTCAAGAGGCCTTGCTCCGAAGGGTTGGCATATCCCCACTGAACAGGAATGGATGAAGCTTTCAAAATCTTTAGGTGGTGTTGAATTGGCCGGCAAGAAATTAAAAGAAAAAGGAACCGCCCATTGGAAAAGTCCTGATCAGGGTGCCACCAATGAAAGTGGATTTAGCGCTTTGCCTGGAGGGCTCAACTACAGTTTCGGAACATTTGTAGATATGGGCATTACAGGTTACTGGTGGACCTCAACAGCAAACGGGGAAGAAACAGCTATCTTATATTCATTAAGTTATAAGGATAGTGTCCTTACCAATTTATTCCTTAACAAAGGCGTGGGGATTTCAGTTAGATGCGTGAAGGATTAATATTCATTTGGACACAGCTTCTGAAGCAGCTGTGTTGTGCCCCTACAGGGCACGAAAATTTTGACTGGGCCTTCGCTACCGAACTATAGCCTACTTCGACTACGCTCAGCACATCGCCTGCGGGGCATTGACAACCCATGGTCCACGCAAATCCATTTTATACCAACTGACGACTCACGACTGACGTCTCACGATTACTATTCACAGCCCACTGCTCACAACTTTTACAATAACCGCTCACGAGCCGCAGCTACAATCTTCACTTTTCACTCTTCACTTTTCACTTTTAACTTAACTTTGCCTTCCCATGACGGACCTGGAGCGGTTGATTGACCTGTATGGTCAGGATACGACTGTAAAATTGCTTCAACAGGCCCTGCTGGCGGATCAGGCACATATAGGGGTGTCCGGATTGGCTGGCAGCGGAAAATCCTTTGCCCTGTCCGGACTGATGCTCAATGGATGCGGCCCCTGGCTCATCATTGCCCCCGACAAGGAAGCCGCTGCTTATTTCCAAAACACACTCGCTTCGTTACTCCCTGATGCAGATATCCTCTTCATCCCGGATAGCTTCAAGCGCCCGGGCCTGATCGAGGAGATCATCTCCAGCCAGGTCATGGAGCGGACAGAATCCGTCAATAAGCTGCATTCGAATGCCACAGTTGGCTACCAGAAAACTACCATGGTCGCCGTGACCTACCCGGAAGCATTGGTAGAATCTGTGATTTCTCCATCTTCGGTCACTAAGCAACAAATCCAGATCAAGAAGGGAGAAAACCTCGGTGTCGATGGCTTGTTGTCACTCCTGGTTGATATCGGTTTTGTCCGCGTTGATTTCGTCTACGAGCCGGGTCAGTTTTCGATTCGAGGTGGGATCATCGATATCTTCTCCTTCGGAAACGAATGGCCTTATCGTATCGAACTCTTTGACGAAGAAGTGGAAAGCATCAGGCTCTTTGATCCGCTCACGCAATTGTCACAACGCAATCTTGCACTGGTCAATATCATCCCAAATGTCCAGACCCACTTTGAAAGCAAGGAATATATCCCGCTGCTCGACGCTATTCCTTCATCAACCATCGTCTGGATCCAGGAGCCGGGCCTGATCATCGATCGCTATCAGGATACCTTTGAGCGATTATCCTCCATCAGTATCATTGATATAGATCCTGAGTTGTTTACCGTACAGCGCTTCATCAAAGAAAAACAATTCACCCCGACACACGCCTTTATCGATGGCCTGAAATCCAGGCGTGTTGTAGTGGAAGGGGATGCCACAGAGTTTGTAGCGACTACATCGGTGATCACCTTCAAGATGAAATCGCAACCGAGTTTCAACAAGAACTTTCCGTTGCTCATCGATGACCTCAAGAGCCAGACAAAGGCTGGGCGAACCAATTATATTTTCACTGCCAATGCGCGACAGGTCGAACGCTTCTACTCCATCTTCGAAGACCTGGGTGCCCAGATCCAGTTTACCCCGATCACCAAATCGATCCACGAGGGATTTATAGATGCCTCAGCAAAGGTGGTGTGCTATACGGATCACCAGATCTTCGAGCGATTCCATCAATATCACCTGCGCCGTGGTTTTACCAAAGACCAGGCCCTCAATGTGCGATTGCTCCGCGAACTACAGCCCGGAGATTATGTCACCCACATCGATCATGGTATTGGAAAATATTCAGGCCTTGAAAAAATAAATATCGGGGGACACCTGCAGGAATCGGTAAGACTCTTTTATAAAAACAATGACATCCTCTACGTCAGCATCCATTCCCTGCATAAGATTTCAAAATTTGTCGGCAAGGATGGCACCGAACCGGTACTCAGCAAACTCGGCTCAGATGCCTGGGAAAATCTCAAACGCAAGACCAAGTCCAAAGTCAAGGACATCGCGCGTGAGCTGATCAAACTGTACGCAGTACGCAAAAACGCTCCGGGTCATGCATTCGCTCCGGATGGTTATCTGCAAAACGAACTCGAAGCTTCTTTCATCTACGAAGACACGCCTGACCAGTTTAAAGCAACGCAGGATGTCAAGGAAGACATGGAGCGTGCGCACCCGATGGACCGCCTCATCTGCGGAGATGTGGGTTTTGGAAAAACCGAAGTTGCCATCCGTGCAGCCTTCAAAGCCATCACTGATGGCAAGCAAGTTGCCGTACTTGTACCAACCACCATCCTGGCATTACAACACAGTCATAGTTTCAAGGATCGTCTCAGCCCGATGGGTGCCAGTATCGACTATGTCAACCGCTTCCGCTCCGCCAAGGAGAAAAAAGAAATCTATGAGCGCCTCAAGGAAGGCAAGCTCGATCTTGTGATCGGGACACATGCCATCCTCAACAAGGATATCGAGTTTAAAGACCTCGGACTGCTCATCGTGGACGAAGAACAAAAATTTGGCGTCGGTGCAAAAGAGAAACTGCGCAAAATGAAAGTCAACGTCGATACACTGACGCTGACCGCTACGCCTATACCACGTACGCTTCAGTTTTCGCTGATGGCTGCACGTGACCTTTCGATCATCCGTACTCCGCCTCCAAACCGTCAACCCATTCATACAGAGCGAAGGGTATTCAATGAAGAGGTAGTGAGAGATGCAATCTACTATGAAGTCAACCGCGGAGGCCAGGTCTTCTTTGTCCATAATCGTATCAAGACCTTGCCGGAGATCACAGCCTTGATCAAAAGGGTCTGTCCTGATGTGGACGTAGCTATGGCACACGGTCAGATGGAAGCTGATCATCTCGAGGAGACCTTACTTGAATTTATCAACAAGAAACATGATGTGCTGGTCTGTACCAACATCATTGAGACTGGCCTTGACATTCCCAATGCCAACACGATCATCATCAATCACGCCAACCAGTTTGGCCTGAGTGATCTGCACCAGTTGCGTGGACGTGTGGGTCGATCCAATAAAAAGGCATTTTGCTATCTGTTTGCTCCACCATTGAGTTCACTGACCCATGAAGCCCGCAAACGTTTGCAAACCGTGGAGGAGTTTTCTGATCTGGGCAGTGGGTTTGACATCGCGATGCGGGACCTTGACATCCGTGGTGCCGGAAATCTATTGGGTGGAGAACAAAGTGGTTTTATCTCCGACATCGGCTATGAGACTTACCAGAAGATCCTCGAAGAAGCTATCCAGGAATTGAAGGAGAGTGACTTTAAAGACCTCTTCAAGGAACAGATGGAGCGAGACCGTAAGTATGTGCAGGATGTGCAGATCGACAGTGATGTGGAGATGCTCATCCCGGATGAATATGTATCCAATATTGACGAGCGCCTCCGCTTGTACACTGAGCTCGATCATATTGATTCAGAAGAAGGCATTACTAAATTTGCCCTTGCCCTCGAAGACCGGTTTGGATCTCGTCCAAGGGTGGTCGAAGAACTTTTTGAAGGACTACGCCTGCGATGGATTGCCAGATCCCTGGGCTTTGACCGGGTCACCCTTAAAAATGGTGTACTGAGGTGTTACTTCCATAAAAATGCCCAGTCTGCGTACTATGAAAGTGCGATTTTTGACCGGTTGATCAAATTATTGGGAACTAAAGGCAGGGTTTTGGACATTCAGCTAAAACAATCCGCCACCCGATTGTTAATGATCAAGGAGAAAATCAAATCCATGAAGTCTGCGAGAGAGTTTTTATTTTCACTGCAGAGTATGACAGAGCAAGAAACCGCCTGAAACCAATGAGCCCGATCAACGAATTATTTACCAACAACCAGATCGATCTGCAGGGCCTCCCCGATGCAGAGCAGATGGAAATGATTCCGCTCGAACCTGCATACAAAACCGTACGCTACATATCAGCGGCCCTGATTGCTTTTGTCATCATCACAGCTAGTTGGGCTATTGCCTTGTTCCAACCTGACATCAACCCATACGGCTATATAGGTGCCGGGGTGATGACCCTGATCGCCTGGTGGATGGTGATCTACAACGGACTGGCATTTCATTACATGGGCTATGCCATCAGAGAAAAGGACATTACATACAAGTCAGGCTGGCTATGGAAAAGCATGACTACAGTACCGTTTAACAGGGTGCAGCATTGTGACCTGAGACAAGGTATCATCGACCGTCGTTTTGGGCTATCCAAACTCACCATCTATACAGCGGGAGGACAAAGTACCGACCTGATGATTCCCGGGCTGCTACCAGAGACTGCCGAAAAGCTGAAGACCTTTATCCTCCGGTCTACAGAACAGTCCATCGAGAACGAATAGGCTGATGGAACCGACATCACATCTCTTTCAGCCCCAGCGGCAATCACCGAAAGCGGTACTCCTGATCCTGCTCAGGTATCTGCGGATCATCGTCCGCCAGATGTGGCCTATCCTGCTGATCGTACTGATCAATCCGACCAATGGTAAGGGGATCATCATCACTGTCATCGCTTTTGGGATTGCCTTGATCTCCCTCATCTATTCATTAGTGGCATACACACGGTATTACTTTTTTATTGATAATAATGAATTGTGCGTACGCTCCGGGGTCTTTCGCAAGACGGTTTTAAATGTGCCCTTTGACAGGATACAGTCTATTGATTTCAAGCGTAACCTCGTGCACCAGTTTCTCAACGTCGTGAGTGTGCAGGTGGATACTGCCGGATCTAAAGGCAGCGAGCTCGAACTGGATGCGATAGAGCTTGGGCGTGCGGAAGAACTGAGGGAATATATATTGGCATATAAGCAAGCCAGGAAAGCAGAAACATCAATCACCGATACCTTCTTGCCCCCTATCCCACATGTACAGGAAACACCTGAGCTCATCCTCGCGTTGTCTCCTAAAGACCTCATGAAGATAGGCATCAGTGAAAACCACCTCCGCACTGCTGCGATCATCTTTGCCTTCTTCCTGAGTCTGGCAGACGACCTCGATCAACTCCTGGGCTGGGATGTTTATGGCCAGTTGGAAAACACGACCACGGCAATGTCTCTCTTTGGTTTGCTGGCCACCCTGGTCGCCATTCCGTTGTTTATCCTGATCTCCTTTACCATCACCCTGATCCGGACGGTTTTAAAATATTACGGATTGAAATTCTGGCGTGAGGGTAAGAGTTATAAAGTGGTGAGTGGGCTATTTACCAGAAATGAGAAATCAATCCAGAAGTCGAAAATCCAGGTCATCCGGTGGGTGACTTCACCGCTCAAGAGACTTTTCGGAATTTACCAGATGAACATTTACCAGGCGGCCAATGTAGACCAGAACAAAGACAAGTCCCTGGTCATCCCGGGATGTTATAAGGAACAAGTGGATCATACATTGGACACCATTGTGCCTGAATTCAAGCATGCAGTATTTACATCTCATCGCATGCATCCTGCGATCATGAGGCTGATGGTCTTTGTCTTTGGATTTATTCCCGCCGTCCTTTTCGGACTGATGGCATGGTTCAATGAAGGTATGATGCAATGGTTACTGACCTTGGTGTTCCCGCTGGCTATCCTGATGGGATACCTGTACCAGCGAAAAAGGAGGCTCAGGATTGACCCTGATTTTATTATTTCAGAGGGTGGCATCTTCGGCAATTCTTCTAAGCTGATTGAGATCTATAAAGTGCAGAGTGTACTGATCCATAGCTCACCGATGCAGCGTCGCCGCGGCCTGACCTCCTTACATGTCTTTACGGCAGGAGGAGATATAACATTTCCATATCTCAATGCGGAGGTTGCGAGGCAAGCCAGGGATTATATCCTGTATCGGGTGGAGAAAGAAGAGAAATCTTGGATGTAAAATGTTAAAATAAAGATGTCGCCCAAAAGGGCGACATCTTTATAATTATTTGCGGCCAAGCCACCAGCCTATCGCAGCTCCGGCTAGAACAGACAATACCGTCCACGAAACCATATCATAGAGGACCCCGGTATAACTAGTCATCATCGTGCTTTGTGCGTAGATCATAGTATCGTAGGAGAACGACATCAGCAGGCCAATAATAGCACCGCCTACCGCGCCCCCGGACAAAGAGGCGAATTTGCTGCTACTGGAAAGGATATAAGCATACAGTAAGCCGAAGCCAAGATTACCCGCGACCATCAGGCCCATATTCATTTCTTCCATTGGCCTGGAACAGGCCGTATTTGTAAATGTAGCCATCGTGTCCACCAGCAGTATGCCATAGACCAGCCACCCTGAGAAGAAAAAGACGATCGCGCCAATGAGCGCGCCAATCAGCATTTTTGTATTCATTTCGTTTTGATTTGGAGGTGAGAGAAAAAATGTCTGCTAAAATTAACGAAAAGAAATTGACAAATTACCCCTCGCCTCCTAAACGAAGGGCGGCCGTGGCAGGAGTTTGCTCCTGCCACCATTGGAATACCAAATTGGAATTCTGATAGGAATTCTTTTGGTGGCAGGAGCAAACTCCTGCCACGACCAGCGACCCTTTAGTGCCTGGCAGATTTTTATTTAGCATAATTGACAGATTCCTAACAAGAATTCCAATTAGAAATTAAAATTTGGTATCCCATAAAGGAATTGAGTTATCCAAACTTGATTTTACAGAAAACACTTCGCCACTGCAATCACATCCGTCTGATATTGACAAGGGATATAACATGCCCCTTCCGGGAACTCACCCCCGTCCCCTCTCTTTTTGTAAAGTGTTCTACGGTACGAGAATGATTTTCTAAAGAGAGGGGTGATTGATTTTTCTGTTGATACAGATCTCTGATTTTTGTATACGGTAATTTGTAAAAGCACTCCTCTCTCTTCTTTCGGGTCACATGCGTACACGAAGTCAAACATATAAGGGGCCGGGAGTGAGTTCTGTAAAGGCTAAAAGGATGTGTGCAGGTGCTTTACCCTATCAGCCAAATAAATTCCTGAAGCTTATCCCCTCCTCCACGATCTCCTTGATCCTGGAGATATGTATCCTCTCCTGCTTTAATGTATCACGTTCACGTATTGTCACCGTCTGGTCCTCCAGGCTCTGGTGATCTATCGTCACACAGTAAGGTGTGCCAATCGCATCCTGTCTCCTATACCTGCGGCCGATCGCATCCTTTTCATCATACTGGCACAGGAAGCTGTATTTGAGATCGTCAAAGATGTTGCGGGCCATCGCGGTGAGATCATCATTGTTTTTCAATAATGGCAGTATGGCACATTTGACAGGCGCTAATGCCGGATGAAATTTCAATACTACACGCGTGCTGTCCTTTCCATCCGCATCCGGAACAGTCTCTTCCGTATAGGCATTGCTCAGGATGGCGAGGAACATACGGTCCAGGCCAACAGAAGTTTCTACTACATACGGCACATAGCTCTCATTGGTCTCCGGATCGAAGTACTGGAGTTTCTTTCCACTCAATTCCTGGTGGCTGTTGAGGTCAAAGTCGGTACGGGAATGGATCCCTTCGAGTTCTTTAAAACCAAAAGGAAAATCAAACTGTACATCCACCGCTGCATTGGCATAGTGCGCGAGATTTTCGTGATCATGGAAACGCAGTTTGGACTCAGAGGTGCCAAGGGCACGGTGCCATTTCATGCGCGTCTCCTTCCAGTAGTTGTACCACTCCATTTCAGTACCGGGCTGTACGAAGTACTGCATCTCCATCTGTTCAAACTCCCGCATGCGGAAGATAAACTGCCGGGCGATGATTTCATTTCGAAATGCCTTTCCGATCTGGGCTATACCAAACGGAAGTTTCTGGCGCGTGGTCTTTTGTACGTTGAGGAAATTGACAAAGATCCCTTGGGCTGTTTCGGGGCGGAGATAGAGTTTGCCTTCTTCACCGGAGATGTTGCCAAGCTGGGTATGGAACATCAGGTTAAACTGGCGGACCTCTGTCCACTCCCTTGATCCGCTGACCGGATCTGCGATTTCAAGTTCTTCGATGACGGCTTTCAGCCCGGGCATATCGCCTTTGCCCATGGCATCGACAAACTTCTGGTTGATCGTGTTATACTGCTGGAGATATTCAGCTACGCGTGGGTTTTCAGTCTTGTATTTGTTTTCATCAAAGGCATCACCAAAGCGCTTGCGGGCTTTTTCAATTTCCTTGTCGGCCTTGGCCATGATTTTTTCCAGGGCTTCTTCGATCAGGACGTCTGCACGGTAGCGTTTCTGGGAGGCTTTGCTATCCACGAGGGGATCGTTGAAGGCATCCACGTGGCCTGAGGCTTTCCAGATCAGGGGGTGCATCATGATCGCGGAGTCCAGTCCGACGATATTCTCATGGTTCTGGACCATGGCTTTCCACCAGTAGGCCTTGATGTTGTTTTTGAGCTCTACGCCGTAGGACCCGTAGTCGTAGACGCCTCCAAGGCCATCATAGATTTCGCTTGACTGGAAGATGAAACCATACTCTTTGCTATGGGATACGATGTCTTTAAAGAGATCCGCTGACATGACTATTGTTGTTTAAGGGGGGCAAAGATAGGAAGCATAGGGCATAGGGCATAGGGCAGAGAGCTGCATAGAGCAGATAGCAAAGGGCAAAATGCCGTGATGGCACCTCTAAGCCGCTAACTCTCTGCCCAGTAGAGTGTTATGTACTATATGTCTTAATCAACAGGGATTTTTGCTCATTGCTCCAGGCTCTCTGCCGCTCTCTGCCCTATGCCCTATGCCCTTGCCTTCTTTTTCGACGCCTTCGCCTTTGGATTATACTTCAGGCACAAATCAACCCAATAGGCAAAATCCTCTTCCATATCAATCGCGTCCTCATCTACCAGGATGAAGCCCTTCATCGTCTTGCCGGTAAAGTCCATCGGGACTGCACCCTTTCGTTTCAAGGCCTTTGGTGCATCTACTTCCGGGTCTACGCGAGCCATGAGTTGGTCTTTCATCACCCCCATGAGCATCTTGTCATCAACCATGAGGCAGACGCCGCCAAACATTTTCTTCTCGATATATTTAATCTTGCGGTACTCGAGATGTTCTTTGATGCGGTCTGCGAGATCCTCGTTGTAAGCCATGATGTGCTGATTTTTGATAAAAATAAACAATCCTTTACATCAGTCCTTAAAAGCCTTTAAAGGACAATGGAGTATACCGGATGCATTGTGTATCTCATTAGTTTTTATCTTGAGAGGTATACATCAGGGATTATGCAAATCAAGAAATCTTCTAAAGAATACGACGTCATCATCGTCGGATCAGGTGCAGGCGGAGGTATGGCCACTAAAATCCTCAGTGAGGCAGGCCTGAAAGTGGCGGTTGTAGAAGCAGGCCCTCATTTTGACCCGGCCGATCCGGAGCAACGTACCCAATTGAAATGGCCATGGGAGTCTCCACGGCGCGGTGCTGGTTCGACCCGACCCTTTGGCGATTTTGACAGCGCATACGGTGGCTGGGAAATCGAAGGTGAACCGTATACCCGTGTCCCTGGTACCAGGTTCAACTGGTTCCGCTCCCAGATGCTCGGTGGACGTACCAACCACTGGGGCAGGATCTCCCTGCGCTTCGGGCCAAATGATTTTAAGCACAAGAGTATCGATGGACTCGGTGATGACTGGCCGATCGGATATGATGATATCAAGCCCTACTATGATAAGGTCGACAAACTGATCGGTGTCTTTGGATCAAAAGAAAACCTGCCGAATGAGCCAGATGGATTTTTCCTGCCTCCTCCCAAACCAAGATTGCACGAACTCTACTTTATTGAGGGCTCAAAAAAAGTAGGTGTCCCTGTCATCCCTGCCAGGCTGTCAATGCTCACGAAGAAAATCAACAATGATCGTGGTGTTTGTTTTTACTGCGGACAGTGCTCAAGGGGTTGCTCAGTATATGCTGACTTCTCAGCAGGCACCTGTTTGATTTTTCCGGCGCAGAAAGCAGGTGGCCAGATAGACCTGTTTGTCAATGCCATGGTCCGCGAGGTGACGACAGATGATACAGGCAAGGCCACCGGCGTAGTCTATATCAATAAGGAAGACCGCCAGGAATATGCATTGAAGGCTAAAGTGGTTGTGCTAGCCGCTTCTGCATGTAGCTCTGCACGTATACTACTCAATTCGAAAAGCAAGCAACATCCGGCCGGACTCGGAAATAGCAGCGGGATGGTTGGTAAATACCTGCATGACTCAACCGGTGCAAGCCGCGGTGCTTTTATACCCGCGCTGATGAACCGTGACATTTACAATGAAGATGGTGTCGGTGGCATGCATATCTATACGCCATGGTGGCTGGACAACAAGAAGCTTGATTTTCCAAGAGGCTATCATCTCGAGATGTGGGGTGGCATGGGTATGCCTTCATATGGCTTTGGGTTCAACCCAAATGATCTCAACCAATACATCGGAGAAAAAGTAGGTGGATATGGGGATCAGCTACGAAAGGATGTCAGGAAATTTTATGGCTCCACAGTAGGCATCTCCGGCAGAGGCGAGTGCATCGCACGGGAGGACAATTACTGTGAGCTCGATCCGGAGGTAGTAGATGAATATGGTATCCCTGTGCTACGATTCAATTACACCTGGTCAGATCACGAGCGTAATCAGGCGAAGCACATGCATGATACGTTTGAAGAAATACTCGATGCCATGGGCGGAAAGATCTTCGGTGAAAAACCGGGGAGAGATGCTGATTTTGGATTGAATGCGCCGGGGGAAATCATTCATGAGGTAGGTACTACCCGCATGGGCAATGATCCTAAAAAATCGGTTACCAATACATACGAGCAACTGCATGATGCCAAAAATGTATTTGTCGTAGACGGCGGTCCTTTTGTTTCGCAAGCTGATAAAAACCCTACCTGGACAATCCTGGCCCTATCATGGAGGACATCCGACTATATCGTTGATCAATTGAAAAAAAGAAATATCTAATCCATTATAACAATCGAAGCATGGACAGAAGAGATACCATCAAGACAATGCTGATCGGCAGCATCTCCGGAGGAGTGATCCTTTCGGCATGCCAGCCTGATGCAGATGGCAATAAGAAAACAGAAGGCAATCCAGAAGGTGCATATGGCCGGACCGATAAAGAAAAAGCGCGTGACCTCAGGATTGCGGGGGAGACCTTTTTCAATGAACATGAAATCGCTACTGTGGCTGTACTATGTGATCTCATCCTGCCTGCTACGGCAACTGCGGGATCTGCTGTGCAGGCTGGAGTGCCCGAATTTATCACCTTCATCGTCAAGGATATGAAGTCGCATCAGGTGCCGCTGCGTGGGGGATTGATGTGGCTTGATCATCGTTCCATGACACTGTTTAACCAAGCCTTTGTGGATTGCACATCCGATCAGCAGAAACAAATGCTGGACGAAATAGCGTGGCCGGATACGGCAGCACCCGAAGTGGTCCAGGGTGTGACCTTCTTTAACAGGATGCGCAATCTTGTATTGACCGGCTACTATACCACCCGCATGGGCATCGATGACTTAGGTTACAAGGGTAACATAGCTACTGTCTGGGATGGCGTACCTGAAGATGTGCTGGCCAAACATGGCTTCGCCTACGATCCTGCCTGGGTGGCCAAGTGCATTGACCAGGAGAAGCGGGCAGTGGTGGCGGAATGGGATGTGGAGGGGAATTTGATAAATTAATAAATGGCACTTATTAGCATAGCTTTCCTTATAGAATCAAATATATAGGTATTAGGATTGCCAATTCATGAACCTTGTTAGCATGAAGACACTCATCTTTTTAAGTTTACTCATATTAACTTTGGGCTGTAAAGATGAAGATATTCCATGCACGGATACTTTAAATCCTAAATGTCCAAATTACGATCCATGTTTGTCCTTTCAGCCCGCAAATGCTGATTTTGTTATCATTGATTCTATTTATGGTGTTGATTGTTTTGATGGAAGAGGGAGGTTAGACTTAGTTTCTGAAATAACAGACACTGCTATCGTAAGCAGCACTCTATATTTTCGAGCTTTACATGTTGCTGACACCTATAAATGGCAAGTTGGTAGCGACCCAACTATATATTACGATAAACAGTTTTCCTTATACTTTTCCGGTTCAGTTGCTCCAGCCAATATCAGTGTAACGCTTGTGGTCTGCAAAGCAGATACAAATAATTGTCAGACACAGTTTTGTGATACTTTAGTGAAAAGTTTTAACCTTATATTCAGCAACAGCTATGATACTGCTTCCTTAGTGATAGGAAAATTTAAAGGAGTTGATATTGATTTCCCACTGGATACGTTCATCATTGAAATTCCTCCTACACTACCCTCGCTTAAAGGAATAATTAACTTTCCGAATGGTTGCACAGGCCAGTATCTTGATGTGATAATATCAAGACATGGTATAATCATAGAAAAAACACCTACCGTATGCCAGTCTGCATGCGGTATTGGATATATTATGGCTGATCGGAATACGCTTGTGATTGATTATTCAATACAAAGTGGTGATCAACGAATCCTTAAAAAATTTATAGGTACCAAAATCGAATGATTATAAAATAATTATTTCAAATGACTTGGATCCTGCGTTAATGATGTTTGGTCAGATTCATGCACTATGCGAACATTAAACTGAACCAAAAACATACCCTGTTAAAGAAAGTATAAATACTTAAATATAATTCAGGATTAGTGTCAAAGCTCCTCAAGGACTTGAACTTATCCCGATAGCTATTGGGATACGGATTTATAGTCCGATACAGGATACTTTTCTTTTAGAGGAGCGAAGATTTCTGGGTATTGCAGAAGATTTTGAATGTAAGTCCAGCTCTTCATTCGTTTAATATGCCTCTCAATGACACTGGCCTGAGAAATAGAGTCACAAGGAATTAATAAATGTATAACCCATGGGATTCCATGAACTGTCCACTTACACTCATAGTAACCCTCATTGTGCCTGGCAAGACGATCCTGAACAGGTAAAGTTGTACTTCCAACGTAGTACCCGTCAATAGATGGGGAATATAGAATATGGCAACTGGCCATAAAAAGAAAAGCAGACCAACATAGTCTGCTTTCTTATTGCGCCCCCTCAAGGACTTGAACCTTGGACCTACGGATTAACAGTCCGGCGCTCTAACCAACTGAGCTAAGGAGGCAAATTGGGACGGCAAATATAAGGGGATTTTTATTTGAAAAAAGG
>WBZX01001492.1_pt1 | contig 17481 bp, 10 predicted proteins | sample 5204211 | NCBI WGS metagenome assembly WBZX01 (sample SAMN12344362, study PRJNA552823) | activated sludge metagenome | biome: Activated sludge suspended growth; feature: Nitrification reactor; material: Wastewater; isolation source: activated sludge from nitrification reactor of wastewater... | reverse complement strand
GTCCGCCACCACCACCACCGCCACCACCACCGCGCCGGCGGGGGGCCGGCGCGGACGCGGCCGGGCGACGCTGGCTACGGTCGAGGTCGGTCATGGGCGGCGGCGCGACCGACCACGCGTGCTGCTCGACGCGGTCGATGTGGCGCTGCATGAGCCGCTCGATGTCGACCAGGAACTCGCGCTCTTCGTCGTCGCACAGCGACAGCGCGATGCCCGAGGCGCCGGCCCGCGCGGTGCGCCCGATGCGGTGCACGTAGGTCTCCGGCACGTTCGGCAGGTCGTAGTTGATCACGTGCGTGACGCCGTCGATGTCGAGTCCACGCGCGGCGATGTCGGTCGCCACCAGCACCTCGAGATCGCCGCGTCGGAAACCTTCGAGCGCGCGGGTGCGGGCGTTCTGCGACTTGTTGCCGTGGATGGCCGCCGAGCGGATGCCGGCCTTCTCGAGCGCCTGCGCGATGCGGTTGGCGCCGTGCTTGGTCCGACTGAACACCAGCGTCGATCGCACCCCCTCGCCCCGCAGGAGGCTGACCAGCAGCCTGGGCTTGTCGCCGCGGCCGACGAAGTAGATCTGCTGCTCGACGCGCTCGGCCACCGAAGACGGCGGCGCGACGGCGACCGTGACCGGGTCGTGCAGCATGGTGTCGGCGAGCGTGCGAATCTCGTCGGGCATCGTCGCCGAGAACAGCAGGTTCTGACGCTTGGCCGGCAGTGCCGCGATCACGCGGCGGACGTCGGGGAGGAAGCCCTGCTCGAGCATGCGGTCGGCCTCGTCGAGCACGAACACCTCCACCCCGCGGAGGTCCACGCGACCACGGCCGTGCAGGTCGAGCAGGCGCCCTGGCGTCGCCACCAGGATGTCGACGCCGCGATCGAGCTCGGCGATCTGCGGGGTGTCGTTGACGCCACCGAAGATCACCGCGTGCCACAGCTCGAGGTGCTTGCCGTACGTCGCAAAGCTGTCGCCGATCTGCGCGGCGAGCTCACGCGTTGGCGTGAGCACGAGGCCGCGGATCTTGGGATCGTCGCCGGCGCGCGCGTCGACCCGCTGCAGCATGGGCAGCGCGAAGGCTGCGGTCTTGCCGGTGCCGGTCTGCGCGCAGCCGATCAGATCACGGCCTTCGAGCACGGGCCGGATCGCCTGCTGTTGGATGGGCGTTGGCTCGCGGTAACCGGCCTCGTCGACCGCGCGAAGGATCGGGGCTGCGAGCCCCAGCTCGTCGAAAGTCACGTGGGGCAGGTCGTCGCACGCTTTGGGTGCCGAAGCAAGTCCGGCGGTCCCCGTGGGCGCGGTGGTGCCGCTAGAAGAAGATCAGTGTCACCAGCACGAACGACGGGATGAGGATCGCCACGCTCCACTTCATGTAGCCGAAGAAGCTCGGCATCACGACCTTCGACTCCTCGGCGATGGCCTTGACCATGAAGTTGGGTCCGTTGCCGATGTACGAGTTGGCGCCCATGAAGACCGAGCCGCACGAGATGGCGACGAGGATCACCTCGGGGACGTTGGTGCCGGGGACCAGCGCGCCGCTCAGCAACCCGCGCTCGGTCATGCCGCCGGCGGTCTCGAAGAACACCAGGTAGGTGGGGGCATTGTCGAGGAAGCTCGATAGCACGCCCGAGGCCCAGAAGAACTTCGCCGGCGAGTCGACGCCGAGCTGATCGCCGCTCGACTGCAGGATCAGCAGCGCCGGGATCATCGTCAGAAAGATGCCGATGAACAACGCGGCGACCTCGAGGATCGGGAACCACGAGAACGAGTTCTTCACGCGGGTCTCGGCCGGCGAAGTGAACCGGGAGCCCAGCATGCAGCCCACCATCGCGGCCTCGCGCACGAAGATCCCGTGCTCGTCGCGGATGAACGCCGCGCAGGCCACGATGCCGAGCAGCCACACGACGTTGATCGCACCCTCGATCTTGAGCGGCGTGGCGTGGGCGAGGTCGGAGCGACGGGCCTCGGCGCTCTCGCGGCCGTAGAAGTGGCGATCGAACACGAAGTACAGCACCAGCAGCGTGCCGGCGACGACCGACATCTCCTTCCATAGGCCCGTGGTCCACAGGAACGGCACGCCTTGCAGGTAGCCGAGGAACAGCGGCGGGTCGCCCAGTGGCAGCAGCGAGCCGCCGACGTTCGAGACCAGGAAGATGAAGAAGACCACCGTGTGCACCACGAAGCGGCGCTCGCGGTTCGCCCGCAGCACCGGGCGGATGAGCAGCATGGACGCGCCGGTGGTGCCGATGAGCGAGGCGATGACGGTGCCGAACGCGAGGAACGCGGTGTTCGACTGCGGCGTGCACTTGAGGTCGCCGGCGAGGTAGATGCCGCCCGAGATGTAGAAGAGCGCGCCCAGCAGCGTGATGAAGCTGGCGTACTCGTGGAGCTTGAGCCCGAGCTCGCCGAAGTTCGGCTCGATCATCGTGAGCCACACGACCGGGTACAGCGACAGCGCGAGGCCCAGCAGCAGCTTGTTGAGGTTGCTGTGCCACCAGTGCTCGAGCTTGGTCAGCGGGATGATCGCGATCGACAGCAGCATCACCACGAAGAACACGACCATCCACGTCGGCGGCGGGTGATGGTGGGCGCCGCCCGCCTCGTTGGCGAGCGCGGTCGCCGGCGCCGCCGCCAACGCGAGCGCGCCGATCGACAGCAGGGGGGTGAGGCGAGGGCGGGCGAGCGGGCGAGGGCGAGACGCGTGCATGCGCTGGGTCTTTCGAGGGCGGTGCGCCGTGGGAGCGGCGTCGTCGAGCGGGAGCGCGGAGGGGGAGGGGAGCCTCGTGCGGGCGGCCGGATGCCAGCCAAGCCCAGCAAAGCCGCATCTTACGTCCCGACCTCATGTGAGGGCTAGTGCATTATCCTCTCGGGGCTCGCGTGGGCGGCGGTCGTCGCGGGCGTACGGGTCCCATGTCCGACGTGTTGGCGATGGCCGATGCCGTCCACCTCGAGTGGCCGGCGCTGCAGCAGGCACTGGCGCAGGCGCTCGGTAGCCCAGCCGCGCGGGCTCGGCTCGAGCAGGAGCGTACACAGGCGGCCGGCGGCGACGAATCTGCGACGTCGTTGTTCTCGCTGCAGGGCGATCTCGCGGCATGCGCGTCACGACTGGTCGAGCTCGACGAGCTCGAGTCGCTGCAGCAGCGCAACCCCGACCTCGCGCACGCGAGCCTCATGGCGCGCGTCGAGCCGATCGCCGCGGTGCTGCAGCGCGCGTCGCGGGGACTACCGCTCGACGTAGCGGAGCTGCTGGCGGTCGGCGACGCACTGGTGGCCGCGGTCGCGTGGGCGGACGCGCTGCAGCATGATCCCAGCAAGGACCGCGAGCCGCCGCTGCCGGCGTTGCGCGCCGCGCTGCGCTCGCTGCAGCCGCCGCGTCCGCTGACGGCACGTCTGCAGCGGTCGATCGAGCCCGATGGTGTCGACGGCGAGCCCGCGCTGGCCGACGGCGCGAGCGAGACCCTCGCCCGGCTGCGCGAGCAGGTGCGCCGCGCCAAGGCTGCGCTGCGCACCGCCGCCGAGCGGCTGCTGCGGCGCCCCGCGCTGGCCGACGCCTTCGGCGACGCCTACGTCACCGAGCGCGAGGGCCGGGTGGTGCTGCCGGTGCGGGCCAGCGCGTTCTCGGCGAGCGGCGGCCCGGGCACCATCGGCGGCATCATCCACGACGCCAGCCAGAGCGGGCAGACCCTCTTCGTCGAGCCCCACGAGCTGGTCGACGAGAACAACGCCGTGCGCCACGCCCAGGTCGCGGTCCGCAGCGAGGAGCAGCGCGTGCTGGCCGAGCTGTCGCGCGAGGTCCAGCGCAGCGCGGACGTCATCGGCGACTGCGTGGAGGCGCTGGTGCGCGTCGACGCGATGTCGGCCCGTCTCACGCTGTCGCGGGCGCTGGGCGGCATCACGCCGGTGCTGCTCGAGCCTGCCGCCGACGCCGTGCTGGAGCTGCCCGACGCGCGACATCCGTTGATGTTGCTGCGCGGGCGCGAGGTCGTGCCCAACCTGCTCCGCGTCGCCCACGGCACCGCGCTCGTGATCAGTGGCCCGAACGCGGGCGGCAAGACCGTCGCGCTCAAGACCATCGGGTTGTGCGTGCTGCTGGCGCGGGTGGGCGTGCGCCTGCCGACCGCCAGCCCCGCCCGCGTGCCGCTCTTCCGCGGCATCGTCACCGACGTCGGCGACGACCAGTCGATCGCCCGGGATCTGAGCACGTTCTCGGCGCACATCGGCCACGTGCGCCGGGCCTGCGAGCGCGCGCGTGACGACGGCGAAGGTACGCTGGTGCTGCTCGACGAGGTCGCCGTCGGCACCGATCCGGATCAAGGCGCGGCGTTGGCCGAGGCGATCGTGCGCGAGCTCGTCGAGCGCCGTGCGACCGCGGTGGTCACCACGCACTACGAGCGCCTCAAGCTGCTGAGCCACGGTGATGCGCGCTTCGTCAACGCGGCGGTGGGCTTCGAGCTCGCGACGTTGTCGTCGACCTTCCGCATCCATCTCGGCATCCCCGGCAACTCGAGCGCGTTGGCAGTGGCGCGCCGCCTGGGCTTGCCTACCGCGGTGCTCGACGCCGCGGCCGCGCTCGTCGACGGTGGCCGCGCCGACCTCGACGCGGTGCTGGTCGAGCTCGCCGACCTGCGTGAAGAACTGCGCGACCGAAGCCTCGCGCTGCGCCGCGAGAGCGATGCGATGACGGCCGCACGGCTGCGGCTCGAGGCGCTCGAGCGCGACGAGTCCGAGCGCGCCTCGGCCAAGCTCGCCAAGGCCCACCAGGCCGCGGCCGCCGAGCTGCGGGGGCTCTCGGCCGAGCTGCGCGACGCCCGGCGGGCGCTGCGTCGCGGCGCCGACGAGGCCGCGATCGCGCGGGTCGCCGGGCAGATCGGCGACGCCGCGTCGCGTCTCGACGCCTCGCGACCCGCGGCGCCGAGCGGCCCGTCGGCACCGAAGGTGGTGAGCACGGCGGTCGGTGATCGCGTTCGCATCGAGCGACTCGGGCTCGACGGCGAGGTGGTCGCGATCAAGGGCGATCGCGTGACCGTGCAGCTGGGCAGCGGTCGCACCACCGTCGCGCGTGACGAGCTGACGGTGCCGAGCGGTGGGCGACCCAAGCCCGGCCCGACCCGCACGGGACCGGCCGCGGTCACGCTCGAGAGCGACGGTGCGCGCTACTTCGGTGCCGAGGCCCGCGCGGTCGAGCCGGGCGTCGACAACGTCGTCGACCTGCGCGGCGTCCGGGCCGACGAGGCCCTGGCACTGCTCGAGTCGCAGCTCGCACGGGCCATCGAGGACGACACCGAGCTCGTGATCGTGCGCCATGGCCACGGCTCCGGCGCGCTGCGCAAGGCGGTGCGCGAGCACCTGCCGTCGTTGCCCCACGTCGCGCGCCATCGGCCTGGGCTGCCGGCCGAGGGCGGTGACGCAGTGACCGTGGTATGGGTGCGGGGATGAGGTCGTCGTTCGCTCCGCAGGCGGCGACGCTCGCCGCAGCGATCGCCCTGCTGCCCGGTGATGCGTCGGCGGGCCCCAACGAGGGCGAGGCGCGACCGATCGCGCGCGACGCCGATCGCGTCTACACGACCGTCGCGGGCGAGGCCGATGGTGCCGCGACCGTCACCAACCCCGCCAACCTCGGCTTCCTCCGCGGTTTCGGCGGCGTCCTCGATCTCTCGTGGACCCGTGGCGCTGCGCTGCGCCGCGGCAACGGCGTGGGCCTGTTGCTGGGCCTCCCGCTGCCGCTCCAGATCGCATCGATCGGTCTCGCCTACCAATACCTCAACCCGCTCACGCCCGGCGTGGTCGACAGCGGGGTCGCGCAGCCGCAGAACCCCGACGACCCCTATAGCAAGATCACACTCGCGGCCGCGTTCCCGCTCGAGCGCTGGCTGTCTCGACGCGCCAGCACCCCGCGGGCGCTGCGACGGTTGTCGCTCGGCATCTCGTACTCCCGGCTGGCGTCGGCACAGAACTTCCACGCCGCGGGGACCAACTCGGTCGATCTGGCGCTGGCGTGGTGGCCGACGCGATTCCTCGCCTTCGGCTTCGTCGCGCGCAGCATCAACATCCCGCGCACCGGGCCCGAGCCGCCGGTCTCGCAGTCGTACGTGCTCGACCCCGAGCTCGCGCTGCGTCCGCTCGGCACCAACGCGCTCGAGCTCGCGGTCGGCCTGCGCTATGCGCCGCGGGTCCCGGGGGACGTGCGCTGGAGGACCCACTACGTCGATCCGCGGGGGCGTGTGCTGCTCAACCTCCGCGGCGTGCGGCTGTTCGCCGAGGCCGAGCGCTTCCAGTATTGGCCGGCGACCTCCAACGGCGAACAGAGCGACGCTCCCCGCGACGCCGTGCGCATCAACGCCGGCTTCGGCATCGACTTCGGTCACTTCGGCTTCATGGCCGGCGCGACCAGCTCGGCCGGCGGCACGTCGTCGTTCGCCGCCGACGGCGGCGTGCTGCGCCTGCGGGCCTCGCAGGAGCGCTACCGCAGCGTCGTCGGGGCGCGGCCCCGCGTCGTCACCAAGTTCGAGCTCGATCGCTACGCCGGCGACCGCGGCATGTGGCGATTGATCGGCGAACTCGACGATCTCGCCGACCGCCGCGGAGTCGCGCTGGTCCACACCGACGGCATGCACCTCGGATGGGCCCAGCTCGAGGAGATCCGCGAGGCGCTGCTGCGCGTGCGCGAGCGCGGCGGCAAGGTCGTGGCCTACATGCACGGCGGTGGCCTGCGTGGCTACTTCCTCGCCGCCGGTGCCGACCACGTGGTCGCGCACCCCAACGCCGGCCTCGAGCTGCTGGGGATGCGCATCCAGGCGTTCCACTACGCCGACCTGCTGGCCAAGCTCGGCGTGCAGGCCGAGTTCGTGCGCGTGGCCGAGTACAAGGGCACGCCCGAGAGCTGGGAGCGCCCGGCCGCCAGCGAGCCGGTCGCGCGTCAGCGCCAGCAGCTCGTCAGCGACGTGTGGAACCACGTGCTGCGCACGGTGGCGAGGGATCGCGGCCAGGATGCGCGCGTCATCAAGGCGTGGATCGACGACGCGCCCATCGATCCTCCGGCAGCTCTGCGCGAGGGCATCATCGACGAGCTGTCGTTCCCCGACGAGCTGGACGCCCGGCTCGAGCGCCTGCTGGGCCGGCGCATTCGCATCGAGCCGCCCGATCGTCGCAAGGAGCACGCAGCGATGTTCGGGCCGCCGCCGCGGGTGGCGGTGCTCACCATCGAGGGCGACCTGCTCGACGGCGAGAGCTTCACGGTGCCCTTGCTCGGCCGCCGCATCGCGGGCGGCACGACGCTGGCCAAGCAGGTCGAGCGTCTGCGAAAGGACGACTCGGTGCGCGCGGTGGTGGTGCGCATCGACAGCGGTGGCGGCTCCGTGCGCGCGGCCGACGACATCGCCCGCGAGCTCGACCTCACCCGCAAGCGCAAGCCGGTCGTGATCTCGATGGGCAACGCCTGCGCCAGCGGCGGCTACTACATCGCCACCGGCGGCCAGTACATCTATGCCGATGCCACCACGGTGACTGGGAGCATCGGCATCTTCTATCCCAAGTTCGACCTCTCGGGCTTCGCCGAGAAGATCGGCATCGGGATCGATCAGTTCGACTTCGGTGACCACGCAGGCCTGCGCTCGTGGTGGAAGCCGTACAGCGACGACGAACGCGAGGCTGCGCAGCGCAGCATCGAGGACGGCTATCGAGAGTTCACGGCCCGCGTCGCACGTGCGCGCAGCATGACCCCCGAGCAGGTCGACGCGGTGGCGCGCGGGCGGCTGTGGTCGGGCGTGCGCGCGATGGAGCTGGGCCTGGTCGACGACTACGGCGGCCTGCGCGAAGCGATCCAGCGCGCGCGAGCGATCGCGGGGCTGCGCACCGATGAGGGCGAGATCACCCTGGTGCCCGACCCGCCGAGCCTACTCGCCAACCTCAAGGCGATCCTCGGCTTCGATCTGCCCAACCCGCTCGGCGCTTCGCCCAGCGCTCGCGGCTTGGGCCAGGTCGCGCTCGGGTGGGCGCTGCCGGTGCCGCTCGTGCGGGTGCTGCGGCTGGTGCCGCTGTCGCTGTGGTTCGGCGATCGCCCCGGCGCGCTCGCGCTCGCCGAGGAGACCATCGTGTTCGAAGACTGACGCGCGGGCCCCCTTTGGCGGGGGCCGTCCGCGGGCCGCTGGCTAGGCCAGGTTCTCGTTCGCGAAGTCCCAGTTCACCAGGTGATCGAGGAACGCGTTGATGAACCCGGGACGGGCGTTGCGGTAGTCGATGTAGTAGGCGTGCTCCCACACGTCGAGCGTGAGGATGCAGCGCTTGCCGTCGCGCAGCGGGGTGTCGGCGTTGGCGGTCGTGGTGATCGACAGCTTGCCGCCGTCCTGCACCAGCCACGCCCAGCCCGAGCCGAAGCGGCCGGTGGCGGCAGCGGCGAACTCGGCGCGGAACTTGTCGTAGCCGCCGAAGTCGCGATCGATGGCGGCTGCGATGTTGCCCTTGGGGGCGCCGCCGCCCTGGGGCTTCATGCTGTTCCAGAAGAAGGTGTGGTTCCACACCTGTGCGGCCTGGTTGAACAGCGCGCCCTCGGTGGTGCGGATGAGCTCCTCGAGGGTCTTGTGCTCCTCGGGCTTGCCCGCGGTGAGCTCGTTGAGCTTGTTCAGGTAGGCCTGGTGGTGCTTGCCGTAGTGGTAGTCGAAGGTTTCGGCGCTCATGTGGGGCACGAGCGCGTCCTTGGCGAAGGGCAGCGGGGGAAGCGTGAAGCTCACGGTGACCTCGTTGGGGAAACGGCCGCGAGGGCCGAAGCGCGCGTAAGGTTGCACGATGGGATTCGCGCGTCAAACCGTGCGCGGCACATTGCAGCCGCGCGCTGCACGATTCCCGCGGTCGGTCCCCGCTTGCGAGCGGCGAGCGGCGTGCTCGGGTGCTATCGTGACCGCGCACCCCCGAGGCGGGGACCGAGCATGGCGCTCGGCCACGACCGGAGGCGGGAGGCCCGACGTGAGCGATACCCCCGAGGTCAAGTATGGCCGTCCGAGCGCTGCACCGCAGCTCGAGACGCGCAAGGCGATCACGGTGCCCGAGATCCGTGCACGCAAGGGCGGCGAGCCGCTGACGATGGTCACGGCCTACGATGCAACCTTCGCCCGCATGCTCGACGAGGCCGGTGTGGAGCTGCTGCTGGTCGGCGACTCCTTGGGCATGGTCGTGCAGGGCAACGCCGACACGCTCGGCGTCACCGTCGACGACATCGTCTACCACACGCGCGCCGTCACTCGCGGCGCACGCCACTGTCACGTGGTCGGCGACATGCCGTTCCTCAGCTATCAGGTGACGCCTGAGGAGGCGGTGCGCAACGCCGGGCGCATCCTCGCACAGGGCGGAGCCCACGCCGTGAAGCTCGAGGGCGGCGCCGCGATCGCGCCGACCATCGCGCGCATCGTCGCCGCTGGCATCCCGGTGATGGCCCATGTGGGGCTGACCCCGCAATCGGTCCACGCGCTCGGGGGCTTCCGTGTGCAGGGCCGCGAGCACGACGACGCCGAGCGCATCTTCGCCGACGCGGTCGCGGTCGCCGAGGCCGGTGCGTACGCCCTCGTGCTCGAGGGCATCCCGGGCGAGCTCGCCGCGCGCATCACCGACGCGCTCGCGATCCCGACCATCGGCATCGGCGCGGGCGTGCACTGCGACGGCCAGGTGCTGGTCTGCTACGACCTGCTGGGCATGACCGCCGATCTCCGGCCGAAGTTCGTCAAGCGCTACGACGACGGCTTCGATCGCGTGGTCGCGGCCGCGCGTCACTTCTGCGACGAGGTGAAGCAGCGCGCGTTCCCGGGCAGCGAGCACACCTTCGCGATGCGCAAGCGCCCGGTGTCGATCACCGGCACCTGACGACGCGCCCTTCGCCCCGCGGCCTGCCTGCGTTCTGGTAGGCTGCAGGGGCGATGCCGCTGTCACCGGAGCAGGAGTGGACGTTGGTCGCGTGCGGGCTCGTCGCGCACGCCGACGGGATCCTCGACGTGGGCGAGTGGGATCAGGTGTTGTGGATGCTCGACGAGCGTCTCGCCGCCGACGAGGCGGCCGGCTGGCTCGAGCTGCTCAGCCAGCGCGAGGCCCTGCAGGCGCGCCTGACCGAGCTGCCGTTGCCGCCGCCGTTGTTCACCGAGTCGATCCTCGAGCGCGCGTGGCGGATGGCGTTGGCCGACGGTCGCGGCAGCGACGAGGAGCGTGCCGTGCACGACGAGATCGCCAGCCGCCTCGGCGCCGATCCGGCCGAGGTCAAGCAGCTGCGCCAGCGCTGGCGCGAGCAGGCCGCGCGTCGCGCCGACGCAGTGATCGCCTTCGCCGCCATGCTCGCCAACGCCGACGGCGTCGCCGACAGCGGCGAGCGGGCGGAGTTCGACGATCTCGTCGCACGGATGCCGGTCGAGCCCACTCGGCGCGAGCAGCTCGCCCAGATGATCGACGCGGCGCCCTCGATCGACGAGGTGGTCGGTCGCCTGGCTGCGCTGGTCCCCGAGGAGCGGGGCATCGCGCTGGTCTCGCTGGTGCCGATCGTGCGAGCGTCGTTCACCGGCGATCGCGAGCGCCAGCTCTTCCTCGAGCTCGCCGAGCGGGTCGCGATCCCGCGGGGCGACGCCGAGCGCATGCTCGAGCGATGAGCAGCGGCGCGGCGCGGCACGACGCCGACCGCATCGGCCCGACCGCGCACTACACCGGCTACGTGTGGCAGCGCCTGCACCTGCCGTATGCGCATCACCTCGCGACCACCCAGGGGGCGGTGCTCTACTGGGGCTTCTTCGCGCTCGGCGAGTGGACCACGCGGGTGTTGCCGGGGGTACCGAGCATGCGCGGCTACCTGGCCTACCGGCACCTGCTGATCGATGCCCTGCTCGAGGACCTCGCCCCCGACCGGCTGATCGAGCTCGGCGCCGGGCTGACGCCGCGTACGTTGCAGTGGGCGATCGACCGCGACGTCGCGTGCGTCGACGTCGATCTGCCGGACATGATCGACACCAAGCGTCGCGCGCTCGAGCGGCTCCCCGATTCGCTGCGTCGACGTGCGATGGCCCGGCTCACGCTACAGCCCGCCGACGTGCTCGCGCCAGACTTCGCCGCGACCTTGCGCGCGCTGGTGGCGGGCGCCAAGCGACCGGCGATCGTCGCCGAAGGGCTGGTCAGCTACTTCGACGCCGACGCGCGAGCTGCCCTCATGCGCGTCGTTGCGGACGCGCTGGCGGACGGCGGCGACTTCGTGGTGGACCTGCACACCGCGGACGCGCAGGCCCAGCTCGGCCGCGCGACCAGGGTCCTGCGCGGGGCGATCAAGGCGCTCACACGGCGGCGGCACGCCCTCGATCCACTGCGCGATCGCACCGCGCTGCACGGTGCGCTGGCGGACGCGGGCTTCGTCGGCAGCCGCATCCTCGACGCGCGCGACTGGGTCCGCCGCGTGCCTGCGCTGGGGCGGTTGTCGTCGCCCGCCCACGTCGTGCACGCGTGGCGCAGCAACGGCGCCGCGCCGCGTTGACGCGTCACTGCAGCGACCACGGCAAGATCGCGTGGGCCTTGCCGGGCGCGAGGAACAGCAGCGACAGCGGACCGCGGGCCAGCGCGACGTCCAGCGCCGGCGGCAGCTCGAGCTCGCCGCGGCGGCGGGGGCCACGGCCACGGTCGCGACGCGTGCGGGTGGTCGCGCGCGCGCTCGGGTCGCGACGCTCGCGACCGAAGCCGAGTGCGCCCAGCACCAGCTCGACCAGCGAGCGCTGCTCGGGCAGCACCCGCAGCGGCAGCTCGGCGCGCCCGCGGATCCCCGCCCGCTTGCGCAGCTGGGCGATGGCCTCGTGCAGGCCCCCGATGTGATCGACCAGCCCGACCTGCTTGGCCTTTGCGCCGATCCACACGCGCCCGCGGCCGAGCTCGTGCACGCGCTCGACGGCGAGCTTGCGCCCGTCGGCGACGCGGCTGCGGAACAGCTCGTAGGTGTGCTCGATCGATGCCTGCACGCGCCCGCGCTGGTCGTCGTCGTACGGGTGCCAGGGCGCCTGGATGTCGGGGTTCTGGCCCTGCTTCATCGTCACGGCCGTGACCCCGAGCTTGGCGAGCAGCCCCGACAGGTCGGGGTGGATCGAGATCACGCCGATCGAGCCGGTGATGGTCACGGGATCGGCGAACACGGTGTCCGTGCCGGTCGCGACGTAGTAGCCGCCCGAGGCGGCCACGTCGCCCATCGACACCACGATCGGCGGCTGCGTGCGCGGGTCCTTCTGTTGCGCCTCGCGGGTCAGCTGGACCTCGCGCCACATGACGTCGGACGCGAGCGCCGAGCCGCCGCCGCTGTTCACCCGCAGCACGATGCCCTTGCAGGCGGGGTCGCCCCGCAGCTCGCGGAGCGTGCGGGCGATGGTGTCACCGCCGACGAAGTGCAGCCCGAGCAGCGGGATCGTGCGGCTCTCGCCATCGATGATGGTGCCCTCGACCAGGACCACGCCGATGTACGGCGCGTCGGACCAGGTTGCCGCGCCGTGATCGGCATCGGGGAAACGCTTGAACTCGACCTGCGCGCCGATCACGTCGGAGACCCGCTCGAGCAGCTGATCGCGGAACACCACCTCGTCGACGAGCGCGGCCTCCACCGCCTGCTCGGGGGTCTGGGGCGCTGCGTCGAACGCAGCTCGCACGGCGCTGCGCGACAGCTTGCGCGCGCGCGCGATGTCGCCGACCGCCTGGGCGTAGGTCGCCTCGAGCACGGCTTGCTTTTGCTCGCGATCGGGCGCGGTGGGGGCGTTCTCGGTGAACGACTCGCCGGCGCTCTTGTACTCGTCGATGCGGATCACTTCGGCGCGCACGCCGAGCTTCGCCAGCGCGTCCTTGAAGTAGAAGCTGGTGCTGGCGATGCCGTAGGCCTCGAGCGAGCCGGCCGGATGCATGTAGATCCGCTCGGCCGCCGTTGCCACGTAGTACGCCGGCAGGCTCGCGCCCTCGAGATACGCGAACACGTGGCCGCCCGCGTCGCGCACCCGCACGAGCGCCTGCCGCAGCTCCCACAGCGTGCCCCAGCCGGCCTTGCCCGGGGGATACACCACCAGCACGCTGCGCTCACCGGCCGCCCGCGCGCGCTCGAGTCGTTCGAGCATCGCGATCAGGCTCGTCTCGTCGGAAACCTCCGCGAGATCGATGCGCTCGGCGTCGATGCGACGTGGCCAGAACACGCGGTCGTTGCGACGGCTCGACAGGTGGGCCTCGAAGCCGAGGCCATCGACGCCGCTGCCGAGCCCGGCGTGCAGCCCCGCGCGCGCGCGCGCGAAGTCCCAGCCGAGCTCGAGCGCGACCGAACCGCGCAGCGCTCGGTCGGTGCGTAGCGGCTGCAGGCTGGTCTGATCGAGTGTCGTGACCTCGACCTGCTCGACCTCGCCGAGCAGCGCCACGCCGCGATGCCGCAGCGCCAGGCGACCGCGCGGGTACAGCCCGGCGGTGCCGCCCAAGCGCGACAGCGCGGTGCCGGGCTCTGCCCGCGCGAGCACGGCCCGCACGCCCCCGGCGAGCTCGAGCGTGCGCGTGCCGAGCGGGCGCAGCGAGACCTCGCCGATGAGGGCAGCTTCGGAGCGGAACTCGTCGTCGCGCAGATCACCGGGGCCGAGCCGGGCTGTGAGGCCGATCGAGCCGTAGTTGCGGATGCGGTACATCGCGCCGAGATCGAGGTCCGGCCGCCGCAGCCACTGGTTCTCGCTGCGGATGCCGTGCACCGCGATGCCGAACGAGCCCTTCTCGCCGAGGCCAGCGGAGAACGCCCACGTCAGCTTCGTTGCCGAGGGGTTGCGTGACTCTGCGAAGTCGAAGATGCCCTTGCCCAAGCGCGGCTGCAGGAACTGGGCACCGAACCCGAGCGCGAGGCCGAAGCGCAGATTGGCCGCGACGAACGCACCGAAGCCGCTGCCGCGCGCGTAGGTCGACAGCGCCTGGTAGCCCAACAACGCCACGTCGAGGCCGGGCGCTGCGCTGAGCAGCGCGGGGTTGAGCTCCATGCTGCTGGCGTCGCCTTCCGACGAGTAGTCGTGGATCGGTCGGTCGACGCCCTCCGAGACCGTGCGCTCCTGGGCCTGTGGCGGTGCTGCCTGTGCCTCCTGGGCGACCAAGCACGATGCGAGCGCGATCGCGCCGAGTCGTCGCGCGACCGTCACTGGATCTCGTCCTGCGTGATGATGTCGACCAGCGCGAGCACGTAGCGCACTTCGAGGATTCTGAGCGTCTCGTCCCACGGCACCGCGATCCCGCGCTCCTTTTCGAACAACACGTTGGCGCCGAGCGGGATGCCGCTGACGTTCTTGCCGAGGTCGGGCTCGTCGTCGTCGTCGTCGTCGTCGTCGAGGCTCGCGTCCGACTTCGGCATCGTGCGCGCGACCTCGACCACCTCGCCGAGCAGCGCTGCGGCGTGGGCATCCTTCACGCCCTGCGGCAGGAACAACCCCGCCTCGGAGCGGTCGGGGTTCTTGACGATGCGCACCAGCACGCGGGGGCCCAGCGGCTGGATGTGCCGCGATACGCGGGTGTTCGCGCCGTCGGTGGGGGGCTCGATGGTCGTGGCGCCGTCGGTCGTGGCGGGCTTCGACTTGGGTCGGTTCATGGTTCGGCTTTCGGCGCCCGCACGGGCTCGGCGACCAGCGAGTGGCCGGTGCTGTCGGTCACGAAGATCTCGACGATGTCGCCCGTGCGTGCGGCGTCGAGCGGCAGCAGGGCCGTGAAGGCCTGGGGCGTGCGACCGCGCAGGCGATCGCCGCGGTGCGTCGGGCCGCCGACGAGCACGGAGGTGATGCGCCCGATCTGCGCGGCGTGGGCCGCCCGCGTGTGCTCCTCCTGCAGGGCGATCATCTCGCGCAGGCGGCGGCCCTTGGTCTCGGGCGGCACGTCGTCGACCAGCTTGCGCGCGGCGTGGGTGATGCCGCGATCGCTGTACTGGAACATGAACGCCGTATCGAACTTCACCTCGCGCATGAGCGCGAGCGTCTGGGCGTGGTCGTCCTCGGTCTCGCCGCAGAAGCCGACCATCAGGTCGGTCGACAGCGCGAGATCCGGCATCGCCGCCCGCAGTCGCTCGACCAGCCGCAGGTAGCTCTCGCGGTCGTGGCCACGGCCCATGCGCTCCAGTACCGCGTCCGCGCCGGACTGCAGCGGGAGGTGCAGCTGCGGCATGATCTCCGGCACGCACGCCATGGTCTCGATCAGTCGCTCGTCGACGTCGCGCGGGTAGGGGCTGGTGAAGCGCACGCGCTCGATGCCATCCACGCGCGCGACCATGCGCAGCAGCGTCGAGAAGTCGACGTCGTCGTGGCGGTACGAGTTGACGGTCTGGCCCAGCAGCATCACCTCGCGGTAGCCGCGTGCCGCCAGGGCCCGCGTAGCGCGGAGGATCTCCGCCGGCGCCACCCCGCGCTCACGCCCGCGGGTGTACGGCACCACGCAGAAGCTGCAGAACTTGTCGCAGCCGCGCTGAATGGTGATCTGGCCGCTGATGCCGTCGTCGTCGGGGATGCCGTCGAGGCCCTCGTAGGTCTCGTCGCGATCGAGGCGCACGTCGACCACGTGCTCCCCGGCGCGCGCGCGCGCGACCATGTCGGCGATGCCGCGGTAGCTGTCGGGGCCGGCGACGATGCGGATGTACGGCGCTCGCTCGGCGACCTTCTCGCGCAGGTGCTCGGCCATGCAGCCGGTGATGCCGATGACGAGCGCTGGGTTCTCGCGGGTGTGACGGAGCAGATCGCTGGTGCGACCCCACACGCGATCCTCGGCCTTCTCACGAATCGCACACGTGTTGACCAGGATGACGTCGGCGGCCGCGGGGTCGTCGACGCGCGCGTACCCTGCGGCGGCGAGGCGACCGGCGATCAGCGCCGAGTCAGCCTCGTTCATCTGGCAGCCGAAGGTCTCGAGGTAGACGCGCCCGCACATGGCGGTGCCGTCGGCCGTCGGCGTCGCCGCCTGCAGACCTGCCGGCGAGCCGTCGCGCGGCCGGATGCGCACCAGTTGCGTCATGGGCGGCGGCATCTTCACGCCAAACCTCGGTCGCGGTCCAGCACGGCCCTGACACCGTGCGTTGGCGCTCTGATGCACGTGCGTGCAGCGCGGCGACGCCGACCAAGGGCGTGCGCGGGGTCCGGGGCGCTCGCCGCTGGCATTTCGCGCTCACGCTGCCGGGGCGGCTGGGCCTCGCCCGGCGCGCCGCGGCTCTCGAGGCGGTTCCCCGCCGTCGCGCGGCCGGGTTTGCTCGCCGCGGGGCGGGTCGCTTATAGTCCGCACCGCGAAACCAAGGCCGACCGCCTCGCGAAGTTCGCGATGGCTGGACACCGCATTTCGGAGCGCCCATGCGTCGACTGTATCCCTATATCGTCAGCAGCTTCCTGTTCCCGATCGCCTGCGGCAACCCGCCCAAGCCAGAGAAGGCGCAGGACCTCGAGAAGATCCAACCGAAGGACAGCGCCGGTGATGCTGGTGCCGCACTCGGTGCGATTCCCGATGGGCCGATCGCCACCGTCAACGGCGTCGAGATCCCGAACGCGAAGTTCCGCGAGATCTACGACCTCAAGGTCAAGAAGTACGCCGACCGTGGTCGCGAGATCCCGGCGTCGGCCGATCGCCGCTACCGGAAGTCCATCGTCGAGCGCCTCATCTACCACGAGGTGCTCAAGCAGGAGGCGGAGTCGCTCGGCGTGAAGTACGACGAGGCCGCTCTGAAGGAGCGCGAGGAGCAGCAGAAGCGGGGCATCCGCGACTGGGACAAGCACCTCGAGCGCCGCGGCGAGACCGAGGCCAGCCTGCGCGAGATGTACATCGCAGAGCTGCGCGAGAAGGCCATCCTCGACAAGTCGGGCAAGCTCAAGGTCACGCCTGAGGAGATCGAAGAGGACTATCAGAAGATCAAGGGCAACTGGAAGTCGGACCAGCCGCGCGTGCGGGCGTCTCACATCCTGATCCCGGTGGGCCCGGCGAAGACCGCCATGGATCCCCACGTCGAGCCCGGAGCCACCGAGAAGCCGACGCCCGAAGGCACGCCCGAAGAGCAGGCCAAGTGGGACGCCGAGGCCAAGGCGAAGGCCGAAGAGATCTACAAGTTGGTCACGGCACCCGACGCCGACTTCGCGGCGATCGCCAAGGACAAGTCCACCGGACCGTCCGCGGCCAAGGGTGGCGACATCAGCATCTTCACCGCCGACCGCATGGCGGAGGAGTTCAGCAAGGTCGCCTTCGAGATGAACGTCGGCGACGTCAGCAAGCCGGTGAAGACCAAGTTCGGCTACCACATCATCAAGCTCACCGGGAAGTGGCCGGCCGGCGAGCTGCCCAAGGAGGCGCTCGAGGATCAGATCGTCAGTCGCCTCGAGCAGCGCAAGCTGCATCAGGGGCGCCGCGAGCTGAAGGACGAGCTGCTCGCCAAGTACACGATCGTCGACAACGTCGCGCCGACCCTCGGGCCCGAGCCGGAGAAGAAGGCACCGAGCGGCAAGCGCGAGATCATGGACCGCAAGGGCGCCGGCGCC
>WBZX01001491.1_pt1 | contig 17487 bp, 17 predicted proteins | sample 5204211 | NCBI WGS metagenome assembly WBZX01 (sample SAMN12344362, study PRJNA552823) | activated sludge metagenome | biome: Activated sludge suspended growth; feature: Nitrification reactor; material: Wastewater; isolation source: activated sludge from nitrification reactor of wastewater... | reverse complement strand
AGAAGTCGGCGGTGGATTTGGTCCGGCTGGCGGCCCAGTAGGTGATGCCCATCGTCGTCATGACGAAGATGAAGAACATGCCGATGGCGGTCAGGTTGAGCGGCTGCTTCTGGGCGGCGCCGAGGGCGTCGGCGGCGAAGGCCGTGCCGCTGGCGAGGACGACCGCGAGGGCGGCGTAGAGATGACGTGCGTTCACTTGGTGGCCTCCCGGACGATTTCGTTGTTCATGCTGTCGAACTCGCCGTTGGCGCGGCTGACGAACCAGCCGGTCAGCAGCCACGAGCCGATGATGATGACGGCCCCGACGGGCACGCCGATGGTCAGCGTCGAACCCGCCGAAATGGGCGTGCGCATGAAGTCGGGCGCGAAGGCGACGACCATCATCATGCCGTAGTAGCTGACCATCACGATGGCCGTCAGGAGCAGCGCGAAGCGGCTGCGCTTGCCCTCCAGTTCGGCGAATTTTGGATTCGCCCGTACTTTCTTGTAGATGTCTACCGACATGATTTCCTCCTCAGTTGATGATGTGGTGTGTGTGCTTCTTGGGCCGGTGGCTTACATGTTCGGGTAGTTGGGGCCGCCACCGCCTTCGGGTACCGCCCAGTCGATGTTCTGGGTCGGATCCTTGATGTCGCAGGTTTTGCAGTGCAGGCAGTTCTGCGCGTTGATCTGCATCCGCGGGCCGCTGCCGTCCTCGACGATTTCATACACGCCGGCCGGGCAGTAGCGGGTTTCCGGCGCGTTGTAGAGCGCCAGGTTGGTGCTGATCGGCACCGAGGCGTCTTTCAGGCGCAGGTGGCAGGGTTGCTCCTCGGCGTGGTTGGTGGCCGAGATGAAGACCGACGACAGGCGGTCGAAGCTGATCTTGCCGTCGGGCTTCGGATAGACGATCGGCGCGCATTCCGAGGCCTTCTTCAACTGGCTGTGGTCGGCGTGGTGACGCAGGGTCCACGGTGCGCGGCCCTTGAGCAGGAAGGTGTCGAGGGCGCTGTAGGCGATGCCGCCGAAGAGCCCCCAGCGGAAGCTCGGGCGGATGTTGCGCACCTGATGCAGCTCGTCCCACAGCCAGCTCTGGCGGAGCCGCTCGGGGTAGCCGAGCGTCTCGTTGCCGCTCTGGCCGTCGGCGGCGAGGTGGGCGAACAGGGCCTCGGCGGCCTCGATGCCCGACTTCATCGCCATGTGGGTGCCCTTGATCTTCGGCACGTTGAGGAAGCCGGCGGTGTCGCCGACCAGCAGGCCGCCCGGGAAGGTCAGCCGCGGCACCGACTGGAAGCCGCCTTCGCTAAGCGCCCGCGCGCCGTAGGAGATGCGCCGGCCGCCTTCGAAGAATTTGCGGATCTCGGGGTGGGTCTTGAAGCGCTGGAATTCCTCGTACGGCGACAGGTGCGGATTGGCGTAGTCCAGCCCGACCACGAAGCCGACGGCGACCTGATTGTTCTCGAGGTGATACAGGAAGGAGCCGCCGTAGACGTCGCGGGTCAGCGGCCAGCCGACGGTATGCACGGTCAGGCCGGGCTGATGGACTTCGGGGCTGACTTCCCACAGCTCCTTGATGCCGATGCCGTAGGTTTGCGGATCGACGCCGTCGCGCAGATTGAACTTGCTGAACAGGCCCTTGGTCAGCGAGCCGCGGCAGCCTTCCGAGAAAACCGTCTGGCGGGCATGCAGCTCGATGCCGGGCTGGTGGTTGGGGCCGGGTTCGCCGTTCTTCTCGATACCCATGTCGCCGGTGGCGATCCCTTTCACCGAGCCGTCGGCGTGGTAGAGCACTTCGGCGGCGGCAAAGCCGGGGTAGATTTCGACGCCCAGTTCCTCGGCCTGCTGGCCGAGCCAGCGCACCACGTTGCCGAGGCTGACGATGTAGTTGCCGTCGTTGTGCATCTGCGGCGGCGTCGGCAGCTTGTAGGCCTTTTCGGTGGTGAGGAACAGGAAGCGGTCCTCGTTGACGGCGGTGTTGAGCGGCGCACCGCGCTCCCGCCAGTCGGGGAAGAGTTCTTCCAGCGCCCGTGGCTCGATCACCGCCCCGGACAGGATGTGCGCTCCGACCTCGGAGCCCTTTTCGACGACGCACACCGAAAGCTCGCTGCCGGCCGTGGCGGCCAGCTGCTTCAGGCGGATCGCCGTCGCCAGCCCCGAGGGGCCGGCGCCGACGATCACCACGTCGTATTCCATCGCGTCACGCGTCGTCATTGCTGCTGTCTCCGATTTTTTGTGTGGGGCGAATCCGCTTCGCCCCGGCGGGAAGGTGGCTTAGAACAGCGCCTCGTCAAGGGCCAGCACGGCTTCGGCGCCATTCACGATGGCGTCCCGGTAGGCGTTGGCCTCGGGCAGCACGTGCAGCGCGAAGTAACGGGCGGTGACCAGCTTGGCCTTGTAGAAGTCGCCGTCGGCGCCGTCCACACGACCGGCGGCGATCTGCGCCGCGCGGGCCATCAGCCAGCCGCCGACGACGGTGCCGGTCAGCTTGAGGAAGGGCACCGAGCCGGCCGCGGCGGCCTGCGGGGTGGCGTCGTAGTTGGCGAGCAGCCAGGCGGTGGCTTCGTCGAGGGCGGCGATGCCGTTGCCGAGGCCGTCGGCCAGCACCTTCAGATCCGGGTTGTCCGAGCCGCGCAGCGCCGCCGCGGTTTCGGCGATGTCGGCCAGCAGCACCTTCATGCTGATGCCGCCTTCCTTGGCGGTCTTGCGGCCGATCAAGTCGTTGGCCTGGATGGCGGTGGTGCCTTCGTAGATCGTCGTGATGCGGGCGTCGCGCATGTGCTGGCAGGCGCCGGTTTCCTCGATGAAGCCCATCCCGCCGTGCACCTGGATGCCGTTCCAGGTCACGCCCTGGGCGGTTTCGGTGCACCAGCCCTTGACCACCGGGGTGAGCAGTTCGAGGCGGGTCTGGTTGGCCTTGCGCACGTCGGCGTCGGGGCTCGACTTGGCGCGGTCCATGCAGCCGGCCACGTAGTAGGCGATGGCGCGGCTCGCTTCGGTGCGCGACTTCATGTCCATCAGCATGCGACGCACGTCCGGGTGGTGCAGGATCGGCTTCTTGTCGCCGGACTTGTCGCCGATGATCTTGCCCTGCACCCGCTCGCGGGCGTAGCCCAGCGCCTGCTGGTAGGCGCGCTCGGAGATCGCCACGCCTTCGAGGCCGACGTTGAGGCGGGCGTGGTTCATCATCGTGAACATGTATTCGAGGCCGCGGTTCGGCTCGCCGACCAGATAGCCGGTGGCGCCGCCCTTGTCGCCGAAGGACATCACCGCGGTGGCGCTGGCATGGATGCCCATCTTGTGTTCGATGGAGGCGCACACCAGGTCGTTGCGCTCGCCGAGGCTGCCGTCGGCATTGACGAGGAACTTCGGTGCGATGAAGAGGGAAATGCCTTTCACGCCCGCGGGGGCGTCGGGCAGGCGGGCCAGCACGAGGTGGACGATGTTCTCGGCCATGTCGTGTTCGCCCCAGGTGATGAAGATCTTGGTGCCGGTGATGGCGTAGCTGCCGTCGCCGCGCGGCTCGGCGCGGGTGCGGACCGCCGCCAGGTCGGAGCCGGCCTGCGGTTCGGTGAGGTTCATGGTGCCGGTCCACAGGCCGGACACCATTTTGGGCAGGTAGGTCTGCTTGAGCGTGTCGGCGCCGTGGTGGGCGATCGCCTCGACGGCGCCGAGGGTCAGCATCTGGCACAGCGAGAAGGACATGTTGGCCGACTTCCACATTTCCAGCACCGCGGTGGACACGCTGACCGGCAGGCCCTGACCGCCGAACTCGGTGGACGCCGGCATGCCGTTCCAGCCGGTTTCGCAGAACGCCGCGTAGGCTTCCTTGAAGCCGTCGGCGGTGCTCACCACGCCGTCCTTCCAGCGGTTGCCCTGGCGGTCGCCGGGGGCGTTGATCGGCGCGAGAACTTCACCGGCGAACTTGCCGGCCTCGTCGAGAATGGCCTCGACCAGATCGGAGGACACTTCCTCGTTGCCGGGCAGGGTGGCGATTTCCTGCAGGCCGGCCAGTTCGTTCATGGCAAACAGCATGTCCTTGACGGGGGCGATGTAGCTCATGGGGACTCCTTGAATGGGGGTTCAGCCGCGCGCGGGCTGGAGGGGCGAACGGGTTCGCCCGCGGACTTCGATCGATGGGCGAGGGGCGAACACGCGTTCGCCCCGGCGGGTGCTCAGAGTGCGGCGACGAGTTGCGGCACGACTTCGAAGAGGTCGGCGACGAGGCCGTAGTCGGCGACCTGGAAGATCGGCGCTTCCGGATCCTTGTTGATCGCCACGATCACCTTCGAATCCTTCATGCCGGCGAGGTGCTGGATGGCGCCGGAGATGCCGACCGCGACGTACAGCTGCGGGGCGACGATCTTGCCGGTCTGGCCGACCTGATAGTCGTTGGGCACGAAGCCGGCATCGACCGCCGCGCGGCTGGCGCCCATCGCGGCGCCGAGCTTGTCGGCCAGCGGTTCGAGCACGGCGCGGTAGTTGTCGCCGCTGCCCATGCCGCGGCCGCCGGAGACGATGATCTTGGCGGCGCCCAGTTCGGGGCGGGCGGACTTGGTCAGCTCGCGGCCGACCAGCTTGCTCTGGCCGAGGTCGGCGCCGGCGGCGATGCGCTCGACGGCGGCCGCGCCACCCGTGCCGGCCGCATCGAAGGCGGTGGTGCGCACGGTGATGACCTTCACCGCGTCGGCCGACTTGACGGTGGCCAGCGCGTTGCCGGCGTAGATCGGGCGCACGAAGGTGTCGGCCGATTCGATCGCGACGATGTCGGAAATCTGCGCCACGTCGAGCAGCGCGGCGACGCGCGGCAGGACGTTCTTGCCGAAGGTGGTGGCGGGGGCCAGCACGTGGCTGTAGCCGCCGGCCCTGACCACGTCGACCAGCAGCGCGGCGATGTTCTCGGCGCCGTGGTCGGCGTAGGCGGCGGCATCGGCCACCTTGACCCTGGTGACGCCGGCCAGCCCGGCCGCCGCTTCGGCGGCGGCGCCGCAGCCGGCGCCGGCGACCAGCACTTCGATGTCGCCACCGAGCCTGGCGGCGGCGGTGACGGTGTTGAGGGTGGCGGCCTTCAGGCTGCCGTTGTCGTGTTCGGCGATGACGAGGATGGGCATTGTGTGTCTCCGGATTCGTCAGGTGCTCACAGCACCTTGGCTTCGTTCTTGAGCTTCTCGACGAGCTGGGCCACGTCGGCAACCTTCACGCCGGCGCTGCGCGCGGCCGGTTCGACGACCTTCAGGGTGGTCAGGCGCGGGGTCACGTCGACGCCCAGATCGGCCGGCTTGACGGTGTCGAGCGGCTTCTTCTTGGCCTTCATGATGTTGGGCAGCGTCGCGTAGCGCGGCTCGTTGAGGCGCAGGTCGGTGGTGATCACCGCCGGCAGCGGCAGGGCCAGGGTTTCGAGGCCGCCGTCGATTTCGCGGGTCACGCGCACGCCGTCGCCGGCCAGTTCGACCTTCGAGGCGAAGGTGGCCTGCGGCCAGCCGAGCAGCGCGGCGAGCATCTGGCCGGTCTGGTTGGAGTCGTCGTCGATGGCCTGCTTGCCGAGGATCACCAGCTTCGGCTGCTCCTTGGCGACGATGGCCTGCAGCAGCTTGGCGACCGCCAGCGGCTGCAGGTCGGCGTCGGATTCGACCAGGATGCCGCGATCGGCGCCGATGGCCATCGCGGTGCGCAGGGTTTCCTGGCACTGCGCGACGCCGGCGGACACCGCGACCACCTCGGTGGCGATGCCGGCTTCCTTCAGGCGCACGGCCTCTTCGACGGCGATCTCGTCGAAGGGGTTCATGGCCATCTTGACGTTGGCCAGCTCGACGCCGCTCTGGTCGGCCTTCACGCGGATCTTGACGTTGTAATCGACGACCCGCTTGATGGGTACGAGAATCTTCATCTGAACTTGTCTCCGTTCTTCTGCCTGGTTGCCGGATTGCCCGGGATCGGGGCGAAGATTCGCAGACAAAGTTGTCGGAAGTTTGGTGCAAATGTACTCAATCATGTCCGGGGCTTCGCGGCGGACGGCGGCTGGCTAGAATCCGGAAAAAGTTGCAGGAAGCGGAGCAGTCATGAGCGAACAGGAGAACGATCAGAGCCGGCGGGCGGCGGGCGCGGACGCCCCGTCCTTCGACCGGCGCTACCGGGAGATGCTGGGGGCCGGGCTCGACCTGCTCGACCAGGGCGTCACCGTCTTCGACGCCGACCTGCGCATGGTGGCGTGGAACGAGACCTTCCTGCGCCTGCTGGATTTCCCCGAGTCGCTGGCCCGGCAGGGGGTCAGCTTCGAGGATTTCATCCGCTACAACGCCGAACGCGGCGACTACGGCCCGGGCGATCCGGCCCGGCAGATCGCCGAGCGGGTCGCGCGGGCGAAGAGCTTCCAGCCCCACGTCACCGAGCGGGTGCGGCCGAATGGGCAGATCCTGTCGATCCGCGGCTTTCCGCTGCCCTACCAGGGCTTCATCACGGTGTATACCGATATCACCGGCCAGCGCCACAGCCAGGAGCAGATCGCCCGCCACCAGGCCGAGCTGGAAGAGCACATCCGTTCGCGCACCGAGGCGCTGACCCGCGCGAACGCCGAACTCACTGCGGCCATCGAGTCGAACAAGGCCATCACTGCCGCGCTGCAGCGCAGCGAGCAGCGCCTGCGGGAGATCACCGACGCGATCCCGGCGGCCATCGCCTATTTCGACAACGAATGGGTTTACCGCTACGCCAACAAGGGCTACGCCGAGTGGTTCGGCTGGTCGGCCCGCGAGGTGGAAGGCCGGCGGATTCGCGACGTGATCGGGCAGGATGTGTTCGCCATCGTCGCGCCGTGGGTGACCCGCGCGCTGGCCGGCGAGCGGGTGTCCTACGAATACACGATGACCGGCCGCGACGGCACGCCGGTCCAGGCCCGCAGCACGCTGGTGCCCGACATCGCCGACGGCCGGGTGATCGGCTGTTACGTGCATTCGGTGGACGTCACCGAAAGCCGGCGCACCCAGGCGGCGCTGGCCCAGGCCCAGAAGATGGAAGCCATCGGCCAGCTCACCGGCGGCCTCGCCCACGATTTCAACAACATGCTGACGGTGGTCATCGGCAACCTGGTGGCGCTAAAGGAAAACCACCCGGACGACCCGCTCACCGAAAATTTCGTCGAGCCGGCGATGCTCGCCGCCAACCGCGGCGCCGAGCTGATCCGCCGCCTGCTCGGCTTTGCCCGCCGCCAGCCGCTGGAACCGCGGCCGCTGGAAGTCAACGAACTGATCCTCGGCATGTCGAAGCTGATCCGCCGCTCGCTGCCGGGCACCATCGCGGTCAGCACGGCCAGCCGCGAACCCTGTCTGGTGGCGATGGTCGATGCCCACCAGCTCGAGAACGCGCTGCTCAACCTGGCCCTCAACGCCCGCGACGCGATGCCCAACGGCGGCGAGCTGCGCATCGAATCGTCGCAGGAGCACCTCGACGCCCGCGCCGCCGCCGATCTCGAAGTGCCGCCCGGCGATTATGTGCAGATCGCCGTCAGCGACAACGGCATGGGCATGGACGGCAGCACGCTGGCGCGGGTGTTCGAACCCTTCTTCACCACCAAGCAGTTCGGCATGGGCAGCGGGCTGGGCATGTCGATGGTGTACGGTTTCGTCAAGCAGTCCGGCGGCGGGGTACGCATCCGCAGCCGGCAGGCCCGCGGTACGACGGTGGCGCTGCTGCTGCCGAGCGTCGCCGAAAGCGATCAGCCCGAGGCGCTGCCGGCGCTGGCCGCGCCGCTCGACGAAAGCGGCCTGGCCGGCAAGCTGGTGCTGCTCGCCGAGGACGACGCCGACGTGCGTACCGTGGTGCGCATGCAGCTCGCCGAGCTGGGCTGCGCGGTGGTCGAGGCCGAGAACGGCGCCGAGGCGGCCGACATGGTCGAAAACATCCCGGCCATCGCGCTGGTGATCTCCGACGTGGTGATGCCCGGCACGATGGACGGCCGGGCGCTGGCGCGCTTCGTGCGGCGTTTCCGGCCCGAGCTGCCGATGGTGCTGATGAGCGGCTACGCCGACGCCGGCGAGGGCGGCGATCCGTCGCTGCCGCTGCTCGCCAAGCCCTTCTCGCGCGACAAGCTGCTCGCCGCCTTGCGTCCGCTGGCGGCTTGAGCCAAGCTAGGCCATGGCCCCGACCCGCAAACCCGAACTGATCTACGTCGTCGAGGACGAGGCAGCCATCGCCCGCCTGATCGCCGACACGCTCGAACGATTCGGTTATCGCACCGAACTGTTCCGCACCGCCGAAGCCTTCTTCCACGGTCTGCGCCATCAGGTGCCGGATCTCGTGGTGCTTGACCTCGGCCTGCCGGACATGGACGGCATGGCGGTGCTTCAGCAATTGCGCGGCAAGCACTGCTGCGGCCTGCTCGTCGTCACCGGCCGCGGCGACACCCACGACCGCGTCATGGGCCTCGAACTGGGCGCCGACGACTACGTCGTCAAGCCTTTCGAGCCGCGCGAACTGATCGCCCGCGTGCGCAGCATCCTGCGCCGCTATCCGGGGCTGCCGGCGGCGCCGGCCGACCCGTCGCAGCGGGTCGCCGAGTTTGCCGGCTGGCGCTTCGAGCCGGGCAGCAACACGCTGGTCAGTCCCGACGGTCAGCCGGAAACCCTCAGCACCGCCGAAGCGCAACTGCTTGGCGTGCTGCTCGCCCACCCCAACCACATCCTGACCCGCGAGCAGCTCCTCGACGGCCGCGACGTGTCGGCGCTCGACCGCAGCATCGACCTGCGCATTTCGCGCCTGCGCCGCCGCTTCGAGGAAAACCCGCAGCACGCCAAACTGATCAAGACGGTTTATGGCGCCGGCTATCTGCTGGCGGCCACGGTCAGCTGGTCGTGAGCTAAGACTCAGGCGCGCGGCACGACGTCGATCGTGCGACCGTCGTCGGCGAAGCCGCGCTTCAGCTCGGCGGGCAGGCGGCTCACCAGCCAGGCGATGACGAGCGGAATCAGGACCAGGTCGTCCACGATGCCGATCACCGGCAGCACGTCGGGGATCAGATCGACCGGCGACAGCAGGTAGAGGCCGACCAGCGCCACCGCGGGCACCAGCCACGCCGGTCGCGCCGGGTGGCGCAGCGCGTACCACAGGATGGCGACGTCCTTGCGGACCAGGGCGTAGAGGGCGGCGAGCTTCTTGAACATGGATGCGTTCTCCGGGGTGGCTGGGAGCATGGATTGGGAGCATGGATCGGGTTTGACGCGGTGGTGCGGCGGAAAGTGCCGCCGGTCTTGTAAGCGGAGGTAAGCCGCGGGCCGGCGCTGCGGCAAATGGTCGCAGCCGGCACGGCGCCGTGACGCGGCCCGGCTGCCCGCGTTAAGCTCCGCGGCTTCAACCCGAGGAGTTCCCGATGCATGTTTCGCTGAAGATGGCCGGCCTGGCGCTGGCCGGCCTGTTCGCCGGCGCCGCCGCCGCCGCCGACCTGGACGTTGCCAACCCGTGGGTGCGCGGCACCGTCGCCGCCCAGAAGGCCACCGGCGCCTTCATGCAGCTGTCGAGCAAGGGCGGGGTGAGCGTCGTCGGCGCCGCCAGCCCGGCCGCCGGCAACGTCGAGATCCACGAGATGTCGATGGCCGGCAACGTGATGAAGATGCGCGCCGTGCCGCGCGTCGAGGTGCCGGCGGGCACGCCGCTGGAGTTCCGGCCCGGCAGCTACCACGTGATGCTGATCGACCTGAAAAAGCCACTGGCGAAGGGCGACATCGTGCCGATCACGCTGAAGGTCGAGGGCCGCGACAAGAAAGTCGAGACGGTCGAGGTGCAGGCCGAAGTCCGCGATCTGACCGCCGCGCCGGCGATGGAACACCGGCACTGAGCGGCTCCCCGGCGGCGCGGCGGCTCCCCCCGCCACGCCGCGGGCCGGCCCCGCCGCCGGCCGGGCGCGTTACACTCCGCGGCCTGCCTGTTTCCGCGCCACCTTTTCATGACCCACACAGGCCACCGCCTCGGGCTCATCTTCGCCGTTCTCGGCGCGGTGGGCTTTTCGTTCAAGGCCATCCTGATCAAGCTGGCCTATCCTTACGGCGTCGATGCGATCACGCTGCTGGCGCTGCGCATGGGCCTGTCGCTGCCCTTCTTCGTGGCACTCGGCTGGGCCGACCGGCTGCGCCGCCGGCCGCCGCCGCTGGCCCGCGGCGATGTGTTGCTGCTGCTGGCGCTTGGCCTGGCGGGCTACTACCTCGCCAGCTACCTCGATTTTCTCGGCCTGCAGTACATCTCGGCGGCCCTCGAGCGGCTGATCCTGTTCGCCTACCCGACCTTGGTCGTGGTCCTGTCGGCGTTCTTCCTCGGCAAACCGGTGAGCCGCCGCGCGATCGGCTGCATCGTGCTGTGCTATGCCGGCATCGCGCTGGCGGTGGCCCACGATCTGCACGGCGCCGGCACCGCCGGCGACGTGTGGATCGGCGGCGCTCTGGTGTTCGCCAGTGCCGTGTCCTACGCGCTGTATTTGATGGGCAACGGCCAGGCGGTCGGCCGCCTCGGCGCGGCGCGGGTCACCGCCTGGGCCAGCACCGCGGCCTGTGTGATGTGCCTGGCCCACTTCGCGGCGACGCGTCCGCTCGGCCTGCTGGTCCAGCCGGCGCCGGTGCTGCTGCTCGCCGCGGCGATGGCGCTGTTCTCGACGGTGCTGCCGGTGTGGATGATCTCCGAGGCCATCCGCCGCCTCGGTGCCGGCCCGGTGTCGCTGATCGGCACCCTCGGGCCGGTCATCACGCTGTTCCTCGGCTGGCTGATCCTCGCCGAGCCGGTCGGTCTGTTCCAGCTTGTCGGCGGCGCGCTGGTGGTGGCCGGCGTGGTGCTGGTGGGCAAGAAGGGGGCCTGAGCGCCGCCGGCGGGGTTTTCATTTCCGCGCGCCCGGCACGCCCAGCAGGTAGGTCCGCAAGGCTTCGATGGCATGGCGGACTTTGGCGGGCTGGGCGTCGCGCTGCGGCGTGACGGCCCACACCGGCAGCGCGGGCAACTGCCAGCCGGCGAGCACCGGCACCAGCCGGCCGCGGCGCAGATCGTCGTCGACGTCGGCGCGCACCATCAGCGCGAGGCCCAGCCCGGCCAGACACATCTGCTGCAGCGCCATGTGATTGTTGGTGGTGATGCGGGCTTCGCGCTGCAGGCTGCGGCTGCTGCCGTCGGGGCCGCTCAGGCGCAGGTCGATGTCGGCGCCGCCGTCCGGCGTGACGACGGCGATCCAGCGGTGGGCGGCCAGTTCGTCCGGCGAGCGCGGTTCGCCGGCCGCGGCGACATAGCCCGGCGCGGCGCACAGCACCCAATCCAGCGCGCACAGGCGGCGGGCGATCCAGGTCGAATCGGCCAGCCGGCCGGCGCGCAGGGCCAGATCGATACGCGCGTCCACCAGATCGATCATCTCGTCGGCGACGCTCAGGTGCAGCTTCAGTTCCGGATGGGTGGCGAGCAGCGGCGTCAGCGCCGGCACCACGTGGCGCGCGAAGCCGACCGGCGCGGCCACCCGCAGCTGCCCGGTCGGCGCGTCGCGGGCCAGCGTCAGCTGACGGTCGGCGGCATCGGCGGCGCCGACCATCGCCTGGCAGTGGCGGGCCAATAGCTGGCCGGCGTCGGTGATGCGCAGCTTGCGCGTGGTGCGGTGGATCAGCGTCACGCCGTAGTGCGCCTCGAGCGCGCGCAGGTGCTGGCTGACGGCCGAAGTCGTCATGCCGAGGCGCCGTCCGGCGGCGCCGAAGGAGCCCGATTCGACCACCGCGGCGAATACCGCCAGACGTTTGAAGTCGATCATTGTGAAGTGATTGTAAATAGTATTATCAAATTTTCGCGACTTACGCCGGTTTTGTGAAGTATTTAAGCTTTCTCCATCGCATTGCACAACTGGAGATCGACATGAAAATCGCACTGATCGGCGGCACTGGCTTCGTGGGCTCGGCCGTGCTGGATGAACTGCTGTCCCGCGGCCACCGGGTTACTGCTTTGGCGCGCCACCCGCATAAATTTGTGGCCCGCCCCGGCCTCGAGGTGGTGACCGCCGATGTCCTCGACGCCGCCCAGGTGGCGCGGGCGGTGGCCGGCCATGAGGCCGTGATCAGCGCCTACAACCCGGGCTGGGGCGAGGCGGATATCCACGACCTGTTCCTGCGCGGCAGCGACGCCATTGTCGCCGGCGTCAAGGCGGCGGGCGTCCGGCGCCTGCTGGTGGTCGGCGGGGCCGGCAGCCTGTTCGTCGCGCCGGGCGTGCAGCTGGTCGATACGCCGGACTTTCCGGCCGAATGGAAACAGGGAGCGCTGGCGGCGCGCGAGGCGCTCGAGCGCATCCGCAGCGAGACGGAACTCGACTGGACCTTCGTGTCGCCGCCGGCCTTCCTGGTGCCCGGCCCGCGCACCGGCCGCTTCCGCAGCGGCGCCGACGCGCTGCTGTTCGACGGCGATACGCCGGCCTCGATTTCGGTGAGCGATCTGGCGGTGGCCATCGTCGACGAGGCCGAACAGGGCCTCAAGCTGCAGCAGCGCTTCACGGTCGGCTACTGACGCAGTACGCAAACGGCGGCCGGGGACCGCCGGCCTGCATTGCGCCCCGGGGTTTCTTCATGCGTGGCAACGGCGAGGGGTGTGCGCTGGCCCGGCTGGCGGCGGCGCGACAATGTGGGACGTTTGGCGGATCGCTTGAATGCGTGGCGGGATTTTCATGGCGCGCGGAGGCCCATGGAATCCCGGTTGCGGGCCGAGAAGGGCGGATTCCGGATTCTTCGCGGTGCCGCCACGGATTTTTTCGGCGCCGGGGGCTCCCGATCGATGGTCGGCAGGAATTTTTTGGGAGTGGGAGGCGATTTGGTCGATTCGGCCGCGGAATTGAAAATTGCCCGGCGGGATTTTTTATTTCGCCGGCGTTCCTAAAAATTCCGGCAGCGCATCGCGCGCGGCGCGGCGGGCGTTTTCCGCAGCGCTTTGGGGGCCGCCCGGACGGCACAAGCGTCCGGGCGAAGGGCGGTGTGGGATGTGGCGGGCTCAGCCGGTCGTGAAACCGACCTCGGCTTTCATGGTCAGGCGGCCGGCGCAGTCGGTCCACAGTTCGGCGCGCCCCGGGCCGGCGAGGCGGCCGCAGACGTCGAAGTCGTGGGTGTCGTAGAGCGGGCCGACAGCGCGGAAGGCGAAGCTGCGCACCGGCTTGCCGGGATGGGCGGCGCGGAAGGCGTCGAGGAGCAGGGTGGCGGTGAGCGGGCCGTGGACGACCAGGCCGGGGTAGCCTTCTTCGCCGGTGACGTAGGGGTGGTCGTAGTGGATGCGGTGGCCGTTGAAGGTCAGTGCCGAATAGCGGAACAGCAGCACCGGATCGGGGTGGATGGTCTGGCGGAACTCCGCGGCGGCGGCGGCGACCTCTCCACCCGGCGGGCCGCCGCGGGGCGCCGGCTGGCGGTAGACGATGTCGTGGTCTTCTTCGAGGGCCAGGCCGCGGGGGCCGGAAATGGCATGCCGGACGGCTACGAAGACCAGTGGCCCGCTGTGGCCGTCCTTGCGTTCGCAGCGCACGATGCGCGACACCCGGGTGGCCTCGTCGCCGATCTGCAGCGGCCGGTGGAAGCGGAAACGTCCGCCGGCCCACATGCGGTTGGGCAGCGCCACCGGCGGCAGAAAACCGCCGCGCCGCGGATGGCCGTCGCGGCCCAGCTCGGAGCGGCGGGCGTTGGGCGTGAAGTACACCCAGTGCCACAGCGGCGGCAGTTCGCCGGCGGCGAAAACCTCGGCGGCGTCGTAATCCAGGGTGGCCGCCAGGGCGTGGGCGCTGCGCGCGTCGATCAGATCGCGGCGGGTTTCCTCGCGGCCGATCCAGGCGGAAAGATCGTTGCTGTCGTTGGGGGCTTCGGTCATGCCGGTCTCCGGGGGCGACCGCCTGGGCGGCGGGTCGGTGGCGTCGGGATGGACGGGGCGGGCCGCGACGATTGGCGATTTCGGTAGCCTGGTTTCAGGCCCGCCGAAGCGCCGTGCCGCATCCACACGCGGCCGAGCGCGCCGACTCCGCTAGAATCCCCGCTGGCGCGTCGGCCGGGGGGCCGGGCGCGGTGAGCGGATCGCCATGGATATTGCCGGAATCCACCAGACGCTGCAGCGCGATGCGGTCGCCGTGGTGTTTATCAACGTGTTGCTGCAACAGATCGGGCTGCCGGTGCCGGCGGTGCCGACGCTGCTGCTCGCCGGCAGCTTGGCGGCGGTGCCCGGACAGCTCGGCAAGCTGCTGGCGGCGGCGATCCTCGCCTCGGTGCTGGCCGATGCGCTGTGGTATGCGGCCGGCCGGCGCTTCGGCTACCGGGTGCTGGCGGGGCTGTGCCGGCTGTCGATCAACCCGTCGTCGTGCGTCAGCCAGACCGAGGCGCGTTTCATCCGCTGGGGCGTCTCATCGCTGGTGATCGCCAAGTTCGTGCCGCGCGCTGGTGGCGGTGCTCGCGGCGGCGGCGCTGTGGCTGGGCTGGAAACTGTGGCAGAAATACCGCTTCCGGAAATTCTGTGCGGTGCCGCACATCACGCCCGACGAGCTGCTCTCCGCATTGAACGGCGGGGTGCAGCCGCTGCTGCTCGACCTGCGCGGGGCGACGATGGTGGCGGAAACCGGGTCGATCCCCGGCGCCATCGTGGCCGAGCACGACCGTCTGCGCGAGGCGGTCGGCGACTGGCCGAAGGACCGGCCGATCGTGACCCTGTGCGCCTGCCCGGAAGATGCCGGCGCCGTGCAGGCGGCGCGCAGCCTGCTCGGCGACGGCTATCTTTCGGTGCGGCCGCTGGCCGGCGGCTACGACGCCTGGCTGGCCGCGACGCGCAACGACATCGCGCCGCCTCAGTAACCTGCCCACGGCAGCGGCGGCGCGACCAGGCGCCGGCCGCCGTCGCCCACCGGGCCGAAGCGCGCGTCGCCGGCTTCCCAATCCCGCTGGGCGCGGGCGATGGCCTCTTTGCTGTGGCCGACGAGGTTCCACCACATCAGGACCGGCTCGCCGAAGGGCGCGCCGCCGAGCAGCAGGATGCGGCTGCCGGCGTCGAGTTCGAGCTGCAGCCGCTCGGCGCCCGCGCCGATGAAGGCGAATTCATCGGTGGCGAAGTGTTCGTCGGCGATGCGCATGCCGCCTTCGAGGGCCAGCAGACCGTATTCGAAACCCGGCTCCAGGGGCAGCGCGACGGTCGCCGGGCCGGCGGCCACAATGTCGATGCCGACCAGCGGCGTATGCACCTGCGCCGGTGCCGCATGGCCGCCGAAGCGCCCGGCGAGCAGCGTGAAAGCGCAGCCGTCGGCGGCCCACTGCGGCAAATCCGGGTAGTGCTCGAAGGCCGGCGCGCAGTCGGCGAGGGCCGCCGGCAGCGCGATCCACAACTGGGCGGCATGCAGCCGGCGGGCGGTGGGCAGGGAATCCTCGGTATGCACGATGCCGTGCCCGGCGGTCATCAGGTTGACCTGACCGGGGCGGATCACCTGTTCATTGCCCAGGCTGTCGCGATGCAGCACTTCGCCTTCGATCAGCCAGGTGAAGGTCTGCAGGCAGGTGTGCGGGTGGGCGCCGACGTGCATGCCGCCGCCGGGGGCGAAGTCGATGGGGCCGGCATGGTCGAGAAAACACCAGGCGCCGACCATGCGGCGTTGGCGGGTGGGCAGCGCGCGGCGGACGATCAGGCCGTCGCCCAGGTCGGCGCTGCGGGGGGCGATGCGTTCGATGGGGTTCATGGCAGCTCCGCGGCGCTCAGGCCAATGCGGTGTGGATGCGCAGTTCGCCGGTCAGCAGCTTGTGCATCGGGCAGGCGTTGGCGACCTTGAGCAGTTGGCTGCGCTGCTCGTCGGACAGCCCGCCTTCGAGGACGATGCGGCGCACGATGTCGTTGCCGGTCTCGGGCTTGCCTTCGGGGTTGAGCTGCAATTCGACACGTACGCCGGTCAGCGGTATCTGCTTGCGCGCGGCGACCATCCGGACGGTGATCGCGGTGCACGCGCCGAGCCCGCTGAGGATCAGGCGGTCCGGCGCCGGGGCGGCGTTGCCGCCGCCCACGTCGAGCGGCTCGTCGGCCTGCCAGTTGTTGCCGAGATCGTCGGTGAAGCTGACGAGGTAGGGGGTGTCGTGCAGGACAGCGGTGACGCTGGGTGTTCCGGACATGGGGGCTCCCTTTCTTCTGGTTGTCGGCCGACGGCGGCCGTAAGGCTCCGACCGGCGGGAGTGGGTGGAGTTCGGGATGGTCGGTCTCAGTCGTCCCCGATCAGTGCGCGCGTCTGCCAGTTGTAGCGGATGGTCAGGGTGCGCACGATGAAGAACAGGGCGATGGTGGCCCACGCGGCGGCGGTGGGGGCGAGGTGCAGCGCGAGGGTCAGGAGCAGGAAGGCGCAGCAGGCGAGGAGGACGACCAGCGCATAGAACTGGCCGGGCTGCAGGATGTAGGGAATCTCGCGGACGATGAGGTCGCGCAGGACGCCGCCGCCGACGCCGCACACGGCGCCGACGAGGATCACGCCGGGTAACGGGATGCCGGCGCCGAGGGCGAGTTGCAGGCCGACCACCGCGAAGGCCGGGGTGCCGATGGCGTCGAGGGTGCCGATGAGCTGGTCGACGATCCGCAGGTTGGCGATGTTGTTGCGGAACAGGGTGATCAGCACTGCGGCGGCGAGGATCAGCGGCAGGTAGACGATGTCGGTGAGCACCGGCGGCTGGCGCTGCAGGAAGAGGCCATCGCGCAGGATGCTGCCGCCCATCGAGGTGAGCAGCGCGACGACGAACACGCCGACGATGTCGAAGCGCTTGCGCATTGCAACGATGGCGCCGGACAGCGCCCAGCTGAAGGTGGCGAGGTAGTCGAAATAGGCCGGAAGATGGAAGGCGGCGGAGGACACGGTGGCGGACGGCAGCAGGGCCGGCGAGTCAGGAGGTCAGGGGCGGCGGTGCGGCGGGCCGGTTCGGCGCAGGTACGGGGTGGCTGGCGAAGTTGAGGCGGTCGCCGCCCACATCCTTGGCGCGGTACATCGCGTCGTCGGCGCTCTTCATCAGCGCGGTGTCGTCGAGGCCGTGGTCGGGATAGATGCCGATGCCGACGGAGGCGGAGATGTGCAGTTCGTGCCCGTCGAGCCGGAAGGGCTGGACGAGGGTGGCGCGGATGCGCTCGGCAACGAGTTCGGCGTCGGCAGGGCTGTCGATGTAGGGCAGCAGCACGACGAATTCGTCGCCGCCGAGGCGTGCCAGGGTGTCGGATTCGCGCAGGCATTCGCGCATGCGGGCGGAGGCGGCGACGAGCAGGCGGTCGCCGACAGCGTGGCCGAAGAGGTCGTTGATGGTCTTGAAGCGGTCGAGGTCGACGAACATCAGGCCGGCCAGCTGGCGGTCGCGGCGGGCGCGGGCGAGCGCGGCCTGCAGGCGGTCGGAGAACAGCGCGCGGTTGGGGAGCTGAGTCAGCGGGTCGTGCTGGGCCATGTGGCGCATGCGTTCCTCGCTGGCGCGCAGCTCGCAGGTCATGACCTGGGCGCGGGCGTGGGCGCGGCTGCGGCCGGTGGTGAGCTGCCAGGTGAACAGCGCC
>WBZX01001489.1_pt1 | contig 17515 bp, 12 predicted proteins | sample 5204211 | NCBI WGS metagenome assembly WBZX01 (sample SAMN12344362, study PRJNA552823) | activated sludge metagenome | biome: Activated sludge suspended growth; feature: Nitrification reactor; material: Wastewater; isolation source: activated sludge from nitrification reactor of wastewater... | reverse complement strand
CCGACGACCGCGGAAGCGGACATCTCGCTGGGCCTCGCGGCACGCGAGCTCGCGACGCCGTCGTCGACGCGGCCGCTGGTGGATCCGCTGGCGCCGCCGACGATGGAGCCCGAGCCCGCGCGAGAGGCCGAGCCCGCGCGAGAGGCCGAGCCGGTCGCGCCGGTGAAGAAGGCCGACCCCTGGGACGCGCTCGTCGGCCGCTACCACTACAGCAGCGGTGGCGGCTCGGTCGGCCCCGCGATCGAGTCGGTGGTCGCCGAGATGAACGGCCTGGTGCGCAACATTGCGCGCAAGCGCCTGACCGCCGCCAACGAGGTGCCGAGCTCACTGGCGATCGCCCATGACGGCGACACCGTGCGCATCACCCTCGACGGACGCACCTACGAGGCCAAGCTCGGCGGCGCCGCGAAATCGGTCACCGACCCCAACGGCGAGGCCTCGAAGATGCGCGTGCGCATGGTCGGCAAGTCGCTCCACCAGAGCTTCGACGCCAGTCAGGGCGACCGCACCAACATCTACACGCCCGGCAAGGCCGGCCGCGTGACCATGGCGGTGCGGATCACCTCGAAGCAGCTGCCCAAGGACGTGCGCTACTCCCTGGTCTTCGCGCGCTGATCGTCGGCCGGTGGAACCAAGGCCACCGGTCGGGCAACCTCCGGTGTCGTGGCGCAACGCAGCATGTTGGGGTGGTCGATGGCGCTCGCGCTCGGCTGCGGGGCCGTACGCGTGCCCGCTTCGGTTGGCGCGGCGGCGACGGCAGCAACACGCGACGTCGACGTGAGCGACGTCGCCCGCGACCACGTCGCGTACACGCTCGCGCCCGTGATCGAGCACGGTGACGTGGTCGCGCTCGCAGTCGAGCTGCGCTACCACCTGGACGCCAGCGGGCGCTCGTCGCTGCAGCTGCCCGAGCGCTGGGCCAGCGAGAACGAGCTGTGGCGCTTCGTCGAGGGCCTGCGCATCGACGGCGCGACGATCGTCGCGACGCCGTCGCCGGCGCAGCGCGAGCTGCAGGGTCCCGCCGACGCCGCGGTGGTGGTGCGCTACCGCGTGCGCTCGGCCTACGACGCAGAACCCAGCGCCGCCGACGGTCAACCGTTCGCACCGATCGTGCGCCCGCGGTGGTTCTACGCCTTCGGTCACGCGCTGTTCGCCGTGCCGGCCGAGCGCCTCGAGGCCGAAGGCGGCACGGTCTCGTTCGCGTGGTCGGGCGCACCGGACGGCTTCGGCTTCGCGTCCGATCTCGAGCAGCTCGACGCGCACGCCGGGCTGCCCGCGATGCTCGACGCGGTCGCGATGGGCGGGCACGAGCTGCGCGTGTTCGCAGGCACGGGTGCAGACCCGTCGGTGCGCGTGGCGGTGCTGGGCGCGTTCGACTTCGACCTGCCCACGTTCGCGGCCCTCGCCCGCGAAGTGATCACCGCCGAGCGCGACTTCTGGGACGACCACGGCGCGCCGTTCCTGGTCATGCTGACCGCGATGTTGCCGGCCGAGGGCCACCAGTCGCTGGGCGGCACCGGACTCGGCGACGGCTTCTCGCTGATCATGGGCAGCGACACGCCGCTGCCGCCGGTGCGCCACCTGCTCGCCCACGAGTACTTCCACACCTGGAACCCGACCCGGCTGGGCGGCACCGATCCCGCGGTCGACGAGATGGTCGGCAAGTGGTTCGCCGAGGGCTTCACCGAGTACTACACGTGGCGACTGCTGCTGCGCGCCGGCATCTACACGCTCGAGGACTTCGTCGCAGAGTGGAACGCCGCGCTCATCGAGTACGCAGCCTCGCCCGTGCGCACCGAGCCCAACGCGCGCGTGCTCACCGACTACTGGACCAACCCCGACGTCGGTCGTCTGCCCTACCGCCGCGGTCCGCTGCTGGCGGCGCTGTGGCAGCAGCGACTGCACGCGGCGACCGGCGGCCAGCGCAGCCTCGACGACGTGCTGCTGCGCATGCGCGACCGCGTGCGCGAGCCGTCGCCGACCGCGGCCGCGCCCGATGCCTCGGTGCTGTTCCCCGCGGTGTATCGCGAGCTCGGCGGCCCCGACCTCGCCAGCGATCTCGCCCGCCACGTCGACCGCGGCGAGCCGATCGAGCTGCCGCCCGATGTCTTCGGCGACTGCGTGCGCGTGCAGACCCAGGAGGTGACGACCCGCAACGGCGCGCTGGTGCGGGCGCAGCAGCTGGTGCTCGAGGTCGGACCCGACCCGCGCGCGCGCGCGAGCTGCGTCCGCACGCTCGCCGGTGGGTGAGTGACCGACTACCGCGCGCGCCGCTCGGTGTGGGCGACGCTGCGAAACATCAGCGCGTGCAGGCGCGCAGCAGTGCCGCCCTCGAGGTCGGCCGCGTGGGCGAGCGCGAGGCGGGTATCGAGCATGGCTTCGGCGTCGCCGGCGAGCACCGGCAGCGAGCGACCGCGCCGCGCCGCGGGCACGTGGTCGCGCAATGCGGCGCACTGCCAGCACGCGCCGTGCTTGTCGACGAGCGCGCACAGGCCCTCGAAGTGCGCCGCCATGGTGCGTCGCGCCGCCGCGAGGTGGTGCCGCAGCACCGACTCGCTCACGCCCGCGACCTCGGCGGCCTCGCGGTTCGACAGCCCGGACAGCTCGCGCAGCACCAGCGCCGCCTGTTGTTCGGGCGGCAGCGAGCGCCCCACGCACGACAGGCAGAACGCGATGTGCTCGGTGACGTCGTAGTCGGCCGGCATCGTGCGCAGCTCGGCGACCACCGCGTCGTGATCGGCCTCGGGGTCGACGCGCGCGTGCACCTGCGCGTCGAAGCGCCAGCGTCCCCGCCGTCGCAGGTGATCGACGCACGCGTTGTGCAGCACCCGCAGCAGCCACGTGCGTACCTGAGCCTCGCCGCGGAACCTGGGCAGCGCCTCGGCGGCGCGCAGCAGCGTGTCCTGCACGAGATCGGCGGCATCGTCGGGCTGCGCGACCATGCGCAGCGCGAAGCGACGCAGCAGCCCGAGGTGGGGCTCGAGCAGCCGTGCGAGCGCCTCGCGATCGCCCGCACGTACCCGCGCGAGCAGCTCGGCCTGATCGCCCGACATCGTCGGCACAGCGTAGCCCAGCCGCCCCAGCTGCGGCGCATCGCCCCGCACGCTCACGCCGGGACCGGCCGCAACCCGCCGCCGTCGAGCACGAACTCCGGGGTGCCGTCGTGGGGCCGCTGCAGCAGCTCGACGACCGCGGTGCCGGCGATGGCCGGTGTCAGCACCGAGCCGCGCGTGCGCGCGTAGGCCTCGAGCTCGAGTGCGTCGGCGCCGTAGTACGCACGCACGGCGACCTGCCCGAGCCGCGTGCTCGGCGTGAGCTGCGGCAGGATGCACTGCACCGCCAGCTCTACGCCGCGCGCCTTGGCCTCGCCGTTGGCGTACTTCACGAGGAACCGCTGCGCCTGCTTGCTCGCGGTGTAGCCACCCGAGAGCGGTGAAGCGCCGGCCAACGCAGCGCCGCTCGACACCACCAGCACACGCCGGCCCGCGCGGCTGGGCAGCGACAGCAACGTGCGCAGCACGTAGAAGCTCGCCTTCACGTCGACGTGCCAGTGCCGCGAGAACGTCTCCCAGGTGTGCAACGCCAGCGGCAGCATGGTCGGGATGGCCCCGACCGTGACGATGGTGACGTCGGCGTCGTGCTCTTGCAGGAGCCCGGTGATGAAGCCGCCGTCGGTCGCGTCACCCACCACCGTGCGCACGCGCTCCGCTTCGACGTCGCGCAGCGCGAGCGCATCGCGACCGACTGCGACCACGCGATGGCCCGCGGCCGCGAGCGCTTCGACCATGCCCCGCCCGAGGCCGCGCGAGCCCCCGAGCACCACCGCTGACTTGCCGTCTTTCGTGTCCATGCCAGAGCCCGACGTCCGGGCCCCGCGAATCCGCCAAACCTCGGAGATCCCGGGTGTTTCACGGCGCCCGTGCCCGCACCGGTCGGCGCTCGGCGACGCTGCCCACCGCCGACGCGCCAGCTTCAGGGCGTCAGCGCGACCAGGTATCCGTAGGACGCGTCGACCGTCACCGACATGCCGGCGACGACGATGCCGAGGGCCTCGTCGGCTGCGACCGTCTGCACGAACGCCGAGCTCGACTCGACCTCGGGCGTGTGGGTCCAGAGCACCTGGTCCTGCGCGGAGATGCGGCCGATCCACGGTGAGATCTGGGTGGACCCGCCGTCGAGGTAGCCGCCGACGATCACGTCGCCGCCGTCGGTGCCAGTGGCTGCGATTGCGTGGGCGACGGTCGCCACCGTCGATGCGCCCACGAACGATCCATCGCGGGTGACGCGACACAGCTGCATCCCTTCGTCGGCGTACGCCACCAGCGTCACGTCGTCGTCGCCATCGACGGCGAGCAGACCAGTGCACGGCGTCGTCGTGGACCACAGCGGCGCCCCCTCGGCATCGAGGCGACCGACGGCGTACCCACCGTCGGGCCCGGCGACCGCGTCGAGCACGTAGAGCCCACCGGTACCCACGCCCGCCACCGCCGCCACTTGTGCGGATGGTTGTGTGAACCACCGCGTGCCGCCATCCTGGTCGGTGCCCTCCAGCCACGGGATGTTGGTGTCGGCGTCGAGGCCGAGGGTGATCACCGTGTCGAGGCCGTCGATCGTGCTCGCGGCGGCATAGCTCTGGCTGCCCGCGCCCACGAAGACGCCGCTGCGCAGCGCGCCATCGGCCTCGTAGGTCTGGACGACGGACGCGTAGCTGCTCTGGAGAATGGTCGAGGTGAACATGGACGGGTCGCCGGTCGAGCTGGCGACGAGGCCGAACACCTGCTCGATCTCCGCCTCGAACGAGCTCTGCGCGGTCCAAACCACGCCGCCCTCGCGGTCGAGCGCCCACAGCTCCGCGTCACCATGCCCACCGGCATCGAAGTGCGTCACACCGGCGAACACCTGCCCGGCCGCCGAGATCGCGACGCGGGTGGCGTACGTGCTCTCGCCGGGAGCATGGTCGACGACCACCGTCCACAGCGGATCGCCGGAGCGGCGGCAATCGACGTTGCAGCCGTCGCCGTCGTCCCCGTCGCCATCGTCGCAGGCCTCGTCACCCTCGACGATGCCGTTGCCGCACACCGGCGTGCCACCATCGGCGACGGTGTCGCCGGCGCCGTCGCCCGCGGAGGCATCGGCATCGGCATCGGCGCCGCCCGTGAACGTGGCGTCATCGCTCCCCGTGCCACCCGCACTGCCTTCGCCACCATCGTCGGCGGCAGGGACGATCGGGCCACAGCCCAGGACGAACGATGCGAGGACGCCCGCGGCTGCGCCGCAGCGAAGGGGATCGTGAAGATGCATGGTCAAGCCTCGAGGTAAGTCGGCCAAGCACGCCGAAGCGCCGGCAGCGTAGCGCGACACCCCGACCCGGCGCTTCCAAACCATCCCAAACGTGCGCCGGTCGCTGGCATCGTTCACAGGACCTCCGACCGCGACCCGCGAGCTGCGTGCAGGCGCGCAGCTCGCCGTCGGCAGCCGCCCTCACGACCACGGTCGGCTGAGCCGGAACGCGGCGTTGATGAGCCCGACGTGGGAGTAGGCCTGCGGAAAGTTGCCCGACTGCCGACCGCTCGCGACCACGATGTCCTCGGCGTAGAGCCCGAGCCCGTTGTGCAGCGACAACAGGTGCTCGAACAGCTCGCGGGCCTCCTGCTCGCGCCCGACCATGTGCAGCGCCTCGACCAGCCAGAACGACACCACCGTGAACGCGGCCTCCTGCACGCCGAAGTCGTCGGCGACGTCGTAGCGCCGCAGCAGCTTGCTGTCGCCCAGCTTCAGGGTCTTGGCGATCGCGTCGACATGGGTGGCCGCGCGGGGGTCGTCGCCGGTGAGCAGGCCGAAGTGCATCACCAGCAGCATCACGGCGTCGAGGTTGGTGCGATCGGCGGCCTGGGTGAACGCACCGGCGGCGGCGTCGAAGCAGCGGCTCTCGAGCAGACCGCGCGCGGCGGCGGCGATGCGTTCGCCGCGGGCGACCAGCTCGGGCAGACCGAGCTCGCGGCCGACGTCGGCGGCTCGGTGCGCGCCGGCCCAGTGGGTGAGCAACGTGAAGGCATGCAGCTGCTGGTTGCCACGCAGCTCCCAGGGCCCGGCGTCGGGCTCATCGAGGGTCGCCTCGATGCGCGCGAGCAGCCGCTCGAGCAGCGTGAGCGTGCCGTCCTGCTGCGAGCGCTCGCGCAGTCGCACGTCCAACATCGTGCGGCTGATGGCGAGCACCATCTCGCCGTACACGTCGTTCTGCACGTGCTCGCGGGCCTGGTTGCCGACCCGCACCGGGCCATCACCCTCGAAGCCACGCAGCTCCTCGATGATGCGCTCCTCCATGTGGCTGTCGCCGGCGATGGTGTAGACCGGTCGCAGCACGTCGCCGTGGTTGGTGCACACGTTGCGCAGGTAGACCAGGAAGCGCTCCATCTCCTCGAGGTGCCCGAGTCGCTCGAACGCGTCGAGCGTGAAGTAGGCGTCGCGCAACCAGCAGAAGCGGTAGTCCCAGCAGCGTCCCGAGCCGGGGAACTCCGGCAGGCTGGTGGTGGTCGCGGCCAGCAGCGCGCCGGTGTCCTCGTACTGGTGGAGCTTGAGCGCCAGCGCCGAGCGCAGCACCTCGCGCTGGTAGTCCCGCGGGATGCGGGTGTGCTTCACCCAGCCGATCCAGTAGTCGAGCGTGCGCTGCAGGAACCGCTCGCAGGTCTCCTCGAGGTGGTCCTCGAGCGGCTGCCCCCACGTCAGGGCCATGTGACCGTCGTGCGTCAGCACGAACGGGCGTTCATCGGCGACGTGGGTGAGCGGCAGGTTGCTCGTGAGGCGTAGCGGCGCCGGCGCGCCCTGGAACGCGATGTGATTGCTCGCCAGCCAGTGGGAGGTCGGCGTGGCGCCATAGTCGTAGACCGGGCGGCAGCGCACGCGAACCAGCGGCGCGCCCTCGATCCGTCGAAGAATCCTCACGAGCATGGTCGGTCGAAAAAAACGTCCGTGCTGCTGAAAACGCGGCACGAAATCGAAGACCTCGAACGCACCGTCGTCGGCTTCGAATCGCGTTCGCAGCACGTTGGTGGTGTCGACGTACTCCTGTGACACCACGCGCCCGGCCACCGCCTCGATGTCGAACACGCCACCGCGCTCGTCGTCGAGCAGCCCGCCGAACACGAAGCTCGAATCGGGTCGTGGCCAACACAGCCAACGCACGGCACCACCTTCGATGAGTACGTTGGTCGAACAGTTTCCGATGAGCGCGAGTCTTGCCACGGGCGGCCACATCATATACCCACGGGCATGAAATGACCGACGCAGACACGATGCCTGCCGATGCACGCGCGCTGGTGGTGGTGAGCCACCGACTGCCGATCGCGCTGAGCCTCGGCAAAGACGGTGCGATCGAGCTGCGCGAGACCGTCGGTGGCCTCGCCACCGCGCTCACGGGTGCGCGCGAGCGCCACGCATTCACGTGGGTCGGATGGGCCGGTCAGCCGCCCGCGGGCGCGGATCACGGCGCGGTCGAGGCATCCCTGCGTGCCGCCGGCTACGAGCCGGTATCGGTGCCGGCGGCGCAGCACGACGCGTTCTACAACGGCATGTGCAACTCGGTCATCTGGCCGCTGTTCCACTACTTCCTCGGCCGCATCTCGACCGAGGCGGGCCTGCTGCCGGCCTACGCAGCGGTGAACCAGGCCTTCGCGGACGTCGTGATCCGCACCGCGCCCGAGGGCGCGCACGTGTGGATCCACGACTATCACCTGATGATGGTGCCGGCGATGTTGCGGGCGGCGCGACCCGACCTGCGCATCAGCTTCTTCCTGCACGTGCCGTTTCCGTCGTCCGAGATCTATCGAATCCTGCCGTGGCGCGCGGAGCTACTCGCTGGGGTGCTGGGCGCGGACTACCTCGGCTTCCACACCGGCGACTACGCGCGGCACTTCCGCTCGTCTTGCCTGCGCGTGCTCGGGCTCGAGTCCGGCTTCGATTACGTGGTCCACGATGGACGGCGCGTCGGTGTCGGCGTGCACCCGATCGGCGCCGACGTCACGCGACTCTCGGCGGCCCTGCACACCAGCGGTGCGCTGGAGCGCATCACGTCGCTGCGCACGCAGTGGCGCGGCCGCCGGGTCATCCTCGGCGTCGAGCGTCTCGACTACAGCAAGGCCATCCCGCTCAAGCTGATGGCCTACGAGGAGTTCCTCCGCCGCGACCCCCGGCGCGCAGCCGAGAACGTGCTCGTACAGGTGGTCGTGCCGTCGCGGCTCGACACCGAGGATTACCGCGACCTGAAGGACGAGATCGAGCAACAGGTCGGCCGCATCAACGGCTTGTATGGCACCCCCGGCGTCACGCCGATCGAGTACCTGCACCGCCAGTTCGACACCGACGAACTGGCACCGCTGTACCGCGCCGCCGATGTCGGCATCGTGACCCCGGCCCGCGACGGCATGAACCTGGTGGCCCACGAGTTCGTGCTGTGCCAGTCCGAGCCCATCGACGACGGCGCACCCGCAGGCGTACTGCTGCTCAGCGAGTTCGCAGGTGCTGCCCACAGCCTCTCGCACGTGCTGCTCACCAACCCCTGGAGCCCCTCGGGGGTCGCCGACGCGCTCGAGGTGGCCTGCGCGATGCCGGCCGAGGAGCGCAGCGATCGCATGGCGCGGATGCGCGAGCGAGTGATCGACATGGACGCCCAGCGGTGGGCAGCCCGCTTCCTCGCAGCGGTCGACACCGTCGTGAGCGAGCGTGGGCACTACGACGACGTCGCGCTGCTGGGCCCGTCGCAGCAGGCCGAGCTGCTCGAGCAGGCCGCACGCGCGTCACGCCGCGTGCTGTTGCTCGACTACGACGGCACGCTGCGCGAGCTGACGCGACGCCCGCTCGACGCGCGCCCCAGCGACGAGCTGCGCACGCTGTTGACCGAGCTCTCGCGCCTCCCCGACACCGAGGTGCACATCGTCAGCGGACGTGACCGCCGCACGCTCGCGACCTGGCTGGGCGACCTGCCGATCTCGATCTGCGCCGAGCATGGCTTCGCGTGGCGGCCGGCTGGCCAGGGCCAGTGGTCGATCCGCGAGGACATCGACCTGCGTTGGCTGGCGCGGGCCGAGGCAATCCTGCGGGGGGTCGAGGTCGAGGTCGACGACAGCGAGGTCGAGCGCAAGCCATGTGGCGTCACGTGGCACTACCGCCGCGTCGATCCCGACTACGGCGAGTGGCGAGCGCGGGAGCTGCGGCTCCACCTGGGCGAGCAGTTCGCCAACGAGCCGGTCGAGATCCTCGCGGGCCGCAAGGTCGTCGAGCTGCGCGCCGCGGGCGTCGACAAGGGTCACTACGTGCGCTCGCTCGATCTGCGCGACGCGTTCGTGTTGGCGATCGGCGACGACCGCACCGACGTCGACATGTACAGCGCGCTGCCGCCGGGCTCCACCAGCGTCCACGTCGGCGTGACCGGCGAGCTCAACCTCTACCGCGTCGAGTCCCCGGCCGACGTGCGCGGTCTGCTGGCGCGGCTGCGCGACCGCCTGCGTTAGCACGCCTCACTCGAGGCCGAGATCGTCGGCGCACACGTGAACGCCGAGATCCGTCGCGCCTTCACAGCGGCACGCGGTCACGCCGGGGGTGCAGATCCGCGTGCACCGGCGGTCGTCGTCGGGCGTGCCCACGCAGATCGAGCCGTGGCCGCAGGCGATCGCGCCGCCGCAGCGCCCGCCCGGGTTGGCGGCGCCGTCCAGGTCGCAGCGCCATGCGGTCGTCGCCGCACCGTCGCCGCCGTCGAAGGGCACGCACGTCATGCCCGCGGGGCAACCCTGCGCGGCCGGATCGCAGGTGCAGCCAGGTGTCCGCAGGCACGGCTCCCACGCGCGTCGCTGCGCGAGCGTGCGCCGCATCCATCGCATCTGCTCGTCGGAGAAGCCGGTACGACAGTCCGGGTAGTACGCCATCATGTTGCCGACGTCGGGCCGGTCGCCGGTGCTGCAGTGCACCGCGCACTCGCCATCGACGCTGCACATCGCCGGCCCCGGATCGTAGGCGGTGTCGCAGATGCCGTCGGTGTCGTCGGGACAGCGCTCGTCGCAGCGCGGCGCCGCATCGAGGTCGTCGCCGGCGGCCACCCGCTCGACCGGCGCGGGCGCCTCGTGGGTGTGGCACAGCCCGAGGAAGTGGCCCATCTCGTGGGCGAGCGTGCTCGACCAGCGGGTCTGCGCCAGCGCGACGTACCCGACCGGCGGCTGGCGCTCCCACACCCTTCGCTCACCGCCGCAGCTACCGTTGGGCACGGTCGACAGCCCGGGTCGCGCCACACCGTCGACCTCGAGGCCATCGGTGAACAGCACCGGCACGTGGAACCCGGTGCTCTCGGTCGCCTGCCCGCGCCGCGCCAGCCACTCGTCGACGTCGATGATGGTGTTGCGTTCGGCTTGGTCCAGCTCGAGCAGCTCCGGTGCGACCACCTCGATGCTCTGGGCGAGCTCGAAGGCCAGGCCACCACCATCGTCGCGCGCGAACGCGGCGTTGAGCTCGGCGATGGCCGCGATCACCTCGTCCTCGCCGGCGCTGGGCTGGCCGTCACGCGCGGCGACGACGACCGCGAGGATCGGCACCGGCTCGCACTCGACCTCCTCGTCGACGGCACCGTCGCCGTCGTTGTCGACGCCGTCGCAGATTTCCTCGCCGCTCTCGTCGTCGCAGCCGCAAGCGTCGCAGGCGGGATCGACCACCGGCAGCGCGAATACGCAGCGCGCCGGCCGTGCACCCGCGGCGGGCAAGCACACGCCACCGGTGGCCTCGCACGCGAATGCCTGCCAGCGCCCGTCGACGCAGCTGCGCAGGGTCTGGCCCTGGCACCGCGGCGGCGATCCGGGCGTGCAGTCGTCGGAGCTCGGTGCGCGACACATCGGCCCCTCGCTGCCCATCACGCAGCGGGCACCGCGGGCGCGGCAGTCGACCTCGATCAGCCGATCGACCAGGCACGTGCGCGCGACATCCCGCTCGCAGCGACCGAAGGCCGAGACGTCGCCGCACTCGGCCGCCGCCGGTGCCCGGCACTCGCCCGACACGCAGCGCTGGGCGCCGCAGTCCTGCGCCGGCCCCTCGAGCTCGCCGCAGGCATCGATCCACCACGCGTCGCCATCCTTGCACGTGGTCGCGGCATGGCTCGCGCACGTGCGCGCGTCGACGGCTCGGCGGCGGCGCCAGGTCTCCGGCGCCTGGGCGGCGGGCTCGGCGGCTGGGCGCACGGAGCCGGGCGTGGGCCCGGGCTTGCTGCGCCACGCCCACCACGCGACCACGGCGAGCAGCAGCAGCGGGAGCACGACGATCGTGCGACGCAACCACCGGCCCTCGCGCATCGTCGGCGAGCATACGCGATGCGACCGCGCGCGGGCGGCCCCAGGGTGCGCGCACCGAGCGTGGGCGACGGCCTCACGCCGCGACCGCGGCTTGCACCGGCAGCTGCAGGCGGAACACCGCGCCACACCCGAGCCCCGCGCTCTCGAACGTCAGCGATCCACCCATCGCCTGCGCGAGCGCGAAGCTGCCGTGGAGGCCGAAGCCGTGTCCGTGGGCCTTGGTGGTGAACCCGCGCGAGAAGATGCGCTCCGCGAGCGCAGGCGAGATCCCGATGCCATTGTCGGCGACTTCGATCACGACCGCGTCGGCACGCTCGTGGGTGCGGATCGTGATGGCCCGCGTGCCGTGCTCGAGGGTGGCGTCGTAGGCGTTCTCGAGCAGGTTGACGAGTACCTGCAGCACGCGCGGCCGGTCGACCCGTACGCTGCTGCCCGCGGCGACGCGCGCGTCGTGCTCGACGTGGAGATCGGCCTGTGCGGCGTGGGACAGCCCGACCGCAGCATCGATCAGCTCGACCACGCTGCAGGCCTCGAAGCCGCCGAGCTCGCCAGCGAGGTCCTGCTGGCGCCGCACGATGGTCTCGATGAGCCGCAGGCCCTCACGCAGCCGCCGGGCATCGGCGGCGGCTGCGTCGGCGTGCTCGCGCGACGCCTGCGAGAGCGCGCCGACGAAGCGTGCGAGCTTGAGTCCGTCGCTCGCCAGGAACGCCTGCAACGTGTCCGCATCGCGCTCGAACAGTCGGGCCATGCGCTCGAGGTCCGCCGCCGGGTGCCGTGCACCGGCTGCAACCAGTCGCTCGGCGGCGACCTTGACCGCGCTGAGCGCGTTGCCGACGTCGTGCAGCACGTTGGTGGCGTTCTCGGCCATGCCGGCGTGCCGCGAGACCCGCGCGAGTCTGCTGGAGTGCTCGTCGAGTCGCGCGGCGGCGATCTGGGCGTCCCACCACGCCTGGTGCCCCTGATCGATGAGGCGCTTCAGCACGGGGATGTACAACGCGAAGATGAGCGCGAGCAGCTGCGCAGTGGCGTCGGCGCGCACGGCGAAGACCAGCAGGCTCGGCGCGATCGCAGTGAACGTCCACACCTGCGCCAGCCGCCGATGCGTGCTCGCGACCATCGCGATGCCACCGACGATCGCCGACATCCCCACGTAGCCGGCGGCGACCCCCGCATCGCCGCCCCGCGCGAGATAGCCCAGCCCGAGCGACACCGAGAACAACGACGCCGACACCACGCCGAGCACGAGGTGGCCCTTGCCGGCCGTGCTCGGCCGCGTGGTGTCGCGCAGCGCCCGGCGGTAGAGCACGAGCCGCACCGCGACCAGCACCGACAGCAGCCCGACCATGCCCAGCACCGGCGCGGGGTGGTCGACGAGCAGGCCGGTGACGCCGGCGACCACCAGCCATCCCACCGGGTAGACGAACGTGCCGGTAAGCGTGCGCTGGAGCAGCTCGCGTCGCGCCAGCGCGCGCAGGCGCAGCTGTGTGACCGGCATCAGCCCCGTGGCGGCTGCCGGTAGTGCCGGCTCGAGGATCGAGCGCTGCGTCATCGCTGCAGCCCCGACGCGATGAGCCGCGACTCCGCGGCGAGCTGCCACTTGCGGCACAGCACCTCGGCGAATCGAAGCACCTGCGCGGGGTCGAACGGCTTGCGCAGGAGGTGCAGTCCTGCCGAGCGACCGACGGCCGCCAACACCTTATCCCACGTGAAGTCGGAGTACGCCGTGCTCAGCACGATCTGCACCGCGGGGTCGAGCCGCCAGATGCCCTTGATGGTGTCGACCCCGTTCCAGCCCGGGGGCATGCGCATGTCGACGAACGCGGCGGCGAACGGGCGGCCCGCGGCGAGCTGACGCTGCACCGTGCGGACCCCCTCCTCGCCGCCGTACGCGTGCGCGAGCTCGAACTGCGGGGCCTCGCCGGTCGCGCTCGAGGGCAACGGTCCGAACAGCTCGTCGCGTGCGCGCGCGAGCGCCTCGCTCTCGCGGCGCGGCGGTGCGAGGCACCGCTCGTAGGCGTCGTGGACATCGCGATCGTCGTCGACGATCAGCACGCGGGGCGGCTCCGACGCCCCAGGCGCGATGGGGAACGGGAACATCCCATGGACCCATCGTCGCGAGCGCTCCGGACTGAAGCGCGCTGACGCGGGCGCAGCGGCGGGCGCCCGCGCACGTGTTCGGCGGATCGAGTAGTCTTCCGCGCGCCGATGCTCGCTCGAGCCAGTGGCTGGCTATTCCTGCTCGTGAACCTCGCGGGCGTGGCCTTCACGCTCAACGCGTTCCTGCCGGTCCGGCGCCGCACGCTGTTGGTGATCCCCAGCTTCTTGCTGTCGATGTTCGCCGCCGAGCTGGCGGTCCACCACTTGTTCTGGCAGCTGCTCGCGACGGCTGGCTTCGCCTGGCTGGGCGCGCTCGGCACGACGCCGGGGTTGATCGGGCTCGGGCTCGCGGTGGTTTCGTGGCTGGGGCTCGCGGTGCTGGTCATCGAAGGTCCTGGATCGGGCCGCACGATCCGCGAGGCGCTCGCGCAGCTGGGCCCGCCATCGACCCCGCGGCGGCCGCAGTGGTGGCGGGTCGCCGTGCCGTTCCCGCTGCGTCGCGCCGGCACCCGCGTGACCCGCAACGTCGAGTTCGCGCGGGTCGGGGGCACGCGACTGCGGCTCGACGTCTATCGCCCGCTCGCCGCGCCCGGTCTGCGGCCTGCGCTGGTGCAGATCCACGGCGGCGGCTGGGTGGTCGGCGACAAGCGCGAGCAGGGCGTGCCGATCATGACCCGCATGTCCGATCGCGGCTGGGTGGGCTTCAACGTCAACTATCGCCTGAGCCCCGGCGCGACGTGGCCCGATCACCTGGTCGACATCAAGCGCGCGATCGGGTGGATCCGCGAGCACGCCGCGGAGTACGGCGTCGACCCCGGCTTCATCGCGGTGACCGGTGGCTCGGCGGGCGGTCACCTGGCGGCGATGGCCGCGTTGACCGCCAACGACCCGTCGCTGCAGCCTGGCTTCGAGCACGCCGACACCCGCCTGCAAGCCGCAGTGCCGTTCTACGCGATCTATGACTTCACCAACCGCCTGCACAGCCACGTGCCGGGCTTCCTCGAGCGCCTGCTCGAGCCGCTGGTGATGAAGGCGTTCTACGCCGACGCACCCGAGCGCTTCGCGGCCGCCTCGCCACTCGACCGCGTGCACGCCGACGCGCCGCCGTTCTTCGTGATCCACGGCCGACGTGACACGCTGGCGCCGCTGGTCGACGCGCAGGCATTCGTCGCCGCGCTGCGCCAGGTCTCGCGGGCGCAGGTGCTGTTCGCCGAGGTCGCGGGGGCGCAGCACGCCTTCGACGTGTTCCTCTCGCCGCGCTCGTTGCCGGTGATCGAAGGGGTCGGCGACTTCCTCGAACGCGTGTGGCAGGACGCGGTGCAGGCACGGGCGACGCGCGAGGGCGAGCCGGCAGCGCCCGACGACCCCACCGCCACCTCGTCGGGGCCTGTCGCCCACGCCCCCCCGTGACGCGGACGGCGGGCGGCCCGGCGCGCGAGCTGGCGTACACCGGCTTCGCCTCGGATGCGGGTCCAACTGCTCCGGCGCCCCGTCGAAGCGCCGACTCGTTGCGATTCGACGCGGCGCGCTGCTAGGGTGGCGGGATGCGAACCACCCTTGCTTGGATCTTCGGCCCCCTCGGGCTCGCGCTCACCCTCACGGCGTGCCCGGCCGGCGACGACGGCAGCGCCGACACCACGGGCGCGGAGAGCTCGACCGGCGCGACCACGACCGCGTCGACCACCGACTCGACCACCGCATCGACCACTGCGTCGACCACCGACTCGACCACTGCATCGACCACCGACTCGACCACCGCATCGTCCACGATGACCACGAGTGACACGACCGACTCGAGCGGCGGCGCCGACTCGAGCAGCGGCGGCAGCGGCTCGGACAGCGGCACCACCGGCACCGCGATGTGCGAGATCGCCCCGGACGACGACGCGTGCGCCGTGTGCACGAAGGAGAACTGCTGCGCGGAGCTCACCGCGTGCGAGGCCAACGAGGACTGCAACTGCCTCGTGCAGTGCGTCAACGAGATGGGATTGGGCATGCTCGCCCAGTGTCAGATGGATTGCATGATCCAGGGGTTCCCGCCCGGCTCGCTCGATCTTCAGATGTGCAACGGCGCCAACTGCATGACGGAGTGCTCTGGCTGAGCCCGCGATCGCCTGCGCGGCCAGCCGTCGCGCGCGACGATCGCCCGCATGTGCCCGCTCGAACGACGAAGGGCCGCTCCGATCCTCTGCGGATCGGGCGGCCCTTGCCGTGTGGTTCGTGCGAACGCGCTACTTCTCGGCGCGCAGCGCCTCGAGCTTGGGCAGCCGCTCCCACGTGAAGTCGTGCTCTTCGCGGCCGAAGTGGCCGTAGGCGGCGGTCTGCGCGTAGATCGGCTTGAGCAGATCGAGCTCGGCGATGAGCCGCCCGGGCCGCGCGTCGAAGTGCTTGAGCACAATCTCGCTCAGGCGGTCGTCGGGGACCTTGCCGGTGCCGAAGCTCTCGACCAACACGCTGACCGGCTTGGCCACGCCGATGGCGTAGGCGAGCTGGACCTCGACGCGCTCGGCGAGGCCCGCGGCGACCAGGTGCTTGGCGATGTAGCGCGCGTAGTAGGCCGCGCTGCGATCGACCTTCGAGGGGTCCTTGCCCGAGAACGCGCCACCACCGTGGCGACCCATGCCGCCGTAGGTGTCGACGATGATCTTGCGGCCGGTCAGACCCGAGTCACCCATGGGGCCGCCGATGACGAAGCGGCCGGTCGGGTTGACGTAGTACTTGGTGTCGTGGTCGAGGAGGTTCGCCGGCACCGTCGGCTTGATGACCTCCTCCATGATGAACTCCTTGAGCGTCGCGTGGGTGACGTCCTCGCTGTGCTGCGTGGACACCACGACCGCGTCGATGCGCTTGGGCACGCCACCGTCGTACTCGACGGTGACCTGGCTCTTGCCATCGGGGCGCAGGAAGCTGTCGCTCTCGCGACGACGCACGTAGGTCAGCCGGCGCGCCAGCTTGTGCGCGAGGCTGATCGGCAGCGGCATGAGCTCGCTGGTCTCGGTGCAGGCGTAGCCGAACATCATGCCCTGGTCGCCGGCGCCCTGCTCGTCGCTGTAGACGCCCTTGCCGTCGACGCCGAGCGAGATGTCCGGGCTCTGGGCCTCGAGCGCGACCAGCACGCCGCAGCTGTCGGCGTCGAAGCCCATCGCGGAGCTGGTGTAGCCGATCTCGCGCACGGTCTTGCGGACGATCGACGGGATGTCGACGTAGGTGCTGGTCGTGACCTCGCCGGCGACGTTGACGTACCCGGTCTTCACCAGCGTCTCGCAGGCGACGCGACAGCGGGGATCCTTGGCGATGATGGCATCGAGGATCGAGTCGCTGATCTTGTCGCAGATCTTGTCGGGATGTCCTTCGGTGACGGACTCGCTGGTGAACAGACGGCGGGCCATGACGTACCTTTCGCGGGCGATGCGGGTGGGGCCAAAGCACGTGCGCCGGCAAACTACGAGCCGGTCGCGCGCGACCCCTTTAGGTTGCGGGGCGGAGCATGGCAGCGCCCCCCAGGCCGATCAACCCCGTTATGGCCGCGACAGCGCGAGCGATACGGCGAAGGGACCTAGCTCACTGCGCGCGTCTGCGGTGGTCGGCAGCTCGATGAACACGAACGCGCTGGCGAGGCCAGCGGCATCCACTTGCAACGTGCGCGGGGCCGCGGCGGGCGAAGCGTCCACGCAGGCGCGTTCGTCGGCGGCCAGGCAGCCCGGTGAGCGGATCGCGAGCGCGACGTCAGCGGCTTCGCTCGACGCCGTGAGCAGGAGATCGCCACCATCGGCGGGCGCATCCCAGGACACCAGCAGCACGGCCTCTGGACGCCGCGCGCCGGCGCACGAGTGCGCGTGCGCGTCGTCGTGGGGCGACGCGGGATCGATGGTGACCGTGCTCCCACCGTCTTGCGACAACACCACCGGGATCGCCGACGCACAGGTGTCGCCGAGCACCGTCTGGCAGCGCTGACTGCCATCGGCGGCGGCGATGCAGGCCGTGCCGGTCTCGCAGCGTCCCTGGCCCGGCAGACCGCAGCCCTCGCCGCGCGCGATGACGTCGCGCCACCGCGTGGTCAGCTCGAACGACAGGCCCTCGAGATCGTTGGCCTC
>WBZX01001488.1_pt1 | contig 17526 bp, 28 predicted proteins | sample 5204211 | NCBI WGS metagenome assembly WBZX01 (sample SAMN12344362, study PRJNA552823) | activated sludge metagenome | biome: Activated sludge suspended growth; feature: Nitrification reactor; material: Wastewater; isolation source: activated sludge from nitrification reactor of wastewater... | reverse complement strand
GTCTTTCGATTTTAATAGTTCTTTAAATACTGATATATTTACTTCTTTCATAAAGTTTTGATTAAACTATCAACGTAATCGTATAACTCATGTTCTTGCGTTCCAACAAGTGAAGATTTAAAACCAATTAATTCTGTCTTTAATTGTAAAGGCTCTGTAACGTTTTCTAAAATAAAATTTAATTCTTGTGACATAATACAAATGTTTTTAAATAAGTAATCCCAGTAATTCACCGCTCTCTGACTTCGGTTTCATACTGGGATTAAGTATAATATTTTCCTAATTTTCAGAGAGTAAAGCAAAGATATAAATAAAAATAATATAAACAATAGAAATATTGATTAATTTTTAAAAGTACGTTTTTTCCTTTGTCAGACCGCAATAGTACGCAAAGTACACTAAATTTTACGTTTTGGGGGTACCCCTATTTTTATTTTTTTATTTTAAGGGTAGAGTATAGAAAACACAAAAAAGCGTACTTTCAGCACTACAAATAAAAAAACCTACTCGAAAGTAGGTTCTGTAAATAAAATTAGTATGTTTTGTTTAATATGGCAAATCATCGTTTTCCTCTGATGGCTCAAAGTCTAAATCTGCATCAGTTTCAACCGCTTCAACAACTGGCTCTGATTTGGCTAAATATGTTTTAAGATACGCTTCCAAAATATTGAAAACATCATCCGCTAAACTCATTTCATCATCGGTTAACGAGCAAAGAAATTTAAACTCAGGCGTTGTAAACTTTACTGCGCCTTTTTTACCATCAATAGCTTTTTCAACAACAACCCATTCCTCAGGTAATCTGCTTTTAGTTCTTTGGGTAAACTCTCCCCACTTTTGAACCGATGCGCCTTTTAATTGAATATTCGCTAAAGTACCATCCTCCAACATTACGTAGATTGATTTATGGTATTTAGCACCTGCGGAGTTTACTTTTTCTTTGATTTCATTGTAAAGTCCTTTTGCAATTTCGGTAGTAGCTTTTTCTCCTTTACTGTTTTTGTGATAACATTTTACTGTCATCGGCTCTTTTGAAATGAATTTCACTTCATTAGAGGCAATAGTTCCAGTTAGAGAATCCGACCACCCTTTTATGGATGCCAATTCATCAAGCACAAGGAATTTAAAAGGCAATGGAACTTGTACATTTTCCTCTTTTTCTTTGTCGTAATAACTAAAACATTTTTCGTTTGATTTCCAACTTAAGAATTTAGTAGCTGGATTTGATTGTGGTTGTGCAAACGCTTGTCTGCGGTTTGAAGTACTCATAATATTAATTTTTATTTATGGATTCAATGTACGCTCGTGAATCCTTCGAGCAGTTTTATTATGATATAGCAAATATACAAAAAATTATTTAACCATTACGTTTTTGAAATAAATAGTTGTTTAAATTTTCATAACTTTTAGCAATTTCTCTTTTGTATAGTTTCACTTTTTCATCATTCTGCAAATCATCATCCGTTGGGAGTTGTCTAACTTCCATCCCTAATTTACTTAAATAGATTTTTTCTTCGGGATTAAGTTCGTTGTATGATTGCTCCGATAACTTTAAATAATATTCTTTTGACGCTCCCATCTTTTCTCTATTTTATTCAAAATTACTAATTAATTCTTTCTTTTGCAATGGGTGGGGGTTGTTAAGAATCATTCTAAATTACAATAATTCATTCGGCTTTCAACTATTAACAAGCCTTTGTTTAAATTAACACCCTCCTCAAACGACTTTCCAATTACACGGCTAATTGTAGGTAATGAAAACCCAACTATATTAGCTATTTTCTGCATATTTGTAAAGCCGTTGTAGAATAGTGTTAATATTTCGATTTCGTCTTTTGGTGTTACTTTTTTGGTGTTCATCACGCAAAAAATTTATAAATAGGACTTGCCTCAACACCGCCTTTAGGTTCTAATCTAACAAATGCGTTATTCATTTTTTCAACGTTTGAAACATCGCCACCTAATCGTTTGTACCAATTAGAAAAGTTGTTGCACGTTCTTTGCCACGACTTAATATTGTTTACTTGTTTTTCCATTTTATTTAAGTTTTAATCGTTATAAAAATCAGTATGCCCGTGATGGTCACATAAAACATATCTACCATCTAAAAAAGGCGGTAAAGTTTCGGGATAACTACCATCTTCTTGGTATTTATAAAATCTACCATCCAATTCAAAAATAATTCCGTTATAAACTGTTTGGTGTAGTTTAAGACCTTGTTGTTCTAAATAAACAAGCAAATCTTCTAACTTTCTGTAATGCTCTGTGTCTTTTCTTAATACTTTAACTATTGCCATACCTACTCCTTTTTATTATTAAACTTTTTTCTCACAATCTCGCCCAAATTTTCATCGTTTGGAGTATCTAAAATAACCGATGCAGGAACAAAAACCCCGTTTTGGCAATACTCAACCGTTTGTGGGTTGTTTACGGTGATTTGGTTTTGATTACTTAAAACTTTTGACCAAACTCCATCTTTGAATATTGAATAATCGCCATCTTTAACAGTTACAAAAAGAGTGTTTTCTTTTTCTGAAAAATAAAAACGAGGATTGCTTTTTATAATTTCTGTGTGCTCATTTTCAGTATTACCAATAGTAGCCCCATCAACAAACCCTCTTTTAACCGCTTCTTTGATTAGGTGTTGTAGTGGGTTGGTTGGGAAATTTTTATTAATAAAAGATAAAGATTCGTTCTCATTCGACCAATTACCAATACCATCAATGCCATATAAGCATTTTCCATTTTCAAAATAAAGCATTACATTTGGGCTTATACTATTCCCAAACCACCCCGTATCAATTACTTTCGGAACTACACCAATATTAGTTAGCATTTCTTTAATATTTGGTTCTTTAATCAATTCGTCAATGTGGCTTTCGGTTAATTTGTCGAGGTTGTATTTTTTATTTGTTTCCATTTTAATCAATTTTAAAAGTTAAGTATTTAATAATGTTATTCATTTCTACAATTTCATCGCTTGTTTTTTCAAGTGGCGATTGATATAATTCAAAGTAACGTATTACTTTTTTGCGATATTCAACCGAATTTAGAGTAAAATACGTTTCGGGTTCGATTTCGTAATTAGTTGAAACACGCTCAATTTTACATTCATCAAACAAATAATCCGATTTCATTATTTCAAGTAACTTCTCGCAAATATCGTCGTAGTTGTCAATTGATTCTTCAAAATCAAATATTTCATAGCCGTTGTCAAAATTAAGCTGAAAAGCGTATTTAATCGGTTCTTTTGTTTGACGTGTTGGGCTGTTTGGTTGGTCTAAATAATTATCTTTCATCTTTCTTAGTTTTAAAAGGTTTATTAATTTCATCAATGAACTTGTATATTTCATCTTTTGTTTGTTTAGCTACGTTTCGCTGTATTTTTACAACTTTAACGTTTGGTAAAAATTCGGGTTTTCGCCCTGCGCCTTTAGGGTTGTCAAAAAACTGATTCATTGCTAAAAATTTTCCACCGCTATAAGTTCCATTGTATCTATCCATTATCAAAGTGAACGGATAAGGTAAAATTTGTTCTTCCATCTTTATTTATTTTTACGTTTGTACCTACCAATAAACCACCAATATAGAAACAATAAAATCGCTACAAAACAAATAGAGCAAACAATTATAATATTAGTCCAGTCAAACTGTTTTCTATCTACATTTTTATTATTCGATTTAACAGCAACTTGAACCTTTGCTTTATCCTTCAGTTTTATATTGTTTTTTACGTTTTCAGCTACTTTCTTTTCACTTTCAACAACTATATTGCTTTTATCAATATTTCGCTTAAAATCGGTTGTTTTAGTCTTTGTGAGTTCCGTATTGTTTAAGTTAATTGTTTTACCGTTGTCAATCAAAATCGCTGGCTTTGTGTTGTCAATTGGTTTAGCTGTGAATGTTTCGGTAATGGTTTGATTTACATTGTCAATATCTAATCGGCTTTCAATTTTAACATTGGTGTTTTCGTTGGTTGTTGTTTGCGATTTGTCAACTATTTCGCTTTGCGTGTCGGACTTAATGTTTATTGATTCCGATTGCTTTACTTTTTTGGTTGAACCGCAACTAATTAATAGCAGTGCGGTTAGGAGTAGGGTTGTTGGTTTCATTTTTATTCTGATTTGATTATTTCGATTAATTTTTTAAGACATTTATCTTTGCTTTGTCTGTTAGTATCATATCTCTTTATTTTAATAGTTCGGGGTTTTCCCTCTTATTTTTAAATTCATTAATAGCCAAATGCACTAATGCGGTTACATTTCCGTTGGTGTGTGTTTTGGCGAGTTGTTTAATTTCCTCTTTCAATTGCTCACTTGTGGCAATTTGTATGAATGTTCTTTTAGGCATTTTCGGATAGTTTTAATTCAGCTAATTTAACCATTAATAAATACTCTTTTTCAAATTTATTGCCTTTATGAGTTTCTTTTACCTTTTGTTTAAATTCAAGTAAATTCCCAAAAAAGCAACCGCATTTTACTTTTATTTTATTCTCTTTAGATTTAAAAAATGTAGTGGTTCTATTTGATGAACCAAATTTTGAAAACCAACAAATATCGTTGTCAGATTTTACCTCCGCATTGCCAGAAACCAACGCATTGCCAGAAACCAACGCATTGCCAGAAACCAACGCATTGCCAGAAACCTCCGCATTGCCAGAAACCCACGCATTGCCAGAAACCAACGCATTGCCAGAAACACACGCATCTCCAGAAACCCACGCATCTCCAGAAAGGTTTTCTAATTTTTCAACAAATCCGCCTAACACACCTATGTCAACGTGCCTTGTTTCTTTAGTAGATTTGATTCTAAATAATTTAACTTCTAAAAAGTTAACTTTAAATTCCTCTGTTAATTCAAAATGTTTTTCCATTTCCTTATAGTTTTAATAATTAATAATAAGCAAATGTAATGATTAAATCAATACAAAAAACACCAAACACTAATTTAAAATCAATCTAAATAAAAAAAGACTTATATTTGCTATTGTAAAAATAGAGAATTTATGACTTTAGTAGTAAAAGGAAAAACAATATTTGTAAATGACAAAGAAACACGAAATCCTGAATTAATCGGTTTAGCTTTTTTAGATAGCGTAGATAGTAAAAAACTTGATAAGGTTGAGGCTAAAAAGCAATTGATTAAATACTTTAGTAAAAACGGACGTAGAACTAAAAGAGAAGTATTGATTGATGTTGTTTTGGGTTTAGAAACTCTTGACGCATTGAAAATATACGATTATTGTAGAAGCAAAGAAATCAAAATATCGTTAGCATCAATGTATAATTTTATTAAAGATTGCAAAAAATCTGAAATTTTAAAAGATTTTGGATTTTAATTGTTATATTAGCAGTTTAGTTTTCATTTGGTTTAGGAATTAAAAAAGAAAAACCCTACTGATTAGTTTTAGTAGGGTTTTTTGATTTGCTTTTGTTCTCGAAAACCAGTTTTTAGTCAACCAACTGGTATTGTTTGCTAAATTGTAGTTAGATCTTTACCTATAACTACATCGCCAGTTGTTTTTTCGTCTTTTTTCATAATTTCTATTTATTAAATGATTGAACTTTATTAATTATTCCCTCGTGCGTGTGAATTATCGGCAACCCAATAACATTAACACCGCACCAAAAATATACTTTTACTAATTGTTTAAATATTCGTTTTTTCATAATTTAGGTTTTTTATTATTATCTTTCATAAAAACAATAGCAATGATAAGTACTATTATAATCGGAGCGTAGATGTTTTGACTAATAACTAACATACTATATCATGTTTTCGTATTTAATAACTATATCGGCTACATCTTTCGCTAATTGGTATTTATTCTCGTGGTAAGCGTTTAAATCGTTTATATTAGATATAAAACACAATTCCAACAAACAAACAATTCCATTCTCTCGCATTAACCCTAAACGCCCTCGATGACTTTGCGCTTCGTTTATAACGCCTCTATTTTTAATACCTAAACGAAATGCAGTCGCATTAACTAATTCTTTTGCAAAAGCATTGTCCAATCTATCGGAATCACTACCTACTATTGAAGTGCAACCCGTAGCGGTTTTATTATCCGATGCGTCAAAGTGAAATTCTAAAACTACCGATGCGTTACCAGTTTTGATGCGCTCCAAATACTGACTTAATCTTTCGTCATCATTATCGGTTACATATAATGCTTTTTTAGCGGATAATTGCAATGTAACAAGATTTCGGAACTCAACGGCTAAATCGGCTTCTTTGTAGCCGTTTCCAACCGCTCCATTATCTATTTTAATGCCTTTATTATTATGCCCAGCGGAGATGAATATCATAATATCATTGTTTAGTAATTAACTTAAATAGCAAACCAATAAAACCTAAAACCAAACCAGTTGCAGTTAGTTTGCCCCAAAATTTAGCGTTTTCTAAATCGTTTTTTAAAATAGTAATATCATCGCTTTGAGTTTTGAAAGTCTTTTTTATTTCTTCAATATCACTTACAAGTCCTTTATGACCATTCATTTTGCTACCAATAAGCGCATTTTCGATATTTGCTAATGATTCACCTCTTACTATATCGTTTTCTTTTAGTAGTTTTAAATGATGTTCTATTCGTTCTAAACGTGCTTGTTCTTGGCTCATATCAAGTATTTTTGTATCTATTCAAATATGCTTCTACTCCAACGTAAAGCAAAGCAATGTACAACCATTGTTCGTTTGTAATAAGTTTAAAACCTAAATAAAAGCAAGCAATAATAAAGACAAGTAATTTTCTACTTATCCACTTATTAATTAATTTGTCTAATTGCTCTTTGCTCATTTTGTAATGTGTCTTTTAATATCTTCATTCAAATTATCGTAAATGCTTTTTAAGACTGTAAATATAATTATAAATTGATAGCAATTTAAAAAAACTTCATCGCTAAATTTCAGCTTGTTATCTGAAAGTTCCAAAATAAAAAACAGAAACGTTCCTATAAACATATTATACGTTGTTTTATTATATTTATGCAAGTTCTTTGTGTAATGTATAAATGAAATAACAAACAGCGTAGTATCTGTTAAACGAAGTATTGTATAGTTTTTCACTAAAAACGAACTACCAAACCCGAAATAACAGAAAACAGCGTATATCATTAAAACATACGGAATAAGATAGTATTTGTTTTTATTAATAAAAAAAAGAAGTCTATTAACACCGTTGTAGATGCTAATAAACCTCTCTTTTATTTTTAACCACAGTTCCATAAGGCTATCTCGGCGGACGTGGTGTAATTACCAAAACCTTTGCTTCGGGATTTGACAACTCAAAACCTTTTACAAAGTCGTTAACTTGTTCCAATTGTTTTTCCGTTGGCGTTTCGGTAAAAGTGATTACTAAATTTGCTTCTTGCATAGCTATAAATATTTAACGTTGTAACAAAGATATGGAAATTAATCTAATCCAAAATATAAATCATTACTTAAATCGTCTGTATTTGCATTTTTTAGAGCGTCTATTAATTTCGCCTTGCTTTCTTTGCAAAGACCAAAACCATAAGTTCGGTATCTGTAAGATCGTTCAAATGATGAAATAGGAAATTTCAAATCGCCATCAATAACCAATTTATTACAAACTAAATCTTGAAAAAACGTATCGACATAAACATTGTAATACACTATTTCGTTATTTTCTTCTTTTTTTGCGTAAGCATAACGAGTTATAGAAAAATCAAACATTGAAATTATTTCAATTGGAGTTCCGTAAGTGTGACGTATCAATTCAACTCGAATATTTGTTTTTGTGTTCTTATAGCTTACTGTATTTGGGTTTTCATAGCTAAAAACATAATCTTGATTGCTTTTAAAAAAATCATTTGCTTTATTAAATTCAGCGTCGGAAGTAAAAAATATATCAAGGTCTTTTATTTTTTGACCTTTAAATATGTTTTTAAAACATCCGCCTGCGATAAATCCCGAATGACCTTCCATGTAATAATCTAAAAACCTTACTTTGCTAAACGTTTCTTTTGGTGCTTCTTTAAATTCCATTTTAGTTTTAAATTAAATTAAAAAACCCCTAATCACTCGCTACAAATGAAAAGGGGGTTGTTAATGTTTTTTTAATGTAGCGATAGGGCAAAACTAAAACATTTTTTTGAATAAACAATAAGTTAGGTTTAATTTAGAATCGTTATAAATAAAAAAGCCTCTCAAATTAATGAAAGGCTCAATCATTTTTAGCCAAATAATTTTTATTTTTCTTCACAACAAATATAAAAAATCTTTTTTAAACCGCAACAATAAAACCTAATTTAAACTCATTCTAAACTACAGTATTTTTTTGGTGGATTGGATTTTGTTTTGTAAGTTTGCTTTAGTTCGTTGATAAATTATTAAACACTATTTGGACGTGGGTTCGACTCCCACCATCTCCACAACGCAAAACGTTTATAAGTTTTAGATTGTTTCGTTTAATCGCTACGAATAAAAATAACAAGCGGTAATTTGGGGGTGCTTGGCTTTGACAGTAGATAAGTAGGTGATTAGTAGAACTAAAAAAATTAAACGGCAAAGTAATTAGCCTTAACAATGAGCCATTAAGAATGAGCGCATAGTTACGAAATTAAGGAGCGTAAATCCTTTCAACCGCCAACCGTAAAAAGTGGCGGTTTTTTAATTATATGTACATTTCTTTAATTATGTCTGCCGAAACAAAGCTATGTGCATAAGAGTTAAAATGTCTTTTAAATGAATCAAAATAAGAGTCAATTCCAGCGATATATGCCATAGTATTATACAAATCAAAACTTTGAGCACCATAAAGAGTTGCTACTTCAACTGCTTTTGCTCCAAAAATATTATATCTTTCTTGTGTTGCTGGAACCGTTACACCTGAACCCGCTACATTAGTATAATTCAATCCTGCAAGAGGACAATAATAACGACCAACAATTTTAATTCTTTCTATTGGCCAGCCTTTATTAAGTAAATTAGCAATGGCTTGTTCTAAATCTTGACCGTATTTTTCAACTGTATAATTTGGTAAATTAAGACCTACATCATTAGTCAAATAAGCAATAAAAAAGACACCGTCAGTTACAGGGCTGTAGTTTGGCGTTAGCTCAGTAATTTGCACTAAATTTGGCGCTCCTGCTGGTGATGCAATAGGATTTAAAGGTATTCCGTTTATAGCAGTTGTTCCGCTATTAGCGTAGTTTGTAGTTGTGCTTCCAATCTTTTTTACACGTTCCATTCCAAAATGCCAACTAACAAAATCACACCAATTTGTAGGAGCATTTACATTATTGGTAATTGAATCTCCTGCAAAATACGCTTTTTTACCTCTTAAAACTTCAGTATTAGAATAGCTTAATTTCCACTCACCTACATAATGATAAACTCTTTTGATTGGGTCAGTTTCTAAACCAGTTTCAGTCACTATGAAATAGTCTCCAATTTGAGCATTATTTGGGAAGTTGTTTTTGTTGTCGTATGTTCTAAGAAAAATACCTGTTGGAATTGTTACCATAATACTTTATTTTATTTGAGTTACACGCACCCCGAAAAGCACGTTTGTTGGATTGGTTGCTATTGTTGTGGAGACTAACTTAATTGCCAATAAATCGCCCTCTGTTATTGCAAAACTCAATTCACCAGTAAATTTATTGTAACTTGTGCTGTTTGTTTTTGCGGTTGTGTCTAAACTTATTTCGGTTGATTGCGTTACATTAACTAATGAAATAGCTAAGTTTTCAGACGTTCCAAGAGTGCCAGTATTGTAAATGTAAATCGATGCTTTAAACTTACTTGAAGTTATACCGGCTGTTTCAAATCGATTATTTGTTGTTGATAATTGTAAGTTATTTGAACTGCCCATATAAAGCGTTGCATTGTCTCCAATATTTGAGGCAGCACAATGAAAAATCATTTGAAACATACTACCTACATCCGCTTTCAACGCCAAATCTGCGCTTAAATCAACTGTCTTAACATAATCTTCTAAAGCGTTATCCGTGTAAGTGTTGGCAGTTGTTAATGCTTCGCCAATGGCTACAATAACCGCGTCTGTTTTTGCATAGTCAGATAAATCAAGTCCACCAGCAGTTAGCAAAAAGCTTTTTTCAGAATCAGTCACGTTGTTCTCGCTCAATCCAGCATTCGTGCCATTTGCTAACGGGATTGTAGCATCTGTTCCTGTGCTACTTGTTACTATTCCATTTGACGCACTTGGCGCATATCCTAAATTAGTACCAGCACCCCCACCACCTCCACCCGTGTTAATAAATGGATAGTTCAACTCTTCCAGCTTATCCAAAAACTCGGTTGTTGTAGAAAATGTGTATTCTGCATCGCCGTCGGTTTTATCGATTATTTTACAATCAGGAATTAATTGTGCTTTAATTGGAAAATTCGTTCCGTTTGGTAATTGAAAAACAATTGTGTTTTCAGTATCGTTGGTTATTGGAATACCGCCACCAAACGAACTTTTAACCGTTCCGTTATCGTGTTGCCAACTCGTAGCCGTTCTTTTAATGAATGTTAGCATTTTATCTACGTGTTAAATAAAACTTAAATTCGCCACTTGCTGGATTTATGGAGCTTCCCGAATGATTGTGTAATTTAACAGTTACCTCGTTATCATCACTTACACCTCCACAAACCATCAAATCACTTGTGATAATAGCTACAGGAGCGACAATAGATAGAAAGTCCCCAACTTTTGCACCATTTACAGTAGCTGTTAAAATTTCGGTATCTCCTCCTCCTATGCTTGGAAAATCAAGTGTAGCTGTTTCAAATATTTCAATTGGTTGCGGAAATGAATAATTAGGACAAAAAACATTTTGTGTATTCTGCATAGTAATACATAAACCAGCAATGTAAATAGTCTTTGTTGTTGCTCCTGTCGCTTGTGCTTTTAAAGTCCATTTAAAAGTATATTCAAACCCACTGTCAAAAAAATGTTCAAAAGAAAAAGTATAGAATTTCTCAACTGTTGGCATTGTAGTACTGTTCAATTCAAACTCGTAAACCTGAACTGTTGAACCATCTTGAAAAACTTCAATCTCTAATGTAGTGTCAATTGCGCCCGAAGCGTTTAATACAGAAAATTGAAAATGGTGGTTTTTAGGGTGCGATGTAATAAAGGAATCTAAACCGCTCGGACTTGAAAAAACCAAATCTGTGTTTTGATAATCAGTATTATTTACCTTTATTGACGAATGACCACCGTACAATTTCATTGTAGGATTGTCTAAATTCGTGTATCTTTCAATTGTTCCTGTGCCTGCATTAACCACATAGTCAAAAGTATTTTTATTTTGAAACAAAACCTTTCTTGTGTATAAATTAGGCTTGAAATCGTTTGTTGTTGTGTTTGGTATTGTTGTTGTTGGCATAATTTTTTAGTTTTTAGCGATATAAAATTCAAAACTTAATGTTTCTGCTGTTGCCGATGGTGGCAAAGTAGAGGCTAATCGTAAACCTGTAGAGTTTAAAAACAAAAGTACAGGCGTGTTCCCTGAGCCTAATATTTTTGCTTCTAAATATTGATTGTACGCTCCTGATTTTGGTTGATATTCGGTGCTTTTCCAATCGAAAATCATTTGAGGAGACAAAGCACTCGTTGTCGCATTAATAACGGTTACTTTAACAAAAACATTGTTACCTACTTTTTTAAGAAACAAACTGTAATTAATACTTGTTCCTGACTTTGTTGTGTAGGTTTGCGAAGTTTGACTATCTGTAACGTCGTCCGAATATAATTCATTCTTTAACGCATTCCAACAAGCCAAAGCCTCAACCGCAGTATTTGCTCCTCCTGTTGTAATATTTGCAAAAATAGCGTCTATTGCTGATTCATTTGCCATAATTTATTTTTTTTAATTTGTTAACCAATCTGAATTGTCAAAATCTGAACTATCCCAATCACCCTCTTGCACATCAAAATACCACTCGTTTAAAGCGTAACCACTCCAATTTTCAATATTATTAGCACTACTTACGTTTGGTGTAACAATTGAGTAACGCCCTAATTCAATATCGCCAACATCCAATGTTGATATATTGAACTCTAAATATAAAATATTATCATTCGCTTGTAATGCGCTCGGAGTTGTAATAGTATCATATAAAACGCCATCTTTGTATAGATATGCTAATGCACCGTTACTAATAGCAATATTTTTATTAAAGTACAAATAAAAAGTTTGGTTTGCTATTGTTGCTGGTGTCCAAACTGATTGATGTGGAACTATTCTACTTACTACCTGTAAAGGCTGGTAAATTTCGTAAGGTTCAACTAAGTATTCGTTTTGATAGTTTACTAAAAACTCTGAATCTTTTAGCCAATTAGTCGAACCTTGTCTTTCGCTAACTTTAAACTCCGATATTGTCGCACGGATATTTTTAGCGTTATATTCTTGAATATAAACAAATTCGTGACTAAATGCAACATCTAATCTATCGTTAATAAAATCATCAATTTGCGATACTAAAAAGCGTTTCAAAAACGTAGGGCGTGAATCGAAATTTACTTGGTGTCCGCTTGATACTGTGTATTGTGTAACTTCTTTTTTATTCGCTGGATTATTACGATACATATTAGCTATCCTAATACTTTGATGGTACGGTAATAAATCGTAAGGAATCCCGAATTTACGAACTTCGCTTTTATAGGTTACTTTGGTTGTTTTGTGTTCGTTGTAAGTAGTTATCATAAACGGATAACTAAACCAAACGTCATTATTTGTAGTATCGGTAAGTTTTAAGAAAAACACCTTTGCTGGTTCGTCAATTCCTGTATAACCAAATTCAAACGCTATTTGATTAACGCCGTTTACTAATCTTTGTTCGTAATAAAAATTACTTGTAATATCACTAAATACTGTGCCATCACAAGTAACAAGCTCCGCAGTCATTCCGCCAACAAAACCAACTCCTGTATCACAATTTGTTATTTGCTTAAACGTTTCGTTTGGTAGCTGTTGAATAAAACGATGTTCGGGCAATTCCGTAACGGGTGGCATTTCATTAACAATCGCCTCGTCTAAGGTTTTGTAAAACTTTAAAAATGATATGTCGTTGTTTAGTGTTGGCATTTATAGCTTATGGTAAATAGGGTATTTATTAAAATCATCAATCCATTCTAAGCATTTTTCTTTATTTTCAAACTGAAATTGCTCTGTTTCGCTCCAATTATAAATAGACAGGAAGCTTCTTTTTTTTGTAATAGTGCACCAAGTTTCTTTAATTTCTTTTACATACAATGGAAATGTCCAAAGAAACTTGAAATAAACTTCTGTTTTTATTTTTTGCTCTATTCTGAAATGGTCTTTATATTCGGCAATTCTAAATTCAGAATCGGCTTTTATCGGTTCTATTTTTTGGTATGGGTATAATATCATATTATTTAGGTTTAAATCAACAAACTAAGCGCATCACTTAACTCGTCAGCAGTTGAGTAAGTTACACCGTTCAAAGTTACTAAATTAAATTCATATTCTTTACTAATAGGAATTGAATTTTCATCATACAAAGTTAAAAAACCGTTTCGCATTATCCACCAATCCATAACACCACTAAGATTATAAGGTGCATCGTTAACCAATAAATTGTCAATAGTTCCTGTAATTGTTAGTGTTGGCGGTGTGTATTTTCGCTCAAATTTGCCCGTTACCTCGCCTGTTAATGGATTGTAAGCCATTGTTTTTATAAAGCCAAATTCTACTCGCTCGCTTTCTCTATCCCAATAACTAATAAACCCTCGATTGATTCTATAGTTATCTCGAATAGATTTTATTTGCTCATACGTTGCAACAGCTCTAAAATTAGCAATATAACCATCAATTAAAGGTGACGGCAAACTATCAAATTCAATTATGCCGTTTTCGCTAATTGGATTAAGTTCGTCGTTTCTTTGCGTCAATACAACCCTTGTATCAGGTATTGATTTGAAATAACCGCAAGTAATATCTTTTTGGCAGTACATAGCGTAATTTGCTAACTGCTCACTAAAATAGTTTCGTGCAATTCGACCAAGTGTGTAATCGAAATTACTAAACTTATCGCTCACGCCACTAATTAAAGTATAACCTTGATTTGTTTTGGTTTGATACTGAACCCCTGTATAATAGTATTTAATTGATAAATAGTAATCGCCTGTGCCTGTGAATGGAAACACTGTTGTTAATGTTAATTTAGTGGATGTAATTGCCGTTACGGTTGCTTGTGAAGTAATACCCGACAATGTAATTTCACAAGTTGCGCCAATACCTAAACTATCCCAAGTAAAACCATAATCGTTGCTTTCGCCATCGCTGTCGGTGTTTAGTATTTCAATCACGTTACTACCAGCAGTGATTAAAAATACACCTACCATAACACCAAAACTATTGGGAGCGAGAGGTGTCATCTTTTCAGCATAAACCAAATCATCATCTTGCGTCGATGTAGTAGGATTGTTTACCTCTAAATCTTTTGCTTTTTGAAACGCCAAACCATCACGCACAAACTCAAACTTACGGCTAAATTTGTCTTCTGATTGTGGTTCTATTATTCTCCATTCCGCTTGCGTGTGTATGCTTTCGCTTGTTCCTGACGTTGTTCTGTCTTGCTCATACGTTCCAAAACCAGTATCAAAAACATTTACAGTCGATTTTGGATTTATTGATACATTGTAGTTTCTATCGGGGTGCGCCAATAAAGTACCTATTTGATAATTTTTATAAAACTGCGCATGATGGTTAATGTAAATTTCATCGTTAAACATTTCAGTATGATTGTTAGGTTCAATCAAGCTATCAAATACTTTTTTCGATGTAATGTTAAACGAATCCGTTTTACGGCTAATCATTCGCTTTGTTATAACCGCATTATCATAATGAACACCGCCAACATCATACAACGGAGCAGTAACAGGAATATTACCTCTAAATCGTTGCGTTTGTTTTATCAAATCGATTATTCGAGAGGCTTTTATTACGATGTCGGGTGCGGTTGATGTCGCTTCCATTTCAATCTTAAAAGACGGCAATACTTCAATAAAAATATTTGAAATTGGCGTTCCACTCGGTAAGCTGTTGTTTGCAGTCGATGAAAAATAAATCCAAACTCTTTGCCCTATTTCAAGTAGTGGAATGTTAACCTCGTAATTTTGGTTTGTTAAACTAAAACTACTACTTGACGATTGATATAAAGGGTTTGTCGTCCAATCGTCTAACGGTGTATTACCGTAAGCCACAACTAAATTATGCGTTACTGTAAAACCAAATCTAACTATTGAAATATTTAAATCTTTTAGCGATATTTTTAAATTTGTTGTTCTCTTTTTTGCTCTGAAAACGGTTCTAATTCCGATTAATTGCTTTGAAACATCTGTATCGTTGTAATCTTCTAAATAATCATCTTCGCTAAAACTCGTTAATGTGCTTCTTAGCCCCGAATCTACTATTTGAATGCAAGGGTTGTAAATTAAAGCATCTTGACCGTATAATGGCTGTTCTTTTGAATAAGTGGAGTTTTGTTTGAATGAACTTTTATTATCTAATGGTATCGCCCTTGCCAAATAGTTAAAAGTTGGCATCGGCTGTATTGTTGTTCCATCCCAAGCTTTATCGCTAAAAGCATTAAAAGACGTTTCAAGTGTACGCTTAACATCTGCAACCGCCCCTGTATCGATTAACTCACATTCAACATAAGTTTCGTAGTCTGTTAAATTATCTCCTTTTAAATCAAAACCGTAAACATCTGTATCAATCCCGTTGATGTTTTCTTTATAGTTAACCTTTGCGCCAAAACCGTATTTTTGCAATACATAAAACCACCACTCAAGTAAATGCGATAAGTGGTTAGATGTGTCGCCTTGTGGGTTGATTATTTGAGGCTCTGACAGTTCAATTAAATAAGCGTTAATAAATCGTAACTTGCCATCTTTATAACGAATGTCACGCCCGTAACTATTGGCTTGTTGTTCAATATTCAAAGTATTGGCATCGCTATAAACAGGCTCAAATATTTCGTACCAAGTATCGCTCACATTTTCAAACTGCAAGTAATAACGTACTGTATTTGCGTATAATGGATTGTTCATTACAATTGTTTAGGCTTAAAGGTTCTACGGTTGTTGGTTAAATAAGTGGTTGTTTGACCGTTGCTAATATACTTCTTTATTCCGTTTTCATCAAGTTTTACACCCTCATAAGATTTATTATTTATTGCGCTTTCAACCGAATTAAGTGCATTCACTATTCTTTCATCATTCAATCTATTATCAACTATTGGCGATGAAATTCCGTTGGTTGATAAAATATTGTTTAATTGGTCATTAAACATCATAGCATCAAGTGCCTTTCGTGTTTTGTCAGCGTTCCAAACTTTATCGCCAGCATCCATTTTAGTTATGGTTGTACCTTTATCACTTCCCAATGATTTTAGTTTTCCACTTCTATCAAAAATAAACTCTCGTCCTCTTTCTTGGGTTTTTGCGAATCCCTCTTTTGCGTTTTCCGTTCCAGTCCAATATTCTGGCATTTCTTGGTTTTGAATAGTTGCTAACTGAACAACTCCCAACGCTCCGATAATACCTGCCATAACGATACCAGCCGTACCGCCTTTTGCTAATGATGCAATGATACCCTGTGCAATGTTAATATTAGCCTCTACAATCGCCAAACGTTTTTTTGCTTTAAATTCTCTTATTCTAATATCTCGTAATTTAGCCTCATATTGTCTATCAATCTCGGCTTGTGCGTCTGCATTGTCGCCAGCGAGTTTTCGTGATGTTTCATACTGTTTTTCTAAATTATTATATTCTTTTTCAAATCGTTGGTCTGACAATCTCGAAATAAAATTAATTGTTTCTTTAGCTACTTCTGCTATTCCTATCATTGTAGCTTCCCAATTATCACCAAATAATTCTAATTTACCCTCTAATATATCGAATAAAGTTTGAAAACCAGCCTCACCAAAAAAGCTTTCTCTAAAAGAAGCAACCCAATCTTCTGTAGCTTTCTTTAAATCATCTGTTGATTTTTTTGCTTTGTCTGCTCCTTCTCGCCATTTTTCAAAATCGCCTTTAGGGTCGTCCCCAAATAAATTCAGTTTTAATCCTTCGCCATCATATTTTTCGTGATATTTTTCAAATTCATCAAAATATTTCTTTAATTGAGTAAGACCGTTATTTGTTCTTTCTTCGTTTATTTTATCGATTTTGTTTTTAAACTCAATCGCATCAATGGTCATTTGGTTTTCGGTAGCTTTTTTATAATTTCTTAATTCGTCTTGAAATTGCGCTTCCGTCTGTCCTTCTAATTTACCGCGTTTTACTAAATCATTATATTTCTTTTGATTAATTCTTAAATCTTCTGCATACAATAATAATTCGATTTGCGTTTGCTTTTGAGCGTAATCATCGAGTAATTTTAATCTTTCTGTAAAATATAGATTTTCGTCTTTTAGTTTGGTGTCGATTTGTCCTAACTCTCTTTTAGCTTCTGCAACCGCTAATCTATTCCGTGAAGCTAATTCCTCCTCAATTGCTTTTGCAAGAGCTTCTCTAGCTTCTTT
>WBZX01001309.1_pt2 | contig 17536 bp, 16 predicted proteins | sample 5204211 | NCBI WGS metagenome assembly WBZX01 (sample SAMN12344362, study PRJNA552823) | activated sludge metagenome | biome: Activated sludge suspended growth; feature: Nitrification reactor; material: Wastewater; isolation source: activated sludge from nitrification reactor of wastewater... | reverse complement strand
CCTGCGGGTGGGTCACGAACATCTGCGTGCCCTCGCACGAGGGCGAGATGAGCGGGATCGGCGAGAACGGCTGCAGCTCCTGCTCGACGAACACGCGCAGCACGCCTCGCTCGGCGTGGCCACCGGCCAGCGGCACGAACTCGGCCTCGATCGCGCCGTCCCATCGTGCCTGCAGGAACGCGCGCACGAACGCGGAGGTCAGCTCGCGTCGCACGCCGTAGCGCTCGGAGTCGCTCCACAGCAGTCGCACGTGCCCGCAGCCGAGGTGTGCCGGCTGGACCATGTGCTCGAGCAGGATCTCGCGCAGCTCGAGCGGCGGGTTGCTGATGAACGCACGCCACTCGAGGGTCTCGAACACGTTCGCGAGTGCAGCGTCGAGCCGTCGGTCGCTGCGCAACGACTTGATGAGCAGGTTGGCGGTGTGCACGTCGGTGTGCATGTAGAAGCGGCCCAGTGCGTCGAGTCGCCGGGCCAGCAGCGCGCGGACCTCCTGCGGCGAGAATGCCTTGCCCGACTCGCGCTCGATGGCCCCGAGCAGCAGCAAGAACTCACCGGCATCACCACCCAACGTGCCGACCACGCTGCTGTCATCGCGACCGTCGACGCACGACATCCGTCCGTGGAGCAGCAGCGCGGCCAGCTTGATGAAGCGCACGGCCGCGGGATCACCCACGTGTCGCTCGATGCGCTCGATCGTCAGCGCCGCATCGGGCGCGGACGCGACCGCCGCGCCGCGGAGGTGATCGGCGCGCTCGAGGATCTCGCGGTCGCGCGAGGTGCCGAAGCCGAGGTTCTTCCACGCGACCATGCCGCCTTCGAGCGCGGCGACGAAGCGCAGGCCTTCGCGCTCGAGCAGCTTGGCCAGCTCGCCGGCGCGCTCACCCCCGCGGGAGATCAGGATCACCGGGGTGTCCCGCTCCACGCGGGTCGCCAGCGAGGGCGCGCGCCCACGGGGGATCCAGTCGGAGCCGGGGATGTGGCCGAGCGGCCCGACCAGCTCGTCGGGCTCGCGCACGTCGACGAGTCGGACGTTGCGTCCCTGTCGCGCCACGAACTCCGCGGGCAACAAGCCGATGCCGCTGGGCGAGCGCACCAGCGAGGCGACCCAGTTCACGCGGAACAGTCGCTCGCCCTGGGATACCGCTCCGATCGGCGGAATGAGGGGATCGTCGTCGGACATGGGGGACGATCATAGCGAAGGCGGTCGTCCGATCCCCCTGCCCGATGCGGCGGGCAGGCGGACGCGCGCGTCTCCCGGGAAGTTGGCCAGGGCGGCGCGCTTGCGGTACCTGTGGGGCGCACGTGCGCGCGCATCGGATCGCCCTGTGGCTCGCGGTGGGTCAGCTGGCCTGCTCGCCGGGTCGCGCACGCACGTCGTCGTCGCCCGAGCCGGCCGCCCCGGTGTTCGTGCCCGCGCCGACGCGCGAGATGCCACGAGCGATCGAGCCGCCGCCGCCCGTCACCGTGGTGTCGCCGCCGGCCGCGGTCGAGCCCACGACGCCGCAAGTCGCTGCGACGCTCATCGAGGGTCCCGCCGCGCCGGCCCCGGCGTCGCCGGCCCAGCACGCCCGCCTGCTCGACTCGCCCGAGGATCCCGAGCCCAAGCTGCGTGGCGGCATCGTGAAGGAGCTCGAGGACGTCTCGTACATCGTCGGCAACGAGTGGTCGCTCGACGCCTTCCGTGAGGTCATCACCGGCCTCGGCGGTGGCTACGTCGGCGTGGGACCCGATCAGGCCTATCTCATGATGGGCTGGCAGCGACCCGAGTTCGCGTGGCTCATCGACTACGATCCCAAGGTCATGCGCGTGCACGCGATGTATCACGCGCTGCTGCGGCACTGCGGCTCGCGCAAGGAGTTCCTGGCGGCGTTCGAGCCGGAGGCGACCGATGCGATCGCGGAGATGCTCGACGACACCGTGGCCGACGATCGCGTGCGTCGCCTGTACCGCAACAACCGCGACATGTTCCGCTGGCGCCTGCGCAGCATCGAGCGCAAGCTCGCGCGCCGTCGAGTTCCGAGCTGGCTCACCGACGACGAGACCTACGTGTTCGTGCGCGAGCTGGTGCTCGGAGGTCGCGTGCGCGCGTTGCGGGTCAACCTGCTCGACGACCTCGGCATGGTCGGCATCGGCGACGCCGCGCGCGAGCTCGGCGTGGTCGTGCGCGTGGTCTACGTGTCGAACGCCGAAGAATACTGGGAGCAGTACGCCCCGCAGTTCGAGCGCAACCTCGCGGCGCTGCCGAGTGACGCGCGCTCGCTGCTGCTGCGCACGCGCCTGGTGTGGCAGGTCAATCGCGACTACGTCTACAACGCGCAGCCACTGCAGGATTTCCTGGCGTGGCTGGCTGCGCCGGGGGTCGAGACCCTCGAGGACGTGGTCGGTCCCAAGCCGGCGGCGCAGCGTGATCGCATCAACTTCGTGCTCACGACCGCACGCCCGCCCTGAGCGCCAAGGCTCGCTTGCCTGTCGGGACGCTCAAAGGCCGCGATCGCGGTCGGGATTCGGCTCGCCCTCGCGGGGGGCCTCGGCGGCGAGCGGCTTGCCGCGCAGCGCCGCGGCCTGCTCGACCGAGGCCGCGCAGCGGAAGCCGTAGTGATGGAAGGGGCGATTGTCCGGCGGCTGTGCGCGACGGATCGCACCATTGCCCAGCTGCCCGCTCCAGTACCACGAGCCACCCTTGACGAGCTTCTGGTCGTGGCCGGGGCAGGGCTCGACGCCACCGCACGGACCCTTGGGATCGACACCCAGACACGCGTCGCCGCAGCTGGCGAAATCCGGCGCGTACCAGTCGGCGACGTACTCCCAGGCGTTGCCGACCATGTCGTGCAGACCGTAGACGCCGGCGGGGCGCGAACCGACCACGAAGGTGCGGCCCTTGTAGGGCTCCGAGCTGCGCGCCATCGGTGTGCCGCAGCTACGTCCGCGCTTGTCCTTGATCACCGCGCGACGACAGCTGGGGCGCTCGTCGCCCCACGGGTGCAGCGCGCCGGCATCACCGCGGGCGGCCTTCTCCCACTGCGCCTCGGTCGGCAGCTGCTTGCCGTGGGCCTCGCAGAACGCCTTCGCACCGCGCCAGGTCATGCCGACGATGGGCTGATGCGGACGCGAGAAGTCGGGATAGAACGGACCGCCCTTGGGGCACGCGCCCGTGCGCACGCACGCCTTGTACTCGGCGATCGTGACCTCGAAGCGGTCCATGTAGAACGTCTGCAGGTGCACCGTGGCGGCCGGTCGCGTGTTCTCGGGCCCGTCGTCGGTGCCGCGGATGGTCGCGCCGCCTGGGATGCACGACATGTTGGCGGGCGCCTCCTCGCAGCTGGCGATCGCGGTGCCGTCGGGTAGTCGCGGCGCGCTGGCCTCGATCGCGGACGTCGCCGGGGCCGGCACGTCGGCCTCGATTGCGGGCGTCGTCGCGGCGTTCGATGCCAGCGTCGGCTGCGTCGGTGCCGACGCTTGGGTCGTCGGGGATTGCTGCGCCGGCGCGGGCGGTGGGCTCGGCGGGGTGTGGCCGCAGGCCAGCAACACCATCCACGACAGCGCCCGCGCGCTCATGGCCCGCCCTCGGTCGGCACCACGCACGCCCCGACCCAGTCGTAGAGCGGCGGGCCGTCGCCGGGATCGAACAGTCGCACGCACATGTGCTCGGGCGCGCCGGGGCAGCTGGCGGAGGCGTCGGGATCGCGGGTGTCGCAGAACGGCGTGCAGCAGCCCTCGGCGTTGCCGCACTCGAAGAACTCGGGCGGATCGGCGCAGAGCATGCCGGAGTCGCACTGGTTGGTGAAGATGCACGGCTCGCCGTAGGCGCCACCCGGACCCGAGGCATCGTCGAGACAGGTGAAGTGATCCTGGATGCGATAGCAGCCGCGATCACCCGGGCAGTCGGCGCCGAAGGGATCGCACGAGCTCGTGCACAGCCGCGGGATCGCATCCGGCGGTCCGACGCAGCGCGCGGTGGTGTCGGCGCAGACGAGGTCGGGCTGCTCGGGGTCCTCGATGCACAACGCGACGCAGGTGCCGTCGAGGGTCTCGGCGTCGTAGACCACGCAGGTGAGCCCGCGATCACAGTCGTCGAGGCCGCTGGCCGGCCACTCCTGCATGGTGCACGCCTGCGCGCCTTGTTGCGGCGACGCGACCACGTCCACGCAGCGCGCCGCGTTCGGCACCATGCCGCCATCGCTCGCGAACGGCGAGCACTTGCGACCCATGGGGCACTCGTCGCGGTAGAGGTTGCACGACACCGGCGCGCCGCCATCGGGGTCGGCCACGAAGCCGCCCGAGTCCGCGCTGCTGCCGGAGCCTGCGGAGGCGCTGTCCGCCGCGGAGGCGCCGGTGCTCGAGCCCGAACCCGAGCCCGCCGACGTCGCCGTGCTCGCGTCGGTGCTGGACGTCGAGCTGCAGGCCCACGGCTGCACGAGCACGAGCACCAACATCGCAGCATCGTGCCGGCCGAAGCGCACGGCCGGCATCATACTTCGCCCGGGCGCGGCGGGGGCCCTTCTAGTCGGTCGCGTAGGGGTTCTTCAGGCCGACCGCGTCCGACGGCGCTGGGCTGCGGCTGGGTGCGGGCACGCCGAAGGGATCCTTCAGATCGGGCGAGCCCTTGTCCGCCGCCACGACCTTCTTCGGGCGACGGGGCGGTGGCGGCACGAACGCCCCGACGTCGAGCGCGGGCGCGGCCGGGATCGGCACCAGCTTCACCGACAGCTGCAGCACGTCGTCGGGGATGTCGATGCGCTGCGTCCATGGCTCGAAGCCGACGCGCTCCACCTGCACCGTATGGGGCCCGAGCGGGAGGTTGGTGAGCACCACCGGCGAGGTGCCATCGCGCAGCGCACCGTCGAGGCGGACCTGCGCGTCGTGGGGCTCCAGCGTGAGCACGACGTGGCCGCTCACCGGCGCCGCAGCGGCTGCGATCGCGGGCTCGGGCGCGTCGGTCCGTGGGGCGGTCGGTGGGGCTCCGGTGCTCGCTGCGATCGCGCTGGGCGTGGCGGGGGCCTCGCTCGATTCCCGCGGTCGCATCATCACCAGGCTCGCGACCGCAGTGGCGGCGATCGCCATCGACACCGCCGCGATCGCCCACGGCCACCGTGATGCCGTCGGCGCGGGGGTCTGTGCACGTGGGGGATGCAGCTGGTCCATCACGCGATCGGTGAAGTCGCCGGGGAGTGTGGGCACGGTCAGGGCCTCCAGGAGATGCCGCGGGGGCAGCTCGTCGTCGTGGGTCGGTTCAGCCATGGCGAAGTCCTTCGAGTCGACGCTGCAGCGCGGCGCGGGCCCGCCACAGCCGCGACTTCACGGTGCCGAGATCGATCTCGAGCGCCTCGGCGATGTCGCGGTAGTCCATGTCGTGGTAGGCGCGCAGCACGAAGGTCGCGCGGATCTCGGGGGCGAGTTCGTCGATCGCGGCCGCGATCGCGCCGCCGATCGCGGCGCGCTCGATCGCGAGGTCGGGCAACACCATCTCGCTCGCTGCCGAGGTGACCATCGCGACCGTGGGCAGCGGCCGTCGACGCAGCTCGTCGATCGCACAGCGCGTGGCGATGGTCAGCGCCCAGGTGCGGAACTTGGCCTCGCCGTCGTCGCGAAAGCCGGGCAACGCGCGGACGATCCGCAGCAGTGCGTCCTGGGTGAGATCCTGCGCGAGCTCGCTGCGTCCGGCCGAGCCCAGCATCCGCCACATCAGTCGATGGACCGGTGCCTGCAGGTGCAGCACGATCTGACGCTGCGCCCACGGCTCCGCCCGACGCGCGGCCGCGAGCACGCTGGCATCGGGCGCAGGCGCGGCCTGCGTCGAGAGCGGCTTCACCATCGGCACGGGCGATTGTCTCGGAAGTGGGCGCGCCAAGGTTCCCCGGCGCGTGCGGGAACTTTGCCGGGGGGCTGGGTCAACCTTCGGTAGGGCGACCGCACCGGTCACCCGAACGCGGGTATGATGGCGAGGCTGCAATCATGAGACTTCTTGCAACGTCCTTGGGGTTCGCGTCGGTGCTACTGGTCGGCTGTGGCGAAGATGGGCGCCAGCCCGAGCAGCAGACCTCCGGGCTCTCGCTGACGTCGGTGGCCAGTAGCCTCGGGGGCAGCGACGAAGGCATCGACACCGACGCCAAGCTCGACCTCGGTGGCGCCGACGGCAGCGGCGGTCAGGCCGAGGGCAGCGGCGACTGTGTGCCGGCGCCGACCAACGCGACCCTGCACGGCACCGTCTACGCGCCGAACCTGCAGATCCCGATCAGCGGCGCACTGGTCTACGTGTCGAGCCAGGACCCCGAGCCGGTCCCCGACGGCGTCTACTGTGCCGAGTGCGTCGGCGTCCCCTGCGACGCCAACTTCGTGCTGACCAACCCCGACGGCTCGTTCGAGCTGCCGGCGGCGGCGGGCTCGGGGCAGAAGCTGATCGTGCAGAAGGGCGAGTTCCTGCGCGTCACCGATCTCGAGATCGCCGAGGGCGACAACGACGTGGCGCCGACCAACTCGAGCCTGCCGGGCGAGTGGAACCCGGACGCCGGCATGTGGATCCCGCGCGTCGCGGTGGTCAACACCTTCAACGACAGCATCTTCAACATCCTCGCCAAGATCGGCATGGGCAGCGTCGACGGCAGCGGCGCGCTGGTGAACGGCTCGCAGAACTTCGACCTGCTCACACAGCCCGACGGTGGCGCGCTGCTCGACGACCTCGAGGCGATGCGTCGCTACCACATCATCTTCATCCCCTGCATGTCGCAGGTCGGCATGGGCTTCTTGTCGGAGCTGCGTGCGCTCAACATCCGCCAGTGGGTCGCCGAGGGCGGCAAGTTCTACGTCACCGACTGGGCCAACGAGTACATCTACCAGACGTTCCCGAACTACCAGACGCTGAACGGGCAGGACTTCGACCCCGACCTCGACTACTACGACACCACCGGCACCGTGCTCGATCCGGAGCTGCTCGCGTGGCTGCAGGCGCTCCCGCCCGCGCTCAAGGACATCGGTGGAGGTCATCCCAACCTGTTGTCCTTGCCGCAGGTCGAGCTGGTCGACAACTGGTCGGGCATCGACGCCATCCCGCCGGTGATCACGCAGGACGACATGGGCAACGACGTCGACGTCGGGCATCACCCGTGGGTCGAGGGCGTGTGTCACGCGTGCTCGCCGGTCGGGGACGCGCGGCCCATGACGATCAGCGCCGACTACGGCTGCGGCCGCCTGATGTTCAGCACCTACCACACCGACGAAGGTGCCCATGCCGGGCTCACGCCGCAGGAGCTGATCCTCCTCTACATCATCCTCGAGATCGGAGTGTGCCACGACGCACCGCCTCCGCCGCCGCCGCCGGTGGGATGAGGCTTGGCGTCGGTCGGGCCAGGCCGGCATACTCCCAGGCGTTGCTGGGGTCGGTGCGACCGCGCGGGGGCGCGGCCGTCTGGCTCGATCGAGGAGTGCTCCACTTGTCCATGATCGTTCCACGCGCGGCGCTTCGCCGTCGCGGCTCGCTGTCGACCGCGGTGGTCGTCGCGATGCTCGCGGCCTGCAACTTCGACAGCACCGGCGTGCCGACCACGGGCGTCGGGTCCGACCCGACCATCGGCGACGGCAGCACGCAAGGCACGACCGCGGGCGAGCCCAGCACCGCCTCGACCACGGTGGACTCGCAGGAGGGCACCGCGACCACGGGCACGACCGGCTCCGCCGCGACCAGCGGCTCGAGCGAGGGCAGCACCCACGCGGCGACGGAGTCCAGCACCACGGGCGCGAGCGAGGGCACGAGCAGCGGCAGCGAGGGTGGCCCGAGCACGGGCGCGAGCGAGGGCACGAGCAGCGGCGGCACGAGCAGCGGTGGCTCGAGCAGCGGCGGCACGAGCAGCGGCAGCAGCGGCAGCGGCGGCTCGAGCAGCACCGACGCGGCCAGCACCAGCACCGACGCGGCCAGCACCAGCACCGACGCGGCCAGCACCAGCACCGACGCGGGCACCACCACGGATGCGGGCACCACCACGGATGCGGGCAGCACGACGGACGCCGCCAGCACGACCGATGCGAGCAGCACCGGCGGTGCGTCGGGGAGCACCGGCACCGACGTCGGCACCAGCGACGCCGGCTCGAGCAGTGGCGACCCGGGTGGGGGCTCGTCCGGCAGCGACGGCGGTGCGTCGGCCTGCGATCCGGACGCCCAAGACAACGCCTGCATCACCTGTGCAAAGGCCTCGTGCTGCGCGGAGTTCGAGCTCTGCGATGCCGACGCCGCGTGCGTGTGCGTGCGCGAGTGCCTGGTCGCGGGGGACGTGCTCGACAATTGCGCGTCCAGCTGTGGCAGCAGCGCGTCCGCCCAGGCCCTGGTCAGACGCAGTGCCCCGAGTGCGGGTAGATCTCGCTCGACATGGATCGCATCGAGCTGCCGCGCCCCGACGACTGGCACCTGCACCTGCGCGATGGTGACGTGCTGCCGGAGCTCGTGCGGCACAGCGCCCGCTTCGGCCGCGCGATCGTGATGCCCAACCTGCGGCCGCCGGTCACCGCGGTCGCGGGTGCGCGGGCGTACCGCGAGCGCATCCTCGCGGCGCGTCCGCCGGGATCCGACTTCGAGCCGTTGATGACGCTCTATCTCACCGCGGCCACCACCACCGCCGAGATCGACGCGGCCGCGGCCGACCCCTTCGTGCATGCGATCAAGCTCTACCCCGCGGGGGCCACGACCAACGCCGACGCCGGCGTGCGCGACGTGCTGGCGTGCGACGAGGTGCTGCGCGCGATGGCAGCCGTGGGGTTGCCGCTGCTGGTCCATGGCGAGAGCATCGATCCGCAGGTCGACGTGTTCGATCGCGAGGCCGTGTTCGTGCGCGAGACGCTGGCGCGGGTGATCGATCGCCACCCCACGCTGCCGATCGTGCTCGAGCATGTCAGCACCGCGGAGGCGGTGGCCTTCGTCGAGGCCGCGCCGACCCACGTGGCGGCGACCATCACCGCGCACCACCTCCTGTTCGACCGCAACGCGATGTTCCTGGGCGGCCTGCGTCCGCACATGTACTGCCTGCCGGTGCTCAAGCGCGCGCACCACCGCGAGGCGCTGGTGCGTGCGGCGACCTCGGGCTCGCCGAAGTTCTTCCTCGGCACCGACAGCGCGCCGCACGGTCGCGGCGCCAAACAGGCACCGTGCGGCTGCGCGGGCGTGTTCACGGCCCACGCCGCGCTCGAGCTCTACGCCGAGGCCTTCGACGCCGCCGGAGCGCTGCCGCGCCTGCCCGACTTCGCGTCGCGCTTCGGGCCCGCGTTCTACCGCCTACCGGTGGCCACGAGCCGCGTCACCCTGGTGCGCGAGCCCTGGCGCGTGCCCGCGAGCTACCGCCTGGGTGGCGACGAGCTGGTGCCGCTGCGGGCCGACGAGCTGGTGCAGTGGCGGTGGCTGCCATAGCTCGCCGCATCGACGATCGTTCGACGCACGCCGACGACATTGCGAGTGGTCGCCGCGGACTGCTAGGTTCGCGCCGGTGAACGAGCCCTCCATGACGGCCGTGCGCGCGGTGCCCCGCACCGGCGTCATCTTCGTGACCACCGAGGCCACGCGTCGCGGCTACGACGCGACCGATCCCGAGTGGTGCAACCTCGGCCAAGGGCAGCCCGAGACCGGCGATCTGCCCGGCGCACCGGCGCGGGTGCTGCAGGTCGCGATCGATCCCAGCGAGCACGACTACGCCCCGGTCGGCGGGGTCTGGGAGCTGCGGGACGCGGTCGCGCAGATGTACAACCGCATCTATCGCCGAGGCCTGCGCTCGCAGTACTCGGCCGAGAACGTGTGCATCAGTGGCGGTGGGCGGGTCGCGCTCACGCGCGCGCTGGCGAGCCTGGGCGGCGTGAACCTCGGGCACTTCCTGCCCGACTACACCGCCTACGAAGAGCTGCTCGACATCTTTCGCGGCTTCTCGGCGATCCCGATCCTGCTCGAGCCCGAGCGTGGCTACGCGATCGACATCGCCGACCTGCGTCGCGAGGTGCTCGGGCGCGGGCTCTCCGCGCTGCTGGCCAGCAACCCCTGCAACCCCACCGGCAAGCTCATCGGCGGTGACGACCTCGGCCGCGTGGTCGCGCTGGGGCGCGAGCTCGACTGCACCCTGCTGCTCGACGAGTTCTACTCGCACTACGTGTGGATCGATCGCTTCGGCGGCGAGCTGCCGGTGGAGAGCGCCGCCCGCTACGTCGAAGACGTCGACCGCGACCCGGTGGTGCTGTTCGATGGCCTCACCAAGAACTGGCGCTACCCGGGCTGGCGGGTGGCGTGGACGGTGGGGCCCAAGCGGGTGGTCGAGGCGGTCACCAGCGCGGGCTCGTTCCTCGACGGTGGCGGCACCCGTCCGCTGCAGCGGGCCGCGCTGGCGTTGCTGACCCCCGAGCACGTCGAGGCCGAGACCCGGGCGATCGCGACGAGCTTCCGCGAGAAGCGGCGGCGCTTCGTCGCGCGGCTCCGCCAGCTCGGCGTGCGGCTCGACCGCGAGCCCGAGGGCACGTTCTACGCCTGGGGCGACGTGTCCGGTCTGCCGCCACCGCTGGCCGATGGCATGTCGCTGTTCGAGCAGGCGCTGACACAGAAGGTGATCGTGGTGCCGGGCGCATTCTTCGACGTGAACCCCGGGCATCGTCGCGCGCGCCCGTCGAGGTTCCATCGCTACGTGCGCTTCTCGTTCGGCCCGGCGATGGACGTGCTCGACCGCGCCTGCGATCGCCTCGGCGTCTTGATCGAAGAGGCCGCCGCCGGCCGCATCGGCTGAACGCGAGCGCTCCGCCCGACCGTGCGTGCTCGGAGCGCACGATCGTGGCCGATCCGCACGCGGGCCCGCGGGCGGCCGCGACGAAGGCACGTGCGACCCATGGGCATTGCTGCGCATGACCTCGTGACGCGGGTTGGCACGCACCTTGGAATGGCAGGGCAGCGAGGAATCAAACCCATGCTGCAAGCCGCCATCGCTCTCTTCGTCATCGCCCTCATCGCCGCCGTGTTCGGATTCGGTGGCCTCGCCGCGGGTGTCGCGGGCATCGCCAAGATCGTGATGTTCGTGTTCCTCATCGGCGCCGTCATCTCTCTCATCGTCGGCCTCGTCCGCCGCTAGTCGCCCGCCGACGGGGTGAGTGATCGAAGGCCCGCCGAGCCCGCAGTGCGGATGCTCGAGGCCCACTCACCCCGTCGCGAGCGCATCCCTGACTGGAGGAACCCATGAAGACCATCGTTGCCATGTTCACCACCACCCTCGACGCACAGAACGCAGTGCTCGCCCTCGAGCACATCGGCGTCGCGCCCAAGGACGTCAGCTTGCTGGTGGCCGAGAACGCCACCGGGGAGCACTTCAAGGTCGTCGAGACCAACAAGGCCGCGCAGGGAGCCGTCGGCGGCGGTGTCGTCGGCGGGTTGCTCGGCGCGCTCGCGGGCACACTGGTCGCCATCGGCATCATCGTCGCGCCGGGCGTCGGCTTGGTCGCGGCGGGCCCCCTGATCGCTGCGCTCGCCGGTGCCGGTGCGGGTGCGGCGGGCGGTAGCCTGGTCGGCGGACTCGTGGGCATGGGCATCCCCGAACACGAGGCCAAGGCGATCAGCGAGCGGGTGACCCGCGGCGGCGTGCTGCTGGCCGTGACCCCGCGCGACGAGGACGACGCCGGCCACATCCGCGACGCGCTGCGTCAGGCCGGCGCGACCTCGCTGTCCAACGTGTCGCAGGCCGCGTAGTCGAAGTCGTCGGCCACCATCCGAAAAGCTCGCCGCGCGAGGCCGCATGTCCGACCCCGACACCCCACCTCGACGGCCTGCGACCCCGGCCGACGGGACCGACCTCCGCGAGATCGTGGTGGTGGCCCCGTCGGCCCTGGGCGACTCGATCGTCACCGCACTCGGTGCCGATGGCGCGCGCGCCGTACGGCTGGCGTCCTTCGACGATGCACTCGGCCGCGTGCGACCCTCCACCTTGGCGCTGATCGTCGCGCTCACGGATGCGCCGGCCGCCGCGCGAGAGGTCTGTCGACGCGTGCACGGCCACGCAGGTGGTCGCCGAGTGCCGCTGCTGTTCGTGGTCGAGCGCGGCGATCTGTCCGACTCCGACGCCCGACGCCTGCACGACTTCGGTGCCACCGCGGTCCTGCAGTGGCCGGAGGACGCGGGGCTGCTGCGACGGTTCCTGCCCGAGCTGCTGGCGTTGCCGCTCGAGACGGCCGACGAGCCCGATGCGACCGACGCGCTGCGGGCCGCGATCCATGCCCGTCTACAGGGCGACCGCGTGCTCGCCGACAAGGTCGACGTGCGCGTGCATGGTGGTGTCGCCGTGCTGCGCGGTGCGGTGCCGTCGGCGTGGGCGCGCAGCCGGCTCTCGCGCATCGTCGCTGCGGTGCCCGGCATCACGGGCGTGATCGACCTCGGCGTGATCGTCGATCACCCCGACGTCGACGACGACGCACTGCAGGGCAGTGTCGACGAGACCCTGTGCTCGGTGGGCAACATCGAGGGCCGGGGCCTGCGGGCGACGGTGCGCGATGGTGTGGTCGTGGTCGGCGCAGACGACGAGGTCGATCCCGAGGTGGTCGCGCGGGTCTGCAATGCGGTGCAGCAGATCCCCGGCGTTCGCCGCGTGCTCGACTGGGTCTAGCTTGCCGTCGTGCGATGCCGCCGATCGGGGCTCGTCCGATCAGAAGCGAACGCGCAGGTCAGAAGCGAACGCGCAGGCCGGCGGACCAGCCCTGGCGCGTGGGCGCGACTCCGAACGCGAGGCCGTGTTCCTGCATCGCACGGAGGTACTTGCGTCGCTGGCGGGCACCGCGGACGGTCAGCGGGATGCCTGCGCCGAGCGAGGCGGCGCCGACGATGGTGAGCGGCAGGTAGAGCCCGACGCACGACGGGCATACGCCCAGCAACACGACGCCGGAGATGAACATCGGCGCGCCGATGACATCGAGCACGACGCCGCCTGCGATCAGTCCGCCGCCGGTGGCGGTGGGCACGGGCGTGGCCCGGTGCACGCGCAGGCCCGCGATCGCGTCCTTGCGCATCACGAAGACCTCGCCGGTGTCGTGCTCGATCAACGTGAAGGTCTCGCGCTGCACCGCGCCGACGATGCCGCGCTTGCGACCGCCACCGACGAGCTGCACGTCGACGTCGAAGCCGTCGACGCCCTCCCAGGCTGCATCGACGACGCTCGACGCTGGCGCTGGCGCTGGCACCGGTGTGGCGTCGGTCGGAGCCTCGGCGACACCGATCGGATCTTCGCCGGCCGCAGACGCGTCGTCCGTCGGGTCGGGAGCCGTGGCCGCGTCCGTCGTCGGAACCGTCGGGGTCGCCGCCTCGTCGGTCGCGTCGGGCAGCGTCGGCGACGCGGGCAGCTTGGGTCGCTGCACACCGGTCGCTGGGGCCGCGACGGCCTCGGCTGCCAGCGACAGCGGCAGGCACGCGGCGACCAGCCACGGCGCGCGGCGGCGGCGGGCGACGCGACGCCCGACGCCGTGCAGCTGCACCTGCGCGACGTGGCCGTGGACCACCGCGCGCACGTGCCAGGCGTCGACGGGCGGCGGCGTGGCGGCGCGATCGGGCGCGGGGATCGACGACGCGGCCGCGGCCACGAACAGCGACACGCTGGCGGGCGCGGTCGCGTCCGCGGGCAGCATCACCACCGACGGCTCGGCGGCGCGCGGGCGGCCGCAGAAGGCCGCGATGTCCGGCTCGCCCGCCGGCGACACGCGGGCACGCAACCGCAGCGACAGCGAGGGGGCCGACGTCATCGATGCAACCATATCATCGCCTCGCCAGCATGTCGGCCAGCGCGGCGGCCTCGGCCGCCGCCTGTTGCTCGCGGATGAGTGGCCGCAGCATCGCGTCGGTCTCGTTCAGGTGGGCGACGAAGCTGGCATCGAGCGCACGCCCGCGGTCGATGGCGTCGTACAGCGCGTCGAACGTGGCGACGATCTCGGGGGCGAGGCCGCGGCAGGCGGCACCCAAGAGCTCCCCGTCCGGCGCGTCGACCTGCGTGCCCGCCAGCGCGGGCTTCACCGCGGCCACGGCCGCGTCGAGCGGGCCTTCGACACCCAGCCAACGCAGGGTCTCCGTCACCACGCGCTCCGGATCGCGTCGCAGCGCGCCGAAGCCGACCACGTGGATGGCGTAGCCCCGGATCGCGAGGTCGCGCAGGAGGCCATACTGGTCGCACCACCACTGCAGCGGGGGTGCCAGTGCATCACCGGTGCGCGAGGCCAGCAGGCGCTGTAGTCGGCGCGTCGAGATCACGCTCGCGCGCCAGTCCCGAACGGTCGCGACCACGTGATCGAGGAAGGCGACATCGCTGCGCACGAGCCCGGGCGTGAAGACCTTCACCACGTGGCGACGGGTCGCCTCCGGCGCCAGGTAGGCCCCGCTGACGGGGTGCGGATTGGTCGCGTGGTAGATGCCGGCGACGAGCTCCGACTCGAAGAAGCCCTCGGGGTTCGCCGCGCGCAGCGTGCGAGCGCTGTCGAGCGGGAAGCGCTCACCGATCCACGGCAGGCCCGCCGCCGTGAGCACCTGCATCCACGCCGACGTGCCCGCGCGCTTGCTACCCGTGACGACGATCATCGGCTGTCGCGCACGGCTCCGTCAGCGGGTGCGCAGGAACGCAGCCAACGCGTCCACGTCTTCGGGTGGCGCATCGGCGTGGCCGGTGCCGTCCAGCATGTCGCGGACCGCGTCGTCGAGGGTCAGCGCGCGCGCGTCGTGCATGTAAGGTGGCCGCAGCGCCACGCGGTGCAGGCTCGGCACCTGCAGCAGCTCGCCGCGGAAGCGGTCGGAGCGGCTGCCACCGAGCTCGGGTCCGGTGTGACAGCTGTCGCAGGCGTAGCGCGTGAACGCGGCCTTGCCCGCGTCGACCAGCTCGCGCGGGTCGGCGCCGTTGTCCGCCGGTGCGTGGCGCTGCGCGAACAACCACTGCGCGAACGAGTCGCGCCGCTCGGGGCTCTGGCGCATGCCACCCATGCGGTGCGCGAGCACCTCGCCCATGATCATGTCGAGGTCACGCATGTCACCGCTCCAGTGGTAGGGGGCGGAGCTCGCGAGGTCGATGTCGAGCGACTGCGTGCGACGGGGCCCCAGCTGCACGAACGACCACACGTGACCGTCGTCGGTGCCCTCGGGGTGACACGAGGCGCAGCTCAGCTGCGAGTCGGTCGCGCGGTGGAAGATCTCGTGCCCGGTGTCGTATGCCGACTCGCCGGGCAGCGGGATGATGGTCAGCGCGCCCTCGCGGAGCACGGCGAGCTGCGCCGGCTCGCGGCTCTGCATGACCAGGACGTTGGTGTCGAAGAAGGCCACCGAGGTGACCTGACCGGCCGACTGGAGTTGCGGGGTCGGTGAATCGTCGAGCAGGCAGGGCTGCTCGCCGGTGTCGAGCACCATCACCGTCGGCTCGCCCTCCTTCGCGCCCGGCATCGCCAACGCCCAGCGCGAGTGGTCGGCGGTCGTCGCGATGTCGACCGTGAGTCGAGCGTTGCCGAGGTCTTCGCTGCCGAGCAACACCGGGGGGTCGGTGCGACCGTCGAAGAAGCTCAGCGCTGGCACCGACAGGCCCGGGCTGCACGAGAAGCCGTCGCCACCGCCGTACGAGGGACCGTCACCATCGCCGCCGCCGCCGTCGGCCTCGTCGCCGCCCGCGTCGTGGGTGGCCAGGTCGATCGGGTCGGACGACTGCCGCTGGTGCAGCATCGCGATCGTGCCGTCTGCCAGCGCCCAGGTGCGCCACGCGACGTGGCTCTGGCGATCGCGGAAGTCGAAGACATCCGAAGGCCCGACGCGCCCGCCCTCCGGGGCCTCGAGGGTGGCGTCGCGGAAGCGCGAGAGGTGGCGACGTCCGTCGACGAGGACGACGTCGCGGAGATCGGGCTCGAACAGCTCGCGATCGAGCTCGGCGCCGTCGTCCTCGGCGAGCTCGAGCACGGTGCCGTCGGCACACGCGACGTGCAACGATGCCGCCTCGGCGTCGTAGGCGAGGCCGCGGGGATCGGCGCACACCGGCACGCGCCGGATCACTTGGCCCTGCGCGAGGTCTAGCGTCGCGATGGCCCCAGCGCCGCGCAGCACCACGTGGGCGAGGCCGCTGCCGCCCGCCACCACGCGGCCGGGCTGGTCGCCGGCGGCCAGCGTGATGCCCTCGCGTGCGACGCCCTGCTCGATGTCGACGATGTGCACGCGATCGCGGTCGGGGTCGGCCGCGACCGCGAGCTCGTCGATCAACACCATCGTCCCGCCGATGATGGGAGCCGGGCGCGAGCGCGCCTCGATCGGCGCGCGGTCGTCGAGCGGATCGAGATCGATGTGATCGTGACAGCCGCCCAGCAGCGAACCGAACAACGACAACCCCAGTACACGCCACGTCGCCGAATGCATCACACGCTCCTCATCCGTCGTCGAGGCAGGGTGATCCGTGCCCGGCCCGCGACGATGTCCCAGTGTAGCCCGATCGTGAAGCCGATGCGATAGGCGCCCTTGGCCCACACGACCTGCCCGCGTCGCGAGTAGTCGCGATCACGGAAGCTGAAGCCCTGCTCGAGCGCGACACTGACGCCGAGCTTCGCGATCGTCCACGCGAAGCGAATGGGCACGCGCAGGTCGGGATCGACTGCGTGGTGGAGCCCACGTTCGGTCTTCGCGCGGTGCACCAGCAGGCCCGCGGTGAGCCCGATGCTCAGGAAGACCGGCGCCCGGGCCAGCCGACCGCGGTAGAGCGCGCCGCCGCCGATCGGCGCGTCGAGGGCCGCCACCGGAGTGCGTCGCGGATCGACCAGCAGTCCGGTCGCGAACACGCCGGAGAAGCCACGCATGGCGCCGATCTCGACGCTCGTCAGCAGTGCCGCGTCGAGCTGCTGGGGGCGCCACAGCGGGCCGGCCGTCAGATCGACGCGAACGATCCGGGTCGTCCACGGATCGGGCTCGCCGCGGGGCTTCGGCCGCGGCGTGGTGCCGAAGGGCGCCGCCGGCGTCGCCGCCCGCAGGCGGTCGGCGGTCGTCCAGCTTGCGACCGGCGCCGGGGCCGGACCCGGCTCGGACGACGCCGGGGCCTCGAAGCGAAACGGCTCGGGCTCGGGTGCGGCCGCGAGTGAGCACGCGACGCAATACGACGACCAATGGAACACGGGCGCAGGATCACTCTTACCGAGAAGCGCCCATGCGCGCACGGGAAATCTCGCGACCGCGATCGGCGTTGGTGCGGCCGCTCGCGATCGGCGGTTCACGAGCGGCCCGAGCGCTGTCGCCCGAGCGTCAGCGGCTGCGAGTCGCCGTGATGAACGTCGTCATGCGCTCGAGCACCTCGGGCGCGACGGTCTCTTCGATCGTGCCGTACTCCGCGAGCTCGCCGGTCTTGGCGTGCTGCATGAGATGGTTCAGGCCCTCGAGGCGCACCAGCTCGACCTTGCGGTTGCCGGCCTTCTTCAAGGTCTTGCCGATCTCCGTCAGGTTCTGGTCGGTGTCGACCTGCAGATCGAGCGTGCCCGAGAGCGCCAGCAACGGCACCCGGACCTTGCGGAGATCCGGTCGGGGATCGAAGCGGATGAAGTGACGAAACCACGG
>WBZX01001486.1_pt1 | contig 17545 bp, 8 predicted proteins | sample 5204211 | NCBI WGS metagenome assembly WBZX01 (sample SAMN12344362, study PRJNA552823) | activated sludge metagenome | biome: Activated sludge suspended growth; feature: Nitrification reactor; material: Wastewater; isolation source: activated sludge from nitrification reactor of wastewater treatment... | reverse complement strand
CGCCGTGCTGGCTCAAAAACCGGGACAGTGGCCCCTCTTTACACCAGACCACGCTGAGCTGAACGTCGTTAGATATCCGACGGAGGATCTGTCCCCCAGTGCGATACAGATGCGCTAGGTTTCGTTCATCGCACACAGCCAGGCTCACCGCGCCGTGATAGCCCACCGAACTGTGGATGCGCGACGTGTCTCCGACCAGAGCCCGGTCTGCCTGCCCGAGTTCCCCTAAGGTATCTTCGAGATCCACCGCCACACCGGCTTCTCGCAGCACCTTGCCAAAGGAAATCAGCTCGTCACCGCCCGCTTCTTTCTCCTTGGCTCGTCGTCTGAAAAATACCCGTGCCGCCGCCGTCTCCACTACGCCGAGACTCAGCTCGTCAAACGATCGACCGACCGCTTGCTCTAGGTAACGCCGCCCCGTTGCCCCGCACTCAGATAGTGCCAGCCAGTGCAGCCTCCGTCCTTCCCCGAGCTTTGCGCCCGCCAGGAGCGACAAACGACGCAGTGACAACGCGAGGTGGGTCGACTCAATCGGCAGCAGGCCATCGACCCGCAGCAGCAATACTTGATCGAGCTGTGCCAGCCAGTGCGAGTTTAACCGCGACAGGTGCTTGAGAGACTCACCGACTAGCTCGTGGACATCGAGGATCACGAGCGTTGGAAACAGGCCCGCCGTAAGCTGCTCTTTGAGCGCCCCCGCTCCGACCACGCAGGCCCCAGCGCGACTCACGCCGAGCCGTTCCTGAACTTGCATCAGTCGCATCAAGACCGCATCGGGCTGTGGGCTCACCACCAAAACCCGACCACCCAGCCCCCAAAGCATGCTGGTTAGCAAGCTGGCCGTCAGGACATCAAGCGTCTCTGGAGGGAGATCTCCGAGCCACTGTCCCCTTGTCTCATGGATCGATGGTCCAAAAACGTCGAGTAGCTTTGGGATCACCGCTGGCGGCGACCCCATCCCGCCACTGCCGAGCCAAATCGTGCGCAGAGTTTCAGCCGAGAGACGTTTACCGTCTGCATCGAGACTACTTTGTGCGCGGCTTGCCTCGGCTCGGGTCGCAAAAATCAAGTCTGGATCGGCTTTGAGCAGACCTGCCCGTCGCAGGGTGGTTTCTGCATCTACTTTCACGGTCGCTGGATCGCGAACCACGTTGCTGATGTTCTCAGAGGCCGACGCCATGGCTGTCTGTCCACGTGGACCAAGACCGGAAGCCGTGAGTGCGAGCCCAAGCAGCGGACCGAGCGCTGCCCAATCGATCACTGGCTCACATGACAGCGGCGCAATCGTCAGCACCAGCACTGCCAAAAGCAGCGTCAGCAGGCCCAGGCTTGGCAACAGCGGCCCGGTCGGTTTTTCCTCCTCAGGTTTGGCCAGCCGAGTCAGGGACAGCGCGACGACAAATAGAGCAAACAGGCCCCCTTCCAGCAGCGCCAGCTTGAGCGACACGAGAGACAGGGTCGATGGACTCGCGGGACCAGTGCTCGCAAACCACGAGGTGAGACTTGCACCAGCCACCACCGCATCAAGCCCTCGGAGCAGTGCAACCAGCAGCAGCACCAAAATCGCCGCTGGTCCCGCTATCAGTGAGAGCGCATGTTTGCCGCTGAAACGCCGACCTAGTAGCAACGCGACCAGCAGGCCGATTCCAGCAGGCACAAGCCCAAGCAGCACAAACGCAAGTCGCAGCATCATGGCAGGGACCGCTCCACGCTAGCGATCTCTAGCTCTCCGCTGGTCTTGAGCAGCAACAGCCGCGACGACGTAACCGCAGACGGCAACAACACAGAACCGATGAGTGGCTGATCGCGCAGAATGCGGTCGAGTAGCGCTCGTCCATCACTCGGCACGAGCAGCAGTGTCTGATGGGCCTCGCGCAGCGGCGATGGCGTTCCATCTGTTTCCCGAGCGCGCAGACCGAACGCCAGCGCGCGTGGCACGCTCGTCAAAAAACTACGCAGCGACTCGCTGAGCTGTGGTCCTACGTCGGGCCATGAGAACACCCCAGTTTCGCACAGCATCCGATGCTGTCCCGATAGCTCTGCTTCCCATTCCCCGCCCGGCGCAAAGGGCAGATCCTCGGTCTGCCAGTTCACAGGCCAAGAGCGGGTCAGTAGCTCACGTGCCCATATCTCGGGGTCACGGAGTGCCTGACTTCGCTCCCACAGCCCCGGCAGAGCCTCCGCAGTCAACAACATCCGATGCAGCGGCGTGTCCCGCTCGAGAAGCTCCCGATAATCATCTTCGGCGGTGGTCTGCCCGACTTTGGCCCCGAGGGTGCGCAGCTGTTCTAGCGCACGCTCGCGAGCGTCGATAACGGACACTTGCAAGACTTCCAGCCGTTCACTCAGGGCGGTCAGGAGCAGTCGGACGCTCCGATGCAGCCTTCGCCGTCGCACCTGTAGATCTGCCGCGACACGCTCGCTTTGTCGCTGGCGCTCAGCTCGAGCTGCCGTTTCATCGATCGAGAGCACATCCGCTTTCACTCTCTTCTTCGGCCACAAAAGCGCGCCGCAGCCCGCCGCAACCACCGTGCCGAAGACAAAGCCACCCCAGACTGCGCTCCAATCGACAGGAACCGCGCCCGATACCACCGGACCCGCAGCCACTGTCGTGACCATGCTGCGAGACAGACCCATCGCCAGCGCCATCATCACAGCAGTGCCAACGCTCGCTCCAACCAGTAATGCGGACGATAGAGACCGGAAATAGGCCAGGGACGACTCCGTGGCTGCTGCTTCCGCTGGGGCGACTCCCTCCTTGAGGCCAGCAGACGGAATCAGTGCGTCCGCACGAGTGTCCGAACGAAGCTGGAGCGAAAACGCCGCTATCAACGACTGTTCCATGGCCAGCAGACGCTCTCCAACCACCGCAAGGCTGGTTCGCAGAAGATGGAGCCCCCGTAGACCATCGGTGCCGGTCAAGTGTTGACCGATCAGTCGCTCCACATCAGTGCGCATCTGTTGGAGCGCTTCAGCCTCGGCTCGGTCTACTTCATGGAGCCACCGCTTCAGACTCGACCGATCCGCTGCCGCATCGGGATGATTGGCGAGCAACGCCAGTGGCTGGAACCAAGTCTCGATGCGCAGCTCATCGGCGATGGCCAACGCCTGGTCGCGTGGCAGCGCCCGTTCACAGTGCTCGACCAGCGTTGACAGACCCGACAACGCACTGCGCCACGCAAACGCTTCCCTCAACTTGACTACGTCGACATCCGCTGCGGCCACTGCAAAGCTCGACAGAAGTGCTGTTGGTTGCCGAGGTGGGCCGAGTCGTGCCCGTATCGCTTCGGTGTCGCGCAGCTCCGAGCCGTAGGCCGCTAGCAGAAAGTTGGCCGCCGCCCGCTCACGATCTTCTCGGGACAGCGGCATCGCTTCGGTCTGCGCTGGCAGCACGTAGATGCGATTCAAGATCGGGCTCGGTGGACCGTCGAGGTGCCAACGCTCGAGCGCCCTCAGCAGAAGCAGCGCAGCACGACAGCCCGGCGAGCCATCGAAGGCCGGCGTCGCCAGCACCACCACTAGCCCGACAGCCCGCTGTTCCGGGGGCAGGCTCGGTGGAAAGATCACCGCGAACTCACGAAACAACAGTGCCGACAGACGCTGCGCCGCATCGATCAGCCGTCCAGCCCCCACCTCCAAGACGTCGGCGAGCAAGACCAGATCGAGCCGCGCACCTGTGGCCTCCTCTGATGATTGCTGGGCTGCACTCGTGCGCAACAGCGACTTGAGCGCTTGGCCCGCCTCCTCAAACAGCGCATCGACCGTCGCCACGTCTGGTTGCGCCGACAGATGACGCACGAGGAGCCGTGGCAGCGACTCAGCAGGCAGGCGAGCCACCGACTTCTGCCCAAACTCACCAAGGCTAAGGAGAAAGGTCGGGTTCATCCCAAACGCGCTTAGCGGTCAGCCATCGCGGCCAAGCGCTCCTCGACGATACGCTTCTCATCTTTGAGATAACGAGTGAGCGCCTCTTCCTCGTTCGCCAGCGCCAGCGCCAACTGCTCGGTCAGGAATGCCTGATGAGACTCCAGTTCCGTCTTCACTGCCCGCCTACCAACCACCGTTGCTGACTGTTCAGCATTGCGACGCTGCCCCGCTTTGACGAGATCATCGCGCAGCGCCGGATCAAGCGCCCAAAATGCACCAAAAGCCGTCGCCCGATCCGCTCCGAGTCGCTTGTGAACCGTACCGACCACCCACTCGTAGGCCCCAGCCGACGTGCGTTCGACGCTCCCCGCAAACCCGGCCAGTACAAAGGCCCACAGCCGATCGCTCCGTTCGTTTTGCTTGGCATGAGCTTCCAGTGCGGCGCGGCGCTTCTCTTCGGCCTCACGCACTTCCTTCGGATCGATGTTCGGCACACCGTCCTCCCACGCCGCCTCAATGTGCAGGGGATAGGAGCGGTTCGGCTTCGCCTTGACGGAGCGGTACGACTGGTACAGCTCGTCATTGATTCGTTTATAAAAGTAGAGCGGAATGCCGAGCATGGCGCGATAGAACACGATCATGTCTTCCTCGCCCCAGCCATCGATGAAGTCGACTCCGGTGGCTACCTGACGAATCGCCGACCGTAGCCCTCCATCATCGCCGGCATAAATAGGAGCCAGTCCAACGTAGAAGATATGCGCTGGCTTGACCGTTGGGTCGTCGAGCTTGGTCTTATCGATGTTGGCCAGCACAACGCACTGGTCGATTACTCGCGTGAACTTGTCGCGGATGTGGCTCTGCACCACTTGATCACTGACTGCCTCAAGTGCTGCTTCGTCACTGCCCTTGGCGTTTATCAGCCGAGCCTCAAGCTCCAGCGCCGTCTTGAGGTTGAGTCCCTTTTCTGCCAGCACCAGCCCAAGCGTGGTTTTGGCCAGATCTTCGAGACGAGTGCGCAGGTCACGAACAATCTCGATCGCATCCTTGGCGCGGATGCGTCCCTCTTTGTCGACGGCGGGCTGAAACGAATCGCTGATCTCGGAGAAGATCTGCGCTTCGTTGTAATAGGCAGTCTTATCGAGGACCAGAGCGAACAGCTTGTTCCACAGCCGCTGACCGCCGCGATCGTCACGCAGCACTTCACTGTCGAGATAAAACGCCGCTGCATCTGAGGCATCACCACGTGTCGTCGGATCTTCACGCAGTCGCTCGGCATCGCTGGCCACGTTCTTGGCCACTTCGTCCGCGACCTGGGACACGCTGCGAAACGAGGTCAGCCGCGCTTCCATCGCTCGCTGTAGCTCCTCGTGGAAAGCCTGCCAGAACGCCGACTTGAGCCAGTCGCGCTGCCCATTTTCGACCTGATTGAACGTGTCTTGGGTCTTGCGCCGGACCTGGTCAAAGGCCTTGTTCTCTCGCGACAGCATGCTCGACAGAAAGCCCTTCTGCGAAGTCTCGCGCAGACGCTTTTCCAGCTCGGCAAACTCGCGGGTGACATGCTCACGGTCGAGGTCAAAGGCGTTCTCTTTGGTCTCGTGGAGAAACGCTCCCTCGGCAGCATCTTCAAACGGAGTCAGAGCACCTTCCGCCTTGAGCCGAATCAGGAAGTAGCGCTGCGCGAGCGGACCGACCTTGTTGCCACGGAAGAAGTCAGCAAACAGCCGTCCCGACTTGAGGTCCGCGAGCTGCGACTGAAGGTAGGTTCCCATCACCTTGCCACGGCTCGTCGCTACATCTCGGCGCAGGTTCTCTTGGGCTCGCGACAGCGAGGTGTTGCCTTCGTGGACTTGCAGTGGATCGAACGGCTGAATCTGGATCTGCTCATCCAGCCCCTCAAAAATCTGCGCGAGCTTGCGGCGGAAGGCATCACGCAGCCCAGCCCCATCGGCGCTCTTTTGGCTGGTGATCGCGCTGTAGAGACCCTTTTCCTGACGATCCTCTTCAAGCCGGGCTTGGTGGTCGACATACTGTGAGAACTTTTCATCGACGATTCGATCCTGTTCCTGCCGCGCGAGCCGCTGAAACTTTGGATCGCTGTACGGCACCCGGAATGCTTCGTCGCGACCGAACACTAGATAGGTGTCGAGCACTCGGCTGACGTAGCGCAGCACCGAGTACTGCAAGATGTCGGCGCGCGGAAAGATGAGCAATGCCGCGCCAAAAGACCCGAAGTGGACTGCAAAGTGCCCGAGGGCGAGCGACTTCTGGTGCTTGTCGTAGTTATCGTACTCACCAGCCTGCGAGCCGATGATCGGCGAAAAGACCTGCAAAAATGCGCTGTCGGAGATCGCGTGGGTGTAGCGCTCGACGGCAACCTCGGACGGCTTATCGACGAGGTAACACAGCGAAAACGGTCGTCCGTGGATGTGACTGCGCTCGGGATGCGTTGGATCGTAGTGGAACTCGATCTGGTCGATGCCGCCCTCGTAGCCGAGCTTGGTAACGAACTCTAGCTCCTTGAGCGCCGCGTAGCCGTTGGCATTGATGTCGGCGTGCAGGGCTTGCTCGACGTCAGCCGTAAAGACCGCTGGGAGTAGCAGCGTTCCAACGACATTGGCTCGTCCCCAGCCGTGATCACGAATCAAGTCCTGAATCAAATACGCCATCGGCAGAAAGCCACCGCTGCCGGTTCCACCTGCCACCGAGGCGTAGATCAGGACGTTGACGACGCGATCTTCATTGTCGCGGAACGGATTATCGGGCCGCGTCTGGCTGTCAAGGATGCGCTTGAACGCCCGCACAATTCCGGCGCGATCCTCTTCGAGGTTGTAGTAGAGGCCGAGTCGACTTTCGACACGGATCTGACCAGCTCCCGCGCCCTGCGCATCGCGGAACTGGTAGTTCGGATGCACCCACTGCGTGACCATCCGGTCTTCTGGCAGTTCTTGCTTGCCGCGCTTACGCTGTACATAGGAGCGACGGTCAAAAGCGGACACCAAGAAACGATTCGACTCTGGGACGTTCTTCTGTGCCCCAAGATCCGCTTTGTTGGTATCGATGCAGACAGCGTGAATCAAGTCGCGGAAGCGCTGCCAGTTGGGATGGCGACGCAGCTTGCCGGCAACGGCGTTGACAATCTTGGAGCCGGAGCCTCCAAGCCCAATGAAGATGGTTGGCGAGAAGCGATTGGCACCTAGCAGACTCATGTCTTCACCTAGCCCAGACGGAAGTAAATGTCGCCACTGCGGTAGACCACCCCACGACGAAGCGCCGATGGGTCAAGCGGAGCCTTGAGCGCTGCCCACTTATGGGTGCGCGGGTCTTTGTGTTCGACGGTGTTGCGAACGATTATAAGCGGCTCGGAAGCAGTCGCGCGGACAATGATCGCCGCATCTTTGAGTCGCTGTGGAGAGTTGCCAGTGCTGTCAAAGGCGATTCGGGCGTGACGATAGAAGCCTCGCTTGCCTCCAGGGAGGTCGCTGAGCCGTCGTCCAGTGGTGCGCTGAAGTGCTGACTCGGTCTTGGCCAACCGAATCACCTCGACTGCATCAAAGTCGTGCGGACTCAAAAAGCCAACCAGCACGAACGCCAGAAACAGTGCCCCAAGGATCGCTGCGATTACGCGCCACCAACAGGTCAGAAACGGCGTCTTGCCTACCGAAAAATCCAGCGCCAGCGCCACTCCTTCGGGGTGGTAGTGCGGATGCTGTCCACGCAAAAGGATTCGGGTTGTAGCCCCTGGCAAAAGGTCGCTACAGCAGCCAGAGACTTGCAGGCATAGCTCGGTGGCATTGTCCTTGAGGACGAGTGGTGATGTAGTGACAAGCTTCATTCCAGACGGCAGGTCACTGCCAATCGCTTCGAGCGCAACTCGCTCAGCGTTTTGCGAGCCCGCCAAGCTCAGTGTCACACAGCGACGGCTGGCCACGCGATCTCCGGTCCAAGTACCGAAGGGTAGCGGATTCGGCGTCGCTTTGAGCTGAAGTGGTAGCCATCCCTCAACGGTCAGTGCCGTGCTCGCGGTCAGTTGGAGCCACTGATTGCTAAACCGTGCGACGAGTGACTGCGCCCCCAGATCTGCGGCCTTGATGCGGGCCGCAAACGTCCCATCGCTGCGCCGTTCCAGCGGGACATGCACCGAGCCGAGCTCAAGCTGCGCCGAGAATCCGTCTCCAGCAAAGAAGTCGGCATCTTGGAAGGTCCGCCCGTGCCATAGCATTCGCGCTACCACCTCGAACTCTTCTCCCACTCGGACCATGGTTGGTGCCGCAACGATGTCAGCCATCAGGTCGTAGCGCAGGATGATGCCAAACACCACTTGTCCCGTCGCCTGATCGAGTCGCAGTGACAGCCGACCCTTGGTGGCTGGATCGTGCGCCGTACGCATCACCCGATAGGTATGGCACGGTTGACTCGCACAGCCGTTGTCGCCGGCTTCGTCCTTGACCGGCAGTGGACGACCAGCGTCGAGTAGTTGCGCGGAAAAGACCGGCATCCGCTGCTCGCTGGCCATGCTGACTAGCACCTCGCTGACGTACTTGCCAACTGGAAAGCTGTACGAACCACCGGGCTGCAACCGCCCGGTGAGTGGTCGCGACTGCATGTGTTCGGCCAGCACGCTGGTAAAGCTGGTGATGATCTCCTGCGGCGAACCAAGCGACTGGACCGGGCCGAGCGCCGACAGAAAGATCTGCTGCATCTGCTTTAGCTGGGGCAAGTTCGCCGACAACCCGAGCGACAGTACCTCGAACGGCTGCTTGGAACCGCTCGGGGTCTTCGCCGACATCGTCTCCGCTGGCAGCGGATCGAATCCGAGCAGCGCCCGCGCCTGCTGCGGAGTCAGCGGATCATCTGATGAAGGTGCTCCATCGGTGAACAGCAGCAGTCGTCGGGATGGCAAGCGGCTCTGGGTCAGAATGTCGCGCGCTCGTTTGAGCGGCCCGGTAAACGGTGTCGACTGGTTAAATTGAAGCCCTCGGATGTCTACTTGCGTCGCGGGAAGCTCGCGGTACCGACCGACCGCACTGCTGTCAAACGTGAGGATGGTCAGCTTGTCATCCGCCGCCAGCAGCGACCGAAAGATCAGCGTCGCCAGCACTGACAGTCGATCCGGATCGGTGGGCGGCAGCGTCGATACCACGTTGTTGATGGCCAGCGATGATCCGACCGACATGCTCGCTGAGTTGTCGAGGATCAGCACCCACTCTGTCGGTCCTGCACCCCCCGAACCACCGCTCGCCATCGCCCGCGGCTGCGCTTGCACTGGCGGTACCGAAAGCACAAGACAGATCAGTAGCCAGAGCGCAAGGCGGAGCCGACCGCCTGCAGAGATCATCCGCAGTCGCAGGCTCCGAGTGACCTCGGTACGGATCGTAGCTTCACAAGCAAACAGCATCGCGGACATGGTGTTTCACGAAACCTGAAAGAACAGTGTTCCGACTTGGTACACGGTGTTGCGCGACAGTGCGTATCCATCGGCAGGCACCTCGAGCGGATCGAGCTTGCGCGTCTGTGGGTTCATCCGCTGGAGCGACCCATGGCAGCGAAGCATGATTTCGCCCTTATAGGCATGAAACGACACCTGCGAGGTGCTGAGTCGGTCCGTTGCGGAGCCGTCTTCGCGCAGACCCGTAGCCGCCGATCGATAGAAGCCTGCTCGGCCTCCCGGTAGATCTCGTAGTCGTCGCGCAACCGCTCGCTGAAGGCCGTCCTTCTTGATCGCAATCTTGACGCTGTCATCGATACCGAACTGATAGGGCCGGATGAATCCGAGCGCGATCAAAAGCAAGACCAAGCCGCCGCCGAGGATACTTAGCCACCAGAGGTTGCACAGAAGGAAGCCTCGTCCGCGCACCTGCCACTTGATCGCCACTACCGCTTGCTCCGTCGCAAACTCTGGGCTAGTCGGCTTGATCCTGAGGATTGCCGGGGAAAGCTGTTCCCCAGCGCAACGGGGCGGTTCGAGGCAAATCTTCAGCGCCCGATCCAAACCAAGCACCAGCCGACGGTCGGTACTGTCACCGACACCACCGATGGGCGAGCCAAGCGGCAGGAATCGCCCATATGCGTCGCTGATACCGAGCTGCGACTTGCAACCGGGCGGCAGCTCGAGGTGAAGCTGGAACTCTTGCTCCTCCACTCCGCTTGAGCCCGAAAAGTCGAGCTTGCCGCAGTTGAGCCGCCACGAGCTACCGACCGGTACCCGCCCCAGGTCAAGCTCACTTGCGAGCTTGAGGACGATCGGCTCTCGAATCGTTACCCGCTGGCGGTCGGAAATCTCCTGCCCAGCGGCCTTCACAAGCACCTCGATTTCCGTCGAAAGAGGATGTTTGGGAATGAAGGTGTCCGAGTAGGCGAGCTGGCCACTGGGGAGCGTAGTGGAGCGTAGCACCATCAGAGGGTCGCCGTTCATCTTGACCACCAACGCCAGCCCCGGAGTCTTTATCCAGGCCTCAGCGTTCTTGCGTGCTTCACCACTTGAGGGAAGCTTGAACTGCGCGACGACTCGGCAGGGCTTGCCGGTGTAACAAACGCCATCGGGCTTGGGCTCCACGATATCGAGCCCGACGCCGAGCTTGGTCAGCTTGACCGCTATCGCTGCTGCTGAACATAGCTCTCCATCGGGCCCGCCCTCACCGACGAGGTGGAGCATGATCTCTTCACTCTCCGCACTCGTTGGAGTCAGCCACATGCTGCCGCTGATCTTGCCGTCTGCCTCCACTGTTCCGTTGTGCTTCTGAACCCTTCCATCGCTATGTTCAGCGATGAAAATCGCTTTGGTCTGGCGGCTCAGCGTGGATGCGGATACCGGTTGGCCCGTCTTGTCACGTAACTCGCCCGAAAGCGGGATGAGCGACTGTGGAACCACAACTTCGCCACTCGTCGGCAACAAGATGTGACCACGCAGTCGGCATGAGCTTAAGTGAAGCGAAAACTGCTTACCACTCACGGTTCCCATGGTCTCGTCTACTTGGAGCGCAATGCCTCGCGGCACAAACTCCAGTTGCAAGTTGCCAACCATGTTTTCGGGCAGCTTGACCATCGCAACGACCTGTCCGTTCGGCTGCGGACGAACCGGGATGCGAGTCCGTTCTTTCCCATCAGGACCGCGCACGATGATCTCTCCCGCTTGGGCCGCCCGCTGCTTTCCCGAGCTGGTGGTCACTTGAGCGGTTACGCGCACGCTGTCGCCCGCGCCATAGGGCCCCGTGCTGACCCGCGCAATCTCGGCGTTTAGATTGACCGGAGGAGGGGGCGGGGGGGGCGTATTGACCTCGGGCTGGGCAGTGGGTAGGGAGCCACCACCAGGCGGAGCACCAGATGGAACGCCACCGCCACCCGGTGGAGCACCGGGCGGTGGGCCACTGATAGCTGCACCGTTCTCAAGTCGAATTGGTACCGACTCGGGCGCGGCAGCCCCTAATCGCTGGCAGGTGTAGGAGCTGATGCTTTGGAACTCCGGATGCTGTCGGAGAAAGGTCGTTTCACAGGTGTCGTCTAGCTCATCCCAGCACTCGCGACAGCGGCCGTCCGGGCCCTGTACAAACATGTGGAAGTGCCAACGTCGGTGAGCGTAAGCAGCGCATGCCCGGCGGGACACAAAGCCACCGCTCAGCTCGAAGCCACCCACGCAGTAGGTGTTGCTACCAGCCTCAGCGGGCTGTGTCAGTAGCAAGAGCCCGAGCACAATCGTCGCAAGTAGCTGGATCACTTTTCTTCCTTGCGAGGTGGTGGTTTCGTCGCCGACGGAGCTGTAGACGCAGGTGTAGCAGACTTCGCAGGCGCAGCAGCCTTAGTAGGCAGCGGGGCCTTCACAGCCGATGGAGTTTTCGCGGGCTCAGCAATCTTCGCTGAAGGTGATGCCTTTGCAGATCCAGCACCATTTGGCGGCGGCAGAGTATTTGTGGGCGCGGTACTTTTCGCGGGCGAGGGCTTCATGACCGTTGGCGGTAGCAGGTCGGCGGGCCGAACTGCTAGGTCACGAGTTGCCAAATCACGAGGGGCCAGATCCCTCACAAGCACACTGCCCAGGTCGGCTGGCGAACCTGCGACTCCTGATGGGACAGCGGGCGAAGGCTGCCGCTTCCAGAGCAGACCGCCGCCGATACCAGCCACCACCAGCAGCGCCACCCCAACGCCAAGAGCCACTGACCCGTTTCGGCCTGTTGCCACGGGAACGAATGACGTAGCCTGCACCGCCGCAACAGACCCAACGACCGGGGATGGCGTCATGGGCTCTGCTGTTGTGGTTGGACCAGAGATCGCCGCTGGACGTTCGCCGTATCGAAGAACTGCCACTGTGATGTTGTCATGTCCCCCACGCTCATTGGCGAGTGCAACGAGTGCTAGCGTTGCTTCCTCAGGGCTCTTCTCAAGAGCGATGGACACGATCTCTGCATCTGTCACGTCGTCGTAGACGCCGTCCGAGCACAAAACCATCACATCCCCAGGCTGAAGGAGCAGCGGCTCTGTCTGCACCTCAGGCTCAAGCGGTGTGCCATCGGCCCCAACCCCGTGACCGATCGCTCGCGTCACAATGTTGGCGTCCGGGTGATTCTTGGCCTCGCTCGGGCTCAAGATGCCCATGCTGACCATCCGCTGCACACGGGTATGATCGCTGGTCATCCACGCGACCGCCCCGTTTCGCAGGTGATAGAGCCGACTGTCACCGACGTGAGCAACGTACGCCTCACCGCCGCGCACGTACACCGCGATGGCAGTCGTCCCCATGCCGCTCTTGCCAGTCTTTTCAGCCTGGCTTACGACCCGCTGGTGAGCGACGAGAAATCCGTTGTGGAGCTTTTCACGAGGATCGAGCGCGGGGGAATGACGGGCGATGTGACCGATCGCTTCGACTGCGATTTGGCTCGCGACCTCTCCACCTTCATGTCCACCCATCCCGTCGGCAACGACCAAGACCAGAGAACCATCCTCCAGCAAGAACGCGCCGTGGGAGTCTTCGTTATGCTCGCGCTCCCGTCCAACGTCGGTGGAGACGTGATACGTGACCGCACAGCTAGCGGTTGCCTGGGTCAAAGACGGTCTTCTTTTTGTCCACGGGTTTGGCGTTCATCGGCTCTGCCGTAGGTGACTTGGCAACAGGTGGCTTCACCGCTGGTGTCTCGGCAACTGGTCCCACCGCAGCGTCCGGCGTCGTCTTTTCTGCACCGGGCCTTTGGATCTCTAAAATGAGCTGCTGCGACAGCTTCACCTGATCACCTGGACGGAGCTGAACACGCTCTCCGGCTGCAAGCTGACGACCGTTAAGGAACGTGCCGTTCTTCGTCTTCAAGTCGGTCAGCCATAGCGCACCGCTCGGGTACAGCTCGAACAGAGCGTGCTTGCTGCTTACCTGTGGCATCGAGAACACGATGTCGTTCCCATCCTCTTTGGCACTGCTGCCCCCGACGTAGACCTTGGCTTTGTGGAGTCGCCACTTTTCGCCGATGGTGACTCGACCACCAATCGCGACCAAGTGGGTCTCGGGCAGCGGATCAAGCAGGGGGGCAGCGGCTACAACAGCGCCGCTGGTCACTAGTGGTGCTAGAACGGGTTCAATTGGAGCAGAAGGACTGGCTACAGTCTCAACTTTCGCAGGCGGTGACACTGCGGGTACCGGCACAACGTCTGGTTTCCGCTTGCGAAGCAGAAGTGCGGTCGCAGCCCCCCCGAGAAGGACCAGCAATCCCCCAAGCAGTCCCCACAGCCACAAAGGGGTGCGCTCGACATGCAGCTCACAGCGCCCGGCCACGCAGCGCCCCCCAGGTCCGCATAGCTCGTCCGCACTACAGGCGCGAGGCTCACACTTCCCTACCGTGCATTGTTCCCACAGCTTGCACGATGGTAGGCAGGGCGAATGGCTCGGACAGGGTGACTCACTTTGGGCAGTCCACTGCGGCTTGAACGACCGCGAGCCGCTCCAGGCACGACGTAGCCCTCCTGAGGAATACTCGACTCGGGCATCGATTCCCGTGCTTGCGGAATCTGCCTTGATGCCACACAGCACGGCCTCGATGGACAGCCAAGATTTCTGCTTGTCTCGAGCGGCCCTCAGAGACTGGAGTGCCGTCGCTGGATTGTTGGAGTTATCATAGACACCCTGCGTCTTGTCACCCAGCTCGCGCAAGCGTGTCAAGCTAGCCAGTCGCTGCTGGCCTCCTCCGCCTGGCATGTCGCTTAGGATCGAACTGACCCGCACACCGAGCGATTCGGCACTGGTCAGCACGCTCCGCCAGTCATCCGCGTTCACGCCTGCCTCATCGCCGGCATCGCTGAACAACAGGATCTCGACCAGCCCAGGCATGGCCCGCTTTTCCTCCTGTTCCTTACGCAGTAGTCCCAGCGCCGCACGAAGTCCCGATAGCAAGTTGGTCGCGTGTAGGTTCGCCTTGGCCGCACCACAGACCTGTTCAGGATTGGCGAGATCATTCAAGAAGTCCGCGCCCTGGCTACGGATCGGACACAGCGTCGCATCGGTGCCAAACACGATCAGCCCAATGCGGTCGTTCGGTCCCAAACTGCTGACGTAGCTTTGAAGCAGTGGTCGAGCCATCGTCTGACCGGCACGACTGCGGTACGAACCACTGTCATCGAGTACCACCAAGGTCAGGAGCCCACCTCGGTCGCTGTTCCTACGAACCGTGAGATTCGGTGCCGATTGCCCACCACCGAGCAGCAGCGAAAAGTCCGTTGCCACCGGACTGCCGATGCCAGATACGCTGCTCTCAGGCTCGACCAGGGCTTGCACCTTACCCGGTTCTGGGCTGAGCAGGTGTCGAACCTGGAGCCCGCTGCCATCCGCTCGCGCCATCGTCTCCGCTAGCCCGAACCAGAGTCCGAGCCCGACACCCACCAGCCGAACCGAACGAGCTGTCACTTACTCTCTCCTGCTTGGCGTGGATTTGACGTTCCACAGCGCCGCAGCCTTGTCTTGGTCAATGAGTCTGATCAAAAAGCGAGTGCGACCAACCCTCAGCACGTCGCCATCCTTGACCTCGATCTGTCCAAGCACGTCTTCTTCATTGAGAAACGTCCCGTTCTGGGTGTTGGCATCCGCGACTCGCGCCCGGCCCAGACGCCAGATCAGATAAGCGTGGGTACCAGAGACGGTATGGTCCCAGCTTACCGCCACATCAGACTCGCGATCGCGGCCCACGACATTGCGACCCTCGCGAAGTACAAACGATACGCCGTCGGGATGATCATCGAAGGTGATGATCCAGCCGATCATTCGTCGGCCTACCGCAGCGGCAGGACCGACAGCAGCAGGGCCGGCAGCGGATTGTCCGACCGTAGCTAAAGGAGGTCCGGAAGTCGGTGCAGCAAACGGGTCGTGACCGCCAGGGATGTACTCGGTCGCTTTCTTGCGCGCTGAGGCATTGGCAGGCGATTCCGCTGGGGGCACTGCGGCACTCGTGGCCGCAACCGGTGGAGAGACGACAGCCCCTGCCGAAGACGCCCCGAAGGGATCAAAGGGGTCGTGTGCGCGTCGGCTCGGTGCTGGTGCTGCTGGCTCAACCGCTGGCTCGAACTCGGTCACGCGCTTGCGAAGCGGGCCTTGCGCTGGAACTGGCTCGAACTCGGTCTTGCGCTTGGCCGATGCCTGCACTGCCAGCGGCGTCCCACAGTAATCGCAGTAGCTTAGATCTTCTGCATTTTGGCGATTGCAGCTCGGACAGTTCATCTGTCAGTCCCTCTCTGAAATGCCGACTACGATCCGCTGCTCGCGGTCGTTTTCGACATCGTATATGGCTTTTGCCTCGTCAAGAAAACCTCCACGTCCGCTTACCGCTTGGCTTCTGGTCGGGGTGGATTCATCGCTGTCAGGATACCGGCTACGCAGTGACTCAGGACGATCCAGCCTGACGAAAAATTGGTCCAGTGCAGCAAAAAGTAGCCGCCCAGGATCAGACCACCAACGCGGTGTTGGTCGTGGAGTAGCTGTCCGAGCCCCGGTAGAACCAAGCTCTGACTCGCAGCTTTCAACGTCAGCAGCCGTTTTTCCATCAGCGGCGACTTGATCCCATGGATCAGCGAGGCAGCTTTCTTCTCCAAGCTACTCACAGCGTCACGAACCGGTTCAGCGCTTGGTGCATGGGCTGCCGACTTGGCCAGGACTGGATCGAGGTACTCCATGCAGTGCTTACACTTGCGCGCCGAGGCCAAGATTACCTCGTTACACATTGGGCAACGCCGGACCGGAGCGTCTGACGTGACCGCTTTGGTCGATTCAGGAGCATCGACAGAAGGCCGAACCGACGAAGCACCCGAAGGAGTCTGCACATGAGGTGCAGGCACACTGGCAGAGGCCGGGCCGCTTCGTGGTATCGACGGCTGTGTCGACCTGACCATCAGCGCCAGCGCAAAGTCTTCGCATGAGGCAAAGCGATCACTCGGTGCCACGGACAGAGCCTTGCAGATCGCAGCTCCCAATACTGGCTCCAATGCACCAAGCTTCGAGGGCTGACGAATCCTACCCGCGACGATGTCGCTCATGATTTCGTAGTCGCTGTTTCCATCGAAAGCGAGATCGCCAGTACACAGCTCATACAGGGTTGCGCCGAGCGAAAAGACATCCGACAGCGCGGCAACATCCTTGGCTCCCCGGACCTGCTCGGGGCTCATATAAGCGAGCGTTCCCATTCGGGAATCGGCGCGCGTCTGTCCCCGACCGATTGCGTCGGCATCTCCTGGCAGAGATCGCAGAATCTTGGCAATTCCAAAGTCGGTCACTTTGGGAACTGGCCGACCGTGCTCATGGGAAAGGAGGATGTTGGCAGGCTTAATATCCCGGTGGATGATGCCGCGCCGGTGTGCTTCGGCAATGGCATCGAGAACTGGTATGAACAGCTCGCGTACCTCGGCCAAGGTAAGCGGCTTGCCCCGCGCCGCGATGTAGTCTTCCAGCGTCGGCCCGTCCACCAGCTCCATGACCAGTCCTGCGACCTCGGTCGTCGCGACCGCATCGGTTACTCGAACGACGTTTTGGTGATGAAGCTGCGCGGCAATCTGTCCTTCGCTCAAGAACCGCTGTCGCACCTCCGGCAGTCCACGGTAACGAGCGTCCAGCACCTTCAGCGCGTGGCGTGTCCCAAGAACAGCATGGCGCACTCGATATACTTGAGCCATCCCGCCACCGCCAATGAGCGACTCCACGACGTAATTTCCGACCACCAACCCAGCTGGCAACGGCTGCGTATCGCCCGATGAATGAGACGAAAACTCAGCGGAAGACACAGTGGGTGGGGGCTCTGAGTTCGACATCAGTTCGCGCCCATCCTTTCGCCGATGCGGACAAAACGCAAGCGCCACGAACTCACGTTCAATTCGGCACAGCTTTACTCGAAACCGTTGCCGAAGTAGCGTTTCGGGCATGTTGAGTCCTGGTGCCCAGATTGGTAACTACGTTATCGAGCAAGAACTTGGCTGTGGCGGCATGGCAAGGATCTACCGAGTACGACACGCTGTGCTCCAGACTCAGTTTGCCCTCAAGGTACTTGAGCCCGCCTATCGAGAACGCTCCGAGCTGCGAGCGCGCTTTCTAAGCGAAGCCATGATCGGAGCCAAGCTTCATCACCCCCACATCGTTCGCGTGACCGATACCATCTCTACCCCCGAGGTGGCTGGGATTGTGATGGAATTGGTGAGGGGTCCGAATCTTGAGACCTATATCCGAAGC
>WBZX01001087.1_pt2 | contig 17559 bp, 14 predicted proteins | sample 5204211 | NCBI WGS metagenome assembly WBZX01 (sample SAMN12344362, study PRJNA552823) | activated sludge metagenome | biome: Activated sludge suspended growth; feature: Nitrification reactor; material: Wastewater; isolation source: activated sludge from nitrification reactor of wastewater... | reverse complement strand
TGCGGCGCGAGAAAAGGCTGATCAACCATGAGATCAGCTTGAAGCATCGCAATGGACGTGATGTACACGCACTGGAGAACGTCTTCCTCGATGAAGAGGAGGGTCGTGTGACCACCATCCAGGGTATGCTCATCGACATCACACCGTACCGGCAGACGGAAGCCGAGCAACGGGCCTTGATGGCGAGCTATAGGAACCTGGTGGAGGGGATGCACGATGGTCTACTGGTCGTCGTGAAGGGCTGTGTTCGATACGCCAATCCGGCGGCCCAGGCCTTCTTGGGTGGGGCTATCATCGGACAAGAGTTGGCCGCCTTCATCCACGACGAGGACAAGGCGCTCTTGGAGCGGATCGGCTCTGCTGCAGAACCCGCGAATGCACGTACCGCCGCGGTGCGGGTGAAGGTGGGTGCGGCGAAGGTGTTCCTGCTCACGGCAACGAATACGATCCACGAAGGAGAAGAGGCGCTGCAAGTGACCCTTCAGGACCTCGAGGCCCAGCAGAGCGCCATGCAGGAGCGCATGCGACTGCAAATGGCCGAAGAGGTAAACCAGGTACTACGGGAAGAGATCGGCGAGCACCGAAGGACGCAGGAGGAACTGCGACGATCCAAGAGGTTCGCGCGCAACCTCATCGACAGTTCGCTGGACATGATCATGGCGGCGGACCCCGAAGGTCGCATCACGGAATACAATCCGGCGGCCAGTATTCGCTTTGGCTACGAGAGCGAGGAGATACTGGGCAACAACACGATCCAGCTCTATGCCGACCCGTCGGAGTATACCAGGGTGCAGCACGAATTGGATACGCACGGCGCCTACGCCGGCGAGGTTCGCAACGTGGACAAGTTCGGACAGGAGTTCACCTGCTTTCTCGCAGCATCAAGGCTCTATGATGAGCAGGGGAACCCGATGGGTGCCATGGGTGTATCGCGTGATATCACGCGGATGAAGCGTGATCAGGAGGCCCTCAAGGCGAGTGAAGAACGGTACCGAGACCTGTTCGAGAATGCAACGGACCTGATCCAGAGCGTGGACATGGACGGACGGTTCGAATATGTGAACGACGCATGGCGAAGCGCTCTTGGGTATAGCAGTGAAGAAGTGCCCAAGCTCACACTCCAGGATGTGGTGCACCCCAACGACAAAGGGGCTTGCAAGGAACTACTGACCCGACTTGCGGCCGGAGAACAACCGGGTTCCGCTCGGTTGGTGCTTGTCACCAAGGATGGGCGCTCCGTTACCGTCGAGGGCACCACCAGCCTGCGAACGAACGCAGGAAGAACAGTGGCCGCCAGGAGCATCTTCCGGGATATTTCCGGGGTCTTGGCCGCGCAGCAACAAGTGCACGGGCACGAGGCGAAGCTCCGTGCGTTGTTCGAAAGCAGCGAACACATGTTCTGGACGGTGGAGCCGGGGCTCAGGATCACCTCCTTCAACAAGGGGTATGGCGAAATGATCGAGCGGTTGTATGGGGTGCGACCGGAGGTCAACCGCGACCCGAGCACGCCGCGCAAGCTCTTCGCCAGCGAAGAATACCATGCTTTCTGGAAGACCAAGTATGAACAAGCCTTCGCCGGGCGCCCCATTCGTTTCGAGACGGATGTGGTGGATGCGAAAGGAGGGCGCGTCTGCAACGAGATCTTCTTGAGCCCGGTCTTCGATGGGGATGGGCGCGTCAGCGAAGTCTTCGGTGTGGGACACGAGATCACGGAGCAAAAGGTGGCCGAGGACACCGTGCGTGAACAGGCGGCCAGGCTCAAGGCCATCTTCGAGAGTTCCGCTAACATGATGATCTGGACCCTCGACAAGGAGATGCGGCTCACATCGTTCAATGAACATTTCCGACGCTCCATCGAACAGGTCCACGGGATCCGTTTCCAACTGGGCGATGCGTTCGCTGAACGGATGGTCTCCCGTATCGCTCCGGATCGGGCGAAGGCGCTATTGGTCAACTATGCCAGCGCATTGCGCGGGAAGCCGCAGCAGTTCGAAGTGGAGCTCATCGACCTGCATGCCCAGCCGGCCTGGGTGGAGAACTTCCTGAACCCCATCATCGTGGACGGGGAGGTGCAGGAGATCTCGTGTCTTGCTTACGGCATCACGGATCGCAAGCAGGCCCAGCGGGAGCTTATGCAGAGCTTGGTGGAGAAGGAGGTGTTGCTGAAGGAGGTGCATCACCGGGTGAAGAACAACCTGCAGGTGATCAACAGCATCATGAAGCTCCAGGGGGCGAGGGTGGACGATGACCCGCGCCTGCAGGAGATCCTGCATCACAGCAGGGACCGCATACGGAGCATGGCCCTCATTCACGAGAGCCTTTATCAGAACAAGCAATTCAGCCTCATCGACCTCGGCAACTACATCGATGGGCTGGCGCGCAACCTGGTCATGAGCTACAGCCTCAGCGGGCGCATCTCGTTGGAGCTGGATCTCGGCGGGGAGCCCGTGCCACTGGTACTGGACCAGGCCAGCCCCTGTGGCCTCATCTTGAACGAATTGATCAGCAATGCGCTCAAACATGCGTATCCGGGTAACGATGCCGGGACCGTTCGCGTAGGATTGCGCATGGTCGGTGACCAGGTGCGGATCAGCGTGAGTGACGACGGCGTGGGCCTTCCCAAAGGCTTTGATGACGAGCGGGATGGCAACCTCGGGCTTGAACTGGTGCGCATGCTGGTTGGTCAGTTGGACGGCCATATTGAGCGAAGCGGCCCCCCCGGGGCTACCTATTTGCTTACTTTTGAACGTATCAAGTAAAAGCGGACATGGCGCAGACGAACGTCCTTGTGGTGGAGGATGAGAGCATTGTGAGCAAAGACATCCAGCACAGCCTCAAGAAACTGGGGTACAATGTGGTGGGCGCCGCCAATACAGGCGAAATGGCCGTGGCCTTGGCCACTGAGCACATGCCCGACATCATCCTCATGGACATCATGCTCAAGGGCGAGATGAACGGGATCGATGCCGCTGACGCCATCCGCAGGAACACGAACATCCCCGTCATTTTCCTGACGGCGTATGCCGATGAGAGCACGCTGGCCAAGGCGAAGGTGACGCAGCCGTACGGCTACATCATCAAGCCGTTCAAGGAGATCGATATCCACACGTCGATCGAAATGGCGCTCTACAAGCACAAGAAGGAGACCGAGGTGCTCAAAGAGCGCGATCTGCTCTATGCACTGGTGGAAAGCAAGGACAGTGGCAAGGACATCCTCTTCGTCAAGAGCAACAGCCGCTTGGTGAAGCTCAAGACGAGCGACATCTACTTCATCGAGGCGCTCAAGGATTACGTGGTCATCAACACGCTGAACACGCGCTACACGGTGCACAGCACCATGAAGGACATCGAGGCCAAGCTTCCGGAGAGCGAGTTCATTCGCGTGCACAGGAGCTTCATCGTGCGGGTGGATAAGATCACCGCCATCGAGCAGCCCAACCTCATCCTGGAGAACGACAAGAAGGTCATTCCCATCGGAGGCAGCTACAAGGATGATCTGGCCAAGCGCCTGAACTTGGTCTAGTCATCACGACACCGAACAAGGGCCCGGTCGCTTAACGTCGACCGGGCTTTTTCTTGGGGGCCGGGCCACGCACGAATTTCCCAGAGGTGGTCACTGGGCCGCGGCCCTCGGCCAGCACGAAGTCCACCGTGCGCCGGTCCATGTCCACGGCCTTGATGGTCACCAGCAACTCATCGCCCAGGCGGAACTTGCGTCCGGTTCGTTGACCCACCACCACATAGCGGTCTTGGTCGAAACGGAACAGATCGCCGGGTAGCTCGCGAAGACCGATGAGCCCCTCGCACTTGTTCTCCCGTAGCTCCACGTAGATCCCCCACGCGGTGAGGCCACTGATGATGCCTTCGAACTGCTGGCCGATGCGGGCGAGCAGGTACTCGGCCTGCTTGTACCGGATGCTGGCACGCTCGGCATCCGCTGCCTGCTTCTCCATGCGCGAGCTGTGCTTGCAGCTCAGTTCGAGCGCATCGCGGTCCAGGGCCGCACCGCCCGCCAGGTAGTGCGCCATGGCGCGGTGTACCAGCAGATCGGGATAGCGGCGGATGGGGGAGGTGAAGTGCGTGTAGTGCTCGAAGGCAAGGCCGTAGTGGCCGATGTTCTCCGTGCTGTACACCGCCTTGGACATGCTACGGATGGCCACCTGCTTGATGATGTTCTCCTCCTCCGTTCCACGCACGTCCGTCAGGAGGCGATTGATGGCGTGCGGCAGGTCCTCGTCCTTGCTCACCACCAGCGAATGCCCGAAGCTCTTCGCGAGTGCGCGCAGCTGCTCCACCTTTTCCGGGTCGGGAAGGTCGTGTACGCGGTACACGAAGGGGGGCACGGCACCGCCGCGTCGCTTACCCACCCACGCTGCCACGCGCTTGTTGGCGAGCAGCATGAACTCCTCGATGAGCCAGTTGGCCGGCCCCATCACCTTCTCGTACACCCCGATGGGCGCTCCCTTGTCGTCCAGGCGGAATTTCACCTCGTTCCCACCGATCTCCAGCGCGCCGTTGGCTATGCGCTCCTTCCGCATCACCTGGGCGAGCGTATGCAGGGTCAGCACCTCGTCCTTGAATTCGCCGACGCCACCGTCGATGATGGCCTGCGCCTCGGCGTAGGCGAAGCGTCGCTGGGAGCGCATCACGGTCCGGCCGAACCATTCGCCTACTACCCGGGCGCGCTCGTCCATCTCGAAGATGGCGCTGAAGCTCAGTTTGTCCGTGTTCGGGTTCAGCGAGCAGAGGTCGTTGCTCAGGCGCTCCGGGAGCATGGGCACCACGCGGTCCACCAAATACACACTGGTAGCCCGGTTGGCCGCCTCCATGTCCACCACGCTGTTGGGGCGCACGTAGTGGCTCACGTCTGCGATATGCACCCCCACCTCCCAATTCCCGTTCGGCAGCTTTTGCAAGCTCAGGGCGTCGTCCAGGTCCTTGGCGTCATCGGGGTCTATCGTCAGGGTGGGCACCGTCCGCACATCGCGCCGCTTGGCGATCTCCGCAGGGGTCACACCGTTGGGGATCTCCTCGGAAGCGCGTGTCACGCTCTCCGGGAATTCCAGTGGAAGGCCGAACTCCGCCAGGATGGCGTGCATCTCCACCTGGTGTTCACCAGCGCGGCCCAGCACACGCACCACCTTGCCGCGCGGAATGTCGCGGCTATCCTTCCATTCGCCCAGTTCGATGATCGCCTTGTCGCCCTCCTTGGCGTTCAGGGCCTCGTGCGGCGGAATGAAGAAGGGGCGTTTGATGCGTTGGTCATCGGCCACCAGCAGCAGCCGTCCTTGGTTCTTCTGCACCGTGCCCACGAACTCGCTCCGGCGCCGCTTCAGCACCTCCAGGACCTTGCCTTCGGCGCGGCTTCCGCGGCCTCCCATCACCTTGATCAGCACACGATCGCCGTGCAGGGCCATGCCAACGTTCCGGCCGTGTATGAACACGTCCTCCTGCCCACCTTCCACACGCACGTAGCCGGCCCCGCTGGCTATGATGTCGATGGTCCCCTCCACGCTGTCCTTGCCGCCTTGGGCGGTGTAGCGCCCCTTCTTGCCGCTTTGTATGCGGCCTTCGTCCAGCAGCGCGTCCAGCGCGTCGAAGAGCATGTACCGGTGCCCTTTGTCCTTGAATCCGAGTTGTAGGGCGAGCTGCTGGCTGGTGATGCCCGCGTGCCCGGCCTTCCGCACAGCGGCAAGCACCTCCTGGGCGAGCTGGCCCGGGGAGGGCTGGGGTTTGTTCCGGGTCATTACGGCGGGCTGGCTCCGGCCTGTTGGCCGGGGAGGGGCAAGATAGCCGCGGGGCCTAGGATGGGCTCCACCAACGATCGTTGATAACCTCCGGGAGATCACTACATTTGCGGCCCGTTTCCGGTTCCCGGCACGCCATGCAGGAAAGCGCCAAGATCTTCAGCGGTACCGCTACCCGGTACTTGGCCGAGCACATGGCCGTGGCCAGTGGCGAGCGCTTGGGCGAAGTGAGCGTGAGCCGCTTCAGCGATGGGGAGTTCCAGCCCAGCTTCGAAGAGACCGTACGCGGCGACCTCGTCTTCATCGTACAGAGCACCTTCCCACCGGCGGACAATCTGCTGGAGTTGCTCATGATGGTCGATGCCGCCAAGCGCGCGAGCGCCAAGCGCATCGTGGCCGTCATCCCATACTTCGGCTTCGCCCGGCAGGACCGCAAGGACAAACCCCGCGTCAGCATCGGCGCCAAGTTGGTGGCCAACATGCTCACGGCAGCGGGCGTGGACCGGGTGATGACCATGGACCTCCATGCGGACCAGATCCAGGGGTTCTTCGAAGTACCGGTGGACCACCTGTTCGCGAGCAGCATCTTCCTGCCCCACATCAAGGGCCTGGGCCTCTCGGACCTGGTCATGGCAGCCCCGGACACCGGTGGCACCAAGCGGGCCAACGCCTACAGCAAGCACCTGGGTTGCGACATGGCCATCTGCTACAAGCAGCGCAAAGTGGCCAACCAGATCGAGCGCATGACGGTGATCGGCGACGTGAAGGGCAAGAACGTGGTGCTCGTGGACGACATGATCGACACCGCCGGAACCCTCACCAAGGCCGCCGACATGATGACGGACCTTGGCGCCCTCTCCGTGCGCGCCGTGTGCACCCATGCTGTGCTCAGCGGTGAGGCTTGTCAGCGCATCCAAGCGAGCTCCCTCACGGAGCTCATCGTCACCGATACCATTCCCATCGGCCCGGAGAAACTCGCCCATACCAACAAGATCAAGCAGATCTCCGTGGCCCAACTGTTCGCCGACGTCATTCGTCGGGTGCGCAGCCACGAGAGCATTAGTAGCCATTTCATCATAGCATAACACCCGTTCGGTCATGAACAAAGTAGCGCTTAGCGGAACCGTCCGCGACAACATCGGCACCAAGCATGCCGCCCAGCTGCGCCGGGAAAAGCGCGTTCCATGCGTGCTCTACGGAGGCGACAACACCATCCACTTCAGCGTCGAGGAAGCGTCCTTGCGCAAGGTGGTCTTCACCCCCGAGGTCAACAGCGTGGAGCTGGACCTCGGCGGAACGAAGACCCTGGCCATGGTGCACCAGAAGCAATTCCATCCCCTCACCGACCGCGTCATCCACGTGGACTTCATGGAAATGAAGGAGGACCGCGAGGCGCGCGTCAAGCTGTCCATCCGCCTCTCCGGACAGCCCGCCGGCGTTCGCCAGGGCGGTAAGCTCAACCAGACCATGCGCAAGCTCATGGTGAAGGGCCTGCCTTCCCGCATCCCCGCCTTCATCGATGTGGATGTCACCAACATGGGCATCAACAGCGTGGTGCACGTGGCCGACCTCAAGCTCGACGGTCTCGTTGCGCTCGGACGTTCGGAAGACGTGGTGGCCTCCGTGAAAGTGCCCAAGAAGGTGGAGGAAGCTGCCGCTGCTGCCGCTCCGGCCGGTGGCGCTGCCGCTGCACCTGCTGCCGCCAAGACCGCTGCTGCCGCACCCGCTGCCGCCAAGCCGGCTGCGAAGAAGTAGGCCCACCCTACATCCTGATCATCGAACGGCCCCGTGCATGCACGGGGCCGTTTCTTTTGCACCCGCATGAAGTACTTGATCCTCGGCCTGGGCAATCCGGGTGCGGAATACGAGAACACCCGGCACAACATCGGCTTCGCCGTGCTGGACGCACTGGCGCGCACCTTCGAAGTGCGCTTCGCTCCGGAACGCTACGGCGATCACTGCGAGTTCCGGCACAAGGGGCGCACCTTCATCCTGGTGAAGCCGAGCACCTTTATGAACCTGAGCGGCAAGACCGCGCGCTACTGGGCCACCCAGGAGGATGTTCCCAAGGAACGCATGCTGGTCATCACGGACGACCTCGCCCTGCCCTTCGGGGCCATCAGGCTGAAACCGGCCGGCGGCGCGGGCGGGCACAACGGCCTCACCAGCATCATCGAGCTCATGGGCGGGCAGGACTTCCCGCGCCTGCGCTTCGGCATCGGCAGCGACTTCGCCCGCGGCAAGCAGAGCGATTACGTGCTGGGCCAGTGGACCACAGAGGAGAAGAAGACCCTGGAAGAGCGCATCGCCATCGCCGGCAAGGCGGTGGTGCAATGGGGGCTGCTCGGCATGGACAGCGCCATGAACAACTTCAACAAGCGGTAGAGCGGACCTTTCGGGGGCGCGCTATTCAGTTCGTTGTACAGCCCCAGCGGCACCGTTGTAGCCAGACACAAGGGTCGCCGAGGCGAAGTAGAGATGCAGTGCGTTCATCGCTCCAGCATGACCCGCACACTGGCCGTACGCGCACCCCATTGCAAACGGCATTGGTACAAGCCCTCCGCTTCGTGTGGCAACTCCACCCGGTGTACTTGGCTCCAGGCTGGTATGCGCTCGCGCAACACCAACTTGCCGCTCACGTCTCGCACCTCCAACGCACCCGCACTGGCTTGTGCGGCATAGCCCAGCATAAAGGCGCCCGTGCTTGGGTTCGGGTAGGCGCTCAGCGCCACTTGCATGGCACGCTCCCCCGTGCCTTCATTTATCCCGAGGCTATCGCACACGGTTCCGTCTATGGGGCCCAAGTGGTAGTTGGGGTGGTTGGGCAAGCTGTTTACGAAGTAGCGAGGCAGTTCAATGCCGTGCTGCTCCATGTTGCAGGCCATGCCAGCATTATCTGGGGAATTGATCACATGCAAGTGGAGTGTGCCGTTGCCCGTAGCGATGTAGATCTTCCCATCCGGTGCGAGTTGCGCAATATCGAATAGGGTCGAAAACGGGGGGCTGGGCGAATAGAACCCGTCCCATTCGCCGATATGCACCTCGGAAGCTGCAATGTCCGGGGCTTCGGTATCGTACTGGTACACATCCTCGATAGAAGAAACGTAGAGGTAGCGGCCGCTCGGGGAGAATGCCACACCACCCGTATTGTTCGCATCGTCGATTAGGATATGCACGGGATTCGACAGCAACCCCGTGCAGCGATCGAAATCGAAGATCTCCAGATCCTCACCGGCCATGCCCCAGTAATAGGCGAATTTGTCGCCCTGTGGAGAAAAGCACACCTGCCCACCTGCGTAGTTGCGTACAACTCCAATAGCCTGTTGCTGTGGTGTGGAAATACCATCGGGCGTGACAAGAAGCCTGTAGTAGATATTCGACGCTTTCTTATGGCAGAACACCCACCAGTCGCGGCCGTTGGCATGACGCACGGCCGATAGCTTACCTCCGACAAGACTATCAGAGATCAAGATCTCGTTCTTGAGCACTACGGCACCCAAGCCGTCTTCCTGGCTCATGTCCACCACCGTTAGATATAGCCGCGTGGCGAAGTAGCTCGGGACTTGCAGATCCACAGTGCTATGAACGAGGTAGTACTCGGCGCTTGACTCCGGCTTGGGCAGGATCAGGCAGGCTTGGGGAATGTGCAAGCCCTCGGGCCAACTCGATGTATATGAACTGGGGTTCAGCCCGCTGCCGTTGACCATAACATTTCCAGTGGCATTCGCGATGAAAACACCGTTCGTGCTGAACAGCGGCTCACCAGCGGCATTGGTGATGTTGGCATTGGTGCGGAAGAACCCAATGGCCCGGGTAGTAGTGGCGACCTCCAATGACCCACTTGAGAACTCCAGGTCCACGCCGCCGTATGGAGGATTCTCGCTACTTGCATACCCGCCCATCCAGAGATTGTTCAACCCCTGCGCAGCTACCTGCAACACGAGTGCATGCTGCATGCACAGCCACATTGAACGCATGGGATTGCGTATGAGCTTCATCAGGCTGGCTTATCGAATGATGGTCAGCTTTCCGCTCCCTACCACATTCTCACGCATCACCAATTTCAGCCCTCGCAGGGTCTCCCCAATCGTCGTCGCGCGCGCAAACCTGCGCAGTGGTCTCCCGTCTTCGGGGACCCTGCGCCCAACAGCAGGATGAACGATGGCGGATAGGCGATCCTTGGTGCAGCGCATGTGCGGTCTCGTTCAAGGGATGGTGGTCTTTGTTGCACTAAGCTACACCGACACCCGAAAGCAGAACACCGCAGGATAACGCCGCCGCCCGCCGCCGCCGGCAGCGGTGACCACGGGCTGTGCTAAGCGGTCCGATCAAGGTCTCCTTCCCGCCGTCCGCATACTTCTCCTCGCGCACGGCCACTACCTTTGGCCCAATTCCAACCACCATGCTCAGCAAGAAGATCGAAGCGGCCCTCAACGGCCAGGTAGCCACCGAGGCCATGAGCAGTCAGGCCTACTTGGCCATGGCCTCCTGGGCCGAGAACCAGGGCCTTGGCGGTACCGCCGCCTTCCTCTATCGCCACAGCGATGAGGAGCGTATGCACATGCTCAAGCTGATCAAGTTCATCAACGAACGCGGTGGCAAGGCGGTGGTGCCCGCCCTCAAGCAACCCGGCACCAACTACAAGTCCATCACGGACATCTTCGCCGCGCTCCTGCACCACGAGACCAAGGTCACCGAGGAGATCAACAAGGTCGTGGACCTCTGTCTCAAGGAGAAGGACTACACCACCCACAACTTCATGCAGTGGTACGTGGGCGAGCAGATCGAAGAGGAGGCGCTGGCGCGCACCCTCATCGATAAGCTCAACCTGATCGGTAACGACAAGGGCGGCCTCTACCTCTTCGATCGCGACCTGGAGGGTATGACCACGGCTCCGGCCGCCGGCGCCGGAAAGGCGCGGTAGAGCCTCTTACCACGGCCAATCACCACCGATGCGGAGGGGCTGTTCCAGCCCGGCTTCCACAAGGCGCGCCCGCAATCCATCTTCCGTGAACACGGGCGGAAGCTCGGGCTGCGCGGCCAGGTGGTAGATGAGTTGTCCCACGAAGCGCACATTGTTCACCATGGCCTGCGGGTCCACGAGGTGGATGTCGTCGCAACTGCTGTGATAGCATCCATACACATGCTTGCCCAGGTCGCTGAGGGGATAGATGACGGGAACGCCCGCGAGCAGGAAGGGTTGATGGTCGCTGTGCAACCACACCTCTTCGCTGGCCCGTCCCGCGAACTCGGCCGTATCCACGCCGTGTATCTCGGAGGAGAGGCGGGCGATCAAGCTACCCCAGTCGGCAGGCCCCCCCACGCCGAACCCCTGCGGGTTGCCGCTCATGTCCAAGTTGATCATGCAGCGGATGTGCTTCAGTTCCCCGCTTTCCTGGTAGTGCTTCACCAACGCACGTGAGCCGAGCAAGCCCTGCTCTTCGCCCATGAAGAGCACGAAACGGATGGTACGCGCAGGCCGGTGCGGGGTGTTGGCCATGGCCCGAGCAAGGTCGAGGATGGAGAAGGACCCCAGCCCATTGTCCGTGGCGCCCGAAGCGAGGTCCCAGCTATCCAGGTGCCCACCGACAACGACGACCTCGTCCGGTTTCTCCGCCCCGCGGATCTCGGCGATGATGTTGCGCGCGCTCACCACTTCGCTGTGGTTGCCCATGGTGAGCGCGATGGAGAGGGCCTCCTTATCGGCCAGGCGCTTGCGAAGTGTTGTTCCGTCCTCCGTGGCGATACACACCGCGGGCACGGGGATCAAGGTGCCATCGATGCTTGCCGTACCGGTAAGGAGCACGTGGCCGTCCACTTGGTTGACGAAGACCAGGGCCTTCGCGCCCCGCGCCAACGCAAGAGCCGCCTTTTCACTGCGATGCAGGTTGCGTGTGCCTTCCGTGGCGGCAACGAGGCCGATGTTGATGAGCAGCGCGGCGCCGTTGGCCCGGTCACCGATGCGATCGAGGTCTTCCGGCAGCCCGTTCCCGGCATCCACCAAGGGCGCCTCCACCGAGCAGCTCAACGGCGTGTTGGCCAAGGCCACGGAGGCCAGGTGCAACGCCCCTGCGCCATCGCTCACCGTTAGTTGTACCGTACCCCGGGACCAAGCCTGTGCCTGGAAGGGGAAGCTCGAGACCACCAACGGTGCCGAGGTACGGAACAGGCTGTCGGCAAGGTCCTCCGCGCGCCTACCCTGCGGGCTGCCGGTCAATCGGTGCCCGATGTGGAGGGTGCTCCATCGCAGCCACTGGTAGCCCATGGCGTTCTCTTGCGCCTCCTGCTCGAAGGAGGACCAGGGAAGGGATTGCGCAACAGCGTCAACAGCAACGTGTTGACAGAAGCTCAGCAGCACGACCCAACGCACGCAACGCAGGCCGATACTTTGCCACGTGGGGATTCTCTTCGGCATGGGATCGGCAAGGCGCACGACCAAATCTACGGGCAGGAGGATGCTACCGGGAAAAATCGGTCGGTTAGTGGTGTTGCTACCGCTCTTGCTCTGCGCGGCCGCCCCCCCCCAGCGCGATGCGGAAAAGGATACCACCTCCATCCTGCAGGCCAACTATCTGTACAACATCGCCAAGCTCGTGGAGTGGAAGGACCCCACCATGCGCAATGGTAATTTCATCATCGGCGTCATCGGCGGGGCCAACCTCTATCAGGAGCTGATCAAGCAGTACTCCACGCGCACCATTGGCAAACAGCCCATCGAAGTGCGCAAGCTTCCGCGCACCGCCGAGGTGGAACGTTGCCACATGTTGTTCGTGGGGAAGAGCGATGTGGCGCTGCTGCCGGAGATCTACAAACGGATGAAGGGGAAGCCCACCTTGGTGATCACCGAATACGCAGGGGCCTTGGACGACGGTTCGGTGGTGAACTTCGTGAAGGTGGACAACCTGTTGAAGTATGAGTTGAGCATGGCCAACGCCAAGGAGCATGGCCTGGTCGTGGGCCTCACCTTGAAGAACCTGGCGCATCGCGTGGAGGAATGACCATGAAGCTCCGCACAGCCATAGCCGTTCTGTTCCTGGTGTGGGTCGCACGCGCGGCTGCACAGGATCCGCTGGTCGAGGCGCTGCGCACCTACCAGGCCGGTGATCTTGCCAAGGCAAGGACCTTGATCGACGAGGCCGTGCTGATCCCAGCACACGCCGAGGATCCGGAAGCGTGGCTCTTGCGCGGATTCGTGTACAAGGATGTGTACAAGGCGGCCCCGAACGCCGCAGAGGGCGATAGGGCGCGCGAGGATGCGCTGAACAGCCTGTACCGTTGCATGCAGCTGGATCGCGACAGCACCTACCGGGATAACGCGACACAGGCCTATGATTTCCTGGCCCGGTCCTGCTTCAACGAGGCCGCCAAGGCCATCAACGAGGGCGATGAGACCCGCGCGTTGATGCTCTTCGACGATTACCAGGAAGCGGTGATACGGGTGGATCCCAAGGCGGACCTCAAGCCGCGTGAGCTGGAGTTCCGCAATGCGCTGGGCACGGTGTACACCAAGCGCTTCAATCAGGACCGTACAGCGTTGGAGTGGTTCGACAAGGCCACGCGCACCTACAAGGATGTGCTGCGCCTGGATCCGGAGAACTACGGGGCCAACTACAACCTGGCCACGCTCTATTACAACCTCGGCGTCTACCGTATCCGGGGCATCAATGCGGACGACGAGATCCCGACGATCGAAGAGATCCAGAAGGTGGCGCGGGAGCTCTTCCAGCAGGCCTTGCCCTACATGCTGAAGGCGCACGATATGAATCCGACGCGGCGCGAAACGCTCCTGGGGCTGGAGGGCATCTACTACAGCCTGCAGGACGAGCCGAACTCCGAGCGCTTCCGCCAGTTGTACGAACTACTACCTCCGGAAGGAGAGCGATAGAGGAACATGGCGCTACGCATGACCATCGGACGGAAGATCGGGATGGGCTTCGGCCTGTTCATCTTCTTCGCGCTCTTGGTGGTGGTGCTCACCAACCGCACCCTGGAGCGCAGCAGGGGGATCAACGAGGAGATCAACCAGGTCTACTCGCCGTCTGTGGACGCGCTGGTCCGCTTGCGGAACCTCACCGTGAGCTCGCACATGCTCATCAAGCACTGGGCCTTGTTGGAGAGCCGGGCGGATGCACCGGAGAAGACCGCCTTGGTGGAGATGACCACTCAGGACCTTCCGAAACTGCTCGATCGCATCGATACGCTCATGTCCCACTGGGGGCGTGATGAGGTGGCCCTCATGAACCAGGTCTCCGCAGAGCTGGATGTCCTGTTCGAACAGCACGAGCTGATCAAGGGGATGCTCCCCTCGCTGGAGAGCTATCGCGACCCGTTCGTGCACATGCAACGCAACGACCTGGCCGAAGAAGGCGGGCCACTGGACCAACAGACCGGTAAGGTGCTGGCCGAGCTCGATCGTTTGCTGGAGATGCAGGAGACCAAGCGCCGGGAGTTGGGCGGGGGCATGATCCGGAGCTTCGACTCGCTGAAGTTCTTCGTGCTATACATGGGCATCGCGCTGGTCATCATCGGCCTTATCGTGGCGTTCGTGATCGTGCGCGATATCGTGGCTCCGGTACAGCGCCTGCGCAATGTTCTGCTCAGCTTGGGGCGCGGTGTATTCCCACGTACCAAGGTGCGCGCAACGAATGACGAGATCGGGGAGATGAGCAAGGCGCTCACCTCCCTGGTCGAAGGACTTCGCCGCACCACCGACTTTTCCCACGCAGTGGCCGCCGGTGACTTCGAGGCCGACTACCAACCCCTGAGCGAGGAGGATGTGCTGGGGCACGCATTGCTGAAGATGCGCGACGAACTCGGACAGCGCGAACGGATCCTGGAAATGAAAGTGGTGGAGCGCACGGAGGAAGTGGTGCGGCAGAAGGAGGAGGTGGAGCGACAGAGCCGCAAGGTGGTCGAACTGTACAAGAACGTCACGGACAGCATCCGCTACGCGAAGCGCCTACAGGAGTCCATCCTGCCGCCCGAGCGGCGTATCAAGGAGTTGTTGCCGGACGCCTTCGTCTACTACCGTCCCAAGGATATAGTCAGCGGGGATTTCTATTGGTTCGAGCGCGTGGACGACCGTGTGGTCTTTGCAGCGGTTGATTGTACAGGCCACGGTGTGCCCGGGGCCTTCATGAGCCTCATCGGTCACAACGGGCTAAACCAGGCAGCGAAGGAGCGTGGCAAGTCGCGCCCGAGCGAGGTCCTGGGCGACCTGAACCGCATCGCGTTCGAAGCCCTTCACAAGGACCGCGACCACAGCTTGGTGCGCGACGGCATGGACATGGCCTTGTGCAGCTTCGATCCCGGCCGCAAGGTGCTGGAGTATGCAGGTGCCAACTGCCCGCTTTACCTCGTGCGCAACGGAGAAGTGTTGCCCTTCGCGCCGGACAAGAACGCCATCGGCAGCTTCGACCTGAACGGGAAGCCATTCACCGATCACCGCATCCGCCTGCAAGAGGGGGACATGGTCTACATCTTCTCCGATGGATACGCCGATCAGTTCGGCGGCCCTAAGGGGAAGAAGTTCCTCTACCGTCGGTTCCGGGAGCTCCTGGTCGACATCAGCGCACACCCGACGGAGCGCCAGCGCACGCTGCTCCACGATGCGTTCAACGCATGGCGTGGCGCCCACGAGCAAGTGGACGACATCCTGGTGATCGGGATGCGGGCCTAAGGCCTACTGGAGGGTCCAGCCACCACCCGAGCCCGTATCGCGCGGGTTCACGCACATCACGGGGATCTGCGCCTCGTTCGTGATGATCTCCTGTTCGTAAGGCACACCCAACACACCGAAGATGTTGCCCTGCGAGAGGTTCATGATGGTGATGAGGTCAGCATCCAACGCCACGGCATGGCGCACCACGGCGTTCACGAAGTCGCCGCTATCCTCCTGTGCGATGGTCGCATCGTGGGCTATTCCCCGCTCATCCAGGTATTGATTGGCGAAGCGGATGTGGTTCACCAGTTGTTTGTGCAGGAACTCGTCATCCTCGCGGGGGGTGATCAAGTGCACTTTGCTGTTGAAGGTCTTGGCCATGTCGGCTACCACGGTGAGCTTCTGGCGGGTCTCCTTGTGCAGGTCCAAGGGCACAACGATGGAATCATAACCACCCTCCTTGATGGGGCGCTCCTGCACCACGATGAACGGGACATTGGAGCTGGTGATCACACGCAACGCGCGACTGCCAGTGATGAATTGCATACCACGCATACCGTGCGTGCCCATTACGATCAGGTCCGCATTGATCTCCGCGGCCGCATCGCCGATGTCATCGAAGATGGACCCCACCCGCACCAGCTTGTGTACGCTGATGGAGCTGCTCAGCTTCTGCGCACGAGCCTGCTCCAGTTCGAGCTTCTTGCGTGCCTCATCCACTTCGCCTTGTTTGGGCACCACATGCAGTAGGTACACCTCCCCATTGGTGTGGGAGGCCAGCTTCATGGCATGTGCAATGGCATTATCGGCCACCTTGGTGAAGTCGGTGGGTACAAGGATCTTGTTCTTCTTCTCGCTCATTATTCCGTGCAATTGTGCGCCTCGGTCGTGCGTGGTCGCGAAGTGCCGAAAGATAGGCGAAAGCCCCAACGAAGCGAGGGCGCCGCACCCGCGCAAGGTGTAAGACAAACGCCCACAAGCGACTATCAACGACTACAAACGGATATCGGACGATTCGACATCAAGGACCGTGGCTGCTTTGCACCCGAACAAAGACCGACAAAGCCATGAACACAACGATGAAGAACAAGGTGCAGCTACTTGGGCGGCTGGGCAACGAGCCGGAACTGAAAGAGGTGGGGAGCGGCCAGCAGCTTCTGCGGCTGAGCTTGGCCACGAACGAGCGCTTCCGCACGGCGGACGGCGATTGGAAAGAGGATACCCAGTGGCACCCGGTGGTGGTCTGGGGCAAGCAGGCGGTGCGACTGGCGACGCAAGTGAAGAAGGGGAGCGCCCTTTTGGTGGAAGGACGGCTGGTGCACCGCACCTACGAGACCAAGGAGGGGGAGAAGCGATACGCCACGGAAGTGATACTTGCCGACTACCAGCTCATGGGTGCCAAGGAAGCTGGCGAGGGTGCGTGAAAGGGCGGTTATTCCTTCACGACGCGCTTGATGGCGGTGCCAGCATCCGTATCGATCCGGAGCAGGTAGGGACCTGCCCTCAGGTCGTGCAGGTCCAAGGTGATGGGCAGAGCTGTCGAAGCGGGATAGTAGGCCACGGTGCGGCCGGTGGCATCCAGGATCGAGATGGGTCCATGGAGACGTGCGGGGCCGGAAACGGAAAGGGTGGTGCTGAACGGGTTCGGTCCTACCTGCAGTTCGGCATGCCCGGTCAGCTCTTCCGTAACGAGCACCGGCATGGCGCTAACGCTGCGGCAGATGCTCGAAATGCATGTGTCCGCCAGCAGTGGCCCCCACACACGGAGCGTGCCGCATACTTGGAACTCACCGGGAGTGGAGTAGGCATGCACGGCCACGTTACCCTGTGCTAGCGCGCCATCACCGAAGTCCCAATCTATATGGCTGTTCATCCCGGAGGTCGTGGAGGTGTCGAGCACGCCCACCAGATTGTCGGCCTGTACAAGGAAGAAACCCTGGTCCACCAGCGTGGGGCACTCGACAGCCCCTGGGCCGATGTACAGATACTGGCACAGTGTGGAGGTGCAATACGCCGGTGCGGGTCCGACAACGGTCAAACAGACCTCGAAGGGCCCCGCCCCAATGAACTCGTGTGATGGGGTCGAAGCGGTGATGCTCGCGCCATCACCGAAAGACCAGATCGTTTGTTGGATGAGGCCATCGAACACCG
>WBZX01001484.1_pt1 | contig 17572 bp, 11 predicted proteins | sample 5204211 | NCBI WGS metagenome assembly WBZX01 (sample SAMN12344362, study PRJNA552823) | activated sludge metagenome | biome: Activated sludge suspended growth; feature: Nitrification reactor; material: Wastewater; isolation source: activated sludge from nitrification reactor of wastewater... | reverse complement strand
GCTGGCCTCGCCCAATGTCTACCGGTGCGGGGAACGATTTCTATCATCTGTGCAAGCAGTGGAGGGGGCGAGCTGCCTCTTGGGGGAGGAGTGCCGTGACTCAGTATCGTCAAATTATGGTGGGTGCTGTCATATGGTTCGCGGGGAGCATCGTCATCGGGTCGGATCCGATCTTGGCGAAAGCCGGGGGCATGGAAGGTTCAGGGGAGCTGGAATTGCCGGTGGTGGAGGTGCGAGACCAACCGATTCAGACCGACGGAACGGGATCGTTGCATCTGGAAGAGGTCAGCCAGTCGGCGAGCCGGTTGGGCGTCTCGATTCGAGAGATCCCGGCCAGTGTGGAAGTAGTCGATCAGAATCCGTGCAGGGGGCCACCGGGCTGTCGGTGGGCGACTCGCCCGGCAACCCGGTCAATTTCTCCATGCGCGGTTTTACGAACAATCAACTGCGGTTGCTGTATGACGGCCTCCTCCTGGGGCCGGCGCAAATGACATCACGTCCGCGGGATACGTGGAATCTCGACCGGATCGAAGTGCTCAAGGGACCGGCCTCCGTGCTCTACGGCGAGGGCGCGTTGGGCGGGGCGATCAATTTTGTGACGAAACGCCCGTTACGAGAGAATCACGTCGCCACAGACGCGCTGTTGTCCATCGGCTCCTTCAATACACTTCGAACGGCATTGGGTAGCGGTGGGCCGCTGGGATCAGAGAAGCTTCACTATCGTGTCGATCTCAGTTATCAGCGCGCGGATCACTACGCCGGTGTGCAGCGGTCGCCCTATACGTATTGGAATCTGACCAGCGCTTTGTTGTACGACGCCGCACCCACCCTCAGCTTCGAGCTCTCCTTCGACGTCACACACGATCGGAGCGTCCCCTACTGGGGGACGCCGTTGATACCGGAGGGGTTTGCCGGGTCGTCGGCGATCAACGGAGTTGTCACGACCAACGACGGCCGGACGATCGATGGCCGGATTCTCCGGCAGAATTTCAATGTCGTCGATGCCGACATGAGTGCGACGACCTACTGGGCGAAGTTCAAGACGAACTGGCAGCCGGCACGCACCATCGAATTCCGCAATCAAGCCTACTACTACTGGGCCGAACGCAACTGGCAAAACGCCGAGACGTACCTGTTCAATCCGGGTACGCAATTGATCGAGCGGGACCGGTTCTTTGTGCAGCATGACCAGTACAGTGTCGGCGATCGGCTGGAGGCTCAGATCAAGGAGCGGCTCTTTGGCAACGGAAATCGGTTCGTGGTGGGCGTGGAATTCAGTCACCTACATCTGAACCGTCCCAGCTTCTTCGGCGGGGGAGACAGTATCGATCCGCTGGCGATTCCCAGCGGGTCCTTCGGTGCGATCACTGCGGCTGAGCAGCGGACGACGATCACGACTGCGGCGCTCTTCATCGAAGAGCAATTTAACATTACGGATGCGCTCAAGCTGGTCGGTGGCATGCGGCATGATCGTATCGACCTGGACCGGAAACTCTTCAATACCGCCGGGGTCTTCAACACGACCGCCAGCTTTGAACGGAGGTTCAATCCGACAACCTGGCGCGCGGGGTTGGTCTATGACCTGCTGCCGACTCTGACCCTCTACGGGCAGTACTCCACGGCGGCGGATCCGGTCGGGACCAATGTGTTCATCGTGCGGGCGACGGAGAATTTCGATCTGGCGACCGGTGCGCAGTGGGAAGTGGGCATGAAGCAGACCCTTTGGGGTACCCGGGCCGAATGGACCGTGGCCTATTTCGACATCTTCCGGAAAAACATCCTGACACAGACGTCGCTGACGGCGGCGCAGAACGTGGGGCGGCAGACGTCGAAGGGCATCGAGTTGAGCGGAGCCATCCGGCCGACCGATGCCTGGCGGTTGCAGGGAAACCTGACGTTTCTGTCGGCGCGCTTTGCCGAGTTCTCCGAATCGGATGGCAGCAGCGTCGTGAGTCGTGGCGGTAACCGGCCGCCGAACGTGCCCGAAACGATGGCGAACCTCTGGAGTGTGTATCGTGTGCCGTTTGCGGTACCGTTCGATCTGGGCGCCGCGTTCCGGTATGTCGGCCATCGGTATGCCGAGAATGCCAATGCTGTGCGATTGAACGCCTACATCACTGCCGATGCATGGATTACCGTGCCATACAAGAATGTGACGGTCACACTGCGTGGTCGCAATCTTCTGGATAAGACGTATGCCATCTGGGCGGATCCGTTCTATCCCAGCCAGGTGTTGATCGGAGCCCCGAGGACGGTGGAGCTCGTGATGACGGCGCGGTTCTGAGCGGATGGGAATGGGGCGGGGGGTGGCGGAAATGCATCGCTGGCTGGCTGGGCTGTTGGGGCCGGTGATGCTGGTGTGGTTCCTGTCCGGGCTGGTCATGCTTCGGGTCCCGTTTCCGAGCCTGACGGAATCCGAGTGGTTCGCGTCGGCCGGCGTGCTCGATCCGGAGTCCTGCTGTCCCTCTCTGGAACGGATCATTGACGCGGTTGATCGTTCGCAGGGCATCGAGTCTCTCCGCATCATCCTGAGCGGCGGGCGCCCCGTTGTGGTGGCTCAGTATCTGGACGGCTCGCTCGGATCTGCATGGATCGATACCCTGGAGCCGCTTGCGCCGTTTCCGGAGGCAAGCGCCCAACGTGCCGCTCAGGCCATCGCGCCGGGACGCGCCATCCTGTCGATCGAATTGATCGAGGACGATGTCTGGACGGTTCATCAACGGTTCAATGCGCATCGCCCGCTGTGGAAAGTGTCGGTCTCAGGCGAGAGGGAGCCGGTGCACTATTTCTCCGGCACGACCGGCGAGCTGGTGCAAGACACCACCGTTCACGAGCGGCGGTGGAATCTAGTCGGGTCCGTCCCTCATTGGTGGTATGTGCCCTGGTTGCGGAGGCAGTGGGCCTTGTGGGATCGGCTGCTCTGGTGGGTCGGAGGGGCCGCTACGTTAATGATGGTCGCCGGGACCATCCTGCTTGTGCTAATCCTGATACGGCAGACAGGGGGGCAGTCCGTCGCCGGAGGGCGGACTCTCCACCGGATGTTGGGCCTGGCCGGTGGGGCGTCGGCTCTCGCCTGGATGGTCAGTGGATGGCTCTCGATGGATCACGGGCGGATATTTTCCGACGGCAGAATTCCGGCGTTGGATCGTGAGCGGGCGATGGGCGGTCGATTGACTGCTCGCGATGTCGAATCGCACAAGGCGGAGTGGACAAAGGCCGTCTCGGCAGGAATGGCAAAGGAGCTACGAGTCAGCAAGTTAGCAGGATCGGTCTATGCGATTGCCCGCGAGTCCGCCGACCGTCAGTTCATGGTTTCCCTCGCCGGGGCAGGTGAATCCGGGTATCGGGTGTTTCCCGAGTCGCTGGTGCGCGTGGCGGTGGGCGCCATGCTCGGATCCGTGGATGGTGTGACGGTCCGGACGATCACTACGGAGATGCGTCGGCATGAATCCGTCCGTTCACAAGTCGATCCAGTTCCCGTGATGCAAGTGAAGCACGACGGACGCGATGCGCGATGCATCGACGTCGATGCAAGAACGGGGGCGATGCTTGAACAGCAGGATTCATCCCGCCGGCTGTATCATCGTCTGTTCGATAGCCTGCATCGGTGGGATGTCCCCTGGCTAGTCGGGCATGACGAGCTTCGGCTGTTTTTGATGGGGCTATGGTGTCTGCTTGGGGTGGGGCTGACTCTATCGGGAGCCTGGTGCCAGGTCAGGCGCCGAGCACGGGTGGAGGGGCCATGAGGGATGAAGCCGGGGGCCTATGGTGCGGAGCGTCTGCTGTCGGAGGGCGGGACGGTTCTTCGGCTCGTATCCAACGGTGGTTCAACGGTACGGCCGGTTTCATCTCCTGACTCTCTGCTCTCCCGGAATCGGCCGACAAAGGCTGGTCACTGCCTGAGGGGGAGTGCAGGCCTTCGGATCCGGAACTGCCCGTTATGGATTGTCCGGGAGGTCGTCGAGGTGGATCCCGCTATACCGGTTCGGCTGCTTAGCACGACAGGTGTCTTACACCGTCTTGGCCGCGAGGGATTCCGCCATACCATAGAGCAGCTCTTCGGTATCGGCCCAGGCGAGACAGGAATCGGTGATGGACATGCCGTAGGTCAGGGCCTTGTTCGGATCCCAGTTCTGCCGGCCCCCCTCCAAGTGACTTTCCAGCATGAGGCCCATGATCGAGCGCCGGCCTCGTTGAAATTGTTTCAGGACATCGCCGGCGACTTCCACTTGGCGTTGGTGATTCTTGCCGGAATTGTCGTGCGAACAGTCCACCATCACGCCACGGGCCAACCCTTCGCTGGCGACGGCCGCTTCCGCGCGGGCGATATCCTCGACGCTGTAGTTGGTGCGTCCGCCGCCGCCGCGCAAGACGATGTGATGGTCGGGATTGCCGGTGGTCTTGATGATCGAGGTGATGCCGTCGGCATTCACGCCGACAAAATGGTGCGGGCTTCGGCTGGTGATCATGGCGTTGATGGCGACTTGCAGGCTACCTTCCGTGCCGTTCTTGAATCCCACCGGCATCGAGAGGCCGCTGGCCATTTCGCGATGGATCTGGCTCTCCGTCGTGCGGGCCCCGATCGCGGTCCAGCTTAGCAGGTCGGCGAGGTATTGCGGCGTGACGGGATCGAGGAGTTCCGTCGCGCAGGGGAGGCCTTTCCCGTTGATGTTTAAGAGAATGGTCCGGGCCAGCTGAATACCTTGGGCAATGTCGCAGGTGCCGTCGAGGTGAGGGTCGTTAATGAGGCCTTTCCAACCCACGGTGGTGCGAGGTTTTTCGAAATAGGTGCGCATCACGATCAGCAGTTTGTCGCGGACGGCGTCGGCGACCGGCTTGAGGCGGTCGGCATATTCGTAGGCGGCATCGGGATCATGAATCGAGCAGGGGCCCACAATGACAATCAGCCGCTCGCTGTCACGACCGTGCAGGATATTCCTGATCGCTTGTCTGGTCTGAAACACCAACTCGGACACCGCGTCCGTGATGGGCAGTTGGGTCTTGACCTCGCGGGGTGAGGGGAGCGGCTTGATTTCAATGACGTGCTGGTTGTCTATCGGCCTAGTCATGGTGGTCCTTGTTGAAAGGTCTGGCGAGTTCGCGTAGGAATTCCAAATTACGGGTTAACATATCGAATTCTGTAGGAAAAAGTCCAGTGTGAGGGAGCGCCGGAGGATCGGCTTGCATTCGCAGCGACCCCTTTGTTACAACTCACGCCTTACGAATCTGTCGGTCTTGATGGTCATGTTTCGCCATTGTATCCGCAACAGAACCTGCTCCGTCGTCGCGCTTCTCCTCGCCTGCATCCTGCTCGCGATCGCGCCGTTTGCCGCAGCGCTGGAGATTCATCACGAGCTGGCGGCAGCGGACCACGACGGGCATGAGCACTCCGATACCGACCTTTGCCAGTGGGTGCAATATCACACCGGCCATTCGCTGGTGGGTGACGCACCGCCGCCTTGCTCGTTCCTGGAGGAAGCTCCGCCACCTCTTGTCTATCGATCGATCCTCAGTTCTCAGTCTCTCGCGACTACCAGAACCTCGCGCGCGCCGCCTCTGACCTAACCTCAACGCCATCGCTACGTTCATTTTGGCTTTCACCACGTTGTCTTGGCCACGGCTTTGTGTCGGGCCCTGACTTGTGGGGAACTATTTGGGGGAGATTCGTATGTTGTCGCAGGTCAGAGGTGTGTCTCATGTGTATCTTGGATGGGTGTTGATGGCCCTCGCGCTTGGTGTTTCGCCGGTGTTCGCGCAGGAGCCGACGGTTGTCAAAGGGCGAACGATTACCGGGACGGTGCAAAACCAGGACCTTCGGCGGGTGCCGCAGGCGACGGTTGAAGTGAAGGATCAAGAAGGGACGGCGGTGGGGACGGCCGTCGCCAATGACGCGGGAGAATTCGCCGTCGATCTTCAGGCTGACGGAACCTATTCCGTCAGCGCGGTGCAGGATACCTATCGCAGCGAATATGCCATCATCAAGGTCGGGGCCGATCCGGTCGCTCCGGTGACCTTGACCCTCTCGAAGACCCAGGAGATTGCGCTCGAAGTCGTGTCTCCCTTGGCGCCCATTCAATACAAAGCTTCCAGCGAAACCTATGCGCTCAGTCGTAAGGAGATCGAAGCCCTGCCGCGCGGGAACAACAATGAACTCCACGATGTGCTGCTGACCATCCCGAGCGCGGTGTATGGGTCGCTCAAGCAAGTGCACATTCGTCAGGACCATGCCAATTTGCAACTCCGCATCGACGGTGTGCCGATTCCCGACACGGTTTCGTCCACATTCTCGGATGTCATCAGTCCCCGGGCCTGGGAACGGGCGGACATCATTCTGGGCGGTATGGAAGCGCAATACGGAAACAAAGCGGCGGCAGTGCTGGACATCACGACGAAGAGCGGCACGAAGCCGTCCTTCGGGTCGGTGCAGATGATGGGCGGCTCGAACAAAACCATCAATCCGTCTTTTGAATACGGCGGCACAATTGGAGAAAAGTTCCGGTTCTATATCCTGAACAGCCACACGGCGACGAACCGCGGCATCGAGCCGCCGACGTTGGGCCGTTCCGTCTACCACGGGCAGAGCGAACGCAATCAAACCTTTATCCGGGGCGACTATCAACACGACAATAAGAACAACTTCACCTGGTTGTTTCTGAATTCGGTGGCCAAATATCAGATCCCGACGGCGCCGGGCGGCGAACTGGACCCGAGCGGGCAGATGTTGCCGCTCTTGCAGGCCGGTCGGCCCGGGTTCTCGCCTGTCGCCTCGCAGGCGATCGACGAGTTTCAGAAGGAAAACAACCAATACGGCCACATGGTCTGGCGGCATGATGTGAATGCCAACAACTTCTTCAGCCTGTCCGGCTACATGCGGCATACGCGCGCCACGTTCAAAACCGATCCGCTGAATCTGCTGGCGTATACGGCTGATCCGGCCGAGCCGTTTTCAGCCGCCGATCAGGATCGTAACGCCTATTCGACCGGCCTGCGATTCGATTACACCTACGTGCACAGCAAGGAGCATCTCATCAAGGCTGGTTTCCAACTTGATCGCACGCAGTCGGTCAATAAGACCCGGCTCTTCACGTTTCTCGACGACGGGGCGGGGAATCCCACCGGGGATCTGTTAAGCCTCAATGCCGACAACCGGCAGATCGGCTACCGGCAGGAGTTCTGGATTCAGGATCAGTGGAGTCCCAACGACCAGTGGACCTTCAACCTCGGACTGCGCGGCGACATCGTGCAGTATCAGCGCAATGAAGGTCAGGTCAGCCCGCGCATCGGCGTGAGCTACAAGTATACTCCCTCGAACGTGTTCCACGTGTTTTACGGCCGCATGTTCACGCCCCCGAATCTGGAGGCGATCTCGTTTGCCAAACTCAATACGCTCGGGACCAGGGCCCAGCCGGAAGACCTGACGAACAATACGGTGCGGGCCGAACGCGCGCACTACTTCGAGGTCGGCAGTTACCATGCGTTGAACCGGTACGCCACATTGCAGTTCACCGGTTGGTACAAGCTCAGCAATTTTCTTTCCGATGCGGGACAGTTCGGCACCACGCCGCTGCTGAACTATTTCGCCTTTGAGCGCGGCTGGCAGCGCGGCATCGACGGGGCCTTGAAACTCCAACTCACCGAGAACCTCACGGCGCGCGGCAACGTCGCCTGGGGGCAGTGCAAAGGCTACGGATTGCAGTCCGGGCATTTCCTGCTGGAGGCCAAGGAAATTGCCGACATCAATTCGCAGGGCGGGGTCTTCTGCGACCACATGCAGACCCTCACCAGTTCCGCGATCGTCAGTTACCGGTTGCTGGAACGAACGACCTTTACGGGGCAGATGTTGTTTGCCTCAGGGTTGCGTACGTCGGAGAATGAAGACGCCAAGACGAACTCCAGCCATAGTCCCTCCTATACGATTTACAATCTTTCGATTGCGCATGTGTTCCCGTTACCGTGGGAAGGGCAGAAGTTCCTGCTCGGCTTCGATATTGTGAATCTCCTGGATCAGCGGTACTTCATCAATCAGGGGGAAGGCAGTATCGGGCTGGGTGTGTCGCATGCGGGGATGCCGAGATCGTTTTTCTTCCGGGGCCAATGGTTCTTTTAACCGGATGCTGAAACGGGCCACCAGCATCGTTCTCGGCTTGCACGAATCCTCAACGTACCCCCGAGGGTACGCCTCCGGTTCGTCCGTCGCCTGCGGCCTTGCTGGCTGGCCCGTTTGAGCATCCGGTCTCGATGGGGAAGGATGGCTTCCTCTGTGCATACGTTCTCTGCGGTCTGGCTGGACGATCTTGTTGGGCATCTGCTGCCGACTGTGGGAAAATGCGGCCTTGTTGACCGGCCCGTTGGAGCATCATCACTTTGGAAACAATTGGGGCGACGATATGAAGAACATCATTGATGCAGGAGGTCGCGTCACGAGACTGATGGTGGGTGTCTGTGTCTTATGCCTGTCGCCGATTGTGACCTGGGCCGCGACAGGGGATGAGGCGACGCATGAGGCCGACCATGCGTTGGACGCGGACATCATCGAACTGCCGGAAGTGCATGTGCATGGGCTGCCGCTGAACAAGGATCAACAGGTGGGGCCGGTACCGAAATCGACGCCCTGGCCTGCCGTGCCTTCATCCCTGGAAGGGAAACCCCTCGACGACTGGATGAAGGCGCGCCTGCTTGTCTCCAAAGACGCGCAGGTCACAGTGGTCGTGCTTGAACCGGCGAAACATCGTGAGCTGACGATTGCCGGCATCATCGCGCTCAACAAATGGACCTTCGCCCCGCAGCTCAAGGGCGACAACCCGGTCGACGGCGAACTCACCGTGCGGATTCACTTCCGGTCACAGTAGACGTGTACCTCACCCCAGGGCGAAGCGATTCCTTGCTGTGCCTTCCGTCATGGGCTCGGTCGGCGGCCTCCGTAAGGTTCGAACCCTGGTGGCATGGGATGGCGGAATGCTGTGGAACCAAAATTTCCCGTCCACGTGTCCGTTTTAGTGTCATTCCCTCCGGGAGAGCCGACCTCTACTGCCACGACGTACTCGCGGTCTTTGGGAATGTGCAGGATCGGATTGCCACTGTCGGGCGAGCCCCCAAGCCATCGGCCGTTCTGTCGAAGAAAAAGATGACCTCGTGTGAGGTCTAGGGCCAGTCCTATCACATCTTTGTCACGCAGCCCGCCAGAGTTGACCAGATGCTGTTTCACTCCGTATGCCAACTCTCCGCTATGTGAAGTGAGTCCGCCGTGTGCATTGTCCGTCGACCTGATACCGACGTTGGTCCATGTGTTGGGAATCGCGTTGTCGCTCCCGGCATGGATGATGAATTCGGCATACCATTTCCCTTGGCTGTGCGGCATGGTGGCGATGCTCTCCGTCGAAGCGCCGCTCATGCCGTAGCCGACCGTGAGTCGATCTGCTGAAATCATAGTGTGCCCACGGAATCGTGCTGAGGATTCGCCGTCAGACCGGAAGACAACTGGTTGTGTCATAGGTCTTTCGATCGGGTTCGGAAACTCTAGCGTCGTCCTTCCGTCGATGACCATTGAATCACCTGTGTAGAGACTCTGGACAGTCGCGGGTTCGCTGCCGACCAATGAGCGTACGTAGGCTTTAAAATCAATGAGCCCGTCTCGGGAGGTTACGGGTGTTCGGGGAAACATCTGGTCCCAGTTGTCATCTTCAGCGGATGCGAAGTTGATGGGAACCGTCTTGTCCAGTCCTCGAATCGTTTGACGGTAAGAGCCGCGGAGAATAACTGACGCTACACGTGCACCGGGTGCGGCCGAGACATTCCAATCGACAGGGTTATACGACAGAAGAAACAGTGAGATCGGCTCGCGCGTTTTTTCTACCTTCAGGTGAATAATTCCCTGGGGAGTTTCGATGGGAATGGAGCCAGGACGAACAGGCGTTCCTTCGTAAACCGCCACAGCATGAAGCGTGTGAACGTTGATCCTGTCCAGCGCTGTGGAGGTCACCGTTTGCGGCATGCGCGGCTGTTTGCCTGCTTCAAGAATGTGACGCAACACCTGCGTGAGAGGCATGGTTGTACCGTTGTGGAACTGAACGATACTGCGCCCGAGAACGGCTCGCATGGCCGGATGAAGAATGGCTTCGCAGACGACGGAGTCTCTGCTCCCTCGTAGAGAAATCTGTACATCATCTGAATCCATCCGGGTTGCCTCCAGTTCCATGGCGGTGATACCGGGACCGATGCGCACCATCCCCACGCACTCGGATCGCTTCTCTCCCGCCCCTCTGGATAACTCATAGTGCTGACCGGCTTGTTTCTGGTCCGCGGCATGAACGAGGCGCACAGCGTAGCCGGCCAGCTGCGCTATCAATACAAGTGTAAAGGCAAGTGCGAAAGCGTTCCGCTTCATCATGAATAGTCCCTCAATGGTGCAGGAAGAGTTGTCCTCATTCTCAATGAGATAGCACGAAACGTGCCCTCCACCAATCAGGAACCGGGTTTTGTGTGGGACGGAGAGTTAGCGAACGGCGGGCGTTTTGGTGAGGTTGTTGTGTGGGCTATTGTTGTCCGCGTTGACGTCGATGCCGCGGACTGATGGTGGCTTGTCGAGATTCACGTATTGAAAGGTTCCGAAGGGTTGGATCTCGTCATCGGTCGGCAATTGATCGCGGTTCCAGCCTCCGCCGAGCGAGCGGATGAGCGCCACTGAGGTGCGAAGCAATTCAGCTTTGATCTGCACCGACTCAATCCGCGCGGTGAGCATGGCGACCTGAGCGTAAATCAGCTCGAGGCTGGAAGCCAATCCTCCTTGATAGAGCTCCATGGTGAGGTCTTGGGTCTTGAGCGTCGCCCCCACAGCGGCGTCCTGCCGATTCGCTGCGAGGGTCAGCCGGTTGGTCAGGCTCAGATTGTTTTCGACCTCCCGGAAGGCGTTGAGCACAGTCGATCGATACCGATCTTCCGTTTCGCGATAGGCAGACCAGGACTGTTGCAACTGCGCCCGGCGATATCCGCCCTGGAACAGCGGCAGCGAGACACCTGAGCCGTAAGACCAGAAACTATTGGCGAGCGAAAACAGACTGAACGCTTCATCTTCAAACCCGCCACCAAGCCGAAACGAGACATTGGGATAAAACGCGGCGCGCGCAATGCCGATGGTGCGATTAGCCTGCGCCATCCGGCGTTCCATGGCGGCGATATCCGGCCGGCGTTCCAGTAAAGTGGATGGAAGAGTTTGCGGGATGGTGAAGGTCGCCATCTTGAGATCATTGACCGGTGCGATCTTAAACGCCGCGGGCGCCATGTTGAGCAGGATGGCGATGGCTTGTTCCAGCACTTGGCGTTGCCCTTGTATCTGGGCTCTTCTCGTCTCGGTGCTGAACAAGAGAGACTCGACGCGGGCGACGTCGAGCGCCGACGCGATCTGGCCGATGAACTGAGCGTTGACGAGTTCCAACGATTGCGTGTAAAGGCCGATGGATTGAGTGTAAATGGCTTCCTGCGCATCGAGGCCCCGTAACGCAAAATAGTTGGCCGCCACCTCCGCCTGGAGGCTTAGTCGCGCGAGACCAAAATCGGCGGCCCGCTCCTCGGCCCGGTAGATCTCCACCCGCGTCGCGTTGCGCAGCGCCGACCAGAAGTCCGGTTCCCAGGATGCGATCCCTCCAGCGGTGACGCTCGACTCCTCGAGCGGACTATCGGGCGGGCGAAACAGGCGATGGAGGGACTGCCTGTTATCAGTGGCATCAAATCCCAACCCGACGCGAGGCAGATATTGCGATCGCGCCTTCATCATCACATCACGGGATTGCACGAATCGTTCGGCGGCGGCCTGCAGGTCGGGATTGGCCGTCAACGCCTGAGCTTCCAACGTGTCCAATACCGGATCTTTGAAGAGGGTCCACCAATCCTGACGCAGTTCGCCGTCGGAGGGGTTGGCCTCGACGAACGGGCTGGATCCGTGCCAGGAGGCCGGGACCACAAATTGCGCCGGCTCATAAGGCGGCGAGAGATCCACGGCTGGAAACGAGCTACAGGACGACAGGCTGAGTGCCACCAGGAGCACGCCGGCAAAGTCTGTGAATCGGTGTGAGCCGGATAGCCCAACGTAGGCGCAGCGGTCTCGCCGGTGTCGGGAAAGGATCATTTCAACGCCGGTTCCTTGGCGAGCGGCGTGACTGTGCCCACGAGATCATACCCGGGGGCCGGCGTCACGACGCGCACCTTGTCGCCTTCCAGCAACGCAGCGCTCGGATTGTTCACGACGCGATCCTGGCTGGAAATGCCTCCTGCCACCTCGACGGCATTGTCCATGAGTTTGCTCACCGTGATGGGTTTCAAATGCACATGGTCATCTTCCGTCACGACCGCTACCTGCGTGCCGTGCTCTTGGAACACCAATGCGGTGGAGGGAATGGTGAGCACATTCCGGTCGACCGGCGCGGTGAGGTGGACCTGCGCATAGGAACCTGGCCATAACGCCCGATCCTCATTGTCGATCGTGAAGACGGTGACAGCGGTACGTGTGCTGACATCGAACCCGCGCGCGACCGTGAGAAATTTGGCGGTGAAATGACGATTGGGGAGTTGGGGCACCGTCACATCGGCCGTCAGCCCCGGTTTGAGAAACGCCCCGAATGCCGCCGGGACGGACACAAAGAGCCGCAGCATGCTGACATCCGCCACGGTAAAGAGATTGGTGATGGAGCTCCGATTGCTGATGTTCCCTTCCTTGTTGATGTAGTCGCCGACGTTGATGTTCCGCACGGTCACCACCCCGTCATAGGGCGCGACGATGGTTTTGAACTGAATCAGCGCCTCAAAATTCTTCACGTTCTGTTCCGACGCCTTGACCCTGGCCGCTTCGGCCTTCGCGTTGGCTTCCTGCACGGAGATCGATTGTTCAGAAACCGCGTGGTTTTTGCGCAGCGCTACCCAGCGTTTCGCGGTCAAGTCGGCGAGGGCATATTTGGCTTGTTCTGCGGCGAGATCCGCTTTGGCCTGGGCATACTGGGCATCGAGAGCGGGCGCGTTGATTTCGGCGAGGATGTCGCCCTTTCGGACCAGGGCGCCGTAGTCCTTGTACCACATTTTGACGTAGCCAGAGACCTGCGCATAGATCGGCGCTTCGAACCACGCCTGGATATTCCCGGGCAGGGTGATCGTTTCAGTCGGTGGCACCGGCTTTGGATAGGTGATCGCCACCGTGGGGATGGTGCCTTCCAGCGTGTGCTTGCGTAATGTGGTGGCGTCGACATTGCTCTCATAGACGCGATAGCAGAGATAGAGGAACAGCACGCACATTCCCGCCAGCATTCCGCGTCGTTGATGGAACAGTTTCAGCATCACACGTGCTCCTTTGCAGGAACGCTGCGCCCGTCATAGAAAATGGCATAGACGCAGGGGACGAAAAACAGCGTAAAGATGGTGGCCACCAGTAGGCCGCCGATGACGGCGCGGCCGAGCGGCGCGTTCTGAGAATAGCCTGTCGCCATGGGTACCATGCCGAAGATCATGGCCGATGCGGTCATCAGCACAGGACGAAAGCGAGTCCTGCCCGCTTCGATCGCAGCGCGCAAGGCTTCGCCGTGAATTTCGAGTCGTTCACGAGCGTAGGAGACGACGAGAATCGAATTGGCCGTGGCTGTTCCCATGGTCATGATGGCCCCTGTCAACGCAGGTTCCGAGAGGCGCGTATGCGTCAGGAACAAGGCCCACGCGATACCGGCCAGTGCGCCGGGCAGAGCGGTGATGATGATGAACGGATCGAGCCATGATTGAAAATTGACGACGATCAACAGGTAGACCAGCACGATCGCCGCGAGCAACCCGAAGATCAGCTCAAAATACGCGTCGTGCATGAGTGAAGCCTGGCCATGGATTTCGATGGCGGCGCTGCGGGGCAGTTCGTGCTCCATGTTCTTAGTGACGGTCTCGACATCGGCCAGCACGCTGCCCAGGTCACGGCCTTCCGTGCCGACATAGATGTCGAACAGCGGCATAATATTCGCGTGGGTGATCACGCCCGGTGTCCCTTCCGCCGAGAGATCGGTGAGGTTCCCGAGCAACTGCACATCGTGATGGTCTGGCGCATCACTCGAGGATTCGACCGGGATCGTCTTGAGGCTATTCACGCTATTGACCTGGGCTTGCGGCGTATACACGTTGATGAGATACGACATGCCGGTCTTGGGGTCGAGCCAATACACCTGATCGATCTGTTGACTACCGGCCGTCGTCATCAGGAGATTGGACGCCATTTCCTTTTGGGTTCTGTTGACGGCCAGGCCGAATGTGCGATTGCCTTCAACCATGAGCGTCGGGGTTCGCATGGTCTGCTGAATGACCACGTCGGTGGCGCCCGGGATCTGGCGTAACTTGCCAGCCAGCTTGCGAGTGAATTCGTAGTTGGGATGCATGTCCGGCCCCTTGATCTGGACGTCAATCGGCGCCGGCGCGCCGAAGTTCAGAATTTTCGCGGTGAGATCGGATGGCTGAAAGGTAAATTCGGTGCCCGGATACCGTTCCGTCAACCCTTTGCGCAGAGTGCGGCGGTAATCCCACACCGGCGACTTTTCATCCCTCAACAGGATCGTCAGATCGCAATCCTGCGAACCGATGGTTGGCGTCGGAATGAACGCGAGGTTATGTGCGCCCACCGGCAAGCCGCAATTACTGACGATATTCTCCACCTCACCGGCCAACAGCTCCTCGACGCTGTTGGAGACTAGCGTGGCAATACGTCCGGACACCTCGATGCGGGTGCCCAGCGGCGCCCGCATGTGCATCTGAATGACCCCCGACCTGATCTCAGGAAAATAATCGCGCCCAAGGAAAAAGAAGAGGGCGAGCGAGGCCACGGCGATAGCCAGAGAAACCGTGACGAAAGCCTGTCGCCGGGCAATAGCCTGTTCAAGCAGCAGTCCGTAACGCTCGCGGAAGCGATTGAACCCGCGTTCGAACGCTCGCTGAAAGCGAACGAAGGGGTTTCGCGAAGGACCCGGGCCGGGCTGTCCCGCGAGATCATGCGGCTTCGACATGGTGTCCCTTCATCATATATTTCGCCATGGTCGGCACCAGGGTCCGGGAGAGGATGAACGAAGCCAGCATCGCGATGATGATCGCTTCCGCCATGGGTTTGAAGAGGTAGCCGGCCACGCCGCCGAGCTCGAACAGAGGAATCCACACAATCGCGATACAGAGGGTGGCGACGAACGTCGGAACAACGATCTGATTGGCCGCATCGATGATGGCCTGTTCGAGCGGCTTGCCCATTTCGAGATGCCGGTCGATATTCTCGATAATCACGGTGGCATCATCGACCAGAATGCCGACGGCCAGTGCCAACCCGCCCAAGGTCATGACGTTGATCGTCTCATTGAGCCAATGCAGACCGATGAGGGCCGTCAGGATAGAGAGGGGAATCGAGGTCCAGACGATTACCGTGGCCCTCCACGAGCCCAGCAGCAACAACACGATGAGGCCGACCAGCGCGCCGGCGGTGGCCATTTCATGCAGCACGTCGGCAATCGAATCCTTCACGAAGGTGGAGGCGTCATCCAGCAGTTTGATTTCCACGCCCTCCGGAGAGATTTGCTCTGCGCGCGGAATCATTTTCTTGATCCCGTTGACCACATCCAGGGTTGAGGCTTCGGTGCTCTTCATGGCGACGATGATGACGGTCTGTTTGCCTTTCACCAACACAGCGTTCTGCTGCACCCGGCCCATGAGGCGCACGGTGGCGACATCACGCAGATAGATGTAGGCGTTGTCTTCCCGTTTGACGGGGATATCGCTGAAATGCTCGATCTCCATCGGTGAGGCATTGGTCTGGACGATCCAATCCGTCTGTTTGATTTTGATATCGCCGGACGGCAGCACCAGATACTGCTGCATGAGCGCGTTGTGAATGTCTGCGGGGGTTAGATTGCGGGCAAGCAGCTTCTGCTGGTCGAGGTTGACCATGACCTGCATGTCCTGGCCGCCGTAGGGATGGGGCAGAACGATCCCCGGCACCGTGACGAGTAAGGGCCGGATTCGCATGTAGGCAAGGTTGTACAGCTCCGCCGGGGTCAGCCGGTCGGAACTGATTTGGAGCATCGCGACTGGTATGGAAGAGGGCGCGAGCCGCATGACCATGGGCGGCGAGATGTCCGGCGGCAGCGCCTTGACGACGGTCTGTGCTATGGCGGTGATATCTGCCTCGGCCCTGCCCACATCCACCCCGTCCTGGAGAAAAATATTCGTGATACTGCTGCCGTAGTAGGAATGACTGTGAATGTATTTGATGCCTTCGACCGTCGAGGTAAGAAAGCGCTCAAAGAGATAGGTGATGCGTCCTTCCACCTGCTGCGGCAGCAGGCCGGCATACGCCCAGACGACCGAAGTGACAGGGATCGTGATATTGGGAAACACGTCAGTCGGCATGTGCAGCACCGTGATGGTGCCCAGCAGCACAATCAGAATGGACATCACCACAAAGGTGTAGGGACGGCGGAGGGCGATGAGGACAATTTCATTCATGCAGGAAGTCCTCGTACTGCAACCTCGTGGATTGCAGATCAATCATGAATCGGTGGCAGAAGCCTGTGACTCGTGATGGTGGAACAGAGCAAGGTTCTTGCCGTCCTGCGTGTTTGTCTGACGAGAATCACAAGGGCTGGTTATTCGCGTACTTGAAGCGAACCGTCACGGATTGGGGTGCGTCGTCCTGCGACAGGGGAGGGTCTCATCTGCGAAGGGGCGCAATCGCACTGTGCGCACAGTGCAAAGTTTCACGATTTCCCGCGACGAAAATTCACGTCGTGCTACAAACCGCACGGTCATGTCATAGGAACCTGAACAATTGATCTCGGTTCAGCGGCGCGTCGCCTCACCGAGGCTGCTGGTACTAATCTTGCGACCCTTCGAGGTCGCGAGTCGTCGCGGCGCAGATCGTGAGAAGGTTCGTAGGAATGATGCGCGGCACAACAATCATGGAGGGCAGCACAATGAGGGACATCCTGGGATTCAGTAGGGCCCTCGCGATTGCCATTGGGCTCGCGGGAGGTTTGGCGATCAGCGAGCCGGTGCAGGCAGAAAATCTAACGATCGGCGCGGCTTATAGCCTCAAGGCAGCGTTTCAGGAAGTGGTGCCGATGTTTGAGAGTGAATTCGGGGCTACGGTCAAGGTCGTCTACGGCTCATCGCAAACCCTTCGCCGCGAGGTTGAAAGCGGAGCGCCCGTCGATGTGTTGCTGTCCGCGGTGGAAGATCTCGAGAAATTGCAGAAGAAGAGGCTGACCCTCAACGGCGGGCCCGAGGTCTACGCACAGACCTCCTTAGTGTTCGTCATGTCGGCGGCATCCCAGGCTCTGCCGATTTCTTTTCACGACATGACATCGGAGCGACGAACCAGGGTGGCCATCGGGGCGTTTGAAAGCTCTGCAGCCGGATCCATCACGGCACGGGCGCTGCGGGCGGTTGATCCCTCGTATAAGGAGCGGTTCCGCCTGATCTCCGCCACGCATCATGATGAAGTGATCGATCTGATCCGTAGAGGAGAGGCGGAGGTCGGACTGGTCTACCGGGTGGATGCGATCCAACACAGCGGGCAGGT
>WBZX01000501.1_pt1 | contig 17588 bp, 13 predicted proteins | sample 5204211 | NCBI WGS metagenome assembly WBZX01 (sample SAMN12344362, study PRJNA552823) | activated sludge metagenome | biome: Activated sludge suspended growth; feature: Nitrification reactor; material: Wastewater; isolation source: activated sludge from nitrification reactor of wastewater... | reverse complement strand
CACTCGTACCGGAACCTCAAGTTCTCTGAGACTTCCAATCGCGATATGCACATGCCACTCAGCATTGGCATTCCAGAGGAAGAACAGAACTACGGCCCGGCTCAGGGAGCTTACTACACCGGTATTGGTGGCATGCTCGATGACCAGCCACCCAGCACGGTGATTACCCATGTGATTCCGGAGGATGGTCGAATCATCGTACGTGGTATGACCGCTGACCATAGCCCGGTACAGAAGGTGACTGTCAATGGCAGACGTGCCTACTCCCTTCGTGACAACTTTGCTGAGTGGGAAGTCACGCTCGATGCTCCTGCAGCAGGACAGGCACTGGAACTCTCAGCCAGTGCCATTGATGCAGGTCGCCGTGCTGAGAAAACAGCACATCATTTGAAATATCGCTCTCCCGAAGCAGCAGGCATTGCTGCCTCCCGTCCATAATTCCCCCTACTGAATACCTGCGCCCCATTGAGGTTGTTCCATGCGTCTTCGTCGAGGTTTCACGCTGATTGAGCTACTGGTGGTGATTGCCATCATTGCACTATTGATGGCCATGCTCTTGCCAGCCATTCAAAAGGTACGAGCAGCAGCGGACCGTATGCTCTGCCAAAGTAACATGCGTCAACTGACCATTGCCCTGCACATGTATCACGATGACAACGGTGGCAAGTTACCTATTCCGTTCACTACAGCGGTCTCAGGTTCAGGCTATACCTACTATCGCCAGAACTGGCAGATCGACATCATGCCCTACATCGAACAGGACATGATCAAAGTGAAGTGGGACCCCAACCTGGCCAACAACGATGGCGGGAATATTGCTTTGATGGCCAAGCCGATCCCCATTCTGAAATGCCCAGCTTCTCCTTCGGCTCCCACCGAAGACTTCAATCAGGCGAACAACACTTTCTATGGGAACCCAGCAGTGCCCATCTACAAAGCTGGTGTCAGCGACTATTTCTGCTCCTCGAACTCGCAAGCTTTCTCGCCTGCTGTGCCAGGTATCATGCCCTATTTGTCGCCACCAGCTGCCAGCAGCTTCAAGCATGTGACCGATGGTTTGAGCCACACTATTCTGCTCGTTGAAATGGGTGGTGGACCAGTGCGATATCTCTCCAGGCAGCGAACGCCTTCGGGGGAACGATCTCACTTTCATGGCAACTGGGGTGAGAACAATCGTCTGTCGCTTCGCAAGTTCAACGATGCAGGCACTGTCTCCGGTGGTGGCAACTGTGTCGTCAACTGTTCAAATGTTGGTTCAAATCTCTACTGCTGGCACCCTTCTGGTTCCAATGCAGCCTTCGGAGATGGATCGGTGCGATTCATCAATGAAACGATCGATGCCCTGGTGCTGCATAACCTCATTGGACGCAACGAAGGCGTGCACGTCGAAGAGGATCAGTAAGCATGATTTCCCGTGGTTCATTACTATTGCTTGCGTTGATACTGAGCATAGGCTGCGGCCCCAAAGGCCCGGCGTTGACTCAGGTTCGAGGCGTGGTTCGTATCAATGGACAGCCTGCAGAACGGGTAGCGGTGGGATTTCATCACATCGATCCGACTATGAAAGGCAACGCTGCTCACCCTTGCGCGGTGACCGATGCCAATGGGCAGTTCAGCATGTCCACCAATGCCGATGGTGACGGTGCTGCAGCGGGTGAGTACCTGGTAACTTTTATCTGGTGGTCCGATCCCGACCCAGACAAAGCCAAGGATCTGCTGGCTGGTGCCTATGCATTTCATCTTCGTTCTACCTTCAAGGTGAAGGTGGAAGAAGCTATGAATAATCTGGCACCCTTTGAACTCAAGACTGACCCTACACAGTCAAAGAAGTTTGTGAAGTAGCACTCTCAACTTCAACAGACTACTTGCTACTGGGTTCGTGCTACTTACCATACCAGCATGAACCCAACATTTGCTGAACGTTACCACCGTGCCCTGGATGCAGCCCGCGATGCGGGACGGCTGGCGCTGGGCTATTTCGATAATAATGTAGCTGTCGAGTGGAAGGAAAACGATTCTCCCGTGACGGTCGCTGATCGCAAAGCTGAAGAATTGTTGAGGTCGCGTCTGCTGGGACTCTTCCCGCAGGACGCCTTCCTCGGTGAAGAATCGGGCAAGGTCACAGGTACCTCAGGCTTCCGCTGGATTATCGATCCCATTGATGGCACTCGCAGCTTTGTGCGAGGTATTCCCTTGTGGGGTACGCTCATTGGTCTCGAATACCAGGGAACCCCCGTCGCGGGGGTTTGCTTTCTGCCTGCGTTCGGCAAGGAAGGTCAGATGTTCCATGCCTTGCAAGGTAATGGAGCGTACCGCGATCAGACTCGGCTGCAGGTTTCCAAAGTGAGTTCACTGGAAGAGAGCCAGGTCTTCTACTCCAGCCTGTCGTGGTTCATGGCTAGCGGGGTGAAGGAAGCCTTTCTCGACATCACCATGAGATCGCAGCGACAACGAGGGTTTGGTGACTTCTATGGCTTCATGCTGGTCGCTCAAGGTTCAGGCGAGATGATGGTCGAGTATGGTGTCAGCCCCTGGGATGTGGCTGCACTGGCACCGATTGTTGAAGAAGCAGGCGGTGTGTTCACCGATTGGGATGGTAATCGCACTATCTTCCGGCCTGACATCCTGGCCAGCAATGGCATTCTGCATGCCAGTACGCTCAAGCTGCTGCGAGAGAAGCGGACAGCCGATTTTCAACCTGACAATGTCAAGCATCGTCATCACATTACGTAACCGATTGATAGACCTGGCGAACGATGTCGAGTTTGTCGCTCCAGCGGTGTTCGGTTTCAACCTTCAACAGTCCTTGCTTCCCTAGTGCAAGGCGGCGATCATCGTCTTGAAGCAAGTCAGCGAAGGCTTGCACCAGGCCAGCGATATCGCCACAGGGAACAAGTAGCCCATCGCTGTCATGGCGAATGACTTCCGCAATACCACCAGCCCGGTAGCCGATACAGGGGATGCCGTTAGCCCACGCTTCGAGCAGAACCAGTCCGAAGGAATCCGAACGGCTCGGTAGAGCAAACAAATCAAGACTGGCATAGAAGTCAGGTTTCTCATCATCATGGAGGATGCCTAGCCGATGGATGTGGGCTTGCACCTCTGGAGGCAGATCACGCCAGGCTGCTTCAAAGTTAGGCATGGTGGGACCAGCCAACACCATAGTAAAAGGTATCTTCCGCGATACCATCTCGCGAGCAGCATGCAACAGATCGACTGTACCCTTCTCGGCACTGAGGTTGGCCAAGTGACCTATCCGAAGTAGTCCATCTTTCGGCAGCCTCCAACGACTATCTGCTTTTTCGCGGCTGCCTCCTGAACACTCAACAGGATCAACACCCAAGCCTTGCAGAATGATGCGATCACTGGGTACCCCTTGCTGAAGCACGGCTTGTCGCTCCAGTTCGGTTTGCACGAAGACTCGTTCGGCTTGTTGCAACAGATAACGTAATGGAGGACTAAGGTAGGCTTGTCGAGTACGATCATTCACTCGAGTGGGATCACCTAGATGAAGGAAAGGTGTCAGCAGATAAGGCACCTTCATCCGCCTGGCCCAGAGAAGCCCCGCGTAGAGTGGAAACGTATAGGGAAAGGCACTGGTATGAACCAGCTTGATGGGCCTATCTGAAGTTCGTGCTAGCGCCAGCAAGCTGGGAAGTTGAGGACTGGCTGGGAGAGTGAACCCCTGCAGCCAGGGATAAGGCAACAACGACACTGCTTTGAGTATGTACCTGCGCCCCGGAAAGTAGCGTATGGGATGTCGCTGGATAGTCAGTCGACTAGTCGTTTCCGTGGTAGCGGGTAGCCGACAGGCACTGGGCTTCCAGAATGCCTCTAGAGCAAGTGCATTGGAAGTATGCACTTCAACACTACTACCTTGTTGGGCTAGATAGTTTGAGAGTCGGGCGAAATAGCTCTCTGCTCCCCCCAAAGCGGGGGGATAGCGCTGAATCAAGTGTACAAAAGCGGCTGTCATCCGTGACGAAGAGTGTTAGCCGCCCTTGATATCATCGTTGTAGGCTTTTTGAGCAAAGTCATCGGCACGCTTGTTGAAGTCAATCAACTGTTTACGCACCTTCTCGATGATACCTTGCTTCTCTTGTACCTCTTCACTGTTGCCGAGCGATTCTCGAGCAGAATTCAAGGTGATGAGATTCTTCAGGTTGCCCCGAAGCAGGACAAACACAGTCAGGTAGTCCCCCCGTTTGCTGATGTCGTCAAACATCATTTCTGCTTTGGAGATTTCCTTCTCTACTTGTTCCCAGGTAAGAGGCTTATCTTTGTTAGCCCAAACCTTGAGTATATACTCGCGGGCTTCCTTGTGTTCCTTGTCGTTGTACTGTGTTTTCCAGCGTAGTTCGAGAGAGCGAAGTTTGGCTTCAACCTTAGGTTGGTCTCGCTTTTTGCCCAGACTTTTTTTGTAGAATTCGATGGCCTTGTCAAAATCGAGTTCTTCCTCGGCTGCGATGGCTTGCTTGAGGAAGATACGATCTTCTGTCGGGTTCAGTTCCAGAGCAACTTGCTCTTCCATTCGCTTGCTGGAGTTTTGCAGTTCCTTGAGTACAGAGACAGCATGCTCAACCAGTTTGTTGGCTTCTTTGCTTTGTCCACCGGATGCTGCTTTTTTGACTCGTTCCAGTTCTTTCGCCAGATCGTCAGAATCTTCTTTGATCTTTTTGGCGATCTTGTCCAGGTTAGCAATAGCTTCCTTTTCCTTGCCAGCTTTCATCAGATCCGTGTAGAGGAGCTTATAGTCAACTCCGAAGTTATCAGCGATTACCTTGTAAGCTTTCATCCAGCGGTCATACTCGAATTTGGTTTCATCCAGAACTCTAGCTGCATCGTTACCACTGATTTTGACAATCACCGGCTGATCATCGATGAGTGGAATGGGAGTATCCAGCTTCCCGACTCCAGCAATCAATACCCTCACGAAGCCCACATGATAGATTATGTCTTTCGATGCAACTCGACCTTGAGTATCGGTGGTGCCAATGGTCTCCCCTCCGCCGTTCTCGTAACCACTGGGGAAGTGGCTAACGCTGTAACCACCGATGGGATTACCGTCCTGATCAACCAGTTTTATTTGAATAGGTGAAACACGCGTACCAAGTTTGATAGCACGAAATGCAATGGTTTGACGATCTTTGGCCAAGACATTCTCAAATCGAGTATAGAGTCTGGCTGTTACTTCGCCTTTGACAGCATCCACATTGGTTATGAAAGCAATGGTTTCATCGATCTTGCTGGAAGTATAGCCAGTTGCAGTCCGTCGAACTTTGCAGAGGGCCATCGTCTCGCCCTGTACCAGGCGGATGGTTTCCGGCACTCCCAGTCCATGGGCTCGCAATCTGATCTTGAGTGTTTGTTCGCCAATCTGTTCAGTCACCTCACCTACCTGGCCAAAGTCGAGTGCCACCTGCAATGCAGCCAGTCGAGTGATCCATTGCCGATCTGTAGTTCGAGACTTGCGGAGAACACTGACCGTGGAAGTATCGCCATCCACCTGGCGTGACTGCACTTCATACTCCCCATCAACATAGAAAAGACGGATGAGATGTACCTTGGTGGGGTTGATCTGTTTGGGAAGACTGTCGAGTTCCGTCCAGCCACGGGTGATGACAGTTTCCATCATCTCTTTGGGGCCATCACCGCCAGCCTTGCCAGTTTCACGATAGACCAGCGTGCTGACTTTGGCTGTTCGACCAAGATCGCGTTGCAGACTGTCACCAAGATCGCGTGTGAACTGCTCCACGAAGACATTGGTAAGCAGGGGATGTGGCTCGGCATGTACTACGATCAGCAGTTGGTAAGGCTCTTTCAACCAATCAGAGTTGTAATCATCTTTAGGCTGTGCGTAGACAGGCAGTGAGCAAACAAGGAGAAGCAGTAGAGTGAAGCGACGCATGGTATCACCGAATCGTGAGCGGAGTCTCTTTCAAGCAGTAGTGCTGGTGTAGCTTAGCATAGATATGTGGAATTCCAGCATATTATGCGTGCCTACCAGCTGTCTGGTTCTTATTGTCGCAGATTTTCGAGCGAACGCCAGTAGGTAGGGAAAGTCTTGGCGGTGCACCCCGGGTCATTGATCCGAATGCCCGGAATACGCAGGCCAATGAGGGCCAGGCTCATGGCCATCCGATGGTCGTCATAGGTGTCAAGAACCGCTCCGTGAAGAGGTCGAGGATGGATCGTGAGTCCATCTGGCCGTTCTTCTACTTCTGCCCCTACTTTGCGTAACTCCGTGGCTAGTGCACTCAGTCGATCCGTTTCCTTATGACGAATGTGGGCGACATTGCGGATGTTGGTCGAGCCTTCAGCAAAGAGCGCAACAACTGCCAAAGTCATTACCGTATCACTGATGGCATTCATATCGATATCGATGCCACACAACTTGCTGCCGATGATGGTGTCGTTTTTGACGAGTTGGCAGCCCATCTGCACGAGTGCATTGCGAAAGCCAACATCGCCCTGTAGGGAATGTTGCAGTCCGGGAACCGTAACCGTACCTCCTGTGATGGCAGCAGCAGCCCAGAAGTAACTGGCACTGGATGCATCCGGTTCGACAGGGTACTGCCGGGGACGATAGCATTGTGGCTCTACCCGGTACACACCTTGCCTTGGGCGGTCCACCGTGACACCCCACTGCTGCATCATTGCCACGGTCATGTCGATGTAAGGTTCGGAAACGAGCGTTCCTTCGACCATCAAAGTGAGCGGTTGTGTCGCATACGGAGCAGCCATTAACAGGGCACTCAGGAATTGACTGCTGACATCACTGCGAATGGTGACCGAGCCGCCTGGCAGTACGTTAGATCGAAGCAGCACAGGTGGACAACCATTGTTCAGTTCACTATGTGCTGAGACGTGAATTTGCTCAAGTGCTGAAAGCAGGTCACCAATGGGGCGTTGTCTCATGCGTGCCACGCCATCAAGGCGATAGTGCCCGGTTCCAGCACAGAGCATAGCTGTCAGAAATCGGATGGTCGTGCCACTGTTTCCACAGAAGAAGTCAGCCTTTTTCTTCCACTGGGTAATGGGAGTGCAGGGGATACGCAGTGTGGAGTTGCCCCAATCGACTTCAACGGCAATCCCAAGCCGTTGTAAACTATCAATCATTACTTCGGTATCTTCAGAACGCAATGCGCCAGTGAGCGTAGAATACTTCGATGAAGTATCCGCTTGAGCCAGGGCTGCCATGATCAGGGCACGATTGGTGATACTTTTGGAACCTGGAACGATCGTTGTACACCGTGGTGGTGTTTGCAGTGGAACGACATCGTAAACGCTGATTGTAGAAGCCATGCCGTTCATCTTCAGAAAAATGACTGAAGAAACCAGTGACAACGTCTTCCATGATCATTTAGAATGAGTTCATGCCATTCTGTCGCATTCTCCTGGTACTGGCCATCCTGGCTGATTTCACTTCTGTGCAAGCACAGGAAGAGCGAACATCGTCCCGACGAGCCGATGATACTGTGCCGCTGGAGAAGTTGCCTGGCAATCACGGCATGATCGTGGTCACCCCCGATCTTCGCAAGGCTTTGGATGCTCTGGGTGCGGGGAGCGTAGTACTATCTGCAGAAAAGTACCAACAATTAATGAAGGCACAGGAGAAAAGTAAGCCAGACAAGTTGGAGTCTGAGATTCTCTTTGCCCGTTGCTTACTCACGGGAGAAGTGAAGACGCAGGCAGGTCGTGAATACGCGGAACTGACTATTGAATTGGAGTTTCGTACCGAGACACCCAACGCCTCAGTGCCTGTGCCCTGCAAAGGGCTGCGGATGTTATCAGCCAGCATCAATGGGCAGTCTCCCGTATGGGGGCCTGATCCTGATCGTTGGACAGTGTTGCTCAAAGAGCCACAGCTTTACCGGCTGAAGATTGTCGGGATGGTTCCAGTCAGTCGTTCAGGTGGTGAGAAGAAACTGCAATTGGAGCGACTGCCTGCATCAGCTATCACCAGTCTGGAATTGAAAACACCTGGCCCAGCCAGTAATGCCCTCATCCTGGGGTATGGGAGTATTTCTGTATCAACTCCTGTGAACAATATCAGTACTCTCTCAGCACCTGCCTTGGGGGTGTTGTCGTCGCTTGAAATGACCTGGCAGATCAATGAGAAACCCGTAGCTGCAGTACCACCCTCTATCGAAGGCGACATTCGTATAGTTGTCAGCGAAACCATCGCGTCAACTGAAGCACGGCTCAAGCCCGTACCCTTTAGCCCGATTCAACTTCCCTGGCGAGTTCGCGTACCAAAAGGTAGTCAGCAACTTCGGGCGGAACTACTTCGGGGTGAATCTCAAAGCAGTGAACCACTCATTGCCACCATGCAACAGGATGGCACCTATCTGATTAACAGCCCCTATCCGCTGGCCTCAGTAGGCTTCACTCAGGTATTGTTACGTTGGCAACAAACCTTGCCTGAAGCAGACTCGGTTGAAACCGTACAGCTTGGCAGTTGTCAGATATTAGATCCTATTGGGAAAGCAGGGGTAGGTTACATCACGATTGTTCAATCTGATCAACCTACAGTATTGCTTAAACCGCTGAATGTGCAGCAGGACAAGGAGTTTCTAGACGTGGCGCGCGAAACCCGTCGAACACAAAGGTATCGCTACATTCAGCAGCCGGCGGGAGTAGAAGCTGTGGCTCTTCCTCCTGCTCAGGTGCGTGGTGTTGTGGAAGCGACTGTCTCTACTACGATCACAGGCCAGTTGCAGGATTGGCAACTGGTTACCGAGATCAATATCGTTCGAAGTAACCGAAGCAATCTGACACAGTTGGAGTTAATCTGGCCTGGCACCTGGCCTATCAATCGTCGATTGCTGTTTTCGCCGGTAGTCAAGGATATCGAACAGGATACTAAGACGGATAAACTGAAAATCATGCTGGACGGCAAACAGCCTGGCCAATTCCAGCTTCGTTTAGAAAGTATGTTTTCAGAGAATCCATCAACACTCCAGGTTCGAGTTCCTCAATTGCTGGCCGTCAAGGGTGGGAGTCCAACGCGTTCGACGCCACTGGAACTATTCCTCTCTTCCGAGCAAATTCTACTTGAAGCAGCCGGAGTTGAATTACAGACAACAATCGTCGGCACTGGACTACATGAAATCAACTCAACTACCAGCAAGGAGACGAAGCAATTTCAGGTTAGACAGCATCCAGCAACTATCTCGATTCGCAAGCAGCCTCGCTTGCCAAAGTACACGAGTTCAATGGAGTTGGCGGTAGGCCACGATGCTCTGCAAAGCAAACAACGATTTGTCTGGCGAGCAGGCACGCTTCCGCGACAGTTGCAAGTATTGGTCCCACAGACTGCACGAAATGTGCAATTCTTTGGATGCACAGGGGATCAGCCGCACCAGTCTGCCTTGCCAGTTACGCTTCGTTCGGAAGAAGCCGATGCGACCTGGAAACGATATGTTGTCGAACTGCCCGCTTCCATTGAAGATTGTAAATCGTTGTTGTGTTGTGTTGAGCAGGAGTCGAAGCATCCACTGATGGTACCACTAGCCAGACTTGATGAAGCATCAGCGCTACATGAAAGTAATGTTCCCATTCAAGTCAATCTTGATGTTGGGTTAGAACTTAGACTGCCTGCAGAGAGTACTGGTTGGAAAGCCGAACCCGGTCAGTCTGGACGCATGGCTCTTACCGGGAGTGATTTACAATCGTTTCTGATCCTTGATCGCGTTGAGAAAACGGTCCAACTGCAACCTGTAGTCGTGCGAGCATCGGAAGAACGCATCACCCCTCAGCGTGATGGCTGCCAGATCGAATCGAACATCGACATTGTTGATTTGGAACAAAGCCGGTGGCAGGGAAGCATTGCTGCAACTCTGGATGAAGTGCAGATCATTGGCTGGAAAATTGATGGCCAGGTCATGCCTCGAAACCTGCTGACGCTGCAGGCTGATGGGAAGAGTACTCGCGTGGTGGCACTTCTACCATTAGATCGTTTGCATTCCTCTTTTCGGTTGAGCGTAGCCTGGTCGTACAAACATTCCAAATGGCATATGGTGTCGGACATTCCAGGGCTGCGCTGGGACTGTGCCAAGGGTAGTTTGACACCCCATCGCTGGCTGCTTGCCTGTGAGCCTTCGCAATGGCTTGGTTGGGCGTCTGGTGAGGTCTCGCCTTGGACCTATCCACAGTCAATGTGGAAACCCATTGGGCTTATGGCAGATGGGAATGGTTCATCACGAAGCATTGAGCTAATGGATTCTGTCAATAGCCTTGGCCTTCGGTATCTGGTATTGCCTCGCTATCTCACCTTACTTCTAGGTTCGTGTCTGGGGTTTCTCCTCGTCATGCAAATGAATGCAAGGAAAGTGCAATTCGTCGTTTGGGTACTTGTTGTACTGCTAGCATCGCTCTATTGGTTCTCACTTCCAACAGCGACGCTATTACTCTGGAGCGTACTACCGGGCTTTGTAATGGCATTGGTTGTTCAATTCTTGCGGCATCGATTACGAACCCAGGTAACGGTGCCAGTGTTCCAGAAATCGAATAGTAGGGCTAGTACAGTGCTCGTGAATCGGCAAAATGGCATTGGATCGTCGCTGGCTCCTCCTGTTTCAGATGCTCCGACCATGATAGCGAATCCTCACTGATGCGATGCATGCTATTCAGTTTGGTTCTCATCTTCTCCGTCACTATGACGTTATCGGCAGGAGATGACACGAAGTTGCCAGCAGTTCAACAGGTGTGGCTTGATACCAAAGAAACACCAGCTGTACTGGGCAATGGCAGTTGGACGATTATTCCTTACGATGAGTTTCAAAAAAAAATGGCTCTGGTTGAACAGTTACAGCGAGCACAGACTCGTCCCCCTTGGTTGATTGAAGCGCGTTACGAAGCCGAACTCAACAAAACCGTTCTTCAAGGCAAGGCGAACTGGCATCTCCATAACCCCCATCCCGTCAGGGCGTGGGCAAAGGTTACGCCATGGTCTACCCCTTTACTCCCAAGCTTTGTAGACGAACGTCGTTTACGATCAGTCGATGATGGCAAAGGGCTTGCTGTTCTGTTGGATCCTCTGAGTTCTCAATCCGTTTCCGTTAACTGGCAATTGACAGGTGAGGAACGACCGGATGGACTGTGGTATAGCGCAGTCTTTCCACCTTGTCCCGTGTCGGTTCTGACCATTACCTTGCCCAGCGCGATGGCTCTGGAATGTCCTTCCAACCGAAGTAATATTGTGGGGCCACTGCCAGCGGAACAACCTGATAAGCGGCGTTGGCAATTATGCCTGAGTGGTACAACGCGATCTGAATGGCAATTCCTCATTCGGCACAAACCTAAAGCTGCGTCCGGTTTCTCTAGTGAAGTCAAGCTGGATGGAGACTTAATCGTTACGGAAACGATGGTGAAAGCCCGGTATGAATTAGATCTCCAGTCATGGCATGAAAGATTGCGTCTAGTGAAGTTCACCTTGGACGAAGCAGCTTTGCTGGAGAGTGTTTCCTGGAAGCAACTTGACGGTGAGCAGCCTATCGAATGGAAGACCATAGCACCCGGCCACGTCAGCATTACTCTTCCGGATGTCATTGAACAGCGTGCACGTCTCATGGTTCAAGCGTCATGGAAACGTCAAGTAAGCAAACGTATTTCGTTCCCCATGCCCCACTTCCCAGAGAGCCAGCTTTCCCGAAGCACGCTTCGCATTGTATCTAATCAGAACACGCCGCTGGTTGCCTGGGAAATGGGAGACTATATTCCAGTGCAAGGACCATCGCGAAACAGCCCACTCGGTGCTGATGTCTACACCTTTCAGCCACTGATCGTACAAGGTCAACAACCACTCATCCCCCCAAGTGCTAACGGGATCAGCAAAGGAACCAGCGAGCTGCTATCACAAGATCACTGGTGGCAGATTGGGACTGTCGAGCGGCTTGTAGTGCGGTGTCATCTCGGTGATGCCTGGCAAACGTCTGACTATTTTGCCTGGAAGGTACCAGTTGGGTGGCGAGTGCAAGACGTTGTCAGTGACCCAGTAGATATGTCGTTACAATGGAGTTGGAAACCAGGACAACAGCTTGATGTGAAATATCCCCCTGTGAGCAGGCAGGAACTTCGTAAATCGCTCATCATCACGCTGAAGCGAATAGAACCACGGATTGGTCAGCAAACCCCCGCTGAAGTGTTGATGCCCACACTAGAGCCGATTCAACCTGCAGTTCGTTGGATTGGTACGTATGGCATCAGTCTCGACCGCACGCTGATTCCGCCATCTGTAAGTATCATCAAAGCGCCAGGTAGCCCAGCAACCCTTTCAGCCGATCCACTCTGGGCACAGCAAGTACCCGTCCTCGATTGGTACTGGAATGTCAAAGAAGGACAGGGTCAAGGTTCGGTACAATGGCAGCCCTGGCCGGACAGTGTCAGTCAGCAGTTTTTAGTAAAGGTATCGAAACAGCCAGATAGGTGGTTGGTGAAGTACCATGTCACTCTTAAGCCACTAGCGGGAGCCATTCACTGTTGGCCCATGCAGTTCGCATCGCCAGTAGGTGTACTGAACTGGAAAGGCAGTGATGGACAGCCAGTGACTTGGAAACCCCTTTCTGCCACATCGGGCGAGTTTCATTGGGCCGACCCATTGACCAAATCAATAGAGTTGGAGGCTGAAGTAGCTTGGGATCATAATGTTTCCTTGCCTTTGCTTCTATCAGCGCATCCTTTTTCCGCCATGTTGGAAACACCATTGCAGTATGAACCAGCAGGCGAAGGTTTGCAGGCAGCGAAAAGTAAGGCGGGTCAATGGAAGTATCACGCAGCGTCGTCTGTGAAGCAACTCTTGGCTCTTCGATCCAGTCAACTGACACTTCTTAATCCGCGTGCCAGCACTCGCATTCATCATGATCAGGCAGAGACGCACTATCAGGTGACTATCCCTGCACATCATGAACAATTACAACTACAGTTCCCTGCTTTCGTTCATGTCATTGGCATTCAGGTACAGGGAAAACAGCAAACAGTATCATCCAATCTGAAACTGGAACCCAGTGATAAACCCACTGATATCGCAGTGATCTATCGTGTACCTATGAGCAATAACTCTCTGATGACCAGCTGGCAACCTGTTTTGCCTGTCTGGTCAGCTGGTGTAACAACCGATGTCGTGCATCAGGTTTCCTGGCCCAATGGGTTGTGGTCTTGGCACACCAGCGAAACACAACAACGCTGGATCAGGATGTCAAGGTTATTCTCTCTCGGTTTGATATGTCTGTTATTAGTCGTTTTTGGTGTATTCTTGTTTCGTCGAAGCCAGCATCGTTTGGCCACCTTGCTCTTGTTGACGGTCTGCTTTGCTGGTGTAGGCTGGGCAGATGATGAATCCCAACGAACGTTGGTCTACATCTTGCCCGGAGAGAGAGGCACACTGGAAGGTGCGAAGGTGATCGTTCCGGCAAACTTGTGGACCAAGATATTAAGCATCGGCAGTCAGCGTATTGCTGGACAAGAGAAACCCTGGTGGATTGAACGTGCCGATGTAGAAGCAACATTCCTTACTGATCGAGTGAGATTCACCGCTAAAGTCGGTTTGTACAACCTGGGTAGTGAACCGCTCATGTTGCCTTGGCAGCAGAGCTCTCCGCCCAGTGCTGTAGAACTGGATGGCAGACCACTTCAGCCCAGCTTTGCGAGGGGGCCTTTCGGCTTACAGCAAATTAGTCTGCGCATCCCTGCGGAAGGACAGCATCAACTGAGTTACTCCTGGGAACAGCCCTTTCAATCGACGACAGGCTGGCAATCCGTCTCCTGGCGATGGCCGATCGCCCCGGTGCAGACGCTTCGTGTCATCAATTCCAAGGAGAGTCTCTTCCTCACGACTGGTTCAAACAGTACGCAGGTTGATGCAGATACACAAGTAGTAGGATCTGCTGGCGAATCGAAACTCTACTGGTCGGCAACCATCAATGGACAAACGAAGAATCTTGTAGATATTGGCGTGCTGTGGGAGCATCGGCCACTTGTTTCCACAGCTCATGCGGTGCTTCGCTATGAACTGCAGCAGCCTGTATCACAACTAGTGCTGGCACTTCCCGCCAACCTGCATGTCAAGAATATCAATCTTGTTGGTGAGCTTGCCTCGGTTCCTTCGCCCCGTCTTCGTCGATGGCGAGTGGTTGTTGCGGGAACCATGCAGCAACTGGTGATTGATTTGCAGAGGCCCGTGCTGGGGACCGTGCATCTCTTGCTGGAACTACCCTGGCAGCGGAATGACAAGAACCTGGAGATACCCCTCGCGAGTGTCGATTCGATAGGTATTCCAGCACGAACAGCGGTGGTGGGTTTTCTGGCTGATGGTGTGGTGGCTCAACCTGCTTCTCCTCTATCCAGGGTTGCGAGAGAAGACTACGCTTTCGTCCGCCCCTGGTTACCTAGCTTCAGTTCCCTTCCTGTCTCGCAGATCACATCGCTTCGATCGATCACAGCCAAAGGCCCAGCGATAGCCCTCAAACCGCTGAACAGCCCAACTCACGTTCGTACTCAAACAGACTTGTGGCTTCTGAAAGATGCGGCTGAGCATCGAATAAACTGTGAGGTCGAATTATCAGGCAAGTCACTGGTGTTTCTGCAAGCCACGGTTGATGCTGGGCTGAGCATCAACAGCATTCATGGTGACGCCATTACTAGCTGGCAGCAGTCTGCCGCTGCCGGCTCGCAGACTACGCAGCTCCAGCTTTGGCTCGACCCTCGTCAGAGAAGTGGGACTATCCGTTTCCAGATCATTGGCAGCCAGCCACTGGAGAAGCGAGACAACCGCCAGTGGACACTCCCCTGGAAGCAGGTGAAGTGGTTGCACTCCAGCACGGCCAGTGCAGGTACTGCCATTCATGCAGATCAGCCAAATCGCTGGAGTCGGCTGGAGCCATCAGCAGAACTTCCTGCCTTGGTTGGACCGTGGCAGGCCTCAACGCAGTTAATAGAAATCATGCCTGCTTCAGCAAGCGGGCAAGGGATGCTCCTCGAAGAGGCGAGTCAGGAAAGTCTGCCTGTACTAAGCACCGAAGAAAGTACTGCCCTGCCTCGCTGGACGTTGGCTGCTCCGGTTGGGCAATCGTTACCTGCTGAAATCGAACTGATCATCAAAGAAAGCCAACTCGAAGCCGATTGGCAGTTCGCCAGTAGCATTCCACTGATCACGCGTGTAAAGAGAAACGAATCAGGCGATCTGCACTACACGATCCTGTTCAGCAAACCGGTGAACAGTCTGCAACTGACGAGTCAAACGCTATTGGATCGAACAGGTAAGATCACAAGGCCTGTTCTTCAGTTTCCTCGATGGCCCGGGCTTCACTCGCCTTGAGGTTCAGCAGCAGGAGTCGGTTCTGTAACTACATCCGTCGCATTCTTGTCGCTGGCGATCTTGTCCAGAATGCCGTTTACGAATCCGGGTGATTCTTCTGAACCGTACCGCTTGGCCAGTTCCACTGCTTCATCCAGTACCACTTTGAATGGGGTGGCTGGACCATGATACAGTTCAAAGATACCGAGCCTGAGTACATTCCGATCCACGATGGCCATGCGATCGACGGACCAGTTGTCAGCGACCTTGGCCAGCCGGGCATCCACCTCTTTGAGGTGCTCGACGGTGCCCTGGTACAGCAGCTTGCCTAACTCCAGCAGTTCCGGTTCACTGAGCCGACGAGCCAGGAAAGCCACGGCATCATCGTTCGTCAGGTTCTTGTTCTGATCGCGCTGGTACAGGGCTTGGAGGGCGATTTCACGTGCTCGGCTGCGTCGGGCCATAATTCATCTAGGTGGGGTACTGGGAAGAGATAGCGTATGAGTGAACCCCATCTCTTGCCAGCATTCGTTCGAGATTCGCCTACAGGTTGTTGATCCGGCGGTGCATATCGTCAATCACCCAGTGGAAGCAGGTGAGGTGGATGGATTCGACAATGCCCATGTCATCCAGGGGCACGTGCAGATTGTGATGTGCCAGTGTTTTCAGCTTACCCCCGCCGAAACCGGTGCAACCCAGAGTGGTGATGCCATGCTTATTGGCCCATTCGACGGCCCGCAGGATGTTCGGACTATTCCCTGAGCCGCTGATTGCAATCAGCAGATCGCCCTCGGACCCGATGTTCTTCAGCTGTTCTGAGAAAACCCGGTCGAAGCCTTCGTCGTTACCCCAGGCAAGAATATAGGGCGTGTTATCGGTCAGGCTCAGCACCTTGAGCCGCTTTTTGTTGTCGTTATCGAAATCTTCACGGCGGATGGTGCATTTGCCAAGGTCTTCACACAGGTGCGACGAATTTGAGCCGCTGCCTCCATTACCGATGATGAACACGAACTTGCCGGCCTGATACCGTTCATAGATGAGGTCTGCGAGCTTCTGCATCTGGGCAAAGTCTATGCGAAGCAGTTCCTTAGCGGTGCGTTCCATGAACGCCTGGGCATTGAGCGTCACACCTAGCATGTTTCATCCTCATCGCGGTATTCAGAGTCAGACATCTACATTATGGCGGAAATGCTGAAGAGGGCAATCGAAGGGACAGTCTCAAGACTCATAGAATAGAGGAAACGCGACAAGGAAATGTCATGTCCCTGCTTCCTGAAGACCGAAAGCAAACCCTTCGAAAGGAACACTATCAGGCCACGCTTGTTTCCAAGCGAATGGTGCATGATGAATTGGCCATCTTTCGAGTCAAGCCAGATGCACCGCTTTGTCCTCATCGGGCTGGCCAGTACACCACTTTGGGACTAGGTGTCTGGGAACCCTGCGTGGTCAACCGGTTCGGTTCGGAAGAGATCAAGCCGGGAGAGGAGACCCGACTGATTCGCAGGCAGTATTCCATCTCCCATCCTGTACTCAATGAAGCAGGACAGCTGTCGACAACACCACCCGACGAACTGGAGTTTTACATCGTCCTGGTCAGTGGGCAGGAACAGGCTGCGAAGATCGCTCCCACGCTGACACCTCGCCTTTTTGCGCTGAACCCGGGCGACCGGCTCTTCCTTGGTGAAAAGTTCATCGGCCACTACACCCTCGATAACATCAAGCCCGATGATACCATCCTGCTCTTCTCCACTGGCACGGGTGAGGCACCGAACGATTATCTTCTCTGGGATTTGCTTCGCCAGCAACACCGTGGTCCCATCCTGGCTGCTACCTGCGTTCGACACGCCCGAGACCTGGGCTACCTGAGTCTGCATCAACAACTCATGAAGAAGTATCCCCAGTATCACTACCTACCCTTGATGACTCGTGAACCGGGCCATCCCAAGCGTTACCTGCAGGACTTGCTGACATCGGGTGACCTGGAGAAGCATTTACACCAGCCACTCAATCCCGCACATACCCATGTCTACCTCTGTGGCAATCCGCAGATGATCGGCGTCCCCACCATTGATCGAACCACTAAGGTCAAAAACTACCCGGCAACAGTAGGCATGGTGCAGCTTCTCGAAGAGCGAGGCTTCGTGGCTGATGCCAAAGCTCTCAAGCTGCGAGGCAACGTTCACTTCGAAGAATACTGGTAACAGGTATCTGAAGCGATTCTCACAACCCACTTTCGCACCATATCGCTGGAAATGACAGTTCCCTCTTCTCCTGCTGCACTGCATGTTTTAGG
>WBZX01001478.1_pt1 | contig 17619 bp, 15 predicted proteins | sample 5204211 | NCBI WGS metagenome assembly WBZX01 (sample SAMN12344362, study PRJNA552823) | activated sludge metagenome | biome: Activated sludge suspended growth; feature: Nitrification reactor; material: Wastewater; isolation source: activated sludge from nitrification reactor of wastewater... | reverse complement strand
GCTGCGCGCCATCGTCCGCGACGCCCGCGGGCTCTCCATCGGCGCCGCCGCCAGCCTCACCGACGCCTTCGCAGCGCTCGTCGACTTCGACGCCGGCTGGTCCGGGCTCGCCCGCCGCTTCGCCGCACCGCCGGTCCGCAACGCCGGCACGCTGGGCGGCAACATCGCCAACGGCTCACCGATCGGCGATTCGATGCCCGGTCTGATCGCCCTCGGCGCGCGGCTCGTGCTGCGCCGCGGCACGCAGCGCCGCAGCCTGCCGCTGCAGGATTTCTACCTCGCCTACCAGCGCACCGCGCTCGCCGCCGGCGAGTTCGTCGAGGCCGTCGAACTGCCGCCGCCCCCGGCCGGGCGCCTGTTCCGCTGCTGGAAGATTGCGAAGCGCCCCGACCAGGACATCTCCGCCGTCTGCGGCGCCTTCGCGCTGACGCTCGCCGACGGCCACGTCAGCGACCTGCGCATCGCCTTCGGCGGCATGGCCGCCACGCCCCGCCGCGCGCCCGCCACCGAGGCCGCGCTGCGCGGCCGGCCGTGGAACGCCGCCTCCGTCGACGCCGCCTGCGCGGTACTGGCCGGCGAGTTCACGCCGCTCGACGACCTGCGCGCCTCCGCCGCCTACCGTCGCCACGCCGCCGCCGGCCTGCTACGCCGCCTGTGGCTCGACAGCCGCGGCGGGCCGCTGCTCGCCGACCTGGAGGCGCTGGCATGAGCCGCGTCCCCCCGCCGGTCGGCCAGCCCCTGCCTCACGAAAGCGCCCACCTCCACGTCAGCGGCAGCGCGGCCTACACCGACGACCTGCCCGAACCGGCCGGCACGCTGCACGCCGCTCCCGGTCTGTCCGCCGTTGCCCGCGGCCGCCTCGTCGCCCTCGACCTCGACGCCGTCCGCGCCGCCCCCGGCGTACGCGCGGTGATCGTGGCCGCCGACATCCCGGGGCGTAACGACTGCGGCCCGGTGATGCACGACGATCCGATCCTCGCCGACGGCGAAGTGCTGTTCCACGGCCAGCCGCTGTTCGCGGTGGCCGCCGACACCCGCGAGCAGGCCCGCGCCGCCGCCCGCCTGGCGCGGATCGTCATCGAGCCGCTGCCGGCGCGGCTCACCGTCGACGACGCGCTGGCCGCCGGGGCCTGGGTGCTGCCGCCGGTCGACCTCGTCCGCGGCGACGTCGCCGCCGCGCTGGCCGCCGCGCCGCAGCGCCTCGCCGGCCGCCTGCGCCTCGGCGGGCAGGAACACTTCTACCTCGAAGGCCAGGTCTCGCTGGCGATCCCGCGCGACGACGACACCCTGCACCTGATCAGCGCCACCCAGCACCCCACCGAGATCCAGGGCGCCGTCGCCCACGCCCTCGGCTGGCGCATGCATCAGGTCAGCTGCGAGTGCCCGCGCATGGGCGGCGGCTTCGGCGGCAAGGAATCCCAGGCCGCCCAGTGGGCCTGCCTGGCCGCCGTGCTGGCGCAGCGCTGCGGGCGGCCGGTCAAGCTGCGCCTCGACCGCGACGACGACATGCGCGCCACCGGCAAGCGCCACGATTTCCTCATCGACTACGACGCGGGCTTCGACGCCAGCGGGCGCATCCACGGCCTGCGCCTGCAGCTGGCGTCGCGCTGCGGCTTTTCGGCCGACCTGTCCGGCCCGATCAACGACCGCGCGATCTTCCACGCCGACAACGCCTACTACCTCGACGCGGTGGCGATCCGCAGCCTGCGCTGCCGCACCGACACGGTGTCCAACACCGCCTTTCGCGGCTTCGGCGGCCCCCAGGGCATGTTCGCCATCGAATCGGTGATCGACGACATCGCCCGCACGCTGGGCCTCGACCCGCTTGCCGTGCGCCGCGTCAATTTCTACGACGCCACCCGCAACACCACGCCCTACGGCATGACCGTCGACGACAACGTGATCGCGCCGCTGGTCGACCGCCTCGCCGACAGCGCCGGCTACGCCGCCCGCCGCGCCGCCGTCGCCGCCTTCAACGCCACCAGCCCGACTCTCAAGCGCGGCCTCGCGCTGACGCCGGTCAAGTTCGGCATCGCCTTCACCGCCACCGCCTTCAACCAGGCCGGCGCGCTGGTGCACGTCTATTCCGACGGCAGCGTGCGGGTCAGCCACGGCGGCACCGAGATGGGCCAGGGCCTGCACACCAAGATCCGCCAGATCGTCGCCGCCGAGTTCGGCCTGCCGGTCGATGCGGTGCGCCTGTCGACCACCGACACCAGCCGCGTCCCCAACACCTCGGCCACCGCCGCCTCCAGCGGCACCGACCTCAACGGCAAGGCCGCGCAGGCCGCCTGCCGGGCCATCCGCCAGCGCCTCGCGACCTTCGTCGCCGGGCGGCTCGGCCTCGCCGACGGAGAGGTCCGCTTCGCCGACGGGCGCGTCCATGCGCCGGGCTTCGAGGCCGGCTTCGCGCAGGTCGCCACCGACGCCTGGCTGGCCCGCGTCCAGCTGTGGGACGCCGGCTTCTACAAGACCCCGAAAATCCATTACGACCCGGCAACGATGCGCGGCCGGCCGTTCTACTATTTCGCCTACGGCGCGGCGCTGAGCGAAGTCGCCATCGACACCCTGACCGGCGAACACCGCGTGCTGCGCGTCGACATCCTTCACGACGCCGGCCGCCCGATCAACCCGGCGGTGGACATCGGCCAGATCGAAGGCGGCTTCATGCAGGGCCTCGGCTGGCTGACCTGCGAGGAACTCGTGTTCGGCGCCGACGGCCGCCTGCTGACCCACTCGCCGTCCACCTACAAGATTCCCGCCGCCTCCAACCTGCCCCCCATCTTCAACGTGCGCCTGTTCGACCAGCCCAACGCCGAAGACGCCATCCACCGCTCGAAAGCCGTCGGCGAGCCGCCGCTGATGCTCGCCCTGTCGGTGTTCTTCGCGCTGCGCGATGCGGTGGCCGCCGCCCTCGGCCCCGGCGCCCGCCCGCCCCTCGTCGCGCCCGCCACGCCCGAGGCGGTGCTGCGCGCCCTGCACGGAGGATCGCTGCCATGAACGACTGGCTCCCCGCCCTCGCCGCCACCCTCGCCAACGGCAACCCGGCGGTGCTCCTCAGCGTCGCCCACACCGTCGGCTCCGCCCCCCGCGAAGCCGGCGCGACGATGCTCATCACCGCCGAGTACGAAGCCGGCAGCATCGGCGGCGGCCAGCTCGAATGGCTGGCCGCCAGCGCCGCCCACTCGCTGCTCGGCGTCGACGGGCCGCCGCGCCTGCTGCGCTTTGCCCTCGGCCCGTCGCTCGGCCAGTGCTGCGGCGGCATCGTCTGGCTGATCGCCGAACGCATCGAAGCGCGCCACGCCGCCGACTGGCAGGCCCGCGCCGACGCCGTCGCCGACGGTCAGGCGCTGGCCCGCCGCCTCGCCAGCGACGACCTCGCCTCGCGCTGGCAGCTGCTCGACCCGCCGCCGGTCGACGACGGCACCCGGCTGCAGGTCAGCGGCAACCGCTGGACCTTCACCCACACCGTCGGCGCCGACGATTTCCCGGTGTACGTGTTCGGCGCCGGCCACACCGGCAGCGCCATCGTCCGCGCGCTGGCGCCGCTCGGCGCGCGCATCAGCTGGGTCGACGGCCGCGAATACCTGTTCCCGAACGAGGTGCCCGACAACGTCGAGCGCATCGTCACCGACACGCCGACCGCCGAAGTACGCGACGCCCCGCCCGGCAGCTATTTCCTGGTGATGACCCACAGCCACACGCTCGACTTCGAAATCTGCGCCGCGATCTTCGCGCGGCAGGATTTCGCCTGGTTCGGCCTGATCGGCTCGACCTCCAAGCGCAACAGCTTCAGCCGCCAGCTCACCGCCCGCGGCCTGCCGCCCGAACGCCTCGACGACCTGACCTGCCCGATCGGCGTCGCCGGCATCCAGAGCAAGCAGCCGGCGGCCATCGCCGCCTCGGTCGCGGCCCAGCTGCTGCAGGTCCGCGAAACCCGCGCGGCGATCCGCCAGGCCTCCCACCCCGGCCCCGACGCCCCGCCGCTGTCGTCGCTGCCCCGCCCGCAATGACGCCGCCGTCGCAGCGCCTCGTGCGCGGCCAGATCCTGCACTTCCTGGCCGACCCCGGCCCGGCCGACGACCCGACGACGTGGCAGTTCTTCGACGACGGCGGACTGTGGATCGAGGACGGCCACATCCGCGCCGCGGGGCCGTGGGACACTTTGATCGCCGGGCTGCCGGCGGACATCCGCAGCACCGCCGCCATCGACGACCACCGCGGCCGGCTGGTGCTGCCCGGCTTCATCGACACCCACCTCCACTACCCGCAGGCCGGCATCGTCGGCGCCTTCAGCCACCAGCTGCTCGACTGGCTCAACGCGCACACCTTCCCCGCCGAAGCGCGCTTCGCCGATCCGGCCGAAGCCGCGCGCAGCGCCGAATTCGTCGTCAGCCGCCTGCTCGCCCACGGCACCACCACCGCTTCGGTGTTCGCCACCGTGCACGCCCACTCGGCCGACGCCTTCTTCACCGCCGCCGCCGCGCGCAAGCTGCGCATGCTGTGCGGCAAGGTGCTGATGGACTGCCACTGCCCCGACAATCTGCGCGACACCGCGGTCAGCGGCGACCGCGACAGCCGCGCGCTGATTGAGCGCTGGCACGGCCACGGCCGTCTGCGCTACAGCATCACGCCGCGCTTCGCGGCCACCTCGACACCTGACCAGCTGCGCCGCGCCGGCGAACTCTTCGCCTCGCGGCCCGACCTGCACCTGCAAAGCCATCTGGCCGAAAATCCGGCCGAGATCGCGTGGATCGCCAAACTCTTCCCCGAACGGCGCGACTATCTGGATGTGTATGCCCATTTCGGGCTGCTCGGCCCGCGGGCGATCCACGCCCACTGCATCCACCTCGACGACGAACAGCGCCGCCGCCTTGCCGCCAGCGGCAGCGCCGCCGCCTTCTGCCCCAGCTCCAACCTGTTTCTAGGCAGCGGCTTCTTCGACCATGCCGCCAGCAGCGCCGCCGGCATCCGCATCGGCCTCGCCTCCGACGTCGGCGCCGGCACCGGCTTCAGCACGCTGCGCACGCTCGCCGCCGCCCATGCCGTCGGGCAGGCCCGCGGCACGCCGCTGTCGGCGCTGCGCGGTTTCTACCTCGCCACCCTCGGCGGCGCCCGCGCCCTCTACCTCGACGACTTCATCGGCAACTTCCAGCCCGGCCGCGAAGCCGACTTCGTCGTCCTCGAGTGGGCCGCCACGCCCGAACTCGCGTGGCGCCTCGAACGCTGCACGAGTCTCGCCGAACGCCTGTTCGCGCTGATGATCCTCGGCGACGAACGCTGCATCGTCGCCACCCACGTGCTGGGCGAAACGGCCTGGCGGCGGGCGTGACGGGCGACGAGCCGGGCGCGCGCTAGCTGCAAAGCGCCAGTTTGAAGACGGCATCCGCGTCGGGCGAGCCGGACAGCATGTCGCGACGCCGGGTCACGACGTCGGCAATCACCTTCTGATCGTCCTTGCGGACGATCTGCGCATGGTGGTGCAACTGCCCCGGACGCCGCTCGAAGTCGGCCAGCTGCACCGCGACGGCGTCGCCGATATCGAGGTTGCCGTGAAACAGGAGATGCCGTTCGCTGCTCGCCATCCGCGCCGGCTCAGCGCCGAACCAGCCCCATTCGGCCTGATCGCACAGCTCGTGAAAGGCGGCAAAGTAGAGAAAGCCGACGCCGTTGAAATGCAGCGAAGGACACGGCCGCACGCCAAGCGGCGCGTAGCCGTGCGTCTGGCGTGCCCCCGTGCCGGGCATTCCGGCCCGCAAATCGAGCGGCATTCGCGCGCGCTGGGCGAAGTGCATGCCTTCTTCCGACGCCGCCTCGCACAGCAGACCCGGCACCTGACTCCTCGACGCCGTACGATTCACGCCGCTTTCATCGCGCGCCACGAAAACCGAGAGCATCTCGACCACCGCACACAAGCTCCCGCGCACCGTCACCACGTGTTGACTGAAGAACTGGGTACGACTGACCCGCCCCAGGGTGCTGCCGATCTCCAGCCAGTCGTCCTCCTGGACCCGGTCCAGACTGGCCTGCCGCAGCCGCAGCGCGCGAAAGGCCGGATAGACCAGGCGCCCGCGCGCATCGCGCAGGCTCGTCACGGCCCGGCCCGCCGCGTGGGCCAGCAGCCGCCAGTGACGATCGCCGCACTCGGCGTACAGCCAGCGCTCCGACAGTCCGTTGACGGTCAGCTGCGGCATGCCGATCCGGCTCCCGCCGACGAGGCCCGGGCGGCCCGGCGCGGGCGCCGCCCGGCCCGAGTCCGGGGCCACATGCGCCGCCGCAAGCGTCGAGCCGGCGGCGCGGTTCATGCCGCCACCGGAACGCCTTCGGTTCCGCACCGCGCAGCCAGTCGGGCCGAAATGACCGTCGCAAGATGCCGGGCGTCGTCGGCAATGCCCAGGAAGCGACCGGAGCCCCAGGTGTGCAGCCACGGCAGGCCCAGGAAGTAGAGTCCCTCGACGGAGGAAACGCCGCGCCGGTACTCGGGACGCCCGCGTCCGTCGAAGGCCGGCAGGTGAATCCAGCTGTAATCGGGGCGGAAACCCGTCGCCCAGACGATGGTGGTGATGCCCGCCGCCGCGCAGTCGACGGCGACAGGATCGGTCTCCGGCACCCACACCTTCTCGAACGGCGCCGCCTCCGGCGCGTCGATGCCGGCCTTGGCGATGTAGGTGTCGATGTCGTTGCGGATGCTCACATAGACCTTGTCGGCATCGTCGAGATTGCGGGTCAGGTCCGGCAGGAATTCGAGGCGGCTGCCGACGATGTTGGCCATGCTGCCGTAGAGACGCACACCGGCGCGCGCGAACTTGCGCAGATCGATTTCATGGCCACCGTCGCGCCCGCTGAAGTAGTGGTTGGTGGATTCGCGCGCCTTCACGCCCAGCGGGTGGGTGTCGACGGTGGAGTTGTAGTAGCCCATCTCCATCAGCCATTCGGTCACTTCTCGGCCACGGTAAAGGCGCGGTGCGCGCGGCGCCGGTCCGACGCACAGGTGCACCTTGCGACCGGCAATCACCAGATCCTCCATGATCTGCACGCCCGATTGCCCCGACCCCACCACCAGCACCTCGCCCGCGGGCAACGATTCGGGATTGCGATAGTCCGCCGAATGGACCTGGGTGATGTGACGCGGCAGGCTGTGGGCGTACTCCGGAACGAGAGGGATGTCATAGCCGCCGGTGGCCACCACGACATGTTCGGCCGTAAAGGCGCCGGCGCTCGTCACCACGTCGAAATGCCCGTCGAGGCGACGCGACACCTGCTGCACGGTCACGCCCTCAAGGATCGGCGGCGCCACCTTGCGGGCGAAGGCTTCGACGTAATCGACGATCTGGTCCTTGAGCATGAAGCCCTTGGGATCGTCGCCCTGGTAGGGAAAATCCGGCAGGCGGCACTGCCAGTTGGGCGTCACCAGACAAAAGGTGTCCCAGCGCTCCTTGGCCCACGAATGGGCGACCCGGTGCTTTTCGAAAACGATGTGGTCGATGCCGTTCGTCTTGAGGTAGTGGCTGGTGGACAGACCGGCCTGGCCGCCGCCGATGATGGCGACCGGATAGTGGCTGCGGGACAGCAGCTCGGTGGATTGGGGGAACAGGGTATGCATGGCAGCTCCTTGAAACGGGTGTGAAGCGGTGAATGAACGGGCTCAGCGCGAGCCGGGACTGAAGGACTCGACCTCGACCCGGGCCTCCGGGTCATGCTCGAAGCGGCGGGCGGTCGCGTGGATGCTGGCCAGCTGGTCGGTGGCGCTGGAACAGAAGTAGCCGAACTTGTGCTGGACCCGCTGGCTGGCCTCGGTGAGCGCGGTTTCGCAGCGGCCGACGAAATCGGCCAGCGCATAGCGCTCGCCCGGTTTGAGGTGCTCGCCGATCACCAACGAAGGGGAATAGCAGCGCTCTGCGCTGCCGTCGGGCCAGCGCACGTGGAAATACATTTCAGGCATGGAAAACTCCGGATCGGGGGTTGAACAAGGGAAACTCGGGCGTGGGCGAGCGCCCGCGGGATTCATGCCCAGGCATGGCGTCGACGGTCGGCGCGGACAAGGCTGCGACGGCGCGGTAGACCGCCTCGTGACGGGCCGCGCAGGTGGCCCAGTCATGACGGCGCGCCACACCGAGGCCACGCTCCGCGAGAGCGCCGCTCAAACCGGGCAGCAACACCCGCCCCATCGCCAGTGAAATGTCGGACGGGTCGTGGGGATCGACCCACAGACAGTCGTCGCCCCCCAGAAAATCGGTAAAGGGCGCCCGGCGCGACACGATGGCCGGCGTACCGGAGGCCATCGCTTCGACGATGGCAAGGCCGAAGCCCTCCACCAGAGAAGCGAACACCAACGCGTCCGCCAGACGATAAAGGGCCGGCATGTCGTCATCCGCCAGCACGCCGGTGAGGACAACCGCCGGGGCGACGCCAGCGGCCGCGCCCGGCCGCTGCACGGGCAGGCCGGCGGCGGCCGCCTCGTCCTCCACCCGGCGACGATAAGGGCCGTGGTCGAGCAGGCTGGCACCGCCGGCGATCACCAGTTGCGCCGTGGGCAGGGCCGCCCGCAGGCGGATGAAGCCCTTCAGGATGCCCAGCGTGTTCTTGCGCGCCTCGACGCCGCCGACGGCCAGAAACACCGGACCGGGGCCGAGACCAAGGCGCGCCCGCAGGGCCGCATCGATGGCATCCACGGCGGGCCGGAAGCGCCGGACGTCGACGCCGTTGCCGACCATCACCGCACTGCGCCCGAAGCGCTCGGCGAGACGGTCGGCCCAACTCGGGCTGACCGCCAGCAGCAGGTCGGCGGCGCGGATCGAGCGGGCTTCCATCTGGTCGAGCAGCGGGTCGCCGAAGCTCTCTTCCAGGTGATGCACGGTACGCACGTAAGCGGGGACCAGGCCGTCGTCGCGCAGCGCCAGCAGCGCATTGGCGCCGATGCCGTCGTGCGCGTGGAAAACATCGAAGGCGCGCCGGCCGGGCGCGGCGAACCACTGCCGGAAGGCTTCGATGCGCGACAGCACGCGCCGACGCAAATCGTCGCCGGGCACGCCGCGGTCAGGGATCAGCTCGACCGTGGCGCGGGTCGACCGGAACAGCCCTGCGCCGGGCGCCGCCGGCGCGTGCACGCTGACGCGGTGACCGCGTTCGATCAGGGCTTCGGCGAGCTCCAGGCAATGCACCACGCCGCCGCGGGGATTGATCGAGTGGGTGAGCAAGGCGATCCGCAGGCGCTTCATGAGCGGACTCCCGCCGGACCGGACAGGCCCATCAAGGGGCTGTGCGCCAGATCGCGGAACACCGCGGCCACGCCGTCGTGCTCGACGAGCAGGCGCGTGCCGGCCTCGAAGACGCCGATCTCCGCCGCCGCAATGTCGCGCGCGGCGAAACGCTGCAGCAGCTCCGCCTGCTGGCCGGGCCGGCAGGCGAGGAGATATCCGAAGCTCGGAAAGCTGCGCAGCCAGCGCGCCGGTTCCACGCCGGCGGGCCGCGGCAGGGCGTCGAGGCAAATCCGCGCGCCGCCCCCGGAGCACTCCATCAGCATCAGCAGGGTGCCGAGCAGGCCGGCCTGGCTGATGTCCTTGGCGGCGTGGGCGAGGCCGGCTTCGGCGATGTCGGGCAGCACGGCCAGGTCGCCGCGCAGGCGGAGCGGGGGCGCCGACGTGGCGGCATCCCAGTTGTCGAACGGCTCGCGGTAGCGTCCACGCAGGTCGATGGCACCTATCAGCCGGTCGCCGGGGCGGGCCGCGAAGCTCGACAGCGGCCGGCGGGCCTCGCCCAGCACGGCGACCGCCAGCTGGCCTTGCGCACTGCGCACATTGGTATGGCCGCCGACGATCGGCACGTCGAAGGCGCGGGCTGCCGCGCGCATACCCTCCATCAGGGCCACGGCCTGCTCCGGCCCGGCGCTCCACAGCGCGTCGACGACCGCCAGCGGGCGCCCGCCCATCGCCGCCACGTCGCTGAGATTGACCATCACCCCGCACCAGCCGGCAAACCAGGCGTCGTGGGCGACGAAGGCGTTGATGAAACCTTCGATGGCGAACAGCAGATGGCGGCCGTCGTCGCGCGGGATCACCGCGCAGTCGTCGCCGATCCACGCTTCGGCCGCATCGAAACCCTGGCGCCCCAGCGCCTGCACGACATCGGCGATGTCCTGTTTCTGGGCGATGCCCGCGTGGCTGCGCAGCCCGGCCAGCAGGCTGCACAGGTTTTCGGCGGCGGCCTCGTCCCGGCAAGCGGGCGTGTTCATGGCCGCCCCCTGTGCACCTCGATGCGCTGCGGCGCGTCCGGCGCAAAGCGCGGGTAGTGCTGCAGGTCGGCCTCCATCAGCACGTGGGGCTGGCCATGCAGCTCGAAATGGGTCAGGGCCTGCCAGTGCAGGCGTTCGAAGAAAACCTGGTTGCGGCCCTGCACCTGGGCCAGGAAACGCCGGCAGCCGCGGCTTGTCGCGCTGCGCACCGCCAGCTGGATCAGCGCCGCACCGAGCGCCCCGACACGCCGGAATTCGGCCGCGACGGCGAGGCGCGAGCCCTGCCATTCGTCGCCACCGACCCGATGGATACGCACGGTGCCGACCACCGGACCGGTCGCCGCGTCGCCGACGGCGCGCGCCACCAGAACGATCGCCGTCTCATCCACCGCATCGCGGTCGGAACCGGAGAACAGGCCCTGCTCGTCGCAGAACACCGCCCGGCGCAGGGCGAGTGCCTGCTCCACGGCGCGGGCATCGGCGTGTTCGATGCGGTAATGCCGCGGCAGCGCCACACGCAGATCGGCCAGGGTTGCAGGCGCGTTCATGACCGGGCCTCGTGGCTGGCCAGCGCCGAGCAGGCGCCACATTTGGCGCAGCCGGCCTTCATGTCGCTGCCCTTCAGGCCACCGGCTCCGAGCATCCCGGCCAGCGGGGCGAGCACCGACTCCATGAAGGCCGCGCTGGGGGCCGGATGGCTTTCGAGCGGCGTGCCCGAAATGGGCACGAAGGGCACGACGAAGGGATACACGCCGAGCCCGATCAGGCGCCGGCAATGCTCGAGAATGGTGTCCCGGCTGTCGCCGAGCCCGGCGAGAATGTAGGTGGACACCTGACCACGCCCGAAAACCTCGACCGCGGCGGCGAAGGCCGCGTCGTAGTAATCGAGATCGATGCGCGCCTTGCCGGGCATGAGGCGCGCCCGCAAGGCCGGCGTGAGCACCTCGAGGTGCATGCCGAGGCTGTCCACGCCGGCATCCTTGACCCGGCGGAACCACGCAAAGTCGGCGGGCGGTTCGAACTGCGCCTGCAAGGGCAGATCGACCGCCGCGCGGATCGCCTCGGCGCTCTCGCACATCATCAGCGCGCCGCGATCGGGAGTGGGCGGCGTGCCGGTGGTCATCACCATGTGGCGCACCCCGTCCAGCAGCACCGCGGCCCGCGCCACCTCGGCCAGTTGCTCCGGCGTCTTGCGCAGGATGGTGCGGCCGGCGGCCAGCGACTGGCCGATGCTGCAGAAGCGGCAGCTCTGGGTGCGGCTCTGGTAGCGGGTGCACGTTTGCAGCACGGTGGTGGCGAGCACGTCGGTGCTGTGCAGGGTGGCAATCTGCGGGTAGCGGATGCCGTCCAGGGTCTGCAGCTCGTAGAAGCGCGGACGGCGGGCGAAACGGATCGGCATCACCGGCCGGCCATTCCGGTGCAGCATGGCATGGCCGTCGGCATCCGGGCGCGAGGCGACGTAGGGCGAGGCATGGGCCTGGCCCGACAGCAGCGGGATCATGATCGGGCGCCCGTCCACCGTCACCGCGGTGTGATCGGAGGGGCCGGCCCCGCCGCGGCGGGTCTCGAAGCCGAGGTGGGCGCCGTCCAGGCGGAAACCCAGGCTTTGCAGGTCAGAGATCAGATGCGAGGACTGCGGGGCGGTCGGGGACATGGCTGGCTCCTGCGGAGTTGAAGGGAATGCCGTCATCGCCGTCGTGCGTGAGCGGGCTGCGCAGCGGCGGCTTGGCGTCGGTGTCGGCGATGACAGACAGAAGTTCCGGGCGGGCGTAGTGGCCGACCGAATCCATCATGCGTTTGCGTTTGGTGATGAGCGCCATGTCGAGGTCGGCAATCAGCATGCCCTCGCCTGCGCACAGCGGTTCGCCCAGGTAATTGCCCTCGGGGGTGACGATGGCGGTGTGGCAACCGCCACGCAGCGCGCGCTGCAGGCCGGGATCGGGGGTGATCGAGGCCACCTGCGCGTCGGTCAGCCAGCCGGTGGCGTTCACCACGAAGCAGCCCGACTCGAGGGCGTGGTGACGGATGGTCACGGCAATCTGCTCGGCGAAGATGTCGCCGACCATCGACCCGGGGAACTGGCTCGCGTGGATCTCCTCGTGCTGCGCCATCAGGGTGTAACGGGCGAGCGGGTTGTAGTGCTCCCAGCAGGCCAGCGCACCGATGCGTCCGATGCCGGTCTCGACCACCTTGAGACCGCTGCCGTCGCCCTGCCCCCACACCATGCGTTCGTGATAGGTGGGGGTGATCTTGCGCCGCTTGAGGATCAGCCGGCCTGCCTCGTCGAAGACCAGCTGCGTGTTGTAGAGCGAGCCGTGATCGCGTTCATTCACCCCGAGCACGACGACCGCCCCTGCCCGCCGCGCCGCCTCGCCCACCGCCTGGGTCACCGGGCCGGGCACGCTCACCGCCAGTTCGTACAGCCGCAGGTGGGCAGGCCCCATGCGCACTGCCGGCTCGACAAACGAAAAGTAGGGGTAGTAGGGCACGAAGGTCTCCGGAAAGACCACCATCCGGGCGCCCTTCGCGCCGGCCTCCAGAATGGCCTGGCAGACCTTGTCCACCGTGCCCGTCGCCGATTCCAGATCGGGCGAGAGCTGCACCGCGGCAACGCGGACAATGCGTTCGGTCGTCATGCTCGTCTCCTCAGACCGGGGTCACAGGGTCCAGCTGTTGATCACGAACGCGTTGTCGCGCTTGTGCAGCAGCTGGATATCGAGCACGTCGAGAGGGCTGACGGGGCGAACGCCGGGGATCAGCGAAGGTTCGCCGTGGCCGTACAGGGCCTGCAGCGCAAAGCGGCAGGCGAACACCTTGCCGCCCTCCTCGATGAACTTCGCAAGCTGCTTGTTGATCGCCAGGTGCCCCGGGAAGGCCTCGTCGCCGAGACGCGGAAAGCCGCGCTGAATCCCCAGGGTCACGCCCGGACCGTAAAGCAGCACCGAGGTATCGAAGCCCTTGCGCTGCAGACGGGTCGCCTGAAGGAGGTTGACCAGGCCGATGGAGCCTTCGAAAGCAACCGTATGAAACGTAACCAGCGCCTTCTGGCCGGGCTCGGCCTTGACGTCTTCGAAGACCTTCTCTTCGTAATCGACGAAGAAATCACCGGCGGCATGGGAAGAATGGGTCACTGCGGGCATGTCAAATTCCTTTGAATTGGAGGTTGGGACATGCGCACCGCGACAGGGATGCATGCATTTGCGGAAGCAAGACCTGCGGTGTGCGCAGGATCACTTCAGCAAATCGCGTGCCATCAATTTACAACAATTGTACGCATACAATTAAGTATTATTTAATCATCGCTCTAGCAGGTTGGCACGCTAACACGCGCGCCGAAGCCGCGTCGCATTTGACCGTAGCGAGTGGATTTGGAATGAAAATGATGGTGCATGCCGCACCGGCGACGTGCATGCATTGACTGCACAATTTGTATGGATTACATCAACGACCCGGAATTCACCCTGCCGGTTCAGGCTAGACGATCGACGAGTAGATCGCCGGCGGATGGGACAGCGCGGAGGCCGCCACCTCCAGGGAATTCACCACCTCATGCCGGCTCGCCCGCCCGCCCAGGCAAACCCGTACCGCCTCGATCGCCGCCCCCGACACGAGAAACGCGTCGCTGGTCACCACACCGATTCCGCTGTTGCGCAAATGGGTCGCAAAGCTGACCCGGCTCCAGCCTTCCGGCAGCGGCAGCCAGATGTGAAACCCCTCCGGCGCGGCCAGATAAGGCACATCCTTCAATGCTTCGGCGACCAGGGCCTGGCGCGCACGGGACTCCTCACGCACGAACTCCAACAGCCGGACGGCCGTGCCATCCTCGATCCACTGGGTGGCGACGGCCAGCGTCATCGGCGGCGGCATCACCGACACCGCCCGCATGATGGCTCCCAGGCGCGGGGCCTGCCGGGCATCCGGCAGCACCAGATAGGCAATCCGCAAGCCGGCGCCGACCGTCTTGGACAGCGAGCCGATGTAGTAGGTGCGCTCCGGCATCAGGCTGAAAAAGCTCGGCGGCGGCGCATCGAGGAGCAGGCTGTACGGGTCGTCTTCGATGATCGTCACGGCGTGCCGACGGGCGACCTCGCCCAACGCCTCCCGGCGTGCCAGCGGAATCGTCCGCGTCGTCGGGTTGTGCAGCGTCGGATTGAGATACAGCGCCGTGGGGCGGGCGGTGCGGCACGCTTCGTCGAACGCATCCGGCAGCATCCCGTCGGCGTCGGCCGGCAGCCCCACCAGACTCACGCCGTGCAGCGCGGCCAGGGCCTTGATGCCCGGATAGGTGATGGCATCGCAACCTATCCGCCCGCCCTCCGGCCCGGCGAGCGCCGACAGAAGGCCGCTGAGGATGGCATGGGTGCCCGGACATACCAGCAGCGTGTCGTGGCTCGCCTGCACACCGCGACGGGCCAGCCAGGCCATGCCGGCCGCCTTGTCGTCCTCACCGCCGCCGAAGGGGGCGTAACGCAGAACCGAGACGATATCGCCACAGGCGTTCTGCGCGCCGCGCGCCATGCGCGCCAGCAATGCCGGGTCCGACGGTTCCGGCGGCAGATTCATCGACATGTCGACGATGCGCGCGCGGTTCGCGGCCTGCCGCGCGACCGGTGCCTCGCCGCGCACAAAAGTCCCCTGCCCGACCCTGCCTTCGACCAGGCCGCGGTGCCGGGCTTCGGCGTAAGCCCGGCTGACGGTGGTGAAGTTGAGGCCGATCTCGTGTGCCAGCAGACGCTGCGGCGGCAGCTGGTCACCCGGTTTGAGCATGCCGTCCCGCAGATCGTCGTGAATCGCGTCGGCGATCGCAATATAGGCAGGCTTGTCAGCGCTGAGGCGGGCAGGCACCCAGAATTCAGGTCGGCGCGGCATGAGAGGGCTCGGAATGTCGAAGAGCCTTGATTGTATGCATGCATTTGGCGCACGTCATCCATGCGCCGCTGGCTGTCCTGCACGAAGCAATGAATCGGCGCCCGCGGACCGGCACGATTCCCCTTCACGCCGTGCCGCCGGCGGGCTACCTTCTCGGTCCGCGCCACCGTCTCCGCCGCTGCCCATGCCTCCCTACCTCCGCGCCCTCGGCTCCCGCAACTACCGCATCTATTTCGCCGGCCAGCTGGTGTCGCTGGCCGGCACCTGGATGCAGCAGATCGCGATGGTGTGGCTGGCCTACCGCCTGACCGGATCGGCCTTCGTGCTGGGCGTGGTGGGTTTCGCCAGCCAGATCCCGATCCTCGTGCTGGGCGCCTTCGGCGGGGTGATGACCGACCGCTTCGACCGCCGCCGCCTGCTCCTCGTCACCCAGGCCCTGTCGATGCTGCAGGCGCTGCTGCTGGCGGCGCTGGCGTGGTTCGACGCGGCGACGCCGGCCCATCTCATCGGGCTGGCTTTCGGCCTGGGCTGCATCAACGCGCTCGACGTGCCGGCCCGCCAGTCGATCGTCGTCCAGCTGGTCGGCGACCGCGACGACCTGCCCAACGCCATCGCGCTCAATTCCTTCATGATGCACGCCACCCGTTTCGTCGGCCCGGCGCTGGCCGGCTGGGTTGTCGCCACCGCCGGCGAGGCCTTGTGCTTCCTGATCAACGCCGCCTCCTACCTGGCGGTGCTGATGGCGCTGGCGGCGATCCGCCTGCCGGCGAGCCGGGCACCGGGAACGGCCGCTTCGCCGCTGCAGGCCCTGCGCGAAGGCCTGCAATACTGCGCCGGCCACCGCCGCATCCGCTCGTCGCTGCTGCTGATCGCCAGCCTGAGCCTGCTCGCCACCCCCTACACGGTGCTGATGCCGCTGTTCGCGAAGGACATCTTCGGCGGCGACGCGCGCCTGTATGGCCTGCTGATGGGCAGCGCCGGCGCCGGCGCGCTGCTCGGCGCGATCCTGCTGGCCAGCCGCAGCGACACCGCCGGTCTGACCGCGCTGGTCGGCCGCGCCGCGCCGGCCGCCGGCGTCGCGCTGGCCGCCTTCGCGCTGTCGGGCCAGCTGTGGCTCAGCGTGCCGATCCTGGTCGGCCTCGGCTTCGCGATCCTGTTGTGCGTGGCCGGCAGCAACACGCTGATCCAGACCGCGGTGGACAACGCTTTCCGCGGCCGCGTGATGTCGCTGTTCACGATGGCCTTTCTCGGACTCGCCCCGCTCGGCAGCTTCGCCGTCGGCAGCCTCGCCCACGCCATCGGCGTGCGCCCGACGCTGGTCGCCTGCGGGCTGGCGAGCTGCGCCGCCGGGCTGGCCTACCGGCGCAGCCAGCGGGCCGGCTAAGCCGCTCCGCCCTTGCCCCGGTCTTTGCCCCCGGTCAGTTCGCCCAGCTCGCTCGCGTCGAGCAGGGAGGTGTCGCCCTCCGCGGGCAGCAGCTTCATGACGTTCGGCCCCTTGCACGACATCGCCTCGCGCAGCGACGGCAGCTCCGTCAGGCGGGGCCGGACGCGGTCGAGCATCAGCACGCCCAACGCACAGGCATCGTAGGCCTCGTTGAGGAGCGTGAACACGCTGACCTCGCCGCGCCCGACCAGCCCGCGCAGGCGGCGCAGACGCGGGCGCAGCTGCGCGATGCTCAGCATGTGGCCGCGAATCTCGTCCACCTCGACGTCAGGGTCGTCGATGAACACGTCACCCTCCCGCCTGAGCACCGGGATGGCCTTGTGGATGAAGACTTCGTCGCGCGGAGAGAAGGGCAGCGCCTCCGGACAATCCTCCTCGGCCGCTTCGTCGAGGATCGAGAACTTCTCCTCGAGGAGCGCCAGGGCCTGGTCGATGGCCTTCAGGTCGCCCTGGCTGAGGTCGAAGGTGGCACGGTAGTCGTAGTCGTCGTTCATGGCGGAGCAGCTCCGGCGATCATTGGGAAGCAGGCGCGCCCACGCGGGGCGCACCGGCACCCGGAAGTGTAGGCCGGCCATCCCGATTTGCATATATCGCGAGCCGCTTCGTGGTGGCCTGCGCGGCGCGGCCCGACGCGGCGATCCGTTATCATGGGCGCCCCGCCCGCCGTCGCCGCATCCGCCATGTCCGCCCCCGCCGCCGCCTGTCGCGTGCTGTCGCTCATCCCGCCGATGACCCAGCTCAACACGCCCTACCCGTCCACCGCCTACCTCACCGGCTTCCTGCGCTCGCGCGGCGTCGCCGCGGCGCAGGACGACCTGGCCCTGAAACTGGTGCTCGACCTCTTCTCGGCCGCCGGCCTTGCCGCGCTGCGCGACCAGATCCGCGCACTGCCGGCCAAGCAGCGCCCAGACCTGCTGACCGCCTTCGACGCCCAGTTCGAGCGCTACGCCGCCACCGCCGGCCCGGTGCTGGCCTTCCTGCAGGGCCGCGACCCGACCCTCGCCCACCGCATCGCCAGCCGCGCCTTCCTGCCCGAAGGCCCGCGCTTCGCGTCGCTGGACGTCTACTACGACCC